>ERZ833963.91-NODE-91-length-132181-cov-7.957594_pt1 | contig 132181 bp, 88 predicted proteins | sample MGYA00519693_ERZ833963 | MGnify/ENA primary metagenome ERZ833963 (study PRJEB31850, sample SAMEA3708748) | human gut metagenome | biome: human gut; feature: human-associated habitat; material: faeces | place: China | collected 2014 ...
TAAAGATTTAAACTCTGTGTTACTCTGTGGTGAGTTTCGCTCATTTCCATACTGAAATAAACGAGATTAAACTATTACTTCTTCACCCTTCAGTGTTGCCGAACTGGATTCAGTAATTCTCACTTTTACAAAATCACCGATCTTATGTGTACCCCGGTCAAATACCACGACACGATTCTGTTCTGTACGACCGAAAAGCTGTTCGCGCGAACGCTTGGAAACCCCTTCTACCAAGACTTCATAAACATTTCCGATACAACGCGCATTAGATTCAGCAGAAAGCCGATTTTGCAAAGCTATAATCTCATTAAGACGACGCACTTTAACATCTTCCGGGACATTATCCTCCAAATGCTTGGAAGCATACGTGCCGGGGCGTTCTGAATATTTAAACATAAAAGCAGCATCATAACCACAGGCCTCCATTAGTGAAAGAGATTCCTGGTGGTCTTCTTCCGTCTCTGAGTGGAAACCGGAAAAAATATCAGTAGTCAATCCGCAATCGGGGATAATACGCTTGATAGCAGCTACACGATCCAGATACCACTCACGCGTGTATTTCCGGTTCATCAATTTCAAAATACGTGAACTTCCGCTTTGTACCGGCAAATGAATGTGTTTACATACATTGGACACCTGTGCTATTACTTCCAGCGTTTCGTCACTCATATCTTTGGGGTGCGAAGTAGTAAAACGAATTCTCACGCCTGGTGCTGCTTCGGCTACAGTACGCAGAAGCATCGGGAAAGTAATAACCTCTCCATTTTCTCTTTCAAAACGATAAGAATTTACATTCTGTCCTAACAGCGTGATTTCTTTATATCCCTTTGCCACTAAATCGGCCACCTCATTAAGGATACTTTCCACATCCCGGCTACGCTCACGTCCGCGGGTATAGGGGACAATACAATACGTACAGAAGTTATTACATCCACGCATAATAGACACAAACCCGGAAATGTGATTTCCGCAAATGCGGGAAGGAATGACCTCGCGATACGTTTCTGTTGTAGACAACTCCACATTAATCGCCTTCTCCCCGGCCTCTACCGAAGCTATCAATTCGGGCAAAGTAAGATAAGCATCAGGACCTACAACGAGATCAACATGATGGTGCTCAATCAAATCATCCTTCACACGCTCTGCCATACATCCCAGTACACCTACTATCAGATGTTTCTTCTTCTTTTTCAGCGAATGGAAAAACTCCAGACGATTCAAAATCTTTTGTTCGGCATTGTCGCGAATGGAACAAGTGTTCATAAATACAGCATCTGCTTCGTCCAAAGAATCAGCAACGGAATACCCAGCCATCTGCATCACAGAGGCAATTACTTCACTATCGGCCACATTCATCTGGCAGCCATACGTTTCAATAAACAACTTTTTGTTGTCATCAGCAGTTGCGGATTTAAAGTCCGCTCCCGTTAATTCACTCATAATTTTATCATTATTTAAATTAGATGTTGCAAAGATACGGCTTCGGAGCCAATAAGTGGCAATTTGAAACAAAAATAACGCTTCAAGTTAGTAATCGAAGCTAATAGTTATAATTAATGTTAAAGAAACAAACATTTTCCAAGTCACAACTTGGAGATTTCAACTTTATTTCACACTTTTGTGCAATGAAAGAAACATTAGATTTTTTCATAGTTAAGGTTTAGGTTAAAAAAATTAAGGGGAGCTGTGAAGCTGCCCTTTTTTCATGCTAAAATGTTAGCTCTAATCAGATTAAATAGTTACCTTTGGCGGACAAAAATCCAACAAACCTATGGAAGATGTTATGCAATTTCTTTTGGTAGCAGGTATTCTCGCTTTTGGAATTTACAAACAGTTCAACAAAGAAAAGTCCAATAAGCCAGAAAAAAGTATGCCTATGCCAACTCCCGAATATGAATACGAGCCGGAATTTGAAAAACCTGTGATTTTTGAAAAGCCACAGAAAAAAACAGTACCACCTCCCAAACCATCCCTTCCTCAGGAGGGTATCAGAAATACCCATGCTCCGAATAATATATCTGAATCTATCAAAGAAGTAGACAGAAGTGAATTTTCCATTCAATCGGCAGAAGAGGCAAGGCGTGCCATTATCTGGTCCGAAATATTGCAAAGAAAATATTAATGTAAATTCTAACACGAAAAATATACAATTTATATGGCATTGAATTTTATCTCGGCAGCGGAAGCTGCCAGCCTTGTAAAACATGGCTACAATATCGGCCTTAGCGGGTTTACTCCTGCCGGAACGGCCAAAGCCGTTACGGCTGAAATTGCAAAAATAGCAGAAGCTGAACACGCTAAAGGAAACCCGTATCAGATTGGCATTTTTACAGGTGCCTCCACAGGCGATTCATGTGACGGTATATTGTCACGCGCTAAAGCAATCCGTTACCGTGCTCCGTACACAACTAACTCAGATTTCCGTAAAGCGGTAAACAATGGCGAGATTGCTTATAACGACATCCACTTGTCACAAATGGCACAGGAAGTACGCTATGGATTTATGGGAAAAGTAAACATAGCCATCATCGAAGCCTGTGAAGTAACTCCGGACGGAAAAATCTATCTGACAGCTGCCGGTGGTATTGCTCCGACTGTCTGCCGCCTTGCAGATAAAATTATTGTAGAGCTAAATAGTGCACACAGCAAGAATATGATGGGAATGCACGATGTGTACGAACCACTTGACCCACCTTATCGCCGCGAAATACCAATCTACAAACCAAGTGACCGTATTGGTACACCTTACATACAAGTAGATCCTAATAAGATTGTCGGTGTAGTAGAAACCAACTGGCCTGACGAAGCCCGCAGTTTTGCAGAGGCTGATCCTTTGACTGATAAAATTGGCCAGAATGTAGCCGACTTCCTGGCTGCCGATATGAAACGTGGTATCATTCCTTCTACATTCCTTCCGCTACAATCGGGTGTGGGAAATATTGCCAATGCTGTATTGGGTGCATTGGGTCGCGATAATACAATTCCGGCCTTTGAAATGTATACAGAGGTTATCCAGAATTCTGTAATTGGTCTGATTCGTGAGGGTCGTGTTAAATTTGGTAGTGCCTGCTCTCTGACTGTGACCAACGATTGCCTGCAAAGTATTTATGATGATATGGACTTCTTCCGTGACAAGTTGGTTCTTCGTCCTTCGGAAATATCTAATAGTCCTGAAGTTGTTCGCCGCATGGGTGTCATTTCTATAAATACCGCCATCGAAACAGATCTCTACGGTAATGTAAACTCCACACATATCGGTGGTACGAAAATGATGAATGGTATCGGCGGATCGGGAGACTTTACCCGTAATGCTTACATCTCTATTTTCACTTGTCCTTCTGTAGCCAAAGAAGGTAAGATCAGTGCCATCGTTCCAATGGTGTCTCACCTCGATCATAGCGAACACTCGGTTAATATTATTATAACCGAACAAGGTATAGCCGATCTTCGTGGCAAGAGCCCGAAAGAACGCGCACAGGCTATTATTGAAAACTGTGCTCACCCAGACTACAAACAGTTACTTTGGGATTACCTCAAACTGGCAGGTAGCAAAGCCCAAACACCACACTGCATCCAGGCTGCATTAGGTATGCATGCAGAGCTTGCTAAAAGTGGAGATATGAGAAATGTAAACTGGGCAGAATACGCCAAATAAGAGTCACAACCCCAAAATCTCAAATATAGCGGCATAAATCCAAAATTGGATTTATGCCGCTATTATTATTCCGAATATCCACAAAACACCAATCATATATCATATTTGTAAATATACAAAAAGATAGCAAAACATTTCTAAAGGTAAAAGTCACAAGAAAAAACAAGACATAAAAGTACTCTTTAAAAGATCAGACAAATTACTCATTTTCAACGCATTACATTAAGTACTTTTTTCCTCTACGAGAAATACCCCGAAACTCTACGGAGATCGGTACGATTCTCTACGAGGAACGGGGCGATTCTCTACGAGGAACAAACAGACAATACATAAGATATTACAGAATGAAAAGAAAAAAATAATCATCAATATTAATTGTAAATATAAAATCCAACAATACAATTAACAGAACTTTTAATCGGACTTCTCAAAGGCCAGGGTATACACTTTTACAAACTATATCATTGCCAGTTATTCACTTTCACTCAACTTATAGTTTTTCTTCCCTAATATATTCGGGTCTTTTTATATAATATATCCATTTTATTAGAGTATTTAATAAAATATTTAATTAAATACTTGCAAGATTATAATTTTATTGTTTTATTTGCCGAAAAGATTGAGATATTCTTAGAAAAACAGGTTTCTAATCTCCTATAAATAGAAGATTAGAAAAAGGATGCACAAAGAAAGTGCAACAAACTACTATCCATTAGAATATATACTATTTTTAGAAAACCAATAATCTGTACAATCATAAAAACCAGGAAATATGAAAATCAACAATCGGAGGGAATTTTTAAAGAAATCAGTATTGGCAGGCACCGCCGCTATTACCTTACCGTCATGGCTCTCTTCATGCATTTCAAAGGAGCAAGAAACTACAACTGACGAAATCCGGAACAAACTCATCGTTCCCACAAATAATGCACTAAAAATAACCGGAACTTTTCTGGATGAAATATCTCATGACATCCCTCATCAGAACTGGGGAGAAAAAGAGTGGGATGCCGATTTCCGACACATGAAAGCAATTGGTATAGATACTGTCATTATGATCCGCTCAGGATATCGTAAATTTATTACTTATCCATCTGAATATCTGATCGGTCAGGGTTGCTATAAACCTTCGGTCGATCTTTTGGATATGTATCTGCGACTGGCTGATAAATATGGTATGAAGTTCTATTTTGGCTTGTACGACTCCGGAAGATATTGGGACACAAATGATCTCACCTGGGAAATAGAACACAACAAACATGTAATTGATGAAGTCTGGAAAAATTACGGAGAGAAGTATAAAAGCTTTCAGGGATGGTATATCAGTACGGAAATCAGCCGGAAAACCAAAGGTGCAATCGGCACATTCCACGCATTAGGAAAACAATGCAAAGATATTTCAAACGGACTGCCTACGTTCATATCTCCATGGATTGACGGAAAAAAAGCTGTACAGGCTTCAAGCGCCATGCTCAGCAGGAAAGATTCAATTTCAGTGAAGGAACACGAAGAAGAATGGGATGAAATATTTGCCGGAATCAGTGATGTAGTAGATGCTTGCGCTTTCCAGGACGGACAGATAGATTATCATGAACTGGATGCCTTCTTTGAAGTAAACAAAAGACTGGCCGATAAATATGGATTGAAATGCTGGACAAATGCCGAATCTTTCGACAGAGATATGCCTATTAAGTTTTTCCCTATTAAATTTGATAAATTACGACTTAAACTTGAGGCAGCTCAAAGAGCCGGATACGATAAAGCCATAACATTTGAATTCTCTCATTTTATGAGCCCGCAGTCAGCTTATCTCCAGGCCGGGCATCTGTATGATCGCTATAAAGAATATTTCGATATCAAATAATAAGCAGAAATGAACCAATCAAAAACAAATATAGGATATATCATATTTCTATCGGTAGTGGCCGCTTTAGGAGGTTTCCTATTCGGATATGACACAGCCGTTATTTCAGGAACAATAGCACAGGTATCACAACAATTCGGGCTAAACACCCTTCAGGCCGGATGGTACGTAGGTTGTGCGTTGATAGGCTCTATCGGTGGTGTCGCCTGCGCCGGAATTCTAAGCGACAGAGGTGGCCGGAAAAACACAATGATTCTCTCGGCCATACTATTTTCGGCATCTGCCATAGGTTGTGCGTTAGCATCCTCCTTCAATGAACTGGTGATATACCGTATTATCGGTGGAGTCGGTATCGGTGTCGTTTCTATTATTTCACCATTATATATATCCGAAGTATCCGTTCCCCAATACCGGGGACGACTGGTATCATTATACCAATTAGCCATAACCATCGGTTTCTTAGGGGCTTATCTGGTCAATTACCAATTAGTGCTTGGAGCCGATGCCGCTGCCCAATCGAGTAACCAATGGATTGTTAAAATCTTTTCAGACGAGATATGGAGAGGAATGTTGGGTATGGAAACAGTTCCGGCATTACTCTTTTTCTTAATCATTTTCTTTATTCCCGAAAGCCCCCGTTGGTTGGTTCTTAAAAATAAAGAAATGCGGGCAAGTCGTATTCTGCAACGAATTTATGGCAGTAAAAGCGAATCCGAGGTACAAATAAGTGCCATACGGCAAGTTGCCGGCGGAGAATCCAAGTCCGAATGGTCTCTACTTTTGCGGCCCGGTATACTCAAAGCAGTAATTATCGGGGCATCCATCGCTATCTTAGGGCAATTCATGGGAGTGAATGCCGTACTTTATTATGGCCCGTCTATCTTTCAGGAAAGTGGCCTCTCCAGTGGAGATTCTCTTTTCTACCAGGTGTTGGTGGGAATGGTTAACATGCTCACTACCGTACTGGCATTGGTTATCATCGATAAGGTCGGACGAAAGAAACTCGTTTATTATGGCGTTTCGGGAATGATAATCTCGTTAGTGCTTATTGCATTTTACTTTATCAAAGGAGCCGAATTGCAAATACCAAGCACTGCATTATTGATATTTTTCCTAAGCTACATATTCTGTTGTGCCATATCCATATGTGCTGTTATCTGGGTACTTCTATCCGAAATGTACCCTATCAAAGTCCGGGGACTGGCTATGTCCATTGCCGGATTCTCGCTTTGGATCGGAACATTCCTCATCGGACAACTTACCCCCTGGATGCTACAGAACCTTACTCCGGCGGGTACATTCCTCATCTTCGCAGGCATGTGCGTTCCATACATTCTGATTATATGGAAATTAGTTCCCGAAACCACCGGAAAAAGCCTCGAAGAAATAGAAAAGAACTGGAATGAAAAATAATTTAATAAATGAAATATATGTAAATGAAACCTAACTATTTATTATTCACGCACATATTCAAGTTCCGTGATAATAGGAAGATGATCTGACAATAATGAGTGAACCGCCTGGGTTCGTACTACTCTCCACCCCTTTTGAGGACGGGCGTATAGATAGTCAATTTTTACTTTAGGTTCCCAGGCGGGAAAAGTTAAAGCCGAATCGGTTGCATCCCACCAATGACGAGCCATAATTTTCTTTATGACTTTAGAATTGGGTTCAGCATTAAAATCTCCGCCAATTATCACAGGATAAGAAGAAGTTTTAAAATAATCAGTGATGTATTGTGCTTGTAATTCGCGAGTTTTCTCGTCTGTCACATCCAAATGGGTGGCTGCAAAAAAGATAGTATCTGATTTCCCAACCTCAAACAATCCTTCAAGAAGAGCGCGAGGTTCCGCCCCTTGAGGATTAGGCAACATTAATTTGTTTACACTTATATAAGGATGTTTGGAAAGTATTCCAATACCGTAATAACCACCACTGAAATGAATCGTTTTTCCATAGAGTCCGAACATATTTGTTTTTCCGGCCAATTCAGAGAGCATATCTCTGCCGTTTTGATGAGGCGCAAGTGTCCGGTGGGTATTTACATCCACCTCTTCAAGAGCTACGAAATCAGGTTGAAAAGCTTTGATGTGTTCCGCTAACTGATCAATAGTTGCAAGTTCACCGAATCTCAGATTATAAGTCATCACCCTGAGTTTCAAAGTGTCCTGAGCATTTATATTCAAAGTGGATAAAAGAATGAGAATAAAAAATAATTTTTTCATGGCATACTCGATTTTGGAAACAAATATATTATTAATATTTATTTTTAGTTACTAATATTGCAATTTATTAACGCAAAAGGATGAAAAGGGCAAGTAATTATCAAATAATTGCATTTTGCAATGATAACTTTAAATTTTAAACGAATTTCAAGTTACAAATGAATTAAGAAACCCGATAAAATCAGATTTTTCAATCCAATAAGACTAAAATAAATAATATTTTTAGAGAACCATCGCAATTATCATACAAATCCGTTTTTTATGAAAAAACAAAACGATATAGAATCTTTTATTTCCGGCAATAGAGAGACCTTTGAATCACTCTACAACAGTTATGTAGGAAAGATTTTCAATTATATAAATTCGTTTATATATGACTCAGACCTGGCGAAAGATATTACTCAAAACACGTTTCTCCAATTATGGGATTCACGATCAAATCTCGATGTGAATGGCAATATTGAAGGCTATATATATTCTATTGCCCGAAATTTATTATTCCGTGAAATACGCCGTCTCAATATCTTTAAAAGTTATGCCATCAAGGTACAGGAAACCGCCAAAGAAGAGGAAGAATCGGACATAGAAGAAAATTTATCACGCGACATGATAGAACAACAAATTCTTTCTCTATTGGCCGAACTTCCGGAAGCACGTCGCAGAATATTCCTGATGAGATGGAGCAAAGGACTGTCTAACAAAGAAATAGCACAGGAACTTTCTATTTCAGAAAAAACCGTTTCTACCCAAATACATCGTACGATTAGTTTTCTTAAGTCCAAAATGGGCTCTGCTTTCATGATCTTTATTTCAGTATCTTCGATAAATTTCTAAAATATTTCATTTTCTTGTAATCCTTTTGTGGGAGCTGTGGATATATACTATAAATAACCACAGAAGATGAAGATAGAACGCATAAAACATTTAATCACGAACCTGCTCACAGGCTCTTCTTCAACATCCGAACGTGCTGAACTGGCCAAATGGATGAATTCTGAAGATGCCGAACGCAATAGCAGGGAAGCATGGGAAAGTGCCTCCGAAGATATTGATGAATCGCTCAAAAGTGAAATATGGAATAACATTCAGCTAAAAATCAAAGGAGCCGTTTCTTCCAAACCTGTATCGCCCAAACATAGCATCAAACGTCGTATTTACTCCATTCCAGGAGTTGCTGCCGCTATTGCAATTATAGTATGCTCAACATTTACTGCATACTTACTATACAATAATTTTGCAGAACATCAAGAGAATATGGAGAGTAACATCTATACTTTTGAAGTGGAACCGGGCCAAAAAGGGAGTATGCGCTTAGCAGACGGTACCATAGTACATTTGAATTCTGCATCTAAGATATCATTTTCCGGTAATTACAATTCCGAAGAGCGCATGGTAAGTCTTAATGGGGAAGCTTATTTTGAAGTAGCCAAAAATCCTGATAAAAGATTTGTTGTAACATGTAACGGAGTAGACATTGAAGCTTTAGGTACTGAATTTAACGTAAAAGCATATCCTACTGACAGCCTTATTACTACTACTCTTGCCAAAGGAAAAGTCAAAGTCTACAACAACAAAGAGAGTGTGACTCTTCTTCCTAACGGAGTAGCTACTTATAATCTGAAACGACAGACTATCAAAGCATCAGTAACTGATGATATTTCAATCGCCAATTATTGGAGAACAGGACAGCTTGTTTGTAATGCCGAACCCTTGTCTTCCATTGCGCAAACCATCGAAAGGATGTATAACGTAAAAATCAATATTAACGATGCAAAGCTGAGAAATATGAAATTCACCGGTACCATTCAGAATAACTCATTAACTAATGTCCTATATGTGATGAGCCTGAGTTATCCGCTGACATATACAGTAACCGACTCTGTAATAACAGTCTCTGCCCAAAAGAATATAATAAAAAAACATAGATAAAAATAAACCAGTTAACAAATTAAGCCTATGAAAAATAATAATTTAAAACCGTTTAAGCTGTTATGCCTGTTAGTGTTATTAGTTATAACCTATCCGGTTCACGCACAGCATTCTGTTAGTATTGCCGATAAAACAATTGCACAGGCAATCAAAATAATTGAGGGAGACACCGGTTATAAGTTCTTTTATGCAGAGAACTTACCGGATTTCACTAAAAAGGTCAGTTTCAAAACAGAGAATAAATCCATTGAAACCATACTCAATAGTTTATTCAAAGATACCGAAATTGCGTATATTATTAAAAGTCAGAAACAAATCATCCTGTCAAAAAGGAGTACACAATCAAACCCTCAATCGGTCGGAAAAATTATAATTAAAGGTCAGGTAAAGGGAAGTGACGGTGAAGCTTTGATAGGAGCTTCCATCATATCCGACAACAACGTTGGAACAATCACGGACATTGACGGTAACTATGAGTTACAATTAGAAAAACCGACTACACTAACTTATACGTATATAGGTTATACTCCGCTAAAGATTAAGGTAAACAAATCTGAAATCAAGAACATCATTCTGGATAGTTCCAATGTTCTTCTTGACGATGTAGTAGTCGTAGGATATGGTACCCAAAAGAAAATAAATCTCACGGGATCAGTACAAAGTGTGAACAGCGAAGATATTCTCAGACGAAGTGTCTCTACAGGCTCCGCTGCACTACAGGGTGTAATCCCCGGACTTACTGCCATTCAATCATCTGGTCAACCGGGAGCAGACAATGCCTCTATCAAGATTAGAGGGTTGGGCTCACTGAACTCAGCAACCTCTCCATTGATATTAATCGACGGGGTAGAAGGTGACATGAACCGCATCGATTTGAATTCGGTAGAATCAATTACTGTATTAAAAGATGCAGCTTCTGCCTCCATCTATGGTTCAAGGGCTTCAAATGGGGTAATATTGGTTACCACAAAACGAGGTTCCGAAGGAAAAGTGAAACTAACATTTAATGGCTATATGGGTTATAATAAACCAACCACACTGCCTACGCCTACAAACGCCATCGAGTACATGCAGGCAGTAGATGTGGCACGTGTCAACGCAAGCCAAGAACCATTATACACCCAAACCATCGATATTTATAAAAACGGGGGTGTAGACAACATTAATTATTACGATACGGATTGGCGAAAAGAAGTAATCAAAGACCACGCAACCACCCAAAATTATTCTGTTAGTATCAGTGGCGGTAACAATATAACAAAACTTTTTGCTACAGCAGGATATTATGCACAAAACGGCCTTATCGATAATAACAAATTCACACGAACTTCTTTACGCGTAAACACAGACACCCAAATTAATAAATGGATGAAACTCGGAGTAGATATAGGCATACGCCAGGCTACTGCTAAATCTCCCGTAATGGATACTCCCGCCAATATCATAGGCAAAGCCCTGACCATGACCCCCATCATGTCGGGCATCAACGCCGATGGTACATGGGGGTATGGCATTAACGGAACCAATCCCATTGCTATGGTACAAAGCGGATGTACAACAAATAGTATTGCTCCCGAATATACTGCAAGAACAACTTTGTCTATCGATCCCTTCAAGGGCTTCAATATTTTCGGAGCATATTCATGGAAACGCGCAGATGGCGAAACTAATGCATTTGTAAAACCCTATCAGGTATACGAAAGTGGCGTATCAAAGGGAGAATTTCCAACGACAGGATCATCAAAATCAGAACATAGAACAAAAACAGTTACCAAACAATATAATCTGCAGGGAACTTATGAAAAGAATTTCCATAAGAACTACCTGAAAGCGTTAGTTGGATTTCAAAGCGAAGAATTACATAACACTTATCTGTTAGCCGGTCGTAAAAATTATTATTACGATGGATATGAAGAACTTGTAAATGGTGACGTTAGTACCGCATCGAATTCCAGTTCAAAATACGCATGGTCTATGCTGTCATACTTCTTTAGACTAAATTATGCATACAATGACAGATATCTGCTCGAAGTCAACGGTCGCTACGATGGTACTTCAAGATTCAAGAAAGGACATCGCTGGGGTTTCTTCCCTTCGGTATCCGCCGGATGGAGAATATCCGAAGAGAACTTCTTTGAATCGGCTAAAAGTGTAGTAAGCAATCTGAAACTAAGAGCCTCCTATGGAGAATTAGGTAACCAGGCTATCAGTGGCTATTATCCCTATGCTTCATCTATAGGAAGCACTACCACCTATGGATATTGGTTTGATAAAGAGCTTGCTGCCGGTGTCGCACAGATTCAGTTGGCTAACGAAGCAATAACCTGGGAAAAATCAAAACAAATTAATGCGGGTATCGATATTGGTATGTTTAATAACCGTTTGAATGCAACCTTCGATTATTATATAAAAAATATCACAGACATGCTTCAGCAATTCCCCGTTCCATTGTTCGTAGGAATGACGGCTCCATGGGAAAACGCCGGTTCGATGAGAAACAGCGGCTGGGAACTTTCGCTATCCTGGCAAGACCGTATCGGTAGTGTAAACTACTACGTCAAAGGAAATCTTTCTGATGTAAAAAACAAAGTAATAGACTTATATGGGAAAGAGTACGTAGGCACTACAACAATCACCAAAGAAGGCGAAGAATATAACTCATGGTACGGATACGTTGCCGACGGTTATTTCCAAAGCCGGGAAGAGATCAACAACTCTCCCGTATACGGTGGTAACCCCAACAATATAAAACCGGGATATATTAAATATAAAGATATCAGCGGTCCGGATGGAGTTCCCGATGGAAAAATAGATAATTACGACCGTACGATACTCGGCAACTCTACTCCGCGATATGAATTCGGACTGACATTAGGCGGCGATTGGAAAGGTCTTGATTTCTCCTTGTTCTTTCAGGGAGTGGGTAAAAGAGATGTATATTACTCCGGAGCAGGGGCACGTGCTTTATCCGGCAATTACACGATATATAAATATCAACTGGATTATTGGACTGAGGACAACCCCCATGCAAAATTCCCGATTTTACTTGAAGATCCCAGCGGAACCAATCCAAACAATATGATATCAAGCTTCTGGGTAAAAAGCGGAGCCTATTGCCGCCTGAAAAATATTGTATTAGGATATACGCTGCCGCAAACATGGATACAGAAAGCTGCGCTATCCAAAGTGAGAATTTATGCAAGTGCACAGAATCTGTTTACCATAAAAAACAACTTTTACGAAGGTTTCGACCCTGAAAACAGTATCGGATCAGGCGCAAGCTGCTATCCGTTGAACAAAACATTTATATTCGGACTCAATGTGGAATTTTAATTGATAAAAAAAGATGAAAAAGACAACCTTATATAATTTAATAGCTACGTTTTTTATCACCATGAGTGTTAGCTCATGTGCCGATTTTCTCGACCAGGAAAACCCGGCCTACGATGCCGAAGGATTCTATGCAACCGAAGCAGGATTAAAAGAAGGCGTTACCGGTATTTATCCTCTTTTGTATTTCGATATGAACTGGGCAGTACCTGCATGTATTGTGCTCGACCATTATACGGCATACGGACTCGAACAAGATGAAAATAGTTCGATTGGTGCAGGGGGAACGTTAAATCCCGACAATGGAAAGATTCAGGCGTTCTGGACCGGAGAATATCAAATAGCCGCCCGTGCCAACTCTGTAATTTACGGTGCCAAAGATGCCGTAGCAGGAATGAGCGATGCAGCCAGGCAGTATTATGCCGAAGCACGCGTACTAAGGGCTTATGCTTATTATAATCTTATATCGGCATTTGGCGATGTACCTTTCTTTACTGCTCCTGTAACTATCGATGAGTACAAGGTAGGACGTACTCCCAAAGGAGAGATTATCGATTTTCTGATAAAAGACCTGAACGATGCTGCCGATTATCTCCCGTGGACCGCAACCCAACGGGGACGGGTAGACAAAGCCGTCGCATACGGATTAATAGCACGTATAGGATTATTTGGTGGAAGCTTTAATGTAGAAAATAAAGCCGCCGAGTACTTCAGCATAGCCGCCGATGCAGCAAGTAAGGTGATCGGTAAACGTAAATTGGCACCCAAATTCTCCGACTTGTTCAATCTGACCGGCCAGGCTAAGAGTGAAGTCCGAGACGAACTGTTATGGGAATTAATGTATTCTACAAACGGAACGAAAAAATTGCATACAGTAGGTTATGGACATTCATCGCGTAACTATGCATCATCGGTACGTTTCCCGAGTTCTCTGATTGTAGATACTTACGAATGTATCGATGGAAAACGTATAGACGAATCTCCTCTTTATGACCCGAAACAGCCTACCTTAAACAGAGATCCGCGTTTTAATGCCACATTAGCAGGACATGGTGACACAATAAACTATACCATTACCGACGGCAATAACCCTCAAAAACTTATTCTAAACATTTATGATGATAAAACCCGGTTCTATCCCCGTAGAAACGCCTGGTATACCGCACCGAATGTAGATGTCACTTCTACCAGCCCATCACTTGTGAACAGTGGAGTAGGATATTTATGGCGCAAATATGCCGATGAAAATACCGAATTGCTGATGAGTTCTTCAAGCAATCTTATTCTGATGCGTTACGCTGAGATACTCCTTTCGTATGCCGAAGCCAAAATTGAACTCAATGAGTTGGACGAATCGGTATATTCGGCCATTAACGAAGTACGCAAACGCGCCGGAATGCCGGAGGTTTCGACAGACAGGAAAGGAGATCAAAACAAAATGCGACAGTTAATACGACGCGAACGCAAAGTTGAATTGGCGCTCGAAGGATTACTCTTCGTTGATGTTCGGCGCTGGGGTATAGGTGATATGCTTAACGAGCATCCCTCTTACGGACAACCTAAACCGGACATCAGATATGAAGGATTAGAGCCAACTGATATTCCTGATTTTAAGACAGACGAACGGCACGACCTTAATGATATTCCTTCATATGAGGCTTATAAAGACAAACTCAGGGTGCGCGACAGAAACAGATATTGGGATCCGAAATTCACATGGTGGCCTATCCCACGTTTGGAAACAGACCGCGACCCGAATCTTACTAACCCTGATTATTGATAATCACCATATAATACCCGTAAACTCATAGATTATGACGAAAAGTTGTTTAATATCTATTCTTGTCTCTCTCGTAAGCTTAACTGCATCGTGGGGCCAAGCCAAAGGTACGCAAATTACCGAAACCGACTCGACCGTGACACTCCGGAATAGCAAAGTGAGAGTTGAATTTCCTAAGGGCGAAGCTTTCGATATCTCGAAACTCACCCTTAGCGGAAAAGAATTAATATTGGGCAAAGGATATAATACTGTTCCGTGGACACTCACCTATAAAGGTCCCCAAGGAGAAAATCCGGTGCTTTTCCCTTCTCATGGAGAATATACCGGATGGTCGAAAGGAACAAAAAACGGTAATACTGCCATTGCTTTCAAGTGGAACATGAGACTCACTTACAATGATTTGGTCCCGGTGGTAATGACTGTTTCTGTTCCTGACGATTCAGAACTTATCTATTGGGATATCCAGGCGGGAACTCCCGAAGGTTGGTTGATAAGTAATACCCAGTTTCCACGCGTAACCGTAACGCGTCCTGATGATGCCAAATTAATCACCTCAGCAGGCTGGGGTGCGGAGTACGAGCTGAAGAATCCTCAGGTGTATTCTTCAAGCTATCCTTCGGTAACCGGTTCTATGCAGCTCCTGCTTCTTCACAATTCAGACGGTTCAGTCTATTACGCTACCGAAGATAAAGAAGCTTGCGGCAAAGACTTCAGAGCTGCCGTAGGCGAAAAGAGTGTTACTCTATTAACAGATATTGTAGCTTCCGAAGGTTGGTCGGACGATACAACCGAAACATTTACTGTTCCATGGTCAACAGTTATCGGATATTCAAATATCGGTTGGCAAGATGCCGCAACGAAATGGTACCGCCCTTTCACTTTTACTACCGAATGGGGAAGTAAACCTTTGGCATCCCGTAATATACCACAGTGGCTTTTGGATACCGATATCTGGATTAGAGCAAAAGGAGTAAACGACACCGTAAGAAGTGCCGTAAATAAAGCCATCGACCTGTATGGCAAAAACACCTTTGTTCACTGGTACTTCTGGCACCATTATCCTTATGATACGCATTATCCCGACTACTTCCCGCCAAAAGCCGGCTTTGCCGACATGATAGCCGAAGTAAGGAAAAGAGGTTGTCATACCGTTCCCTACATTAACGGCCGGTTGTGGGATCCTGACAGTGACAGCTATAAAACTCTGAACGGGGCTTCTGCCTCGTGCAGAAAGCCAGACGGTACACTTTATACCGAAATTTACCCAACGTCACAGGTATTGAACACTGTCACCTGTCCCGCATCCGGACTGTGGCAAAACATCATAACCGATCTTGTAATAAAAATCCAAAAAGAGTTGAAAACAAACGGAGTATATATCGACCAGATAGCGGCAGCAGCCCCTCAGCCCTGCTGGGCTACCAACCATGGACATGCCTGTGGCGGAGGTGATTACTGGCATAAATCTTACCGTCATCTGATGGACTCTCTCCGTACTCATCACCTGGAACCGGGCAACATACTTATAAGCGAGGAAAATGCGGAATGTTACATCGATATGTTCGATTTGTTGCTTACGGTCAATTCTCCTCACAACGGCTGCAAGATTGTGCCTTTGTTCCCGATGGTTTATTCCGACAGGCTCATCACCTCGGCTTATACTTACTCTCCTACCGACAGAGTGAATCGTGGTGATTTTCTGTATCAAACCATGCAATGCTTTCTGTATGGCTCCCAGTTAGGATGGGTAGACCCAACTTTGTTAATGAAAGACGAAGCCAAAAGAGAAGCTAATTTTTTAAAGACTCTTTCTACGTTACGCAAAAAACAACATGACGTTTTTGTTGGCGGAAGATATATAAAAGAAATCATACCGGAAGGAGATAATCCGTCAATAAATGTCCCCGGATTCGGAGAGATGAATGTTGTTGCCGGTTCCGAATGGCTCTCTTCTAAAGGTCAGAAAGTTCAATATTACGTGAATATGGACAGTGTCGATCATGAAATAGTATTGCCTGACCATAAAAAGATTACTGTAAAAGCCCTGCAAGGCATAAGAATAAATTTATAGAGTCATGAAAAACAGATATTCTTTACCATTATTTTTATTGAGTTGCCTCACATTCAGCTCTTTTGCTTCCAATACCTGGAAACTGCAAAATGTCGAATATCGTGTGGATACTTTATCGCACATAGTGATAGGTCCCGGAACTACCCAAACAATTTTAGCTCTGGAAGGACCGGTAAAGCTACGTGTGTTTTATACAACCACCGATATGACCAACCCGAATGTAAACCTGAAATTAATAATGGGGAAAGATAATCTGACAAGTAACGTAACCGTACCGAACATGCCGGCATCTCACAACGATCCCGAAAATATATATTTTGCCGGGGTGAATGCCGATTTCATTGGTGGTATGGGCCCTGTAGGTACAACTGTGGCAGATGGCGAACTCTATAAGAGTTATAAGGGAACCGGCTGGTATGCAATAGGTATTGATAAAGATAAGAAATTCTGTTCCGGTGCCCCCTATACGACATTTAAATTAGTCTCGCCAAATGCCGGACAGGCATCTATCAAAGCTGTCAATGCAGTACGTAGCGATAATGAACTGATATTATTCACTTCGCGTAAAGGAAGTACTACAGGTACCAAAGGTGCGGGAGTAGAAGTAGGAGCTGTACCTGTCGATGACCCATTGAAAGCCGAGGGAACAACTAAAATGCGTGTCACCATTGCACCGGTCAAAGACGTTGGTAATATGTCGATTCCTGAAGGAGGGTTTGTCTTATCCGGTACAGGATTTACAGCAAATACATTAGCCAAAATGCAATTAGGTGAAGAGTTTGAAGTGACTCCAACCCTCTATTTTGACAACGTAGTGAAAACAGATATCATGGAAATGTGCGGCGGATGCCCGATGCTCTTACAGGGAGGCAAAATCCTTGAAACGCAAGGTGCATTGGATCATCTGGCCAACCGAGAACCCCGTACGGCAATAGGCTATAATTCGGACGGGACAAAGGCCATACTGCTGGTTGTCGATGGTCGCCAAACAGGAGTATCGGTCGGTGTACCTTCAAAAGACCTGGCTGCAATCATGCTCAATCTGGGATGTACGGAGGCTCTGAATTTCGATGGTGGCGGTTCCTCTACTTTATATGTCAAAGAATTGGGAGTGGTCAATACACCAAGTGAAGGGAGCCTGAGAGCAGTCAAAAACGGACTGTTTATCACAACTCCCGTCACCGAGGACAAGGTAATAGCAGAAATTCGCTTTGCCGACTACGCTAAAAAAGTGGAACGCAATAGTTATTACTCTCCGGTGATATACGGCTACAATGCACAGGGTGTGTTGATTGATACGAATGTAAAAGGAATCATGCTTTCCTGCAGTGCGAAATTGGGAAAAGTACAAGAAAACGGGAGTACGGTACTGTGTAATGGTACAGGTACTCAACTACTAACAGCCTCTTTAGATGAATTGACATCAACAATACTCGTTACAGTAGAAAGTTCCGGAACAGGGATAACTTCCATAACCGATGGAGACAAGGATGTAAATATCTACCCCAACCCCATAAGAACAGGAGAGCAAGCCCATATCAATTTCAACGGAAGCGCAAAAATAAATATTTATAATGCTACCGGACAATTGGTAAACAGTTTTAATTGTGAAAATAGCGAAGACGCCGCGGTAACACTACCGACCGAATCGTTAAGCCCAGGGTTTTATATGATTTCAATATCAGGTGAAACATCCAATAAGATAGCCAAATTACTGATACAGTAATTCAATCAAAAATAGTTCTATTGTTTAACTTAAATTTCAAAGGTGATGAAAAAACAATTACTTACAGCAGCGTTAATGCTAACCGGCATGTTCGCTTTGACTCCTTCTGTTGCAGATGCGAAGTCTACTATGGATTCAAATCTTACTTTGTTATGGATGAACACGGATGTGGCTCCATTGACATTGGACGTACGCCAGGGTTTTGGTAGAGATGGAAAATTCTATCTTCAAAACAAGGCAACCAAGACAATCGAAGTATGGAATGAAACCGGGAGAATCCAAGAGATTCCTTCCGGAGCAGGTACTAACATTACTTTCGATGATGCAGGAAACATCCTCGTACGTATCGGTACATTTCCTGATCCTTTTAACAAGGATATCAATGAATTGAGAATTATTCCTGCCGACGGCTCAGCAGCGATAGATATTGCATTAAGCGGTATCACAGGAGGACGTCTCGACTTCTGGGGACATGTTCAAGGCAACGTACTTGATAAGGAAACCGGCGGTATCATATACATGGGTACCACCTATTACCCCCAGCTGGTTGAAATACCTATCATAGACGGTAAACAAGATGTGGCCAACACATACACTTACACATATGCAAGCCCCTTCGGAATTGCAGGAAACTTTGCCACTACTACGATCATCTCAGCTTGGGAAGGAAAAGAAAATGTGTCTATTTTAAGTCCGTTATTTAATAAGACGAATTGCAATTCCATCCAAAAGTTATCATTGGATGAAGATGGAAACTGGTCGCACGACTCTTATTATATAACACCCCGCCACAGCGGATGTGCAGGATTCTATATCTTCAAACTCGGAGGACAAGATTACATCGTATATCCTTCCGGCTCGAACAATGCCGATGGTTTCACCGTATCAAAACTGGCTACGAAAGCTATTTCTGATGTTGAAGAGAGTGATGAATCGGTAAGAATAGCAACAAAATATTCAGAACAAAAAGATGATGGTAATCCCATGTATATCGGCAACGCTTTCTACGGAAATCATCTTTCGGCTGAAGCTATCAGCGAAACCCAGGCTCATATTTATCAATACTTCCCCAGTGGATACATTGCAAAATATTTATTCACAGTTGAAGGTGGTACCGGTGTTGCAAAAGTAGAAGCTCCCAAAGCAACAATTATCGGTGGTAAGGGTGAAATAACCATCGAAGGTGAACCGACTTTTATCGAAGTTTATACCATTGGCGGTATCCTTATAAGCCGAAACGAACACAATGTTAAGTGCATTCCGGGAACATATATTGTTAAAACAGATAACAATGTAACTAAAGTTATGGTTAAGTAAATGCCATTCGTTCAAATATCATTTTCTTAACATAACCAGTTACACAGGATAACAGAGAGAAGAGGTTGTAGTATTTTCTTTCTACAGCCTCTTTTTATCAATCACATTTACCTAACTATAAGAAACCATCTACACCATGAAGAAAGCCATAATACCTATATTATACGCTCTCGTCTTTTCATTTGGCAACGTACTGGCCGGTAATAAGCCATTACCTAAAGATATAAATTCGATTATAAACCAACTTACTTTAGAACAAAAAGCCCGGCTCTTAGTAGGATGTACGGGTAGTGATAACGGCTTAAGCCACATGGTTGCAGGTTCCGCAGGATATACCTTTCCTATCGATTCTTTAGGCATTCCCTCCATCAACCTGGCAGATGGTCCGGTCGGTGTACGAATCACCCCTGTTCCATCGAATTGGAAATACATCATATATGATTCTTTGGGCATCCCCTCTACAGGCCCGGCAGAAAACCCGGTAAGCGGGAAATCCCCCTATCCAATTAAAAAATACACCTCTTATTGCACCTGTTTCCCCTCCACTACCGCATTAGCCGCCACCTGGAATAAAGACATAGCACGACTGGAAGGCAATGCAATAGGCGATGAAGCCAGGGCATATGGTGTCGATATCGTACTTACACCGGGAATCAATATCATGCGCAATCCTCTTTGCGGACGCAATTTTGAATATTTCTCCGAAGACCCTTACCTCTCAGGCATCATGGGAGCAGCCATGATTAACGGAATTCAGGACAAAGGTATTGGGACCAGCCTAAAGCATTTTATAGCCAATAATCAGCAAACCGGCAAACTCTATAACGACGCACGCATCTCACAACGCGCATTACGCGAAATCTATCTCAAAGGATTCGAAATCTGTATAAAAAACTCCGATCCATGGACCGTAATGGGTTCTTATAACAAAATTGGGGGTAAATATACTCAGGCTAATCCGGAACTACTTCAAACAATTCTTCGCGACGAGTGGAAGTACAACGGACTGATAGTGACCGATTGGTATAAAAAAAGGGATACCGCCGACCAGCTTAACGGTGGAACAGATTTAATGATGCCGGGAGAACAATCTCAAATAGACGAAATAATAGCTGGAGTAAAAAGTGGCCGGATCAGTGAAGCTACTTTAAACAAAAGTGTAAAATATACATTGGAACTCATTTTCAAATCTATTTCTTATAAAAACTGGAAGTATACAGAAGCTCCCAACCTTTCCGAAAATGCAGAATTAGCGCGTAGTATAGCCACCGAAGGAATGGTATTACTGAAAAATGACAACTCTTTTCTTCCCATACCCAAAGGGACTAAAATTGCTCTGTTCGGTGCTACTGCATACAAGTCTATTGCAGGCGGTACAGGTTCATCAAATGTAAATAAAGCTCATATTACTGATATATCTACCGGACTTGAAAATGGCGGCTATCAACTCAACAACAGATTGAAAGGAATCTATACAAAATTCGTAGAATTCCAGAATGATCTTCTTGATAAACACCCCCAAAGTACTGACTGGGAAAAATTATCTTATAACAGGACAGTCATTCCCGAAATGGATCTGACAAAGGCAGAAAATACCATCGAACAGGAAGCTAAAAATTCTGATATTGCACTAATCGTTATCGGTAGAGGCTCCGGAGAAGAATCCGACAGAAGGTTAGAGGGAGATTTCTATCTTACTCCCGAAGAAAAATTTATGATCGATAAAGTATCCTCCCAATTTCATGCCTTAGGAAAAAAAGTAGTTGTAGTAATGAATGTCTGCGGCGTAATGGAAATGAATTCCTGGAAGGATAAACCGGACGCTATACTGCTGGCATGGTTTCCGGGGCAAGAATGTGGAGATGCCATAACAGATATAATTAGTGGGAAAGTAAACCCTTCCGGAAAACTCCCGATGACTTTCCCGACAGATTATTTCGATATTCCTTCTTCTAAAAACTTTCCAATGGTAGGAGAGACCAAGAGTGGCAAAAATTTCGATTATACCAATTATGAAGAAGATATATGGGTGGGTTACCGTTACTTTAATACAGTAAAGCAATCGATTGTTTATCCTTTCGGATATGGACTATCTTATACCAATTTCTCTTTCAGCAAACCTAAAATAGAAAGAAAAAATAATAAATGGATCGCAAATATTGAGGTGACCAATACAGGTAATGTATCCGGCAAGGAAGTGGTACAACTCTATATTTCTGCTCCTGAAACCTTCATTCAAAAACCCGATATAGAATTAAAAGCCTTTGGAAAAACCCGGGAGTTAAAACCCGGAGAAAGTGAAATAATAAAACTTCAGTTTACCGATTATGATATAGCTTCATTCGATGAAAACAATTCGCAATGGCTTACATCAAAAGGGAAATATCTCCTGTCTTTCGGTTCTTCAAGTAATGACCTTAAGGCTACCATTCCATTCAGTATCCGTAAAGATAAAACCTGGAAAGTGAATGATGTACTAAAACCCATTGAGAAAGTAAACGTTATGAAACTCTCTATTAAATAACCGGTTTACAAAAACGATTACTACCATTATTGAAAAAAGTCATAACTGATAAAAAGAAAAGAATGTTTATCACAACACTTAAAAAAAAATATATAACACTTATAGTCATAATAAGTATCCTTACCGGAGTAAATACGACACTGGCAGCTTACCAGACTGATGTAATATCAGATATGGCTCTTATCTATCAGGGAGGTACTCATCGCCCCGAATGGACGGAAGACGAACTACGTCCCTATGTCATACATACTTTTGCCGATGGACGTATGGACTGGTTTTTCGACTCTTTTTTATTTTTTGAATTTACAGATAACTGGCAGATAGCATTCGGGTATAATTATGGAGCACGAAATGCCAGAAAGAGTGATTGGGAATGGTTACTCAACAGAATCTTTGAAAAAGGTAAATCCCTCGATGCATTGAATTCGTGTATCGAACATTATAAAACGATTATCGGAGAACCTCAGTTTAAACACAAAATAGTATTAGGGGTAGTATCGCCTATTACTGATCAAACCGATTGGGGAAGCCTTGATGGAGAAGTATTAAACTTTGCACATCGGAATGACCAGATAAAAGCTGCAAAATGGTACATTGACCAACTCACAGAACGATTTAACGAAGGAGCATACGAGAATCTCGAACTAACAGGGTTTTATTGGCTTGAGGAGAGCACTGCTAAATGCGGAGATTTACCAAAAGATGTAAGTGACTATATCCACCAACTGGATAAACGATTTTACTGGATTCCATACTGGAATGCCCAGGGGTATAACTTATGGAGAAAGTTAGGATTTGATACTGCTTTTTTACAACCGAATCATTTCTTTGACAAAGAGATAGCAGATGATCGCCTCCTTCAGGCATGCAATACTGCAAATAAATTCAATATGGGATTGGAAGTAGAGTTCGATAGTCGTGTATTATACGAAAACGAAGATTCATATTACAGCAGACTGGAGAGTTATATCAATGCTTTTGAAAAGAATAATGTCTTTGAAAATTCGGCAATAGCCTATTACTCAGGAACAAAAGGTATACTTGATATGTATCGTTCAAATTCTATCGAAAACACTCTTATTCTTGATAGAATAGCCAATCATATATTAAAAAGGCGTAGCCGGAGCGTAGGTATTGAAACTGCCAATGACCCGAAAACTGATGTTATTGTGGCAGGGGGTATCGGAGAATTACGTATAGAGGGAATCGCCGAATCGATTAAGATATACACTACAAATGGAATACTTGTCAGCCAAAATACCAGAAAGCTACAATGCGCACCAGGTGTTTATATAGTAAAAATTGACGGAGAAACCAGAAAAGTTATTGTACGATAATAAACTAATAGAAACTTATTTATAAAAAGAACAAACATGAAAAAGATTTTATATTTCTTAGTGATACTAATCATTGTAGCTCCTATACATCTGATAGAAGCTCAAAATAGTCAAAAGAACAAGTATAAAACCAGTAAGATCAGAGATCTTGCATTAATATACCAGGGAGGTGTACAGAGAATCGACTGGACTCCTGATCAGTTTGTCCCGTATGTCACCCATCAGTTTGCCAACGGCACGAAAGACTGGTTATTCGATGGCTTTCTGTTCCTCGAGTTTGCCGATGGTAAAGGTCATAATTATGCCTATGGATATGCAAAGAAACAGGCACGAAAAATAGAGTGGGAATGGCTTCTCGACAGGTTGTTTGAAAAAGGGAAAGCGCTGGATGCATTAAACCAATGCATTGAAAATGAGAAAAAAAACATCGGAAAACCATCCTTCAAACATCAAGTCATTTTAGGAATTGCTATACCATTACCTAAACAAAAAGACTGGGGAAGCATCGATGGAAATCCTCTTGATTTTAATCAACAGTCTGACCAGGTTAAAGCAGCCCAATGGTATATAGACCAACTCATGACCCGTTTTAAAAAAGCTAAATACAAAAATCTGGAACTTGCCGGTTTCTACTGGGTAGATGAAGATATAGCAACCTGTAAAGATCTTCCTAAATATGTAAGTCAATACATCCACTCAAAGAAAAAAGAGTTTGTATGGATCCCCTATTGGAAGGCCAAAGGATACGAACAGTGGAAAGACTTGGGATTTGATATCGCATATCAACAGCCGAACCATTTCTTCACAAAGGATATCCCTGACTCCCGGCTGGACGAAGCTTGTGAACTCGCTTTGAACAATGGAATGGCTATGGAATTCGAATGTGACAGCAAGGCTCTTTACGATTGTGAGGATTCTTCGTATGACAGGATGTTAGCCTACATCGAGGCATTTGAGAAACACAAAGTATTTGAGACCTCTGCCATTGCATATTATACCGGAAGTAAAGGACTTATCGACATGTATAATTCTACTTCTCCGGAGGATAAAAAGATTATGGATCGCCTGGCACGTCATATTACTGCCCGTAGAAATATGAAAGCATTAACCAAATAGATGAACCGGATTATATTAATTATATGTATGTTTATTTCCCTATCGTCTTATTCTCAAAACAAACTGAGCATAATAACAAAGACAGGGGAAAATGTATATATATCTTCTATGATCGATGACCGTCATGTAATAAACTACTGGTTCAAAAAATGCATGGCCAATGACTTATTTACATTTTACCGTGTTTCCATTACTTCCGATTCCACTAATACCCAAATAGTAAATGAAACCTATAGCGATAATATAGGCCCATTTAACATTCTGGAAGGCGGTTGGTGTGGCGGTAACCATCTGTTTCTGGATGAAAAAACCCAAACAGCCGAAACATTTTCTATCAAATTGTATGCTGATGGGCGTAGTATCACTACTGATACTACGCTCAAAGCACATACAATTAAAATTGAAGTAAAAAATTACATTATTAACCCGCTCAGTGCAAAAGAAAGAGATAATCAGATATACTTCACCGATACGCTGTGCACTGAAAATGTAAACTACACAGTAAACGGTAATAGTATCCAGGTAGATTTATCCCATGATTATACCAATAGAATCCCGGTTATAATAGAAAAATATTATGGGATGCAATCTATGTTTAAAAACGAAAAACAACTTCTTACTCCTTCAGGTGAATATGCGTATTGGACTGATATAAAGAAAGTAAGCAGGTTCAAGAAAAAAGATTTCCCCCGGTTCAACCGATATATTGAGAAGGGAGATTCTTACTTTCAAGCCTCCTTTCTCCTCAATCGCAGTTTGGGAACACACAATGAACTTCCTGATGATGATGTTATTTTCATAGGTAATTCATGGACCAAATGCTATCATAAACTGATAGGAAACGTACCACGTACTGCCGGTGACTACGATTCATGGAGTGGAGTTTATACCTGGATTACGACACCACTACTCGACAATGAATCCTCATTCGCCTATGACGGATTTATTGATGGAAAAAGAGCTATCTTCTTCAGCAATAATATAAAAGGGAATTTTACCATTCCTTTCCCGGACAGTACAATATACAAGAAAATAAATAGTATAGAAAACTCCTCTGATTCTAAAATCAAAAGAAAAAACGGTTTTATTTATCTTTCTTGCAACTCACCGGGGAGTGTAATTATCTCATTGAAAAAATAATCTCAAATTTTAGAATATATGAAAAAGAAACTAACATTGATTTACTTAACAGGACTTCTTACAATCAGCATTACAAATGTAAATGCCCAGCCAAAGGTCGTCGCCCACCGTGGACATTGGGATACCGAAGGTTCAGCCCAAAACTCCATCAGAGCACTAATTAAGGCAGATTCCATTAAATGTGACGCATGTGAATTTGATGTATGGTTAACGGCCGATAAACAGCTTGTGGTAAATCATGATAATACTATAAACGGTTATGAAATAGAAACCACTTCCTCTGATACCATCCTCAGCCAAAAGTTAAAAAACGGAGAGCTCTTACCCTCATTAAGTCAATTCTTGGATGTTGCAAAACTTCTCACAGTAGATCTCGTACTGGAAATAAAACCTCATAAAAACAGGAAACATGAGGCAGAAGCCGTCAACATGGTACTCAACATGGTACAAGAAAAAGGTTTGGAAGATAGAACTTCCTACATTACATTTTCCAGAAACGCTTTTGATGAGCTTGTAAAACAAACCCAGCGGCCGATTCTTTATCTGAATGGAGTAGCCCCGGATGTATTAAAAAGTATTGGAGGCACAGGAGCCGACTATCATATTAATGTATTCAAAAAAAATCCCGAATGGATAAAACAACTTCATAATTTAGGGCTTGAAGTTAACATCTGGACAGTTAGTGATCCTGAAGGAATTCAATGGTGTATTGACAATAGTGCCGACTATATTACTACAAACAATCCTGAATTAGTACAGAAAATGATTAAAGAACACTATAAATAACAGCGGTATTAAACAGCAATTTTACATAGAAGATAGAAAAAAAATCATTTATAATGCAAAAATTACTATATTTGTGTTGGAGAGTAAAAACCAATGCATATAAATAAAGAACAGGAAACCTCATTTTCACCCTCAAACAGGCAAGAAAATCATCTTTGGATTGATTTTATTAACGGAGATGATAAAAGTTTCGAACTGATTTACAAGAAGTATGTCGGGGTTCTTTTTCGTTATGGCATTCAATTCACTCAAAACGAAGATATTGTAAAAGATGCTATACATGATGTTTTTGTCCGCATATATAAGAATCGCACACAATTGAAGAAAGAAGTTAATATCAAATTCTATCTTTTCACCGCCCTCAAAAATAGTCTGTATAACACATTCAAACGCGAAATGGTATTCGAGAAACTCGAAGAACAGGAATTATATAATATATTAGACCATTCAGATGAAAACAAAGCGTTGTCAAGTCTGGAACAGGAATCGACAAGAAAAGTAATTCTGCAACTAATGAACCAACTGACGGACCGGCAACGCGAAGTCATTTATCATCGCTTCATAGAAGAACTCTCTATGGAAGAGATAGGCATCCTGATGCAGATGAATACTCAGTCCGTACAAAATCTCATTCAGCGCTCATTAAAAAAAATGCGCGAAAGCCGGTTACCTCTTCATCTATATATTTCATTGATATACAAAGTTATAGAGACTGTATAATCTATTCCCGTACAACCACTTTTTCACTTTTCATAAAAAAAATCACTTAAGGTGAGTATGTTTTCCGCTACCAATTGTATTCTGTATGTTACCGTAAACACAAGGAAAGGATTAAAGAATACATGAATTATAAAGGATACACCTATAAAGAACTACTACAGGATGATTTTTTCCAGGAATCACAGCTCACTCCAACAGATGAAAGTATCCGCTTCTGGGATACTATCATAAAGAATGACGAGACATTAGCTTCTGAAATCAACCGGGCACAGGAAATTATTTGCAGAATACCTTTCCGAAAAAAAGAAATTTCAGCAGATGCGCAGGATGAATTACTAAACAGAATTAATCAAAGCATTGAAGTTACTAAAAAGGAAAGGAGCAAAAAGCATTTATGGATCACTGTATCGGCAGCAGCAAGTATTGCATTATTCTGTATATTGGGTTGGACCTACTACAGTGATTTTTACTCAAATGATAATTTAATGGCTATTGAAGAAGTAGCAAAGCCCACCCAGTTCCCCTCAGAAGTACAACTCATACGAAGTAACAACAACGAGATGACTATCCAGGGAGAAGAATCCGTCATTCAGTATGATGAAAAGGGTACGCTTTCTATCAATTCCGAAAAAGTGGCTACTAAAGAAAATGACAAACCGGAAAAAAAGCAATCAAAATTCAATCAGTTAATTGTACCACCATGCAAACGCTCATTCTTGGCACTCTCAGATGGGACCAATATATGGGTAAGTGCCAATAGCCGTGTCGTTTATCCGGAAATGTTTGAAGACGATAAGCGAGAAATTTTTGTAGAGGGAGAAGTATATCTGGAAGTATCACCGGACAAGAAAAGGCCATTTATAGTAAAAACAAATCAGCTGGATGTAAATGTATTGGGAACAAGTTTCAATGTATCTGCTTATGAAGGAGACAGTAATACAGCAGTAGTGCTTGTCAGCGGAAAAGTAAATATTCATACCAAAAATAATCTGGAAGCAACGCTCGCACCAAGTGATATGCTTTGCTTTGAATCCGGTAAGATTTCCCAAAGTAAAGTCAATACAGAAAATTACACCTCCTGGCGTTATGGTACTTATATGTTTGATAACGAAGAGTTTTCCAATATATTAAACAAACTATCCAAATATTACGGTCGGAAAATAGTATGGACGAAAGGAGTTGAAAAACTTCACGGATCGGGAACACTCAATTTAAAAGATGATATATTTAAACTGCTAAAAGGTCTGGAAGCTGTAGCACCAATAACCTTTACTCCAAAAAGTGATGAAATATTTGTAGATGTTAAACCCTAAAAAAAAGTAAATTTATGATAACTTAGAAAAGCACAATAACCCTAAAAAAACCGGACGATACTGCAATATCATCCGGCTGTAGATTTCTAATAACTGGACTGACTGCAACCAGTCCAATTTTATTCAAACAAAAATCATTGTAAATGTATGAAAAACATATGTATAATTGGCAAAAACAGATGCCAATTAAATAAATTTATGAAAATCGGTCTTATAACTTTCTTAGCCACTACGTGCATAATCATCGACTCATTTGCAAACAGTAGCTATGCCCAGGCAACACATATTTCTATAGATGTTGAAAACACGACTTTAAAAGAAGTATTCAGAGAAATAGAAAGAAACAGTGAATTTGTAATTTTCTACTTAGAAGAAGACGTAGATTCCAATAGAAAAGTATCCTTAAAAGTCAAGAACCAGACAGTAGACAAAGTTCTTGACAAAGTATTGGCAAAAACCAATAATTCTTATCTGATAGACGACAAACAAATCTTTATTACTAAAAAGGATAAAATGGCTTCTCCGGGTATTCCGGCCGTCGCTCAACAAAAGATAACCGTGAAAGGAGTGGTAACAGATATAAACGGCGAAAAGTTACCCGGTGCTACCGTTGTAGTAGAAGGTACTCCCAGGGGAGCTATTACAGATATTGACGGTACTTACACTATCGACGTAAATAAGAATGAGAAACTTACTTTTTCTTATCTTGGAATGGCGAGCCAGACAATTGCCGTCGGAGATAAAAAGATTATCAATGTAACACTGAAAGAAAAGGAAGATATGCTGGAAGAAGTAACAATCGTTGCTTTTGGAAAGCAAAAAAAGGAGAGTGTAATCTCCTCCATTCAGACAGTACATGTCAAAGACCTGAGAGTTCCCTCCAGTAATCTGACAACAGCCCTTTCAGGACGTATAGCCGGAGTCATTTCTTATCAGACGAGTGGTGAACCGGGACAGGACAATGCGGAATTCTTTATCCGTGGTGTAACCTCTTTTGGCGCAGGAAAGGTAGACCCGCTTATCCTGATTGACAATGTGGAAGTATCTTCCAATGACCTGTCACGACTACATCCGGACGATATTCAAAGTTTCTCTATCCTGAAAGATGCTACGGCAACTGCTTTGTACGGTGCTCGCGGTGCAAACGGTGTAATCCTCGTTACAACCAAGGAAGGAAAAGAAGGGAAAATAAAAGTCTCCTTCCGCGTAGAAAATTCCTTTTCTTCACCTACCAAGAAAATAGAGATGGCAGACCCCATCACTTATATGCGGCTTGCAAACGAAGCGGTAACCGCCCGGAATCCCCTGGCTCCGGTACCCTACTCAAACAGCAAAATCGATAATACCATCCGCGGAACAAATGAGTATGCGTATCCGGCAGTAGACTGGATGAAGATGTTGACCAAAGATGTAGCCATCAATCAAAGAGCCAATCTGAATATTTCGGGAGGTGGCAAAGTAGCCCGGTATTACATTGCAGGTTCCTTTTCTCAGGACAATGGTATTCTGAAAGTAGACAAGCGCAACAACTTTAATAATAATATCAATCTGAAAAAGTATCTGATCCGTTCTAATATAAACATCAATCTAACTAAAACAACTGAAGCAATCGTTCGTGTACACGGTACTTTCGATGATTATTCGGGTCCTATCAGAGGAGGTAGCGAAATGTACAGGAATATTCTGAATGTAAGCCCCGTACGTTTCCCTGCTTATTACGAACCGGATAAAACCTATGCCGGTACTACACATATCCTGTTTGGTGGTAATGAGGGTGTGCAATATATGAATCCCTATGCCGAAATGGTAAAGGGTTACAAGCAGGAAAGCAAAACAGTAATGATGGCCCAGATGGAATTGAAACAGGATTTTGGAAAATGGGTAAAAGGGTTGAAAGGACGCTTGTTGGGTAATACAATCCGTACTTCCGGTTTTGATGTGACAAGAGCATACAGCCCGTTCTACTATGAATCAACCTATGACAGACTCACAGATAGTTATACCCTGACAGAACTAAATCCGGACACTGGTGAAGAATTTATCAGCTATAATCCGGGAAGTAAAACGGTTATCAGTTCATTCTATGGAGAAGCTTCTCTTGCTTACAATCGCGATTTTAAAAAGAATGCAGTAAGTGGTATGTTAGTAGCCATTGCACGTAACTCACTGACGGGTAATGCTTCTACTCTTTCCGAATCTTTACAGAAAAGAAATCTGGGATTATCAGGACGTTTTACCTATGCATACGACTCCCGTTACATGGCAGAGTTCAACTTTGGATATAATGGCTCGGAGAAGTTTGACAAAGGGCACCGCTGGGGATTTTTTCCTTCATTCGGACTTGGATGGTCTATCTCCAATGAAGACTTCTGGACAGACAATCTGAAAAAAGTTGTATCCAAACTCAAACTACGTGCCACATACGGTCTGGTAGGTAATGACGAAATCGGAAAAGAGAGTCAGCGTTTCTTCTATCTTTCACAAGTAACCATAGGTGGCGGAGATAGCTTCAGCACCGGATACGAATTTAACGGAAGAACCCGTAAAGGAGTAAAAATCAGTAATTATCCCAACTCCGAGATCGGATGGGAAATAGCTTACAAAACAAACCTCGGTGTTGAGCTCGGACTGTTTGACGGAAAGGTAGATATCATGGCTGACTTTTTCAAAGAACGCCGTACCAACATTCTCCAGTCCAGAGAAGATATTTCCACTTCAATGGGACTATGGGCTACTCCGGATGTTAATGTGGGAGAAGCGAACGGCAAAGGTATCGATATATCAATAGATTACAACCACTCTTTCCATAAGGATTTGTGGATGGTAGGACGAGCTAACTTTACATATGCCAAATCTACCTACCGCTTCTATGAAGAACCTGATTATAGTGCCATTCCCTGGAAATCAAAAATGGGTATGCCTATTTCGCAGAAATGGGGCTATGTGGCCGAAAGACTTTTCATCGATGATGCAGATGTTCAAAACTCTCCCCGGCAGGATTTCGGTGAATACCTGGCAGGCGACATCAAATACAAAGACATCAACAATGACGGTGTTATCAATGAAATAGATATGGTACCCATCGGGTATCCTACCACACCGGAAATCAACTACGGATTCGGACTTTCCTTCGGATATAAGAACTTCGACCTCTCCGTATTCTTTCAAGGCTCCGCCCGCTCCTCATTCTGGATAGACGCTGATAAAATGTCTCCATTCAACCAGTCCACTGCCAACGGAAGAGTGATTGAAACCGGATTGGCCAAATTCATTGCAGACGACCATTGGTCATTGACCTCTCAGAATCCGAAAGCATACTGGCCAAGATTATCAAACACGCTTATTGCCAACAACAACCAACGCAGTACTCAATTTATGCAGGACGGTAGTTTTCTTCGTTTCAAAAGTGCGGAAATAGGTTATACACTTCCCAAGAGTTTTACGAACAAGATGAGGCTGACCACCTGTCGTTTTTATGCAAGCGGTACCAACTTGCTATTATTCAGTAAGTTCAAACTTTGGGATGTAGAAATGGGTGGTAATGGGTTAGGCTATCCTATCCAGCGCGTTATTAACTTAGGACTTAATCTTTCATTCTAAAAACACATACATTATGAAAACATATCTGACGATTTTTAAAACCTTTATCCTGATACTCTGCATTTCATTGGCATCCTGTCAGGAATATTTAAATGTAGTTCCGGACAATATCCCCACAGTAGATCATGCATTCAAAAACCGGCACGAAGCAGAAGGATTCCTTTATGGCTGCTTTTCCTTCCTCCCTTCATTTGCCGATGCCGGTTCCAATCCGGCACTTCTTGGTGGAGACGAAGTATGGTATATTGATCCTGTAACCGGCATGAGCCCTCGCCTTTGGTACATTGCCCGTGGTGACCAGGGTACCAATGCTCCTTTGGCAAACTATTGGGGCAGCAAACAGAATGGCGATGATCTGAAAGGAGGTAAAGCAATGTTCACAGCATTGAGCGATTGCAATATCTTTCTTGAAAACATCCACAAACCTTATGATCTGACAGAAGAAGAACGGACCAGATGGGTTGCAGAAGTAAAATTCTTAAAAGCATTCTATCATTTCTGGCTCTTCCGCATGTACGGACCTATCCCATTAATTAAAGAAAACCTGCCTATCAGTTCCACATCCGAAGAAGTACAAAGATACCGGGAACCGGTAGACGAAGTAGTGAGCTATATCGCATCCTTACTGGACGAAGCTGCCAGTGATCTACCGCTACAGATAGAAGATCTGATGAATGACCTGGGAAGACCTACCCAACCGATGGCACTGGCTGTAAAAGCACAACTCCTTACGTTAGCTGCCAGTCCGCTCTTCAATGGCAATCCCGACTATGCGGACATTACCGACAACAGAGGAATTCATCTTTTCCCGCAAAGTTACAGTGCAGACAAGTGGAAAACAGCCGCAGATGCACTCAAAACCGCCATTGATGTAGCACATGAAGCCGGTCATGATTTATTTGACTTCAAGCAGACAAACTATGCAAGCAAACTGAATGAGAAAACCATCTTAGCCATGCAAGTGAGAGGAGCTGCCACAGAAAGATGGAACAAAGAAATCATCTGGGGCGATTCCAACTCAAATACAGACAACCTGCAACGTGCCTGCCATCCCATCTTCATGGGCGGACAAGGTACAGGCGGTTTACGAAAATGCTATGCTCCTCCTTTGAGAATAGTCGAACAGTTTTATACAGAAAACGGAGTACCTATCGAAGAAGATAAAGACTGGGTAGGAATAGATCCAATGGGAATAAAAACAGCATCCGCCAGTGATAAGCTGTATATCCAGGAAGGATTTGAGACAATCAATCTTCATTTCAAAAGAGAAGCCCGTTTCTATGGTTCAATCATTTTCGATGGCGGCACATTCTATGGTAACAGCCGAACCACGACAGATAATAACCTTTGGGTTACTAAACTGAAGTTTGGGAATATCAGTGGAGGTAATACCCCTACAGACAGACATTCCAGCACCGGCTACCTATGCAAGAAAATGATCCATTACTTATCGTCCGTACCTGATAACAGTGACCAGTTTACCCAACACAGATACGCTTTCCCCATAATACGCCTGGCCGATCTTTACTTAATGTATGCTGAAGCATTGAATGAATGGAAAGCAACCCCGGATCAGGAAGTATACGAATACATCGATAAAGTGAGAGCAAGAACCGGATTGGAAGGCGTGGTAAAAAGCTGGCAGAAACATTCACTGACTCCGGACAAACCGAAAAACAAAGAAGGAATGAGAGAAATTATACGCAGGGAACGTATGAACGAGCTGGCTTTCGAAGGTGTTCGCTTTTGGGACCTAAAACGATGGAAACTGGCAGAAACATACCTCAACAAGCCGATACGTGGCCTGAATATTATGGGCGAAACAGCACAGGATTTCTATCAGGTGAAAACTGTCTATCAATTGAAATATGCAAAGAAGGATTACCTGTGGCCAATCAAACAAAGCGTTTTATTAAGAAACAAAAACTTGGTACAAAACTTAAACTGGTAATTGTAAACAGATTAGTAACAGTTTAACAATAAAACAAAATGAAAAAAAATTATATAGCATACATATTGTTAACGGCTTCTCTGATGTGGAGCTGTTCGGAAATAAAAGACTGGCAGGATGAAAAAGACAATATTCCTCCTAAAAGTGTAACAAACGTAGTAGTAGAAAATATAAACGGTGGTGCAATAATCACCTATAAACTACCTGATGACCCCGATCTTCTGGCTGTAAAAGCAGTGTACTACTACAAAAAAGGAGAAGACCTGAAAGAGGCATATTCATCTGCATACAATAATACGATTTCACTGGAAGGATTTCCCGATGTAAACGAACGTACCGTGCAACTATTTACCATTGATAAAAGTATGAATCACTCCGAGCCTGTAGAAGTACAAATCAAACCTCTCCTTCCTCCGGTAGAAATGATTCGTAAATCACTAAAAGTGAACCCTACCTTCGGTGGAGTTTATATGTTATGGGAGAATACACAGGAGGATGAAATATCCATCACTCTATATAGAAAAGATGCTAAAGGTGACATGGCATTCTATGATGCTTATTACAGTAAAGCCAAAGAGGGCAAATATACGTTCAGAGGATTGGAAAATGCGGAACAGGAATTCTATTTCGAGATTAAAGACAAATGGGGAAATTATTCAGCTCCGCTGGATACCGTACTGACTCCTTTATTTGAAGAAGAGATCGTTGGACGTAACAAAAGTGGCGATATCTGGCAAAGATGGGGATGGGACGATAAATCTTGCATTTACAGGGGTGACATCGTAGGACAAGAAACCGCTGCCAACCGTCAGTTCCGCCTGATTCATGATGGTAACACCTGGAATAATTCTACCTGGTGGCATACCAAGGGCAACAAGTTATCCGACTTTATCGACTGGCCTAATGCCGAATATACAGTAATGCCCTTGTACTTCACCATTGATATGGGCAAAAAAGCCTCTTATAGCCGGCTCAGGTATTGGATGAGAAGCCGTAGCCCTATCTTCTCAGCACAAACATTTACGAGTTTCGAAGTATGGGGTACCAACAATCCCAAACCTCTCAACCAGATAGGAGACGGAAGTAAAGAAGATAACCTGAAATACTGGACGGAATGGCCGGAAGTAAACGGTACAGATGAGTGGAAAAACGATTGGGAAAAACTGGCAGATTTCAAACTGACTTTACCCTCAGGAGCCACAGACCCCAATTTATTGACGAATGAAGATACCGAATTTGTAAAAGCTGGCTTTGAAGTAGAAATGGACCCGCAATACGCTAATGAACCTTTCCGTTACATCCGTTTCGTAATTCGTGAATGCAGGGAACCCAGTGCTCAGATTCAGCTAAGTGAACTTAAATTCTGGGGAGCGTATAAAGAATAATTATAAAGAAGTATACAAAACCGAAGATTGACTGAAACGCAGATTAACTCGAATCCCCGCACAGTAAATAAACGGAAGAGCCGTCTTTCTAATCTGCACGAATTTGTGTTAATTTGCGTTTTATTGAACTCATTCATTTCTTATATATCAAAGTAAATGTCGACAAAAACCCTGTATATCATTATCTTTACTATATTTGCGTCAACCTCTGTGGCACAAAATAGGATGCTGAAGAAATTTCCCGAAGGTTACACTCCGGAAGAGGTAGGAATCAAGGTTGCCAACCGCTTCTTATCCGGTAAACACATGCTACATGGTGGCAAATGGATACATTATGCCGAAGTATGTACCTGGTACGGAGCAGTGCGTTTTGCCAGCGAAAGCAAGAACAAAGAGTTATCCAGGCAGTTACAAGAGCGTTTTGACTATCTGTGTACAGCAGAAAGAGATCTCCTGCCTATTAAAAATCATGTCGATTTGAATATGATCGGATGTCTTCCTCTGGAACTCTATCAGATAACAAAAAAGATACAATACCTGGATTTGGGAATTTCTTATGCCGATACACAATGGGAACTACCTGCGGAAGCCTCAGCCGAAGAAAAAAGGTGGGCCGACAAAGGACTTAGCTGGCAAACCCGCTTGTGGATAGATGATATGTATATGATAACCATCTTGCAATCGCAAGCCTACAGAGCAACGGGCAACCGGAAATACATCGACCGGACCGCACGTTCAATGGCCGTCTACCTGGACGAATTACAACGTCCTAACGGGCTGTTTTATCATGCCCCGGATGTCCCTTTCCTTTGGGGAAGAGGCAATGGATGGATGGCAGCAGGTATGGCAGAACTTTTGAAAGTATTGCCCAAAGACAACCCGGATCGTCCGCGTATCCTACAGGGGTATCTCGATATGATGAAAAGTTTAAAACAATATCAGGCAGAAAACGGTATGTGGAACCAGTTGATAGACGCTCCCGATTGCTGGAACGAGACTTCCGGAACGGCGATGTTTACCTACGCCATGATCACAGGCGTAAAGCAAGGCTGGCTGAAAGCCCGGGAATATGCTCCTGCAGTCCGTAAAGCATGGCTATCACTGGTATCTTATATCAATGAAAACGGAGATGTAACAGAGGTATGTTCGGGCACCAATAAGAGAAATAACCGGCAATACTATTATGACCGCCCCAAAAAAACAGGAGATTATCATGGACAGGCACCCGTACTGTGGTGCGCTTTCGCATTAATGGAAAACAAATAAATAGGTATGAAATTATATTTAAGTTTATTATGTACACTACTGCTATCCGGCTGTTCTATGACGCGGAATGAGAAATATGCAGACTACGTTAACCCCGTCATTGGTACAGACATACAAAGACATGCACGAGGTGACAAAGCACCCTCAGAGGAGAAAGGACAAACCATGCCGGCAGTCGGTGTACCCAACGGAATGACCAACTGGGTACCACAAACACTGGAAGGAGAGCATAAATGCAATCCCCCTTATTATTATTACCACGACGAAATACAAGGATTCCGTGCCAGTCATTGGATCAGTGGCTCATGTACACAGGATTATGGCAGTGTAACAATAATGCCTGTCACCGGTGAATTAAAAACAAATGCCAGAGAGCGTGCTTCCCAATTTAGCCATGATGAAGAAACGGCAAAGCCTTACTATTATCAGGTGATGCTGAAAGATTACCTGATTCATGCCGAACTTACAGGTTTGTCTCACGCAGGAATCATGCGTTTTGGTTTTCAATCGGATAAAGATCGTTATATCATTATAGAACCCAATAGTGACAAGCAACAGGGGTATTTAAAAATTGATGCAAAGAGCAGGGAAGTAACAGGCTATAATCCCGCCTACAGAATCTATCAGGGAAGTGGAAAGAGTGCCGGATTCAGCGGATATTTCGTCATCCGGTTTGAAGAAGATTTCGACTCCTTCGGAACATGGAAAGACAGTGAAATTACAACGGGAGAAACAGAAATAAAAGGGAACAAAAACAGGGTAGGGGCCTGGATTAAACTCGCTCCTGAAAAAGGGAACAGCATACAGGTAAAAGTAGGTACCTCTTTCACCAGTATTGAAAATGCCCGTAAAAATCTGGAAGCAGAGATTCCCGGATGGAACTTCGAGAAAGTAAAGAAACAGTCGGCAGCCAACTGGGAGAAAGCACTGAGCCAGATAGCTGTAAAGAGTAGCGATGAGAAGAAAAAGACTCAATTTTATACCGCTCTTTACAATGCCCGTATGCTGCCCCGTACTTTCAGCGATGTGGAAGGTTATTATCCCGGTTTCTCCGAAAACTACACCATCCATCAAGCCAAAGATTTCACCTACTATTGCGATTTCTCCATGTGGGATATCTACAGAGCCGTGTTACCTCTCTACTCCATTCTTAACCCGTCCCTCACAGGAGATTTTTCTAAATCTTTCATTATAAAAGGGCAACAAGGCGGGTGGCTGCCTATCTTTCCGTTATGGAATAATTATACGGCAGCCATGATCGGCGATCACGGAATAGCCATGATGGGGGATGCCATCCTGAAAGAGGTTCCGGGATTCGACTATGAGGAAGCCTATCGGCTCATGCATAAAAATGCATTTGAAGTCAATACAGACCGAAAAAGTTATGTAGAAGGTAAAGGACGCCGGGGGCTGGAATCCTATCTTCAATACAACTATATCCCATTGGAAGACAATGTATGGGATGCATTCCATAAGAGAGAACAAGTATCCAGAACACTGGAATACGCCTATGATGACTTCGTTCTGGCACAAGTAGCCAGGAAATTAGGAAAAACAGATGACTACAGAACATTGGTAAAAAGAGCCATGAACTATAAAAACGTGATCGACCCGGAAACCGGTTATGCACGCGGACGTTATGCAAACGGAGAATGGATCGAACCTTTCGAATTCGATAAATTTGTAGATTATATATGCGAAGGAACACCTTACCATTACACATGGTATGTTCCCCATGATGTAAACGAACTGATGAAACATATCGGCAAAGAACGTTTCCGGGCACGTCTCGACACTTTCTTTGAAAAAGATTACTACTGGCACGGCAATGAGCCGGGACATCATATTCCCTACCTTTTTGCTTTGGCAGGTGAAGCCTGGAAAACTCAGAAATGGGTACACAACATATTGAATAGAGAATATTATCCTACGCCCGATGGCCTGAGCGGGAACGACGATGCCGGACAAATGTCCGCATGGTTAGTGTTCAGTATGGTTGGATTTTATCCGGTATGTCCCGGTATGCCTTATTACGTCATTGGCAGTCCAGGTTTTGAAGAGAGTATCATCACGCTGGAGAATGGAAAAAAATTCAAGGTAGAGGCCAAAGGATATACAGAGGAAAACATCTATATCCAGTCGGCAACCTTGAACGGACAGCCTTACAACAAATGCTATATCCTGCATGAAGACATACTGAAAGGGGGTACTCTATCTTTCGTCATGGGAAATACTCCCAATAAGCAATGGGCATCCGGTGCCGATGCAATGCCTTACGTTACAACAGAATAAGACACAATTAATATAAATACAAATCAAAATTATGAAGAAGTGGATATTAGGAGGGATAGGGCTCTGTATGTTTCTGCCTATCCTGGCACAACAAATTCAAAAAGAGGGATATCTGGTAATGGACATGGTACATCACAACCCTGGGGATGCCATGACACAGAGTGTTTTCCGCAAGCCGGAGAAGTTAGCCTCTTTTGGTATGAATGGCATGGTCATCAATGAGTTTAAGTTCCCGCAATGTGCCGTCAGTTTCTCAAAATTCGACAAGCGTATTTTTCCGAAAGGATCAGAAGAAAAAGCATGGATCGAAACACTGACAAAAGAAATCAGAACACAGATCAAAGCGTGTCACGAGAACGGTTTACAAGCGTTCTATTTCACTGATATCATTGTATTACCCCAAAAGTTAGTTGAGCTCTATAAAGACGAGATTTGTGACGAGGATGGAAAAATATCTTTCGAGAAACCCAAAACCTGGGAGATTCACCGGATCATGCTGAAAGAATTATTCGAGCGTTTCCCGGAGATGGACGGATTGGTGATCCGTACCGGAGAGACTTATACCCACAACATTCCGTATCACATAGGAAACGGCCCGGTAGACTATAAAAACAGATATGATAAAAGTATTGAGATACATGCCCGGCTAATGAATCTGCTCAGAGAAGAGGTATGTGTAAAAAGAAATAAGAAGATTATATACCGCACGTGGGATTTTGGTTTCTTCCATGTCCGCCCGGATTATTACTTAGCCGTTACCGAACAAGTAGCACCACATCCCAATCTCTATATGGCTATCAAGCACACCAATGGAGACTATTTCCGGACTTTCCATTTCAACAAAACGATCACACTGGGCAAGCACAAACAAGTAGTGGAGGTACAATGCCAGCGTGAGTATGAAGGAAAAGGAGCTTATCCGAATTATGTGGCAAATGCCGTAATCAATGGCTTTGAAGAGACAAAGCAGGATGCTTCTCCCCGTTGCCTGAACGATGTGAAAGATAATCCATTGTTCTATGGCGTATGGACCTGGTCGAGAGGTGGAGGCTGGTACGGTCCTTACATCTCCAATGAACTTTGGTGTGACCTCAATACCTACGTGATGAGCCAATGGGCTCTGAATCCTAACCGCACAGAAGAGGATATTTTCAATGAATATGCACTGAAAATTGGTATATCCCAAGAGACTCTCCCATTCTTCCGCCGTCTGTGTATGCTGACCCCCGATGCTATTATCCGGGGAAGAGGTTCACTCCTGCATTCCGTCAATGTGACCTGGACACGCGATCATTATCTGGGAGGAATCAACCAGCTAAAGAGAATCTTCGATGAAATCTTAAAGAAAAACATAGTCGACGAGTCATTGTACGAAATGAAACTTTCCGTAGCACTCTGGGAGGATATAGTAGAATTATCCGAAAAGATACAATGCAACGACAAAGCCATCGAACAGTATATCAAAACCTCTTCTCTATATGGACTCTGGCTTCACAGAATTATGGAACAAGGCTGGATTGTCATGCTTAAAGGATACCAGGGTGAACAAACAGGTGTATATGATAAAACAGCAATTAAACTCGCACTCGAAAAATACGATCACTCATGGAATGAGTATCGCCAACTGAAAGAAAATAACGGGGATTGTGCCACACTCTATTATGATCAATACGTTAAATTCAATGTGGGTGGTGATCGTACTAAAATCGGATTTGTAGATGGTATGGGAGCAACCGTTAATAAGTATCGCGCAATGATGGAATAACAGAGATTCAAATTAACATTATTAACAGAGTCTCTTAACTACCATTGTTAAGCTTACAAAAGTACGTACTTTATACCTATAGAAGTACGTACTTTTGGTATATAAAGAATACTAATTAACACACAGTTAAATACGTATCTTTATAATGCTCCTGATTAATAAATAAAGTATCTATGAAATACGGATTAGAAGAACAAACCCTACAAACAATCTTTCTTATATTCGGCAAATATCCGGAAGTAGAGGAAGTAATACTCTATGGTTCAAGAGCTAAAGGGAATTTCAAGCCTTTCTCTGACATAGACATCACTTTAAAAGGGAAGATCTCACCAGAGACCTTACTTTCCATCAATTGTGCATTCTCCGAATCCTCACTGCCATATCTGTTTGATATTTCAATATTTAATGATTTAAATAATCAGAATTTGATTGATCATATCAACCGTTGGGGAAAAGTTATTTATACCGCCGCCTCAACCGATATATCAGCCAACCAGCCATAATCAAAGCAAATCCGATTACAATACCAAAGGCCCATCCTCCAAGCTCCATTTTAATAGACTCCCAACGAGATAACTGCTTCTCAATGGGATAAGGTACACAAATACTATCCGTCCGATTGATATAAGTCGTATCATATACAAGTTTATTTCTATATTCAACATGCCAACGGTCACGAAAAACAGTATCCCCTTTCATAAACATAAAAATACTATCATGTACGTGGATAGAATCACGTAACCAGCGATCGCGATATTCTGTATTTATCTTAACCGTTTCTATCGGAACATATTTAATACTATTACAAGATACCAACCATGCCCCGATGGATAGGAGCATGGTCAGTATGTAAATAAACCGTTTCATGGTTTCACAATTGTGTTACGCAAAAAGTTATTAAACTCGCTTCGCACATCGAAGCACGGGCAGCTTTTGATATATTCTCCCGGTTCAACTTCACCACTGTCATCAAGATCAGGAGAAGTATCGCGATGTCCAAGCAACTCAATGATATCATATTCTTTACACAACTTTGCAACCAGATCACGAAGAGAGTTCTTCTGCGCTTCTGTCCGGGTATCTGCCGGACGTCCATTCACATCGAGCCCACCAATGTAGCAGATACCAATACTGTGTTTATTGTATGACACCCCGGAAGATCCTTTCGTATTACAGTGTGCACCATCAATAGAGAGTGGGCGTCCGTTCTCTACAGTACCATCAAGATCAATTACAAAGTTATAACCGATCCGAGTGAACCCTCTTTGTCTGTGCATACAGTCAATATCTTTTGCACGTAAATCCAGTCCAACACGTGTGGCCGAACAGTGAATAATGATAGAATCTATTTTATTCATTTCTTCACTTCCTTTAAAATAGTAACTACTTTTTCTATATTCTCCTTATCCAGCATTTTAATAAGTACGGACAAATCTTTCTCGGCCCGTGCCTTTTCCTTATCTTCCAGTTTTTCAAAAACGCTTCGTACTTCTACAAATGCCAGATATCCACCCATCAAAACGGTAGCAATAGGAAAAACCGGAAAACTGGCTAACCAGCCCTTTGTCTGAAACACATATACTATCATCATCAGAAAACAGTCAACGATACTTACCGAAAATAGCGAGTTGTAATATTTACATAGCTTATCTATTGTCCGGCGATAACCTACGCTTAAACGATCCTTACCGGCTTTTATAGCCTTTCTCACACCAGATATCAGATCTCCGATAATAGCGAGAAAAACGAGTAAAAAACACATACAATACACTAATATTACTAACCAAAATTCTTTAATTATCCATTCCATCATATTTTATTTAATTATTGATATTATCTTTGTTACTTATTGTATTTTCCTTCACAAGGGACAATTATCTGTTTCACCTGTCTGGACTGTGAAGTTTGGACGGAATTCAATAAGGAGTATCAAAATATACTCTAACTAATATTCCATCTACAAAATGAAATGATGTCTTTGCCCATCTATTTGCTGCTGCATGCCAGGCTTTTTCGATTGTATAAACTCCAGTCAATCCTAAATCTCCGTAGTTCTCACCTTTTCTGGCAATACCATTAGTATTTATACCTCCTTTAAAGCTTATTGCTATATCCTTATCACGATCATCTGTTACAGCACTTATAGCAACCCCTCTCATTCCACCGCTTGTTTTAGCATACAATGTAGACAAGCCTGTTTGTTGTATATCACCAGTGTCTATTTTTGTTTCAAAGACTCCTGCAACCATATTAGAGGCTCCTGTAGAATCCGGTAGAGTATCACCAATACCAACATTCTTGCTCCCCCCTTTGAATGTTAATCCATTACGAGTCAGAACCATTTTATCACCATTCTTATTGCTGCCAACACTACTATTTGTAATAGAGAATCCACCAATTTCTCCGGAATCGGCTGTTACTTTTCCTTTAAACTTATACTTTTTATTAATCGGATCCAACTCAAAAACAGGCTCATTATCTACAAGAGCAAAAATACCTGTACGTGTAGTCCCATCTGAAGCTGTGATACAATCTTTACCTTGTGCAATACCTGTCAATAAACGAGTTCCATTCTCGTCAGTCTCAACCTTGCCAGAAAACATTTTTGGAGTAACAATATAATCACCGCCCAATTCGGTAGCATAGCCATTCCATTTTTCTATCCATGGAAGTAAATTGGCATCAGCGCCAGGATTACCTTGTTCTCCCTGCTGACCATCTAAAACTTTATGTATGGTTGCCAGAGCAATAACTGTATTTACATCATCATACGCTGCTACTGTATAAGACTGTATAGATGAATCTCCGTAATCAATAGAAATTGTATGAAGCGGACCTCCCCCCATCGGAGGAATTACTTCCCAAATTTGACTACCTGCTGAAATTGTAAATCTTCTTGCACCACATAATTCTTTCTTCCCAGAAGTTATTTTATAAAGGGAAGCTTTTAATGACTTTCCTTTAGGTACTCCATCTGCTATTGCCGAAATAGATTGAACCGTATTTCCATCCTCATTGAACTCGATTAAGTAAAAAACAGCATCTTCACCCTTATCCCCTTTCAAATTCTCTTTCGCTTCATCTGAAAGGTTATCCCAGGTCAAAACTACATCCTGCATTGTACATACATACTTCCCCTTCGATTCATCCCATTCCCAAGAAATTGTACCTCCGGCAATGTACCCGGATTTGTCAGCGTTAAATTGTGCAGAGCCATCACCGAACATGGCTGAACCGTCCGGCTTGATCTGATAAACAACATGTTTATTTACTGTTCCTTTTATCATACCATTCTCACAATAGAATCCTTTCATATCGCCTTCACCCGGTATGCTTCCTCCCATTCTCATATTAAGGCAACCCTCAAAGCTTTTCGAGTTTATATTAAAGAGGATATCAATAGCAGGTTGCCCTCCTTCGTCTGCATGTAAATAAATAGCAGATTGCCTGTCTTTATTTACTCGATTACCAAACTGAATAATTTCATCGCCCGGCTTCGGGATGTTCATTTCCCCACTACCACCAACATACTCAATTCCATCTTTATACTCAAGCGACCCCATAAATTCTGTAGCAGGAATAATAAGAGTAGTGTTATCATTAATAATATCAGTTATTTCTACCCAATAGAATTTCGCCACATTACTAAAATGCTGACAACGGATAAAATCATGGGGTACAAAAGACATCTCGTCTTCAATTGTGATATACCAATTACCATCTTCCTTCAATTCCGCTGTTTTAATCTTACCATTACCCTGTGAGATATTTAATGCACCTTTTATACAACGTATTTTACTAATCAGCATTTCAAACACAATCATTGTCCTTCGAACTACCAGCTCATCCGTTTCTATTCGCCATATACCGGACACACGTTCCCAGATTTTCCAACCATGCCCGGCAAAGCCGGACACAAAATCTTCTATATACTCCGGGATTAGCTTTCCCGCCTTATTCAATATTTGTTTTCCCGTAGCTTTTGCCGACGAGAGGAAACCGGATACTCCGGTTGATGATAATATAGCCATAATTAATATTTTTATTATTTTAAAGAAATCAGTTATTAACTTCATATAGTTTAGTAGGCATATATCCTGTGTAAGTAGATAAAGGATATATAATTGAAGCAGATCCGGACATAACACCAGACTTATATACGCCTACAGCTTCATCCGGTACATATATGGCACCCACATACCACAATCCTCCATAATTTATAGTTGTTGGTGGAATCATAGATTTGAAAATAACTGTCACATTATTACAATTTTCAAACATAGTCTGTCCAATTTTGGTAATATTGCCTTCAAATACAACTACCTTTAAATTAGAACAGTAAGCATAAGCCCTATAATTAGTAATAATTATATTGGGTGGAACCAATGAAGCTGAGATCGGGGTAAGATTAAACATATTTTGAGGTAATGCATTAACTATACCCTTTATCTCACCAAAGTCACATTCTTCTAACGACACACATGCACTAAAGCTTAATAACGGCCAATCACTGGAATGAGAAGGATTGTCTGCTGTAAGTGTAAAAGAATTCATTTTGAATCGTTTCAGATTAGTACAATCACTGAACCCACCATTCATAACAAAACCATTATTGCCACCAGCATGGTATATATAGTCCTTCATCGTGATTTCTTCCAACTCATTACATTTGTAGAAAGGCATATACATGCCGCCTCCACCTGTTTCTAAGTAAGTAACAGAATCGGGCAGGTTAGCTTTTTTGATTTTACTCTTATAGAAACATCTGTTTTTTATGATTGCAAGATTAGGAGGGAAATAAGCCTCCTCTAAACTACTCTCTTCAAAAGCCATAATATCATACATAGTACAGTTAGCTAATTTTTCAAATCCTTTTAAAGATTTTATTTCCTGATTACCTCTCAAAAATTCCATTGGTATTTTAGTTATCTGATTTGCATCTGATGCACTTATACCTCCATCTTTGTCAGTATCATATCTTGAAATCATCATTTGAGCTAACAACGGATCAGTAAACCTAATAAAATATTCACCCGTTATATTCAATACCAACTTCTTAAACGTATTCCTCAAAGCCTCAATAGAATCTTCATAGCAATTTGCATTGATATTCAACGTACCGTCCAACACCGGATAGTCGTCCTCACCGGAAAGTCCTTCACTACTCAAACCAGAATAGGAGCCATCCGCCAGTTGTGCCAGTTTATCCAACATCTCCGAACTCTCATAGTTCTCATCAAATCCAACGGCACGTATGCGCTTCAAAGCATGTGCCCCTCCCTGATCATCTTGTGTATTCATTATATCTACAAGTAGCCTCATCGGATCAATGCGTGGACAATCGACCACAAAGAAGTCAGTGATAATCCCTTTACACAAGTCAATTCCCACACCTTCATTGGTCATCAAAGGATAGTTTGCCAGCGTCAGATATTGATTGTATGCACTAAACTCCACCGTACGCAAACCACCACCTGCAGGAAGAATAACTTGTACAAGAGATGTTCCATCCGCATGTACCTCCTGCAAATGTGTACAAGCTGCCAGATTCAGCGTACCGGCCAATGTAGATATATTCGACAATAGCAGCCGTTGTAAGGATACGCAATTAGAAATAGTCAATGACGAAATAGATATGACAATGGGTTCTGTCTTACTACCCAATCGGATATCACGTAACATCTGTCCCTGAATTATCATCGATCCCTGTACATTCTTATTATACCAGTCACCTATATCCTGCAGATAAGAGGCCCCCTGAATAGCATTCTGTTGATCACCGGACCCGGACAGTTCTATCTCCATTTCACAAACATCACCGGACTTCGTACGTGTCCCCCGGATAATTGACGTACCATTGGCTATTGCCGGATACATATCCATAGCCGGAGTCAATTCATACTTTATGGTATTTCCGGCAGCACGAACAGTGATTGTATCTGTCCCTCCGGCACTGAAAGTCCCAAAACTATATTTAGACATCATATACAAAATACGCTTGGTTATCCACCTCTGTTCTGCCAGATAATGATCGCCAAGACTCTGTGTGATAGGATCGGTATCATTGGAGTATTTTCCCGCATTATAAGCAAGCTTACCATTCTCATAACAATACTTTGCATCCGCATTATAAGCGTTCTCCGGGAAATACTCCTGTGCATTGTCAAAGAAATACTTCTGATAAAATGCGTAAATCTTCTCCAGGTCATTACCGCTCTTCAGACCGCCAAGTGTTTGCATGGCTGTCATCATTTTGCGCATACTTGTTATCTTCTCATCCGGAAAAGCCAGTTCCATCAGATTAAAGAAGTTATTTGTCTCACCGTTCCAGATGGAAGCTCCCGTTTTGTCCACATCATGTGTTTCTACACTATATTCTTTGTCCGGCAATCCCCGATTGGTGGTATCAAAACGAGTATCCGCATCATCTACACGCCATCTCCACTTCGATATTTCCGTTCCAAAACAGTAAGGATACGTATTCTTTGCACGCTCATCCGTACCTGCATTAAATTCTACATTATTCATAAAGAACAACGTATCCTCCACATCCCAATACAGCGAAACTTCTTTCCTGAACTTAGCAATACGGGCATTGACAAAAAGCATATTCAGTTCATCGCCCGTTTTGTTTTCCAGATCGGTAGCCCCCAATCCATACCCTTTATCCACAAGCTGAGAGACAAGGTTTATCGTGCCATTACCTATATCGGAAGGAATAAATTTATTTTGTGAGGACTCAAAATAGTACACATTATATAGGTTTACATCCCCTTCTTTGGCTATCCAAAATTCATAAGGCTCATTGCGGTACGTTATCACTTGGGCATTCAGCTCATCCAATGTGCCATTAAAGGGTTTCAGACGTGGAGAACACTGATAAACCATATTATAAGCAGGAATGAATTTAGAGATTTTATCCAGTTCCCCCTCACCGAAGTTCCATGAATTTGCACCATTATACTGCCATGCCTCTTTGTCTTCGTTGTAAAACACGTTGTTATTCCACGGGACGCGAAACAAAGTACACAATGGAGAGTTATCCGATCCTTCAATGCTCAAAAGATCCGGGAACAGATCCGTATCAAATCCAAACGTATATTTATCCCCTTTATCCGGTCCGAAAGTATACAACCCTCTGAATATATAAATCGTTTCGCCCTCATCATTTACCTGTTTTTCAAAGCATACAAATGGAATCTGATAAACAGCCACACGTGCATTTGCATATTTCTCTGTCTTCATCGCCTCATTCAACAAGCCCACTTCCCGATACAGGTCCTCATAGGAATTCACCGAACCTATCTTATGTGAATGCATAGAAGAAGCAAAATTCTTCTTTGCCGTGAACTTCTGCCCTGCAGGAAGAAAAGGCGTCATCTGCCACTTCTTTGCAGAAGTAGTCCCATCGGCATGTGTCACCACAGAATTCACTTTATCGAGCTGATAACGGGTATTCCATATCCAGTACTTCATAGAAGAAGTTCCCTGTCCTTTGGCTGTCACATTACTGATTGACACATTCCAGTCGGGATGATCGTAGAAAAACACCTCCAGTGTACCTACCCGCGAGGCCTGGTCGGCCATAGAAGGAATCGTGTTGTCATATACTATCACATTAAACTGATCTTTTGTATTTTCAAAGTCGATCTCCGAACCATTTGAGTCAAAAATATCATTATTTGCTTTGGCGGCCGTTTTCTCATTTATATCGGATAGCCAGTTGATATAGTTGGTCATCACCCCCTGTGAGGTTAATCCGGAGTCGTAAACACGTATTCCATAAATATCCACATCCGCATATTCAGATCCAATAACAATACCGCCACTATGCGCAAAGTAATCATTACTTTCATAGGTAAACTCACGATTCTTCACCCCGTTTACATAGAGAATACACAGATTGAATCCGGAGTTCCCGTATGCATCCGGAAGAATAGTCAGTGCCAGACGTGTACGTTTTCCTTCAAATGTATGCAAGCTCTGTATATCCTCATTTTTGAGTGACTGAGAATGCATAATAATCTCATCGGCATATATATTAAGCCCCACAAAGGAATCTCCCGAAGCAGATGAAATCGTAATAACAGGCTCCGTATAATCCGTCACATTATCAATCCTGTAATCCACTTCAATGGTTTTACCCTTGCGTGCGCATTCTACCTCAAAAGGTTTGTAGTCCATTGTCAGCATAGATCCTGCAAGTAGTCGGAGGGTTTTATTTCCATCCATATCCGTCATCCAACCATCATTACCCCAGTTCAGATTTTTCCAGACTCCGGTTATACAGGAACCATCTACCTCATTGATGATCGACTTATAGTTTTCCTGCCTGTTGGAACGTGTCTTCGGATTCATATAAAACACCGAACCTGCCACAGCAGAATATCCCAAAGAATTGTTCACAGAGAAAGAGATCGGACTTACCAGTTCCATTTCTCCATCCAAAATATGAGTCACAATTTCAAAATCTGTGTTATCCATCGTTTCAATTTCCATAGGAAAAGAGAAAGTATGTTTAGTCGAACAGGCAATATTATCCTCGGTTGAGGCAAATACAGACATACTATCCTGCTTCACTACAAACTGTGCAGAAGTAGTCACATTATCACCATCGTACATGGCATACTCAAACAGAGTATTCTCGGACCAGTTGATAGCTTTGACCAATGCATTATTCACTGCCACCAACTTGACTTGTTCGCCCGGAACCGTACAAATTACATTGAAAGATACCGTCTTCGTCTTTATACTCTCATCAGAATTTGACACATAAGCAGATATCCGGAACACTCCGGTCTTTCCGGGATGAGGAATGGCATAATTGTAAGCAGTTTCCACATATACACTTGTACCTAAAGCCACCTCATAAGACTCATTATAATCTGTACCGGATATATTTACATACAGAGTTTTAGATACATTGCCACCAATATAAAGAGGAAGTGTCACGTTGCCGGTGTAAGCTGTCCACCATTTAAAGTTACCGGCATCAACAGACAATGAAGTGAGCTGAACGGTGTACACAAATGCCGGTGTAGTAACCTCCGTCACTGTTCCCGTCACTTTAATCATCACATTATTAACTCCGGAAGTCAAAAACTCAGCTACATCAATAGTAGTTGGAACTGCAGAATTAACAGGTAGCTGTTTGACCACTGCATATTCATCACTATTACTGCTCTTCACTGATATCAGGCACACTCCACGTTCTCCCGTATCTTCATAAGCTTCACCGGAGTCATAGCGTTCCTGAGAAACAAAGGTGAACTTCAAAAGGCAAGGCTCCCCTTTACTTGCCGAGATATTCTTGCTATCAAGGTTATTCGTAATACGTACATTACGTTGTATCCCGGTAGAGCCTCCTCCGCCTAACTCTTTCTTTTCCCAGGCAGTTCCTGTCCACTTATATAGTGCATCCTCATTAAATACATAGCATACGCATCCTTTGAGCAGATAAGAGGTATCAAGTGCATCTCTTTCGGAAGTTGTATTAACGGGAATCCAGCCGCTACGTATCAATCTCTCTACAGCCCACTCTTTCGTACCGGCTTTACGAACCAGAATATCATCCGTATCCGAAAATGTATCGGCAGTATCGTCTACATTGCCTAACCCGCCAAGCGTAGTGGCTCCGTCACTTGCCGGAACTTCTATCAATGCAACAGAAAGGGGCTGTGAATCATCATCACTCTCTTCGATGACATTGGCTGACATACCCATGCTATCCTCTTCTATTAATCCATCAGATAGTACAGAATGAAATTGCGATGCTGTCTTTGATGAACGTACAATAACTCCTCCGTTAAGTTCCAATAAATAATCAGTACTATCTGCCTGATCTTTACGTAAAAATCGTTCATTAACCGGACTATCTATATCCAAATCATGTGCTATATCCGCATAGGCTGCTTTATTAGCATGAGCGGCTTCATCAGAATAAGCAGCAGCATCAGAATAGCCGGCTTTTACTTTCTCATCAATATTCACTACCTCCCCACTATCATCATCAAGAACAGAAGTCTTCAAATACAAATAATTATCATCATCAATAGATATCTTATCCAATGTTAACAAATTTTCATGAGTATGTCCATCTCCTGATACCGAAGAAGTGTTCATATTAACGTTAACACTTCCACCACTAATTCCGACTTTTTGTAACCTTTTACTCCGTGCTTTTGCTTCTCTGGTTACTGTTAGAACATTATATTGTTTTTTCATAATCTATCCCCTCAAAATAATCTGGTTCTACCTGTACTAATTTCACTTCACTTTCTTCAGTTATTACATGCTGCACATCACTAACTATCATATAATTATCCGGCTCGCTAATATCTGTATACAATCCAAAATCATTAAGTAACCGAACCGTACCGGTCAACATATTCATTCGATGACTGTATTGGCTGTACACAGTTCCCATGAGTAACTTTTCTATATAATCTGTAACTCCTGCACGGCTAAATTTTACTACAGGATTATAATCTTCTTTCCGTAACAATATCCCCAATCCACACACCTTCAAATCTCCACTATTTCCTAAAAAGGTGTCTATATCCAAGTCCTCCTTTGCAGAAGTATTTACCCATGAGGAATATTCTATATCCTTAGTTTCAATTTCTTTGCCATAACCATCAACTATATCCAAAGTAGGTGTTTTATAAAGTAACCAACGAACTTTTTCTGCAAAGCCATCAAATACCGGATGCTGTGCTATATCACTATTATAGTAGCCCGATGAACCTTGATTAAATATTCCTGTACCTATTTCTACTTCTATCGTGCCTTGTACATTTTTCGGTATAGAGATATATTCACCTGCCCCCATTATATCGTATAAATGACATAAAGAAAAATGTGGATATTGTACACATTGATGGTTTTCCATCCATCCTCCCGGATATTCAGCCTTAGTCAATTTATCTTCACGTGGAGGAGTATAATAAGAAAGTACAGCATACGGTCTATTAGGTTTATTAGTTTCCGGATAATCTCCATCTACCCAACGTTGGTTACCACCATAAGAAACACCAATTTCCTTATCATAAGAAACATTTGCATAATGTTTCATTACAATTCCCTCTGCATTTCTTATACGCATTCTAAAAGGAATATGTACACATCTGATTTTAGTTCGCATATTTTCATAATCCCCTTGCTCATTATAATCTCCGGATGTTTCAAATGGATTATAACGGACATCAAGTAATACTCCCATCTTAAGTCGCAACAAACGTTGCCTTTTCTTACCGTAAGATACTGATGAAAGAACATTAGGAACATCTATTTTTTTATCTATTTTTATCAACGTTTCATAATTAGTGAATAGCGAATTATTCACTATCGTATTATACAGACCATATTGGTTAGCTCTAATTTTTACAATCCAGGCCACTCCTTCACCTTCATAATTGGAGAAAACCGGATCTATTTTGAAAAGCATCGCATGTTTATGTATAAAAAGCCCCTTTGGTGCCGGTACAGATTGAAAAAGATCCATATAGAAACCTTCCGAAGCATTCATAAGGTCATCACTACCCACAGAATAATCCGTACGCACAAGCAGATCAGTAGCAAAAGGAGATAAACCCTCTGTTATGACTTCTTGCTTCATAAGTTCTGTCTTATCATACGGACTAAAAGATACCTTCGCACTTTTATATACAGCATCTACTCCAAGCACAGCATCCTTTCCTTCCCAATGTATTAATTCCGGTTCAAAGGTGTCTTGTATAGCATTCAAATCATATATAAACACATCTCCGGACCGCTGTATCATCCTCATTGCAAATGGCCTCAATGTTTCATCCAATACGGTTCTCCATGTCATTGGCTCTCCATCTTCATCATAAAAATTACCACAGTTAATACAAGTATGAGAAAGAAGAGTTTCTGATGAAGTATCTCCTGCTCGAGAAGTAGAAATATATTGTTGTATACCCCGGATATTTATAAAAGAATTACGTAATGCTTTCTGAAAAAGCTCTAAAAGAGTCAGAAATCCGTCCTCTTGAAATTTCAATCGGTCTAATACAGCAAAATCACTAAATGTTAATGTAACCTCATACTCCTTTTCATAGGAAAAAGGTTCTTCATAAAGTTCCGTATCCAGTGTTCCACTCCAATAAAGTGTATTGTCACGATATACATCCATGCGGATACTACCCGTATCAACAGTATACAGGTCTTTATACTGTCTATCTACCCGGCTTACAACAGTTAAAGTAGCCTTACTACTTTGAACCGGCTCTAATTTGTCTGTTTCTCCCCACTCTATTACCAATGGATCATCTGCCGGAAAATCCAAACGCCCGATAGTTGCATATTTTTCCTCGGCATCCTGCCATATCTCAGCTCGCCATAAAACACCAGCTATACTGAAGAATTCACCTTTATATCTAAGATATTTTTCCATATTATTTTGTACGTTGATTAATCCTATCTACTTTATTCAATATTCCACGAAGAACCCGTCCGTCTATTACAAACTCAACTTCCCCCCCTATACCTCCGGCAGGTTGTAACATATTACGCAATCGATTGAGCGGAGCCACTACTTCCGGATTATTTTGTGCTCCGGAATATTCGCCAAAAAGCCCGAGAGTAGGACCATAAGCTAAACCGCCTGCCGCAAATTTTGGAATAGAAGCCAATGCAGCCAAAACACTAGCAACAGCGGCAATGGCTAAGATCGGTCCAACAAATGGAATACTAGCCATAGCCGATGCTGCACCCGTACCTGCTGCTGCTGTATTTGCTGCAACCTGTGTCCCTTGTGCTGTACATAATGCCAAAATTTGTGGTATAGCCGCTCCTATCGCTTGAACACAATTGGCTCCCCAATCAAGCCATTGCCCGGCTGCCCCTCCAATAAGATCACCAATACTTCCCATGGCTGTACCCATAGATCCCAGCCCATCAATCATATTAGCATTTCTCTCTCTCATTTCATCCACTGCCATATTCCACCTCTCCATATTGGAAAGTGGTTTTTCCATATTTGGCACCTCCGGCTCCGGCAATTTCATATCCTTAAGCCCTTCTTGTGTCAACATGGAAGATTTCATTCCCGGATTATCTTTTATGGAATCATTCTGTAAGCGCTCTACCATCCCACTAATGCTACCTCCTACAGGTGTAAAATCTATCGGAATAGATATCTCACCATACTCTTTTTTGAAGGTTTCTCTTTCAATCCAGTCTTCTGCACCTGCTATTTGTTTTTTCAGGCTATCAATTTTCAACTGAATATCTATAGAAGCCGTACCAACTGTAGTATTTGACAAACTTTTTTCCAATTCGGAAAGTTCCTTTTTCATAGCTGCAATACTTCCTTTAGCAGGAGTATCCGACTCTGAAGAGAAGACTGATTTTGGTCTCTCTGTTATCGTATTCGTATCAGGTTTTTGAAGTGGAGAGCCTAAAACCGCATTTATCCGTTTCACTTCTTTTTCATAATCCTTTCGGGCAGACTGCATACTATATATATAAGGCGTAATCGGATTGTCAACATAAGAAGAAGCCTGGCCGGCGGTTCCATAACTTTGTACAACTGTTTTATTCAACTTACGGACAAATTGCATCCATCGCTCCGGAATTTCTTTATCTCCTCTCCGAATACTGGCAGCTATACCCTCAAATACCCGGTTACCAGTCTCTTCACCATATTCTTCCGTAAGTACCTGACGCATTTTTGTGAGATTCTGACCTTCTTTATCAGCCAATGCATCTCCTGCCGAGGATAAAGCACGTTCGCTGGCACGGGCACGGGCTGTTTCAAGAATAGCTGTACTCAGTTTACTATAGGCTACACGTGCAGTGTCTACATTGGTTATCTCTATTCCTAACTGACTTAGATAATCTCCATACTTTTCCTGAATTTTATCTTTCGCCCGTTTCCATTCATTTGTTCCTTCCTTAGCTTTATACAAACTACCAAAAAGTGTATCCAAAGAATTCTGCTCCGTAGATACCTCTTTATTCATGTCGGTCATTGCTTCATCTAAGCGCTTCTGTGCTTTTGCTGTTTCGCTATTACCTAATGCTAATTTGTATATTGCAATTCCAAGAGTTGCAGCAGCGGCAGCAGCTATTAAATAGGGGCTGGCAGCTATGGCAATATTCATGGCTTTCGTTGCACCGGTAGTGGTGGCGATGGCAGCACGCGCTGTCAACATCTGCATCTGATAGATATAAAGGGCACGACTTCCCAAAACTGTTGCACCTGTAAAAAGAGATTGAGCAGTAGAGGCCACTTTAGTTATAATTTTAAACTCCCTAAGGTTCACACATATACTAAGTATAGAATCTGCCATTACAACATAATCCATTCCTTCAGCTGTTCCATTGAATACAGAAAAAGATTGTTTTAGTCCATCTAACTGTACTTGAAACTGTGAAAACCTATCTAATGCAAGATCCACATTATTTGCATATTGCAATAAACCGTCAGAAGCTTTTTGATATGCTCCAATATTATTGGAAAAAACTTTCCCACAATCAACTATCATCTTTCCGAAAGATCCATAGTTTTCTGTAACATGCCCTATTTTTTTCGCAAGTTCATCTAATGAAGTAGATATTCTTTTAAAATCATAATTTATTTCAAAAGATATTTGGTTTACTATTTTATTATTCATATTTTTGAAAATATATTTTAATTATATGATAAAAACTATTTTTGGGATATTGATTACTTTTGTAGTCTGTATTATTATAGCTTATTTCTTTCCAGAACCAGTAAGTACTAAATACTTTAGACGTAAGCTTAAAGAAGAAGAACGTACCCAAAAAGAAATAGAAGAATTAGAGCAACGCCTTCGTGACGAAGACAAATACGATAATGATTATCGCAAGCGCCATTCATAATATTTTCATTTATTTCAATAGAAATTTTGTATACTATTTTATTATTCATATATTTGAATTTATTTATCTTTCAACATGCAAACATTACTCATTCTCATACTCATGTCTGTAGTGATTTTCGGTAGTTTAGCCGCAATTATACCTGAAGATCCGGTTCACAAATATTTTCGTAAAACAATCGAAGAAAAAAAACGTATGAAAAAGAAAAAAGAAGCAGAAGAATTAGAACGACGGCTTCGTGAGGAGGATAAATACGATAATGATTATCGTAAACGCCATTCATAAATGCATTATTAATTTCCTTACACAATTCTATCTTACTATTCATATCTTGTCATATAAATTATTTAATAATATGGAAGTTCTTATAGAGTTATCGTACTAATATTATTTATTGGTTATTGCAATTATAGTTTTCGTAAAGAAACTATTGTAGACGCCATAAACTGCTAAATTTCCAGTTATATCAATTATATTAGCTTTAAGGTAATCAACCTCAAGACGAAATTTGGCTAACTGCTCAGTTTTTTTCTATTAATACATTATCTTCTAATAGTGACCCTATGTCAGATGGATTATTTCTCATATATTTGTTCTATTAATATAAATTCATTATACTATGTGTACAATCCCAATATTACAATTACTTTTTATTATATCCGAAGGTTATGGGGCTGCTATCATATTTATTATTATTGTAATTTTTCTCATCATCAGTTCCGTTAGTGGTGAAAAAGCTATTATAAAAGAAACTATAAAAAATGCCCTAAAAGAGAAAAAAGAAGAGAAAGAGAAAAAAATGAAATAATATTTATTCCTAAAAAACATCTTATTATTCATATATTTGAGGTATTAATTATGAATTTTATCATAGGTACAATCATCTTTTTAATTCTTTGTTTAGGTATAAACTCTTTTCTTAATGATATTTCGTCTTCTTCAAAAGAAAAAAAAAGAAAAAAAGAAGATGAAGAGTTAAAACAACGTCTACACGATGAAGACAAATACGATAATGATTATCGCAAGCGCCATTCATAATATTTTCATTTATTCCAATAGAAATTTTGTACACTATTTTATTATCCATATATTTGAAACTTATTTATCTTTCAATATGAAAACATTATTAGGGGTTATTAACCACTGTTGTTGCTTGTTCCTCATATATCCAGAAAGTGAAAACTAAATATTATAAAGAATAAGTCAAGAAATGAGTATTGAAAATATGCCAACATACATTATAAATATAATTTTAATTATTACTTATTCTTACCACACAGTTTAATATAGAACTAACAATGAAAGAAATTTTAATAACATCACTCATTGTAATCGCCATATTTGGTATTTTACATTATTGTTCTAGCGATAGTATCATAGAGCTTCTTTTTAAGAAGCTCAAGAAAGAAGAACGTGCTAAAAAAGAAGCTGAAGAATTAGAACAACGGCTTCGTGACGAGGATAAATACGATAATGATTATCGTAAACGCCATTCATAATATCTCATCTATCCCATAATTTTGCAATCTCGTCAAACCGATCTTTCGTACTAATAGATTCTTCCTTTTCATCTTGTGGTTGATTTTCCCATGAAAACCTACAAATATCAGTAGGAAGTAACTTTCTCTTACTATGAGGTTGCAACATACAGCAAGCTAAAAAGCGGGTTTGTTCCCATGACTCCCGTTCTAATCGTTGTTCCTTTTCTTGCCAGACTTTATAAGCTATAGAAAATTCAGATGGGGTACACCGGCTAAAGTCGTTCATACTCATTCCCATGCACCCCATTGCAATGCCCAACAGTTCCTCTGCTGTTACGCTTTCATCTTCTTTTTTTTTGAGCCTTCAGCACCTTCCGATAAGTTTTCCTGGAACTGTGCAAAGTCCTCCAGATTAATGCCATCGGCAAAGTGATCAAACTCCATGTCAAATGTTATTCCATCGGCACGACAAGCACTACGTACACAACAAAACATAAATAGAGTCAGCAGTTCGAGCTCAGCACCGATGTCATTTACATCCTTGCCGGTTTGACGTTTAAAGTCAATCATAGCACCCATAGTCATGCGACTGGGATACTCTTTTCCGTAAAGTTTCACTTTGTGCATATCTGTGTGAAGATTTACTTTTCAGTAGGTATTAGTTTCAATTCTACCTGACCACTGTTTTCCATTGAAATAGTATAGCTGGCATCATCATCACCCGGATCTTGTTCTTCGAGACTGGTGATAATGAAATTTCCTTCACGATACTTCGTAGCCTCTTCACCACGCAGCGCATAGCGCACTTTCACAGCTTTGCCTGCTTCCCACAACTCAAACAATTTGTCGTACCCCAGTTCATCACCATAAAACTTAAAACCTTCGGCACTAATACTGACAGACAGGCCACTGACTGACTTCTCTTTCCACATACCGGGATTGTCGGCTTTCGCTTTTTCAGTAAGAGTAGGTTTCACAGCCCGTTCCTTTGTTTCTGCACTGTTAGTAATTGTACACGTTTTACTGTGTCCCAGTGGAGTGAATGTGTTTTCGCCGGTTACAATGCCCACAAGCATATCACTTCCATGTTGATATCCAGTTTCCATAATTTAAAAAATTAAATTTGTTAATAATTTACCGTTTTATCATTAAAACGAACAGAAACAGTAACGGCTACCTGTACTGTCCGTATCGCTTCGATGATGCAAACATAACGGGGTAAAATTTCAAAAACAAATAACAGTGTAATGGTTACACAAAAGTATGTAACCATTACACTGTTATTTCTCTTATTAGCGATTAATAGGCACCTTTACAGTGAATTATTAAAAACAATTTAAACATAAATTATTATGAGAAAAAAACTTTTCGAGACAGTGACAGACTGTCTAAAGACACTAACCGATTCGGAAACAGGAGAAAAAGTAGTGAAACACATTGACCTTTGGCAGACTTCCATTACCGAATCCGGTAACGAAGCCTCATTTCCAACACCAGCTGTATTTATTGAATTCCTACCAGCTACCTGGAAAACACTTTGCGGAAACAAACAAACGTGTGAAGTGCAGTTACGCCTGCACATAATAGAATATACCGCAGAAAACGACACACAAGTTGCATTACATGGATTTGAACTGGCAGACAGGATCGCCAGTTTACTAACTGAATGGCAATTGGAAAACCGAAGTAGATTCCTGCGAACAGAAAGCCTGACAAATCATGAAAGTGAAAGGAAACATTCAAGTTAACAATCTAATAAGTTGTTTCAACTAATCGTGCATTAAAAACAAACACTACTATTATTAATTTTCAGAATATTCATAAAATGAAAAAGAAATGCACAGGCTTCAGCTATATTAATAAAGTCAGAGATGTTAACAATATATATGACACATATGCACGATCGGGGTTATCAAACAGAGAAATCCTGAGACGATACATTTGGCTAAAGCATCTAATTTCAGAAAAAACGTTCTACAACTACTTGAACGCTTATGCGGATCCTGATTTTTTGGAAAGACTAAAAGAAATGGAACATTCACTATCTATTAAATAATACTTCCCACAACTCAGATATAGATAGCATCACCAAATTAATAGAAGTTCATATGAGCTGCCTACAACAACTTGAATGAACTTCTATTTTCATAAATTTTTAGTGTGGTTGCCTCACCTGATAATTAAGAAACACAAAAATATTAAGGAACATACTAACGAAACCTATTCAAACATTTATAAGAAAGTTTGTACATTGTTGTATTTTTTATTACATTTGCACAATATTAATCAAACCACACAAACTTATTAACATGCAAACAATGAAAAAGATTTTATTATTAATGATGACTACATTGGCAATAACCGGATGCAGTAATGAAGAACAGGACAACCTCGTTCCAGAAGAAGTAACAGTAAACATTGATTATGATTTTTGGGAAAGTGGAAGCATGTCAAGATCCGGAGCAGATCTATACACTAACTTCTATAATAAATATGTAAAAACCAAGTTATTGACTCCGACAACTTATTCATTATCCCTAAGTACAAAAGATACGCCTAAACCAACAACTATTAATGGGTATTGGGGAAATAAGGATGGAATTAGATTAGTAGAGGGAACCTATAATATATATGGTACATCTATTCCTATAAGTTCTGAAGCGTCTATTGATACGCTGTCTATGTCATTTAATGAAAAAGTTACGATAACAAAAGAAACTACTTCAATAACATTGACAGCTAAACACTCATCATTCATGCTGATATTTGACGCAAGCAATACCACATCAATAGAATACTCCGGATATCTTCATGGTGGATTCGGCACATATAGCCTTAATAAAAAAGATGAAATCTATTACATATTTCTAAGTAAGGACATTGAAGCATCCGATCAAATTGTTGTAACAAGAAAAAACAAAAAGAAAGTTATTATTAATCTTGATGGATTATCTTTCGAAAAAGGAAAATACTATTACTTTAATGACGTGACAAACTCATTTGATATACCACCAATGACTGAAGGGAACTAATTAATCGAGGTTCAAGGTTGATTTCGGTAAGTTGAAACATCCTTACTCACCCTTGATCAAAGTAAATATCTGAAACGAATGAATAAAAATCTCTAATCAATAATAAGTGGTAATAAATGGAACTACAAGTAATTCAAAGTAAGATCTACGAGATACGAGGAAGTAGAGTTATGTTAGACTTTGATCTGGCAAAATTGTATAGTACAGAAACGAGTTTATTAAAACGTGCTGTCAGACGAAACATGGAACGTTTTCCGGAAGATTTTATGTTTCAATTAACGAAAGAAGAAGCTAATAGTCTGTATTCCAGTGGGGTATTCCAAGCTGGCACACCCCAATATAACTTTAGTGCCTATGCTCCTTTTGCTTTTACAGAACAAGGTGTAGCTATGCTAAGTAGCGTATTAAGATCTCCCATTGCTGTAAAGGTGAACATTAATATCATGCGCGCATTTGTTAGTGTTCGGCAATTCGTCTTAACCAATGAAAGTAATACCAAAGAGATAGAGTATCTTAAACATCGTATTGAGGAACTGGAACATCAAGGAGTGAAAGCATTTGCTATGATAGAAAGGCTGGGAGAAGAAACGTTAGAAGCCATTAATGATTTATCTGAGGATAACCGTAAAGAATTCGATAACGTTTACCTTGCACTCTCACAGTTGGCAGACAAGAAGAAACAATCTAAACCTCGTAATCCTATTGGTTTTAGGAAGTAGTTCTATAATTGACCAATAAAAATAAAACATTTTTTTTACAAATCAATAAATATGAGAATTAGAAAGAATAGCCAGAGGTATATTGTTCTTTCATGAATAGGTAAAGGAAACGAATTAAAATAAAAGACACCGAAAGACATACACCACTTCATCTACTTTACAAGGCCACGCACTTGCAACAGACTGATAATCAACACTTATAAGATTGCACACTTTTGTTATACAAGAATGTACAATCTTATATGACAAGAGTGTACAATATTGCATGGTAAAAGTGTACAATCCTGTCTCTTTGTTCCTATATGACTGATTTTCATGACACCCTTATTCTAATTATTACTGTAATTAGAGAATAAATTGCATAACAATATCAATTATTATGCGTATTTTATCGTATAATCTTTCTTTAATTGGATAATCATGCACATTCATTCGGCGTGTTATCCTAAGTTTCCCGGTATGATAAGTTCAGTTCCTCTACGAGGAACGACTCGAACCTCGTAGAGAAACGACTCGAGACTCTACGGGAAAAAATAAAACTGCCTAAAAAGACGTTTTCAGACGCTAACTGATGGCTAAATTCACTCCAATCTTAACTATTAAAAGTATAATCAAAGAATTTCATAAAGTTGAATTATGTAATAAATATCAAAAAAACAAGATGTTTTTGTCATGTAATTCTCCAAAAAAACATACAATAGGAATAATAGAAGCCAGAAATGCCGAAGATTTTTATTACTTGCAAGAAACCTTCCCTTAATTAGAGGATTCTAAAGGATCAGGAATGTCACTTTGTCAAATTGTGAGTAAGTATGTACTTTGAATAGACACGAACTAATTATTATTTTTCAGACATAAGAACAAAAGAACACATTTTCTGTATAACCTCCATAAACAGCTTATTTGTTCTTATGTTCTTATGTCTAATCTCCATCTATACTGATAGGATAAAACTATCCTGAATATGTTGCCAGTCTGGACAAATTTAACATAGAAAATGAGGTAACCGACAGTATACACCTGTATCAATTCGATTTTTTAATGCGAGCAACATTATAATTCTCAATCGAATTTATTTCCTTTATAATATATTTCCATAACTTTGGCCCGTACTATCAAAAACACTCTCTGTATATGGATAAAAAATACATTATAGGCTTACAGAAGGGCTCATACTCCGATTTTAATAAATTATATGACCTTTATGCAGATAGATTGTATGGCTTTGCTTACAACCTGACACATTCGTCGGAGATGGCAGAGGAAATTGTGCAGGAAGTCTTTTTAAAAATCTGGCAGATGCGGGAACACTTATCTCCCGAATATTCTTTTCGTTCTTTTCTCTTCACGATTGCCAAAAATAAGTTTCTGAACGATTTGAGAAACCGGCTCACCTTGCTTTCTTATGACGAATACATAACTCAACTGGATGATGCGACGGAAAGAGGAGAAAACTCCACAGAAAGTGAGTTTAACTTCAATGAGTTGAATGAACAGGTCCTCCAGTCCAAAGATAAACTGAGTAAGCGGCAAAAGATGATATTCGAAATGAGTAAAGAAGAAGGATTGTCAAATCAGGAAATTGCTTTGAAACTTGGTATCTCCGAACAATCTGTCAGAAATCAATTAAGTAGCGCACTCAAAGTACTTAGAGAAGAACTCATTAAAATCGGCTTTTCTTTCGCCCTCTTTTTTATGAGTTAGTGATAAACCTAAAAAAAGTTAATAACAAAGGATACATATGTTACATGATTCGTATTTCTGTGTATCACTTATAAACGGACAGGATTGATTATGGAGAAACAGAATAATATACTTGAAAAATATATTCGCGGCAGCATCAGCGAAGAAGAATACAATGAATTGCAACAGCAGATTCAGAATGATTCTGATAACAGTGTCGGGGATATGCTAAATGAGTGTTGGCAAAAAGACCTGAATATCCACGTTATGCCCCGGGCTGCGAAAGAACGGACCCGGAGACTGGTTAACGAAAAGATAAAGAAGGATATGAGACGCGTCTGGTTCAAACGGGCGTCGACCATTGCAGCTTCTATTCTGGTACCCGTATTAATCATCTCTACAGTTTATTTCTATAAGGAAATGGACCATTACAAGCAGATACCCAATATCGTATCTGTCAACAAAGGACAACGAGCCGGTATTACACTGCCTGATGGAACAATTGTTCATTTGAACAGTGAATCTAAACTGACTTATACTCCGGACTTTAATGGTAAGTTGCGAGAGGTGGTTCTGGAAGGAGAAGCCTTTTTTGAGGTCACTCCCAATAAGGAGAAGCCTTTCATTGTGAAAACGTCCGTTTTCGATGTAGAGGTATTGGGAACTTCTTTTAATGTCTCGGTTTACAATGATGAGAATATTGTAGAAACCGCACTTATGGAAGGAAAAGTGAAACTGACGATGCAGGGCTGTCCGTCTAAGCCTGTTTATCTGACGCCTTCACAGAAGTTTATCTATTCCAGAAGCGATCGGCAAGGTACTATCTCCATCATGGAGGGAGATACCGAACTGGCCTGGAAACAAGGTATACTTGCATTCAATGCAGAACCGTTGGAAGAGGTTTTCCGGAAAATAGAACGCTGGTACGGAGTAACGATGCACTACGACAAAGAAAGTTTAGTGAACGACAACTTCACAGGACAATTCAAGATGATTTCCATCCAGGAAATGATGAATATATTGCGCATGCACTATAACCTGAAATTTAAAATAGAGAATAATGACATATACATAATCTAAAAACAAAAAAGCATATGAAAAATACCGATTAAAAAAATCCTTTCGTCCTCTACCGTTCCGTCCTTTTTTTTAAGAAGCTGATAAAAATAATCAAAACAGTTTCTTAATATCCAAATTCATTTTAATCAATTCAATTGACAGGGAGCCTTCTCAGGGTGGCTCCAAGCCATTGCTATGCCCTTTTTTAAACAAAAAATGCTTATGAAGAAAATAATAATGTATATCGCCTTACTGATGTTGTCGATCCTTTGTTCAGCGCGGAAAGCCTTTGTGATAGAAGAAGGCCGAACCGTGATACTGACGGGTAAACACGCTTCATCACCGGCACTGCTTGCAGCACACGAACTGCAATATTTCGTAAAACAATCATTGGGGATACACGTACCCATAGTGAATGAATTACCATCGAAACCCACCGGGATTATCTATGTGGGTAACAGTGAATATACGGATAAAATACACTTTGAACCACAGGAATATCTGATACAAATCACTCCGGAAACAATCGTTCTGATGGGACAGGACGAAAACTCTGACAGTGATGGGGGACGCGATAACAACGGTATAACACCCTCAAAAGACCGGTTAAAAATTAACTACTCAAAGCTGACAGGTAATTCATCGGCCAACGTAGAGTTGACGCTGCCGTCTATTTATGATGCACAAGGAACTTGTTATGCTGTATATGACTTCGTTGAGAACTATCTGGGTGTCCGTTTCTATGGTCCGGCTCCGCTAAATGTGATTGTCCCCAAACAGAAGCAACTGAAACTGGCTCCAACCCGAGTGATGCGTTCTCCTGCAATCAAATACAGAGACAGTAGCTATTCTTTTGATTGGCCGATGATGAAAGAACAATATTTTGAAGCTACGCCGGAGATGACCCAGCTATTCCTCAGAAGAATCCGGTTCGGCGGAGAGAAATGGGCTGCCAATCATGCTTTCACAGCTTATCAGGACCGTTTCCTTCAAAAGAACCCGGATCGTCCGGAACTCTTCGAAGGTTACCATCCCGAATATTTTGCCGTCGGACGTACCGGAGGGCCTCACGAACGTCAGTTCTGTTACACCAATCAGGCATTTATCAAACAGGTGGCCAAAGATGCCTGCGACTATTTTGACGGGCAGTCCCTGAAAGGTGAACAAATAGCTTTAGGAGACTATTTTGCAGTGGTTCCGCTTGACAATGCCAACTGGTGCCAATGTGAAGAATGCAGCCGGCAACTGGCTATTGATAAAGATAATATCCGGGGAGAACACTTCAATTGCGGTACTGCCACCCATTACCTGTGGACCTTCGTCAACAATGTGGCTAAAGAGGTAAAGAAAACGCATCCCGGAAAAAAAATAGCCGCCCTGGCCTATCATGTATATGCTTATCTGCCTGAGGATATAGAACTGGAAGATAACATATCGGTAGCCCCCTGCCTTCACCCACGCAACTATTGGGCACCAAAGATGAAAGAGAATGAAGCTGATTTCTACAAAGACTGGATTGAAGAAAGCAGGAAGAGCCATCGCCCCGTCTATCTGTGGAATTACCTGTGTTTCCCAACCGAACGCGGACTGGTACAGGGGTTCAACGTATTTCCCGGCTTCAGTATCCACCAAGTGGCCGAAGAAACAAAAATGTACGCCCGGGATGGTGTACGAGGCATATTCCTTTGTGGAATAGGAGAGCAGTTTGATTTCTATGCCACCATGAAACTCTATGATAATCCGGCATTAGACATAGACCACCTGCTAAATGAATTCTTCACCTCTTATTTTGGTAAAGCAGCCCGCCCCATGCGCGACTTCTATGACAAAATAGAACAGGTATACAGTGATTCCAAAAATTATCCGCTGGACATTCAGACTAAAGATGCACAGTTTCACCAGACAGAAGCAATAGCATGGGAGTACCTCGGAACAGACCGGGTAATGAAGGAACTGGAAGGATATATCCGTAAAGCACAATCGTTGGCAGATAGTCCGGCAGAAAAAGCACGCGTGGATTCATGGGTGAAAGGAGTCTGGGAATATATGCAAACAGGTAAAGCCAAATACATATCTAAAAAAGCAAAAGAATGAAACTTATCAATCTCTTTCTATTCCTCTTCCTGCTGGGATGCGTAAGTTGCAAAAGCCCGGAAGAGAACATACCCAACGAGTCTATACAGATTATTCCTCTGCCAAACAACTATGAGCTCAAACCGGGAAGTTTCTGTATGAACGGCCAAACAACGATCGGAATAGATACTTCTGACACGGCAATGGTAGCCCTGGCGGAATACTTCAACGAAAAGACCAGTGATGCTACCGGATTCTCTTTACCGATTGGTGACTCCGGAACAATACTCTTTCAATTAGGCGATTATAAAGAGTTGGGAGAGGAGGGATATCAGTTGTCCGTATCCTCCGGGAAACTCGTGCTGAGTGCATACAGGCATCATGGTATATTCAACGGCATACAATCTGTTCTTCAACTACTCCCTCCGGAGATAAAATCGAAAACAGTGCAGCCACAGAAAACATGGTACATCAATTGTGTAGAAATCACCGATAAACCTCAGTTCGCATGGCGCGGGCTGATGCTTGACGTTAGCCGGCACTTCTTTACCAAACAGGAAGTGAAGCGGTTCATAGACCAAATGGCAGAATACAAGTATAATGTGTTTCACTGGCATCTGACCGATGATCAGGGGTGGAGACTTGAAATAAAATCACTGCCTGAACTGACCAATATCGGTGCATGGAGAGCTCCCCGGGTAGGTAACTGGTGGGAAAGAGAACCACAACTCTCTACCGACTCTTTGAGCTATGGAGGGTTTTATACTCCGGAAGACATCCGGGAGGTTGTAGACTATGCCCGGAAACGCTATATTACGATAGTGCCCGAAATAGATATACCCGGACACAGTATGGCTGCCCTGTCGGCATATCCTGAGATTTCCTGTACGGGTGGTCCTTTTCATGTGAATGTAGGAAATACATTCTATACAAAAACGGAAAACTCCTTGTGTGCAGGCAATGAACGGACATTTGAAGTTCTTGATACTGTATTCTCTGAAGTTGCCCGCCTTTTTCCTTCCCCATACATACATATCGGAGGCGATGAATGCTATAAGGGCTTCTGGGAGAGATGTCCCAAATGCCGGATGCGAAAACAAAAAGAACATCTGAAAAATTCGGAAGAACTGCAAAGCTACTTTATAAAACGAGTGGCCAACATGGTTCAGAAAAAAGGGAAACAGGTTATCGGATGGGATGAGATACTGGAAGGTGGTTTAGCTCCGGAAGCAATTGTAATGTCATGGAGAGGTATAAAGGGAGGTGCGGAAGCTGCCCGCCAAGGACATTCGGTTATTATGACTCCGAGCGATCATTGCTATCTGGATTTCTATCAGGGAGACCCGACAGTTGAACCGAACACTTACGCTATGCTTCGCCTGCAGGACTGCTACAAATATCAGCTTATCCCTGACAGCATAAATCCGTCTTTAGTAATGGGCGGACAAGGAAACCTCTGGACGGAATCCGTACCTCACTACCGTCAGGTGGAATACATGGTCTGGCCCCGTGCTTTAGCTATATCTGAGACATTATGGACCGATGCCCGGTTACGTAACTGGAAATTCTTTGTCCACAGGGTAGAACAACAATTTGAGCGATTCGATCAATCCGGAGTTAACTATGCCCGCAGCATTTATGATCCGATAATCTGTCCGCACCGGGATAAAAAGAACGAACTGAAAATAGAACTAAAGACAGAAGTAGAGGGGCTAAGCCTGTTCTATACATTCGACAATACAATCCCTGATGTCTACTCCAATATGTATACAGATACACTTTCTGTTCCTAAAAATGCATCGATGCTCCGTGTAGTCACTTACAAGGGACAGACACAAGCAGGCAGACAGGTTGATGTTACAATCGAGGAGCTGAAAAAGAGAGTGACGAAATAAAAAGTAGTATGTTATAAAACATAAAAAAAGAGATGTTACAAATAAAGCCAATCGGTGTACTACTTACAGAACGGACAAGGACAAAGAAAAACGAGACATCTGACTAACAAGTAAAAACACCTGAAAATCACTTATGATAAAATACTTAAAATCATTATGAGTACAAGAAAATTTCGCATAATACTGCTTCTATTGTTAATGACCGGATTCGTATCCACCATTAATGCCCAGGAGCAAAAGATTTCTCTCTCACTTAACAATGCCACATTGAAGCAGTTCTTTAATGAAATAGAACACAAAACCGATTACTCTTTCTCTTATCGCGAAGGAGTATTGGACAACCGGAAGGATATAACGGTTTCTGCACAAAACAAAGACCTGTTGGAAGTTCTCAAAGCGGTACTCACTCCAAGAGGATTAAGCTTTAGCATACAATCCAAATCAGTAGTCATCATTCCACAGCAACAGGTAGCGGCAAGCAAACCGGTTATCATCAAAGGAAAGGTTACAGATGCTACCAACGAACCACTTGTGGGAGTTACCATCCGGGTTAAAAATGGTAATGAAGGTACAACGACCGATATGGACGGTAACTACTCAATCCAGCTGAAAAACAAGAATTCCGAACTTCAGTTCTCTTACATCGGTTACAAACAAAAGGATATAAGAGTAAAAGACAAAACGGTAGTCAATGTACTGCTGGATGAAGATAGCCAAATGTTGAATGAAGTAGTGGCCATCGGCTACGGTGTGATGAGAAAAAGAGATCTGACAGGTTCTGTAGCCCGCATCGGAGAAAAGGATATAAACAATGTACCTACGATTCGTCTGGACCAGGCACTGACCGGTAAAGTATCGGGTGTACACGTCACTAACACTTCCGGTGAACCGGGTGCAGCTACCAATATCCTGATCCGTGGTGGTAACTCTATTTCGGCAAGTAATCAGCCTTTGTATGTTGTAGACGGATTTATCGGTGCAGGCGATCTGAACCTGATTGACCCCAATGATATAGAATCAATAGAGATTCTGAAAGATGCCGCAGCTACTTCTATTTATGGTGCCAGAGGTGCCAATGGTGTGGTTATCATTACTACTAAAAGAGGAACCGAAGGTGGTAACAATGTTACAGTGAATACTTACGTCGGTATCCAGCATGTTGCCAAACGGTTGGAAATGCTCAATGCGCGTGAATATGCCGAAATGCTGAATCAACAGGATGTGGCTGCCGGACAAGAGCCTTCTATTGAGAATCCCAGTATCTATGAAAAAGGTACCGACTGGCAGGAGGAAATACTCCAAATGGCTCTGATGCAGAATTATCAGGTAGCAGCTTCGGGAGGAAGTAAAGACACCCGTTACTATTTATCATTGAGTATGTTCGATCAGGAAGGTGTCATCAAAAGATCCGGAATCAGACGTTATCAGACCCGCCTCAACTTGGACAGAAAGATAGGTGATAAGATAAATATCGGGGCTAATTTCCAATTTTCCCACTCGTCCAGAAAACCCAATCTGGTAAGTTTGGGAGGATTTGATTACCAAAGCTCGGCTCTGGCAACTCCTCCGACCATGCCTATTTATAATGAGGACGGTTCGTATGCAGCAGACAGCCCTTCACGTGTGGTAAGCAACAAGATTGACAACGTAGTAGCACAGCTTAACCTGCGTAAAAAAGAAGAAGCATCGACCACTGTCTATGCAGGTATATTTGCAGACTGGGAAGCCATAAAAGGATTGAAGTTCAAAACTTCTTTAGGATTGAACGCCAGCACCAGTAAAACGAATGAATACAAACCCGGTTCACTCCCAACCATGATGCAGAATAAAACCAAAGGTGAAGCGTGGATCAATCAGGGGGAAGGTTATTCTATCTTATGGGAAAACACAGCCAACTATATGAAAGAGATAGCCGAAGGACACCACCTGACTGTCTTAGGAGGATATACTTTACAATTCGGACGTAACGAAGGACTAAACCTGTACGGGAAAAACTTCACCAATGACTTGTTGGACTGGAACAACCTCTCCGATGCAGAAACCAAAACCCGCCAGATAGGCAGCTCTGCTTCCGAATGGGCCATCATATCGTATCTGGGACGCATCAACTACTCTATTCACGATCGTTACCTGCTCTCGCTTGTAGGCAGATACGATGGTTCATCCCGTTTAGGCAAAGATAACCAGTTTGCTTTCTTCCCTTCCGTAGCGTTGGGATGGAGACTCTCGGAAGAGAAGTTCATGAAGCGATTTTCCAAACTGAATAACCTGAAACTGAGATTCAGTTATGGTCTTTCCGGAAATCAGGATATTGCACTGTACCAGACATTACCGTTGATGAAACAACAAAATGTGATGTTAGGCGACATTCCGCAAATCGGATACATCCCCGATCGTTTAGGAAATGACAAACTGAAATGGGAGACAACGGCTCAGTTCGATTTTGGTGTGGAGGCTTCTTTCTTCAATTCACGTTTGAATATAGAACTTGACTTTTATTCTAAAAGAACCAAAGATCTTTTACTGGATGTGGAGTTCCCCTATATCTCAGGATTCAAGAATGGTTTCATGAATGTAGGTAAGATCTCAAACCAGGGAGTAGAGCTTATGATCCGTACTACCAATATCGCTACAAAAGACTTCACATGGTCTACCGAATTTAATATCTCTACAAATAAAAATAAAGTCTTAGCGATGGGACCGGATAAAGATTTTGAATACACCTTCCGTCCGGGTTTGGGTACACATCCTTACTCCTGGTTAAAGGTAGGCCAGCCCGTCGGAGTATTCTATGGCTATATTATGGACGGTATTTACCGCTCACGTGCACAGATTGAAGCCGGCAATGAGCCGAACGCTTCACTCGGACAAAAAATCTACCGGGATATTAATGGGGATGGCGTGGTTTCCATTGAAGACCAGACAACCATCGGCGACCCGAATCCCGATTTCTTTGGAGGTATCAACAATACGTTCACTTACAAGAATTTCACTCTGAGTGTATTTTTACAGGGAACGTATGGAAATGACATACTTGCAGGAGGTGACTTCCTGTATGCCACAGTCGATCCCCGGTTTGTAAATCAGTACAAACGGGTAAAGAACTTCTGGTCACTCGACAATCCCAACGGAAATTATCCTAAACTCTATTCCAATGACGAATACCAGCCTTCTACCTACATGATTCATGATGGTTCACATCTGAAGATAAAGAGTATCAGCCTGTATTACAACTTCCCGGTTAAGAGCTGGAAAAAGAATAAGACGATTCAGGAACTGCAATGTTACGTTACCGGTACCAACCTGTTCACGTTCACCTCATACAAAGGATACGATCCGGAGGTAAATACCGGAACGGAAGGCGGCTATAAGGTCTATTCGGCCAACGTGCTACGGGGTATGGACTTTACCGCTTATCCCTCAGCGAGAACTTATACTTTTGGCTTTAAAATCACATTATAATGAAAAGAATCATGAAAAAACTAAAGATAATGGCACTGTGCATCCTGACTGCTACTTGCAGCTCGTGCCTGGACATGCTCGATAAAACACCTATATCACAACTCAGCGTCGGTAAACTGTTTGAAACGGCAGACGGGGCAGAAGCTGCCGTATCCGGATGTTACAGTTTCCTCAACGGAACAGGATATTACAGTCAGGACAGATGGTGCTTTGCCTTTGAAGGCACCGATATATCCGGTAGTGCAGGTGGCTCAGCCAATTATCAATGGACTTCCGGTGAAAACCGATGGAGTGACTGGTGGCTCACCACTTATCAGGCAATCGGCGCTTGCAACACAACCATAAGCCGCATAAAGCAATCAACCTTTGATGAGACCCGCCGTACTTCGCTGCTGGCAGAAGCCCGTTTTCTACGTGCTTTCTACTATTATCATGCATTGACTTACTGGGGAGGCGTACCCTTATTGAAAGATGAGATAACTTCGCTGGATCAGGTAAAGAATATAAAGAGAGCCACACGGGAAGAACTTTCAAATTTCATCATTGATGAACTCACCGAAGTATCGGACATCTTGGAGAAAAGCCCTGCCATCGTAGCAAGAGCCAGTAAAGGAACCGCACTTACCCTGTTGGCAAAAATGTATTTACTGCAAGAACAATGGGAAAACGCAGCAAAGACCTGTGAGCAAATCATGGGCCTGAACAAATATAAACTGTTCGACAACTATAGCGACATCTTCTCACAGGCATTCGAGAACCAGCAGGAACACATCTTCTCTATTCAGTTCAATGCTGACTATACCGACTTCTCCGCCCGTATGTTGTGGTACCTGGGTCCGAGCAAAGAAGAATGGGACAAGTTCAATGGTTTGGGAGGAAGTTCAGCCCCCACTTCTTTCTATGACAAATACGATGAATGGGACCTGCGCCTTGAACACAATCTGGCCAAGACCTGGCGGGGACAGGCTTTCAAAGACAGCCGTATCGCCATCATTAAATACTGGGACAGAACCGGTAAACAAATGCTTGACCACGACGGACTGAACTTCCCCGTATTCCGCTATGCAGACGTTCTTCTCATGTATGCCGAAGCACTAAACGAATGGAAAGGAGCGCCTACCCAAGAGGCTTATGACGCAATCAATGAAATTCGCGAACGGGCAGGGGTAGATGAAATAGAAGAGTTGGATTACAAACAATTTCAATCTCTCATTCGTGATGAACGTGCCCGCGAATTATGCTATGAGGGACATCGCCGATTCGATCTTGTGCGTTGGGGAATACTTGTAGAGACGGTAAAAAGAATCAGTAAAGAGATTAACTCAAAGGGAGGTGAATACATTAGTGAAGCCCATAACCTTTGCCCTATCCCTCAGACAGAGATTATAAAGAACTCAAATTTGGAACAGAATCCAGGATATGAAACTACTAAAAAATAAAAGCGATATGAAATCAACATTCAAGCTACTTCTGCTTTTAATGACTCTCTCATTCATTGCTTGTGACAAGAACGAAGATGACTTTTCAAAAAAAGACAGTTATCTGTATGTATGGAACATACGCACATGGAATGTGGGTACGGAAAGTAAACTTTCTGATATAAAAGTAACCTATTTCTTCAAAGGGGATACCACCCGGATACAGAATATTAACTTCTGGGTAATCAAAGAAAAAAGTACCCTCTATGCCGAAGAGGCCATGAAACATACCGACAGGGCTTTTCAGGTAACGTATCCTCAGAAAGACCCTAACCAGAAAGAGTTCAAAAATCAATGCTCTTTCCGCTTCAGTGAAGGATTCAATGTAGATTATGACGGTGATCCGATTGTGCCGGGAGGAAAATACAGGCTGGTAGTAAAAGCCATTGCTACCGACAACAAAGTGGTAGACAGTCCTACCACCGAATCGGGTGTATTCGAGATATACGACCCTAACAGTCCTGAAGAATAAACTTTGTTTAATTTAAAATAAATACCAAATGAAAAAGAATTTGTTTTTATGCCTGCTGTTTTTGTTAGGCATTCTCAATGTATCTGCCCAAACGACAGGTAACAAAGGTTTCAAGTTGAACGTAAATTCCGGAGATGCTTATCTGGATTGCGGAGATATCACACAGCTCAACAAAGCCGGAGCCTACACCATAGAGGCATGGGTGAATATAACCCTGGACGAACTGGCCGATCGTTTCATTATCTTCAAAAAAGAGCAACCCGACGAGCGTAACCGTATTAAAGTACAGGTAGAAAAGAATGGACAGATCTACGTTATGCAGGCTAACGGAGACGGTGCTTATGCACAAACATCTGCCGGATGCTATCCGAAAAGTGGCTGGCACCATGTAGCCTTAGTGTATGACGGAACAAAATCAAGCACCGACGAAGGAGTTATCATTCTCTATATCGACGGTATCCGCCAGTCTTTCTCTAATGCTTTCTTCAAACCTACCACAGGTGACATTGACGCGTCATTCGTATTGGGTGGCGCTTCTCTTGCCTGCTACGATGAAGTCAGAGTATGGAACAAGTCTCTCAGCCTTGAGACCATATCTAAATGGAAAAGCTATAAAGTACTCGATACACACCCGGATAAAGCCAACTTAGTGGCCTATTATGATTTCCAGAATGTAACAGATACCAATGTTCCCGATTTACAGGGTGCTTATCCGGCTACTTTTAAAGCAACGGAAGCTGAAGTAAAAAACATCGACCTGAAGATCTTTGAAGAAGTAGGCGAAATGACTATCGAAAGCAGTATGGTTTCTCAGAAAACAGGTAATGCCTATGCGAAAGAAGATAATATTGAATTGCTTACTCTGAAAGTAAACACCGTTGGTGCAGGCGAACTGGCACTCACCGGACTGGACTTCTCGCTGAACGGTACAACCAAACTGACTGATATTGCCACTATTAATGTGTACTATGCCGGTGACAAAGCACAGATCACAGACGAATCACTCACAATGAACTATCAGGCACTTCGCCCGGGTACCGGCAAACTGGAGTTACGTGATGGAGATAACGCAGGCAAACAGCCGCTTAGTGTAGGAAATAACTTCTTTATCGTAGCCATCCGGTTGAAACCGACTGCTACTGACGGAAATAAACTGGACGGACAAATCACCAAACTGTACTTCAGTAATGGAAAAGATGTAGTTCCTGAATCTTCTGATCCGGACGGTGATATGACAATCCGCCAAATCAACAAGCTCGATGCGGCAGCTTATACACAGAAGTGTACTGACTATAACAATAAGATAGTATTCGGCTGGTTCCCCTGGTTCAGTGTTACTACTATTGACAAAGTAGACTGGAAAGGCCTCACTCATATTGCTCCTATTGGTTTTGAAATTGACAAGGGAGGTTATACCCCCACCTTCGAAGATAAAGGTATCGATCTGAAATGGCCCTGGATTGACTTTATCAATGCAGCGCACAAAAATGGTGTGAAAGTATTGGCTGCCATCACCGGTAATGTTCGCGACGGTGGAAATACAGCTTTCTATGTAGATCTGTTTGGCGATTCACAAAAGATGCGTGCTGCAGCCGTTGCCATAGCTAAGTTTGTTGACAAATACAACCTGGATGGTATTAATATGGATATTGAAGAGTTTTACAACTCCGTCCCCAATCACGGTGCAAAATATAATGAACTGGCTAAATATATAAAAGAAGAGCTCGACAAAATCAATCCGGATTTCGAACTCTCTATTGCTACCTATCCGGGAAATGAAAGCAATGAATGGGATTTCAAAGGAATGCTCAAAAGTGCCGACTACCTCACTATCATGATGTACAACATCGGACAAACATTCACTTGCCCGTTGAATGATGCACAAAGAAGAATCAAGCAGTTCTGGCTGGATATCGACATTCCCGCATCTGACATTGTTATCGCATGGCCTTATTATGGTAATATCTACAAGAATGGATCAAAATTCGGAACAGCCACTTTAGGTGATGTACCCAAGTATGCCAAAGACAATGATATCACTTGGGATGACGCAGCAAAATGTAATGTTTATAAATATACCGAAGACGGTGCCAATATGGTGGCTTATGCCGAGGATCTCCAGAGCCTCCGCTTAAAATATGACTATACTACCAAAGGCGGCTTCAAAGGTATTGGTATCTGGGCATTGGGTCAGGATGCAGGTATGGAAGACCAGGCATACGGATTGATTCGCGAATTCTACGATTCTACCTATCAAGGAACAGGAATCAGCAAGAACCAGTCCAATGGTAACATATCCGTTTACCCTACTGCTGTGGAAGATGAATTGTTCATCAACTTAAAAGACAATGACGGAGCCAATGTTACAGTCACTGTTTACAATATGATGGGACAGGCATTGAAAAACATAAATTTAGCTTCCGGCGTACGGTCTGTTCACCTTAACAGCCTTTCTACCGGTTGCTATATAGTGAAAATTCAATGTGAATCAGAAGTGGCAAGCTTTAGAGTTGTAAAGAAGTAAACCTTTTCGCTCTTTTTGGCAGATATTAAAACTCACCACAGAGTAACACGGAGTTTCACAGAGTATTATTTATCTGATTGAAACGCAGATGAACGCAGATTTTCGCAAAGGAAAACAAATATATGATAAAGAACTACAGTCTTTTAATCTGCGTTCATCTGTGTTCATCTGCGTTTCAATAAAGATAAACTCTGTGGTGAAAAACTTCTGACACACCCACTTTCTCTTCGGTAGATTTCCGGTAAATACAGATATTATGAAGCACAAAATTCTTCTGCTACTCCCGATAATGGCTTTTCTTGCCACCTTACCAATACGCCTGTATGCAACTAATGAATGCTTATCCCCCAATGAGACAGTATGGTTTCGCTATCCGGCCAAAAGCTGGTCCGAACAGGCTTTACATATCGGTAATGGTTATATGGGGGCCTCTTTTTACGGAGAGGTAGAGAAGGAACGTTTGGATATCGCTGAAAAGACATTCTGGGCAGGAGGTCCTCATGCTGCCTCCGATTTTAATTACGGAATAATCAAAGGAGGTAAAGACAAGATAGCCACTATCCGGCAGTTAATAGTAGAACGCCGGTTTGCTGAAGCCGATTCCCTCTCCCGTATCTACATGACCGGAGATTATACTAACTATGGCTATTTTTCAATGGTAGGTAATCTGTGGATTGACTTTGGCAAAAACAAACAGCCCGTACAAAATTACCTGCGCGGCATCGATCTATCCACATCCCGTGGTTTCGTTGAATATACACAGGGAGGTGTACAGTTTAACCGTGAGTATTTCTGCAGCTATCCTGATAAATTGATGGCACTTCATCTTACGGCCGATAAAGCAGGAAAGATTAGTTTCTCTCTTTCCCATTCGCTCGTCTATCAGCCCGAAGAGGTCATAGAAAGTGAGAATGGACTTACTTTCAATGGGATCATCCGGGAAAATGGATTAGGCTATACCATTCGTATTAAAATTGTTCAGCAAGGCGGAAGCGTCAAAGTAGCCCATCAACGGATTGTAGTAGAAAAAGCCAATGAAGCCACTGTATTCTATGCGGTCGACACTGAATATGCTCCTGTATACCCCCTATATAAAGGAGAGAACCCGCAACAAAATACCGGGAAGATAATAACAAAAGCCATTACAAAAGGCTACGAGACAGTCAAAAACACACATATATCCGATTATCAGACGTTGTACAATCGGGTCAGATTCACTCTTACCGGAGACACGGCTTCCGAACAACTTCCAACCAATGTGCGTGTGAAACAATTGCAGGAAGGATTTACCGATGACGCCTCTCTGAAAGTTTTAGGGTTCAACCTCAGCCGTTACCTGCTGATAAGTGCCTCCCGCCCCGGCACATTACCTTCCACCCTGCAAGGTGTATGGAATACCTTTGAAAAGGCTCCGTGGAACGGAAATTTCCAAAGCAACATCAATCTCCAGGAGATGTATTGGGGCTGCGGACCGACCCATTTACCGGAATGTGAAGAGGCTTATCTGGAATGGATTGAGGGTCTGGTAGAACCCGGACGGCAAACAGCCCGCGAATATTACGGAACGAAAGGCTGGGTCAGCCATTCTACCGGAAATATATGGGGGCACACCGTTCCCGGTGATGATATCCTGTGGGGGCTCTATCCTTCAGGAGCTGCCTGGCATTGCAGGCACCTGTGGGAACATTATGCTTTCAACGGAGATAAAGAGTATCTCAGAACAAAAGGATATCCTATTATGAAAGAAGCTGCCGAATTCTGGCTGGAAAACATGGTAGAGTATCAGGGACATTTCATTATTGCCCCTTCCGTATCAGCAGAACACGGCATTGAAATGAAAAACGGTTCTCCGGTAGAATATTCTATCACAAACGGCGAGCAAACGGAAGGAAGACTTTTTACCGTACCTGCCTACCAGGATATAGAAATGGTATATGATCTATATACTCACGTAATCAAAGCAGCAGAATGCCTGAACACAGATTCTGTATTCCGCCAGAAGCTGCTCATTGCTAAAAACAAGCTACTACCCTTGAAGATAGGACGCTATGGACAATTGCAGGAATGGATAGATGATGTGGACAACCCACACGATCATCATCGCCACCTTGCCCACCTTTATGCTTTGTATCCGGGAAATAGGATATCATACACCCGGACACCTGCATTGGCCCAGGCTGTCCGGAAATCTTTAGAGATGAGGGGTAAAGGTAAATTTGGCGACAGATGGCCTCACACGGGAGGCAACTGGTCTATGGCATGGCGTACCGCTTTATGGGCCAGACTTTACGATGGCAATCAGGCTATCGGAACTTTCAACCGGATGATTAAAGAAAGTGGTTACGAAAACATGATGTCCAATCAATCGGGAAATATGCAGGTAGACGCTACAATGGCCACCTCAGGGCTTTTTGCTGAGATGTTATTACAATCTCACGAAGACTTTATACACCTTTTACCTGCCCTGCCTACCGAATGGCCGGAAGGCAAAATTGAAGGATTGATGGCAAGGAACGGCTATCAGGTAACGATTGAGTGGAAATATGGAAGACTGACAAAAGCGGAAATTGTAATCCCACAAGGGATGGACAGACCGACAGTAAAAATACAAGGCATTCCTTTGTCAGAGACAGACGGCAGAGTGAGTTTTATCCCCTACTCACAAAGCACCTCACACACTTTGTTCTGAAACTCTCTTGCTTTGGCCGCCGAAAGTACATTCTGATTCATAATGGCAAAGGCTACTTCATGCCCGTTAGCAGCCTTCAGATAACCTGCTAAGGCGTTAATTGCTGTATAGGAACCTGTCTTGGCATGAACATTCTTACAGGCTTTTCCTTGCTGCATTCTATACTTCAATGTTCCGTCTACTCCGGCAATGGGAAGAGCCTTGTAGAGTTTCTGAAACACATCTGTACGGGAATAGGCAAATTTAAGGAAATCGACCAAAAGGGCAGGAGAGAGGTAGTCATAGTTGGATAGTCCACACCCATCGGCTATCTTATAATGGTCGGGATTGTGTCCCAGCTGCTTTATCATCTTCTTTATCTCAGCAATGCCCTCTTTGGCCGAGACATACTTCTTCCCGGTGGCTTGTGCCCCCAGACGACAAAGCAGGGCCTCTGCACTCAGGTTATCGCTTTCCTTCATTATCTGGGTAACTACCTCCTGTACAGAGCACTCCGAACGCGCCATGCAAACGGATGAACTATCGGGAGTAAAAACAGAAAAGGCATAGTTTAGAGGTACCTCAATACCTTTTTTGCGGAGCTTTTCAAGAAAAGCATGCATAAAGAAGTCCTGTGAAGAGAAGACATTGATATCCACACTGCGCCTCCCCTCTACATTGCCTGTGACCGTGATATTGTTCTTATTTTCAAGCCATCCCCTGGTTACGGTAAACTTTCCGGCAGAGGGAGTACGTGTCCGGGTTGCATTGCTGAGGCTGTAATAAGAGGACTCCGGATAGCAGGAAACCCGCGCCGTATCGCCCTGAACTGCACCCGGAGCAGCTGTTACCGTCACCATTCCTTTGTGATACATCAACGGAGAAAGATAGGGCTGATAAGCTTCCGGCGTATCATCCCATGCCCATCCGCTCCCCCAATAGAGGGAGTCTTTCATGGAAATATCTCCATAGATCCTCCCATCAATAACGGAGAAAGGAGAAGTGATGATGGCATCTACTAACGTATCCATACTAAGTTCATCAAATTCGGGATCAAAACCTCCTACTACATACAAATCTCCACGCAAAGTATCATGCTCTATGACTCCATTGTACCAGACCTCGGTACGAAACGGCTCGTCGGCATCCGAACGGGAAAGGGCAGTAATAGCAGTCAGCAGCTTCATAGTCGATGCCGGGCGTGAAAGTTTAGTATCCCGATACGTATAAAGCGGCTTCTTATCAGTAAGATCATAAACAGATATACCGACTTCAGATCCCTCAGGCAAGGTTTTCAACAATGAGTTGATGCGGGAAGAGAGAACCTCCTGCCCCCATAAAACCGGAAGGCAGGAGGATAAAATAAGGAATAGGAAAATTCTTTGCATACGTTTAGTTTCTTAATCACAGGGCTTCCCTGAATATTTCGGCTACTGTGGGGTGGGGGAATACAATCTTCTTCCACTCCGTAGTAGTCAGTTTCAACTCTACTGCCATGCCGGCAAGGGTGATAATTTCGGAAGCAGGATTACCAAGTACATGGGCACCCAGGATCGTTTTATCCTCACCGATCAATAGTTTGCACATACCGTTCACACCTTCATTTTCAGCAACAAAACGGCCTGAATACGCCATGGGTAATTTAACAATGTGATAGGGAATACCTTTTGCCAACAGACTTTCTTCAGTATGCCCCACTCCGGCAATCTCCGGATTGGTATATACTACACCGGGGATGGCACGATAACTCATCACATCGTCCCTACCAAGAATGGTATGTACGGCTACTTCTGCTTCGCGAACCGCCGTATGGGCAAGCAGCGAAAAGCCTGTAAGGTCACCACAGACATATACACCCGGTTCGGAGGTCTGCATTTTAGAATTAACGGAAACGTTCCCGCGTTCCGTCAATACTAGTTTCAGATTTTCGAGTCCGAAACCTTTGGTGACAGGGCGACGGCCTACACTCATCAGTAGCTTTTCCGCAATCACACTACCGGAGCCTTCGGCATTCTCATAAGAGACTACAGCTTCTGTTTCATTTTGCGACAGAGAAATAACCTTCGTGCTCAGGAGGAATCGGATACCTCGTTTCGCATATTCGGCACGAAGCAAGGCAGAAAGTTCTTTATCCATTCCGTTCAGTATCTCATCCAGCATTTCTATCACTGTCACCTGTACACCAAGGCTATTGAAGAAAGAGGCAAACTCCATTCCGATAACACCACCGCCAACGATAGCCAGTGAAGCAGGTAATTCTTTGTTATCAAGCGCATCGCGATGCGTCCAGTAATTCACCGTATCAATGCCTGCGATAGGAGGAATAAAGGTTTCAGAACCGGTACAAAGTATCAGATTCTCACATTCGTAAGTCTCTTCACCACAACGAACCGTGTTCTTATCCACAATCTGAGCCATGCCCTGCACAATCGTTACATTGTTGGAAGTTAGTTTACCTTTCACTCCCAATACCAGTTTACGTACTACTTTACTCTTACGGGCAATTATCTTCGACAAATCAAAAGAGACCTCCGGCACGGTTACAGCATATTTGGAAGCATGTTTCGCTCCGTCATACGTCTTTGCCGAATAGAGCAAAGTCTTGGTAGGAATACATCCTTCGTTAAGACAGACCCCACCTAAATTCTGCTTTTCAAAAAGCAAAACACTCAATCCGGCTTTGCCGGCTGTTTCGGCAGCTGTGTAACCCGCAGGACCGCCGCCAATAATAATTACCTGGTATTTCATATGATTCGAATTAGTTCCACTAACCGTTATTTTTTATCTTCTCCAGCCACTCCATAAACTCCCGCTCTTTGACCGGCATCACCGATACAAATTTATCTTTGCCGTATTCAATCAATACATATTCGGTTACCGAGAAACGGCCGAACTTCATTGAATGATGCTTTTGCACAGAGATAATATCTTTGAGAGCAATTGTCTTCTTACGTGTAAAGCGTCCGTAAGAAAGAATCAGTTCACCCTGTGACGTGACGGTATAGGTGGTGTGAATCACCTGTTCGATCACCACAATGAGCAACAGCATCATAAAAGCAGCAAGCAGAATATACTTACACCACAGGAAGCCAAACGCGTTTGCTCCCAGTACCACCAGAAGAAAATATTGATACCAGGCAATGCGGGCATGGAAAACTCGGTTCATTTTGTCAGATTTTTGCTGCCAAGTTAGCAATTTTATGAATTAATGGCAACGAAAAGTACAATGAAAACAGTTATTTTGTAGTTTTGCGGTAATAAACATTTAGATTATGGTTAAAAAGTTCGATTTCCTCGTCATTGGTTCCGGTATTGCCGGAATGAGCTTTGCTTTGAAAGTGGCACACAAAGGAAAAGTAGCCCTTATCTGTAAGAGCGGTTTGGAAGAGGCAAACACTTATTTTGCACAGGGGGGAGTGGCCTCCGTTACGAATCTCCTGGTAGACAATTTCGATAAGCATATTGAAGACACAATGATTGCCGGTGACTGGATCAGTGACCGTGCTGCCGTAGAAAAAGTTGTACGGGAGGCTCCGGCACAAATCGAAGCACTTATCAACTGGGGAGTGGAATTCGATAAAAACGAAGAAGGAGAATTCGACCTGCACCGCGAAGGAGGGCATTCGGAATTCCGCATTCTTCATCACAAAGATAATACCGGAGCTGAGATTCAGGACAGTCTTATCAAGGCTGTGCAACGCCATCCCAACATTACAGTAATCGAAAATCACTTTGCGGTTGAGATATTAACCCAGCATCATCTTGGGGTGACTGTCACACGCCAGACACCGGACATCAAATGTTACGGCGCTTATATCCTCGACCCGAAAACCGGAAAGGTAGATACCTACCTGGCAAAGGTTACACTCATGGCAACCGGTGGAGTAGGAGCTGTGTACCAGACAACTACCAATCCGTTGGTAGCTACCGGAGACGGTATTGCTATGGTATACCGTGCCAAGGGAACGGTGAAAGATATGGAATTCGTACAGTTTCATCCTACAGCGCTTTATCATCCGGGCGACCGTCCTTCTTTCCTCATTACCGAAGCCATGCGTGGCTACGGTGCCGTACTCCGTACGATGGACGGTAAAGAGTTCATGCAGAAGTATGACCCCCGTCTTTCATTAGCTCCGCGCGATATCGTAGCACGTGCCATTGACAACGAAATGAAAAACCGGGGCGATGACCATGTCTATCTCGACGTCACTCACAAAGATCCCGAAGAGACCCGGAAGCACTTCCCGAACATTTATGAGAAATGCCTCAGCTTAGGTATTGACATTACAAAAGATTATATTCCGGTTGCTCCGGCTGCCCATTATCTCTGTGGAGGTATCCTGGTAGATCTCAACGCCCAGTCGTCTATCGAACGGCTTTATGCGGTAGGCGAATGCTCTTGTACAGGCTTGCATGGTGGCAATCGTCTGGCTTCAAACTCTCTGATCGAAGCCGTTGTGTATGCCGACGCAGCTGCCAAACATACGCTGGAAGTAGTAGACCAATATGATTATAATCCGGATATCCCGGAATGGAATGACGAGGGTACCCGTTCGCCCGAAGAGATGGTATTGATTACCCAAAGCATGAAAGAGGTGAACCAGATTATGAGTACGTATGTAGGTATCGTTCGAAGTGACCTTCGCTTGAAACGTGCATGGGACCGGTTGGATATCCTTTATGAGGAAACAGAAAGCTTATTCAAACGCAGTGTAGCATCTAAAGAAATTTGCGAGTTGCGTAACATGATTAACGTGGGATATCTCATCATGCGTCAGGCGATGGAGCGAAAAGAGAGCCGCGGACTGCATTATACAATTGACTACCCGCATGCAAAGAAGTAATTTCTAAAAAAAATAGTGCATCTTTTTCAATTATCCTGGTTGTATCTTAATACCGTGTCTATAGAGAATCCTATTTAACTACTACCTTACGGGTTACCTCTCCATCGGCTGTCTGCAACCTCACAAGATAAAGTCCGCTACCAAGGTTGATGTTATCAGTTCCACCATTTGCTGCTTTCTGAGCAACTACCGAGCCCAAAGTATTGAATACGGTAACCATTCCTTCGGCACCTTCAAAAGAGATACCATTATCGTTAGAGTAAACATTGAAAGTATCCTTAGCAGAAATATTGATGATGCCTACACCTTCGGGAATTTCACCATACCCAACTTCCAGATCATCAATATAACGAATACCGTTACTTCTGAGCTGAATATCAAAGGAAGTAAGGTCCAATTTGGCAAGTTCTACATAAATACCATATTGTTTCCATTCGGTAGTAAGCTCCACATAAGGCACATTATCCCAGTTTCCTCCGTTTGACGGATTATATAACTGGCCAGTACCAATATGCATTTTTGTTCCATCTACATCGCTTTTTGCCCAGAATGTATAATAGAAATCATCACCTCTATCTATGAAAAACGGATTAGCAATATAATCTTCCGCATATACACTTGTCACCTGTGATACACCTACGTGCCAGCTAAACCAGGTAGACACAATACCTGTAGTAATAATCTTACAAGCCTTGTCAGCTTCCCCATTACGGTTCTCTGCTTTTTCAAAGGTTACCTCTACCTTGTTAGTACCCGAAGTCCAGTTATTATTAGAAGGAGATACCCAGCCGGCAGGTCTTACACCTATCACATTTTCTTCTGAATCTTTGACGTCCACCCAACTGTCAAAACTGGTATTATATCCGTCTACAAAATACTGTGCATTCATGTTTGCACTTACAAATAATAATGCTACTGCGTAAAATAATTTTCTCATACGAATTGATTTAAAGAGTTAATAATTATAATATTGAAATTCACTTCTTATTGTCGTAATGCTCATACCGGTTCAGAGCTTCCAGAAAATAGTAATCGGCATAAACCAATGGGACATCAATTTCCTGATTGTGAGGGATACTACCCACACTATGCATCAGGATAAAGTTATTGTTAGTGCCCGGAACTGCCCGGTAAGCCGGTGAAGAGAGTGATTTAAGTATCTTAACGGCTGCATCATAATATGTCTTTTCATTCGGCACATACGTAGCCAGCTCCAGAAAAGCAGAAGCAGCAATAGCTGCCGCCGATGCATCACGGGGAACTACTTTAAAGCGGTTAGGATCATAGGCCCAATCGGGAACATACCCTTCCTGTCCGGCATTAAAGTCCCAGTAAGGAACCCCGTCTTCGGGAAGATTTGGATGATTGAGCCAATAGTCTGCCGTATGTATGGCTATTTCGAGGAATTTCGGATTCTTCGTTTCACGATAAGTCATTGTGTAACCATATATAGCCCATGCCTGTCCGCGTGCCCATGCCGAATTATCGGAGAATCCCTGACAAGTGGCCTGATGAAGAACCTTTCCTGTCAATGTATCATAATCTACTACATGATAATTGCTATAATCTTTGCGCAACTGATTCTTCGCAGTTGTTTCCGCATGGGTAGTGGCTATTTTGGCATATCTTGTATCGCCTGTCACTTTAGAAGCAAAATAGAGTAACTCTAAGTTCATCATATTATCAATAATCACCGGATAGAACCACTCATCTCTCCCATTCCAGGCTTTCCGATAATTCCATGACTTGATACATCCTGTCACCTCACTAAAACGGGTAGTCAGAGAATTGGCAGCTTCTATAATCACATCCTTATATTCTTCTTTACCTGTAAGCCGATACGCGTTACCAAAACTGCAATAGATAAGAAAACCAATGTCATGATGACTTGTCAGCTTTTTCATCGGCTCCAGAGCCTCGGTCCATTTGATAGCACTCTGTTTCCAATTCTCCTCGCGGTTGTGTTCATAGATATACCATAAACATCCCGGATAGAATCCTTCCGTCCAATCATTCTTCGGGGTAGCAATCAACTTTCCATCCTTGCCTATAGTACGCGGATACACAGTAGGTTCGGGAACCGCTTTGAGTTGATTGCTCAAATGTTGTTCGGCAACTAAAAAATCGTCATCAATGAGTGCTTTCTTTTTGTCCGTTTGTACACAAGACATACAAAGAGAACAGCTCAGCAGTAATAGTCCAATAATTCGCATATAGGTTAATGTTTTCGTTATATATTTCTTCTTCAGTAGTCAAGTAGTTATCCCTGCGTTAGTAGTAAGTAGCAGATAGTATTCTACTTAACTACTTTGACTACTTAACTACTATTTTACTGTTCTCCAGTGCCATAATACCAGCGTAGGTTACTAAGTGTCAGTCGCCAGGTATAAAATGGGTTACCACCACGATATTTCTCAACGGCACGGATAAGGTCATGATCCATTTCAAAAATCTCATCAGCAGCATACATGGTACCACCGGGGTTATAAGGTTTGTTATAGTCACTACGCTGCTTATCGGGTGCCCATTCGGTATCTACAAATTCTAAATGCGGATTCTTCGCCGGATCGAGCAGGTATGGTTTCCAGAAATCAACACTCTTCTTTATTGAGGCTCCCCAATTAACATCCCGTGCATAAAATTCATCGGCCGCTTCATACCCCTCATAACAGGCTATTGCATGACAGATTTCAGCAAAGAACAATAAGTCGTAAGCATGATAAGCAAAAGCATCACGTCCTAACAAATCGGTAGTAGTACCATTAGGATATAGATTATTTTTCACCCAGGCAGGATATCTGTTCTTAAAATAATCTATCACCGTCTTATCATTCAATGCTAAACCATAATGATAGAACTGTTGATGAAGACAAGTTCCCCAGTTATTTTCCCGCAGATCATTATCTTTAATAAATACATTGACACGTTTCCTGAACCAACTGTCTATCTCTTCTCTATCTTCCTGTGAAATCACATTACGAATGATACTATATCCTTCTACAGCCGGAGTATAAGCACTCTCATGAATATTTGATTTGGACACAGCAACATTTACTTTTCCCCAGGCTTTCAGATATTCAACCGCTTTATTGAGGAATTTCTCATCCTGAGAGAATGCATAAACAACACAAAGCTGGTAAATGGCGTCCATCTCTCCGGAGATATCTACATTATTGGGATTGTTGGAAGTTGAGACCGCAGTAGTAGTTTTCCTATCATTGTTTACAATACTTTCCGCCGGATTTCTCATCTGCTTAATGTATGCACTCTTAGGAGGATTATTGCCTTTCTTCTCAATATCTTCTTTCATCTTATCATAATGATAACGAGTCATCATCAGATTGGGAAACATCAAATCTACATTATCCGTAGACTGGCCTTTCACGGCAAGCGAACCGCCTACCAACAAAAACAGGAGTAAAATGTGCTTCTTCATCGTCTATTATATTAATGTAACCAATGTGAAATAGTTGTTGTCAACTAATCACAGGAGCAAATGTAGGAAGGATGCTACAAACCAAGGTTGATGTATTGTATCAGCAGTAGTATCGAATTATCTTTCGGACAATATAAACCTATAATACGGATAAAAATGCCCGTATACGGTCATATACACAGAACATGAAGAATAAGTTTCTTCCGGACAAAAGCACAGGGACACTTCAGGTAATATAATCCCCATTTCGTCCAACGGACAATAAAATCATCTATTTCGGACAATAGACAACATCTGATTTTCGCAACATCCCCTACTTTTGTAAGTAGTAAAACAAAATCAGCCTCACAATATTGATTAAATTATGAAAAACAAGATCATTACCTCTGTGCTGTTAGCAGCATCTATCTCTTTCTCCGGTAACATGTCCGCACAAGAACTCTTCCGGGCAGACTTTGAAACCTACGAAACAACTCCTTATTTCTTCCGTTTCGGCAATAAAGGAAAGTTAGGCGATTACAAACCTAAGTCACGCTGGATGTATTCGCATGAAGTAATAGATAATCCGGTACCTTCTGCTGAGGGTAACAACTCAGCCAAAGTATTACGCTACTCTTCCATGGAAGCACGTAATTATGGATTAAAATTCCTGTTTGATACCCCCATTGGCATTGATGACTTAAAAGTAGTAGAGTTTACAATCTATCAACCACTTAATGTGATTGGTAAGGATACGGACGACTTTGAAAATCCCGCCGAAAAACAAGATATCTGTATCAAACTGCTATCTAAGTTCAATACCACAAATGATTTCAGACAGGACGACGGTATACTCCTATATAAATCTGTCTATGAATTTACTACCGAAGGAGAGTGGATAACCTATACGTTCAAGTTCAATAAAACAGAGTACTCCAGCCAGATAAGCAAATTCACAAATGGAGTATTGGGAGTAGCTATCTTACCTACTTATAATTCAAATGTCACGCTGTATGAAGACGAGCAGCACGTTTGTTATATCGACAATATCACAGTCAACCCCGTACCTACCGGTATTAACAACCAGAATACCGAAAAACTGATGATTAACTACAGTAACGGACAACTCATTATTTGCGGTACAGAAAACGGCCCCGCCCGTATAACGGTTTACGACACGAACGGATGTGCGGTAACAACATCAGAAGTCACCGTAGAAAACGGAAAAGCTTCACTAACTTTGCCACTTGATAATAATAAGGTATATTTGGTTAATGTAGTCACACAAAATCAGAGTTATCGCCAAAAGATCAGTAAACTATGAAACGCATACAAACCTGTTTGATACTAATCGGACTGCTGTGTATCAGTAACCTGTATGCAACAGATAATGAAAAGGCAGAAACAATCCGTCGGTTAAGGCAGGAGTTTACAACACATATCAACGGAACTCCTGTAACCGCCTATACGCTGCAAGAGTCCTTGGCTCTGATTGACGCAGAAGGCCGTTTTACAGACAAACGTGCAGAAGAAGAGGTGATCATCCGCAACAATTACGCTGCCGGAACCAATATGGCTCACTGCATTCAAATTAATAACCTGACCCGTGACTGCTTTGAACGGTTACAGGTTATAGCCGAATCCTATCGCGGGAAAAAGAATCTTGATCCTCAGGATAACGGGGTACAGACCCTTTTACGCGGCATCGCCTTTTACGGTAAAATGGAAAATGAACGTAATAATGACGCTCCCGGACGCTTCCATGCTTCCTGCTTTGCCACTCCACGGGCAGCTGTAAAAATCTACTTTGCGCTACTTGACCTGATGGACAGAATCGAAACGGGTGAAGTAAAAGACTCAACGGCTCTTGTAGCCCACCAAAAACTATTTGATGTGGGTTTTCAATCGTGGACACAACCCTACAGACACGATGAGACAGACAAAAATGTGGTAAGCGTAGAGAGATTCCGCAAACACGTCTGGTGGGTAGGAGGCAATGCACTCGATTATCGTCCGGTATTGGAGGCAGCTGTCATGATGAGCTCGGTTCCTATGATAGACGTACTCGCCGAAGTAGCCATCCGTTCGCTCTCTGTCGTATCACAAACCACTTATGACGAGGCTTTTTGGACAGAAGGCACCACTGCCGATGGGGCCGGATGGGGGCACGGTAAGCAATGTCTCGTTTGGGGATATCCTATAGATGGACTGAAAGGAACGTTCCGTATACTAAAGTACCTGCAAGGATCTCCGTGGGCCAAGCAACTCTCGCGAGAGAATGTGGAAGTAGTACTCAACTACATCCGTTGCTCTGCCTTTTATCATCATAAAGGCATCATTCCACCACTTGTAGACCGGGGAAATATGACACGTAAAAATAACCGCCGGGGGAATGTACCTTCACATATCCTGGCCAAAACATTACTGGCAGACTGGCGTTCGTCACTTACTCCTGAAGAGGTAAAGGAACTGAAACAGTTTGTTGATGAATCCTCCCGCCAGGATGTGCAAATGGCCTCGGCACCCGATGGATACTACCACGGTACCCGTTATTTCTATAACAATGACGACCTGATAAAGAAAACAAATGATTACTATCTCTTTATCAACATGGGATCTGTACGGGTAGACGGATTGGAGAGTGCTTATCCCGGTGCAGCAGGTTATAACCTCTACAGCGCCGATGGAGTCACTCTTTTCCAACACGATGGAAGTGAGTACCGTAACATCACCGGAGCCATGAAACTTACAGCGTGGCCGGGTGTCACTACACGACAAACGCCTACAGAACTACATCCAATCGAAAACTGGAGTGGATATACCAGTTCTTATGATTTCGCTGCCGGAGCAACCGATGGTAAAGGAGATTTTGCCACCGGTTTCATCTATCAGAAAATTAATGCGAAAATGAAAGGAGATCCGGATGTCTCGGAAGCCAAAGATGTAAACAAAGACATATACGGTGTACGGGCTTACAAAAGCTACTTTATGTTTGATGATATATTCCTTGCCTTAGGAGCCGGAATCACCAACCTCTCTCCGGAGAAAAAAGGGAGTATCACTACCACGATTGAACAGACCTATAGTCCGGTTGCTCCTGAAATGGTAAAGAAGGGAAAAATCAGTTGGATACGCCACGAAGGTTTCACTTACGGAGTAATCCCCCAACAGACTTCAGGTGATGTGAAATGGAACCGCGAAGAACGTGCTACCAATTGGCAAAGACTTTGCAAAGCCAACACAGAACCGGAAACAACAGTACCGGTATTCCAAATGGAAATCGTACACGGACGGGAAATAAAAGATGCTACCTATGCTTATGTAGTAGATTGTAAAGGCGAATTCCCCCAAAAGATACCTGCCATACTGGCTAACACCCCCCATCTGCAAGCAGCCGAAAACCCGAAAGGAACAAAGTTAGGAGCCGTTTATTTCGATACCTCCGTTACAGCAAAAGGTAAATTCGGAACATTCAGGATATCTTCGCCCGCAGCCCTGTTTGCAGAGAAAAAGGATGGAAAACTCATTCTCACAGTAACAGATGCTTTGATGAAAAAGGATCTGAACAGCCTGACTGTATATACCTCTGTGCCCGTCAGAGGTGAAGGAGTCAGCAAACAGTCTAAGAATATCTATGAAATAAAGATTCCCCTACCGGCAGGAGCGCATTGCGGACAACCTGCTACGGTAACATTAGAATTACTCTGACAACTCTATGAATCAACCTGTATGAAACAAACGCACTTTTAAGTGGATTCATTTTCCGCCTTCTGCTCCGGTTTATACACTACTATAAATCAAGAGCAGAAATGCGGAAATTGATATAATGTAAAATCTAACTAAGCAATATTTCAAATTTAGTTCATACTATGACAGCGTTTTATTGAAACGCAAATGATCGCAGATTTTCGCAGATTAAATAGCTGCGCTATATTTGAGCGATGATATGCTTTGCGTAAATCTGCGAGTTTCTGCGTTTCAATAATAATATCATATAATTTCGAAAGATTACTTACCATTAATAAACTATCATTTTATGAAAAAGAAGCTTTTAACTTTTTTAATGGCACTGGCTCTATTAACAGGCGGCGGTGCATTGGTTCAAGCACAGACAAAAGGTACACATTCTTTCCGTCTGGGCGATAATCAATTCTGGCTGGATGATAAACCGTTCCAGATTATCTCCGGCGAGATCCATCCGTCACGTATCCCCGCAGAATATTGGAAACAACGAATACAAATGATCAAGGCAATGGGATGTAATACCGTAGCTTGCTATATCATGTGGAACTATCATGAAAGTGAACCGGGTGTATTCGATTTTCAGACAGGCAATAAGGATCTGGAGAAATTTATCCGGACTGTGCAGGAAGAAGATATGTTCCTGTTATTCCGTCCCGGACCTTATGTTTGCGGTGAATGGGATTTTGGTGGATTACCAGCTTATCTATTGTCTACACCGGATCTGAAAATCCGTTGTATGGATCCACGGTATACTGCTGCTGTAGAGCGTTATGCTACTGCAATAGCCCCTATTATCAAGAAGTACGAAGTTACCAATGGCGGCCCTATCATCATGGTACAGGTGGAAAACGAATACGGAAGTTATGGCAATGACCGTACATATATGAAGTGGATTCATGATCTTTGGAGAGACAAAGGCATTGGAGTCCCATTCTACACAGCTGACGGAGCTACTCCTTATATGCTTGAAGCAGGAACACTTCCCGGTGTAGCCATCGGGCTTGACCCGGCTGCTTCAAAGGCAGAATTCGATGAGGTCCTGAAAGTACATCCCGATGCCAGCGTATTCTGTTCCGAGCTTTATCCCGGATGGCTTACTCATTGGCGTGAAAACTGGCAACACCCATCTATCGAAAAGATTACAACGGATGTGAAATGGCTGCTTGATAATGGCAAATCGTTCAACTACTACGTAATACACGGTGGAACAAACTTTGGATTCTGGGCAGGAGCCAACTCCCCCCAACCCGGTATTTACCAACCGGATGTGACAAGCTATGACTACGATGCTCCTATCAATGAAATGGGACAAACTACTCCAAAATATATGGCTTTACGTGAATTGACCCAAAAGTACAGCAAAAAGAAACTCGCTCCGATTCCTGCTCCGATCCCTGTCATTACATTTCCTGCAACAGAGACACAAAAATATGCAAGTATCTGGGATAACCTTCCTACTGCCAAGCCGATTGTTCAACCACTTCCGATGGAAATGATGAATCAATATGAAGGATTGATATTGTATCGTACGAAACTGATTGGTCATAAGAGCGGTACACTCCGTGTAGATGAAGTACACGATTATGCTACTGTATTTCTGAACGGACGCTACATCGGAAGCATTGACCGCACACTGGGACAACACTCTATCGAGCTTCCGGTATCTAATGTAGAAAATCCGGTTCTTGATATTCTGGTAGAGAGTATGGGACGCATTAACTTTGCCGCACAGATGATTGACCGTAAAGGTATCACCGACCGTGTCACCTTGAACGGAATGACATTAATGAACTGGGACGCATTTAATATCCCCATGTCTACAGAGTATGTATCCAAACTGAAACAAACCGACACTGTGCGTCCGGGTATGTTCTTCAAAGCCACTATACAACTGAATAAAACCGGAGATTGCTACATCGACATGAAAGACTTCACAAAAGGACTTGTTTATGTCAACGGACACAACTTGGGACGCTTTTGGAATGTGGGTCCTCAGTACCGTCTGTATTGTCCGGGAGTCTGGTTGAAAGAGGGTAAGAACGAAATCATCGTCTTTGACATGCACCAGACAGAACCAGGAGTACTAAAAGGAGTAGAAACACTGGAATAAAAACAACAAAACCAGGGTGCACCCTGTATAAACCGGCATATTTTGTCTGTAATAGGGGGCATTTTTGTCCGAATACACTATTGTAGCATTCACCAATACACAGAGTGCAGCCTGATTCAAACCAAATGCATTTTATTTGCACAACCGGAATGAGAGATAAACTTCACATCTCCATACCGCTAATTTATCAAGTCATTAATTTTTTAATCTTAGAAAAGCTATGAACACAGAAACGTTACATTTTAAATTTCTAAAAGTGTTTTGCTGTGTATTGCTACTGCAACTGGGATGGAGCCATGCGCTCGGAGCTGTGACAGAAGCAAATCAGACCCGCCAGATACAGGGTGTGATCACTGACAGTCAGGGAGAAACCTTACCTGGCGTAAATGTATTGGTAAAGGGTACATCCATTGGGGCTATCTCCGATATCAATGGTAAATTCACTTTGCAAGTACCGTCACCCAAATCCGTATTGATTATCTCCTATATAGGATATGAAACATACGAAGTGATTGTGGGTAACAAAACATCATTCAACATCGTACTGGAAGATCAGATGAATGCATTGGATGAAGTAGTAGTAGTAGCCTACGGATCACAAAAGAAACAAACGGTAACCGGTGCCGTAAGTATGATGAAAAGCAGTGAACTGGTGGCTGCTCCGGTAGCCAACGTAACCAACGCACTGGTTGGTAAGCTTCCAGGCGTAATTACCCAGCAGCCAAGCGGACGTCCCGGTGATGATGCCGCCACCATCCTGATTCGTGGTAAGTCTACCTTCAACGATGCCTCTCCTCTTATTATTATTGACGGTGTAGAGCAAGAATCATTCTCACAGCTTGATGCAAATGAGATTGAGAGCCTTTCCGTATTGAAAGACGCTTCGTCTACTGCCGTATATGGTATCCGTGGTGCAAACGGTGTTATTCTGATTACAACCAAAAGAGGTAAAGAAGGAAAGCCTAAAATCTCAGTTACCGCCAACTGGGGTCTACAACGTCCTACACAGATTCCCGAATTCCTCGGTTCATACGAACACTTGGTACTTCGTAAAAAAGCATGGGAGAATGATGGAAAAGATCCGCTACAACAGGACAACGGATTGCTCACCGACGAATCATTAGAAGGTTTCCGTTTAGGAGAAGATCCTTATCGCTATCCGGATGTAAACTGGTATGACGCAATGGTAAACAAAAGAGGTGCCCTGCAACAGCAGTACAATGTTAATATCTCCGGAGGTACCAAGGTAGTGAAATACTTTATTTCATTAGGATACTTGAATCAGGGAGGTATGTTTAAATATACCGATTTGCAGAAAGATTACAATCCTCAGGCATATTACCGCCGCTTTAATTTTCGTTCAAACATCGATTTAAATATCAATAAGTACCAAACGCTATCTGCCAATATTTCCGGTCGTTCGGGCGAAATGAATGGATTCAAGGGTTCGTCAGGTCATTTCTTCCAAGGATTGATTGCTAAAGAACCCTGGAGACATCCTATCTATAACCCCGATGGTACAATTGCAGGCGTAGAAGGATCGGGTAATCCGCTTGCAAGCATCGCCTATAGTGGATATGAAAACTCAAAGACTAACTATTATGACATTGTAGGAACTTTGCATAATGACCTGAGCTTTATCACAAACGGTTTGTCATTTGACATGAGTATATCATTCAATAACAATTTCGGTTCAACAAAAAAATATACGGATGGTATTGATACTTATTATTATGAACCTAATACCGGACGTTATGACCAATTAGGTGAGGACTCACCCTTCCGTTTTAGTGAAGATAAAAAGACTGATCCTATGCGACGTACTAACTTACAACTGAAAGTAGGTTACGGACGTAGTTTCGGTAAACATAATATCAACTCCATATTGGTTTACAACCAACAGAAAACAACGAGCGGAAGCAGTATACCAAGTGCATTGATGGGATATGCCGCCCGCGTGGAATATGGCTTTGCTGATAAATACTTAGGTGAAGTCAGCCTGGGATACAATGGTTCAGAGAACTTTGCCAAAGGGCATCGCTTCGGATTCTTCCCATCCGGTTCATTGGGATATGTGATCTCCGAAGAAGCATTTATGGAGAAAGTGAAGAAAGTTATCCCGTACTTAAAGGTAAGAGGTTCGGTAGGTCTGGTTGGTAACGATAAATCAAAAGACCGCTTCCTCTATATGGGTGAATTTGCCGGACAAGGTATATATGGCGGAGGAGGAACTCCCAGCTTTGGTTTCGGTACAACCAATCCTTCAACTAACGGAGGTATCTATGAAAAAAGAAACGAAAATAAACTATTGACCTGGGAAACGGCTTTGAAAGGCAATGTTGGCCTGGAGATGCGTTTGTTCTCTAATGACCTGCTCAGCTTTTCTGTAGATGTCTTTAAGGAACATCGCAAAAACATCCTTCTTCAAGGACGCTCTACTCCACAAATCATTGGTTTGTCCAGCCCTTACCTCAATGTAGGTGAAGTGAAGAATTGGGGATATGAATTTGAACTCTCTCACCGCCACCACATCGGAAAGGTAGATTACTATATTCGTGGTAATTACAGTTTTGCACGTAACGAAGTTATCAATTATGATGATCCGGCAGGAACACCCGATTATCAAAAAATAGCCGGATTCAGAATTGACCAATTCAAAGGATACCAAGTACTCGGATTTTTCCAGAATGCAGAAGATATTAAAAAGTCACCGGATCAGACAACTTTAGGAGGCCCTATTATCCCGGGTGACTTGAAATATTGGGATCGTAACGGAGATGGTTCTCTAACAGATGCAGATAAAGTAGCTATCGGCTATTCACGTATACCCGAAATCATGTACTCCATCACTCCGGGTATTATCTGGAAAGGATTGGAAATATCCGTTCAATTCCAGGGAGCAGCCAATGCTTCTGTATTGTTTGCCGGAAATGCCGGTTATGAATTTGGAGGTGGTGCAGGAGGAGGACAGGTTTCAGAAGTTCACAAGAATTACTGGACTCCGGAAAACCCTAATGCAGCATATCCGTCACTACACATGGTAACTAAACACAGTAACAAAAACATCAACTCATTCCATTTGAAATCAGCCAACTACATCCGTCTGAAAAATGTGCAGATTACCTATTCATTCCCAGCCAAAATCTACCGTAAACTGGGAATGACAGGACTGAAAGCTTACTTGAACGGAAGTAACCTCTACACATGGTCAAAGATCGATAACTTTGATCCGGAAACCGTAAATTCAAGTGGAGAAGTTTATCCGCAGCAGAGTGTTTATAATTTCGGTGTCAACATTAACTTTTAATCAATTATGAAAAAACTATTTATTATATATGTAATAGCGACTTCTATCGGTTTTTCTTCCTGTACAGGATTATTTGGAGAAGGACAATTAGATATGGCCCCGATAGAAGACATCAATGAGGATAAGATATTCTCGGACTATGCTATGTTCCGTCAATATGCTGATCAGACTTACTCATATATGCCCGGTCATCTGGGACGCTTGTGGAACTCACTGGTTTCCTCTATGGGTGACGAATCACGCAATAAAGGAGGGTGTACAGCAATCTTTAACAACGGAGCATGGGACGGTACTCAAATGGAAACAAGCAACAAAATGCATGACGCCAACAATGAAATTTCATATATGTGGCAGAATATGTATATTGGTATCCGCAAAGCCAATAAGATCATCGAAAATATAGATAAAGTACCCAACTTCCCGTCTGATGAAATTAAAAAGCGTTGTTTGGGAGAAGCCTACTTCCTGCGTGCTTTCTTCTATTTTGAACTAATCAAACGTTGGGGAGGCGTGCCCATCATTGACCATACACTAACCCTGAACAAGGATGACCTGGATTTACCCCGAGACACCTATGAAAGATGCGTGGAGTTCATTGTAAATGATTGTAATACAGCCACTAATGGCCTACTTCCCCTAAAGTATGCCGATGCTGATAACGGTCGCGCTTCGATAGGAGCGGCAAAAGCACTGAAATCAAGAGTACTGTTGTATGCTGCCCGCCAATTGCACAACCCCTCTAATGATGTGACAAAATGGGAGAAAGCAGCCAAAGCAGCCAAAGACGTAATCGACCTGAAACTATATACTCTTTATCCCGACTATGTGAACCTGTTTTTTCAACCGGTTTGTAGCGAAATCATTATGAACCGTCCACGCATCAAAATGAATTTTGAGCAAGGACACACTAACGGAAGTACTTTCTGGACGCGTTTCATCGCTACACAAGGATACAGCGGATGGGCAGGAGAAACGGTAACTCAGAACATGGTTGACATGTTTGAAGATTCCAAAGGTTATCCGATTACCAATTCTTCCACTATTTACCAAGAACAGGATCCGTATTCTAACAGAGATCCTCGCCTGGATATGTGCATACTACGTAATGACCGATTCTGGTATAACCGCAACATGGAATTTTGGGTATCAGCCGACGGAAAAGAGACAGGACGTGATAAAGGTACCACCCACATCAACGCATTGGGTTATGCCATAGCCAAATTTTGGCCGGAAACACATCAACGATATAAAGGTACTTCCACCTACATGAACTATATCTTTTTCCGCTATGCAGAGATTCTACTGAACTTTGCCGAAGCACAGAATGAAGTAGGAGGTCCGGAAAGTTCACTGGAAGGACTCTCTGTAAGGGACGTACTGACAGAACTTAGAGGACGTGTGGGGCAAGTACCTGTCCCGACAGATATCTCGGATACAAAAGAAAAAATGCGTGAGCGTATCTACAATGAACGGGGTGTGGAACTCTGTTTTGAAGAACATCGTTGGTATGATGTACTATCCTGGCATAAAGGAGTAGAATATTTCAATAAAGATATCTATGGTATCCGCGTAGTAAAGAATACAGATGGAACCTTTACTTATTCTCGTGAAAAATATGAAACTCCTACATTCAAAGAACACATGCATCTCTATCCGATACCTAACAACGAAGTATACAAGAGTGCCGTATTGGAACAAAACCCAGGATGGAAATGATGATGGTATAAACCCTAAAATATGATTCAAATGAAGAGATTTATATATTTGTGCACGTTTCTGTGTGCACTGCTTCTATCGGTAATGCCGGTAAAAGCACAAAAGACCCAAAAAAGCTCAACAGTAACCGTTGAGGGTATTGTGGTCGATGAAAATAATGTCCCTATGCCCGGTATTACAGTTAACGTCCAGGAAAAACAAACAGATGCTGTGACCGATGAAGATGGTAAATTCTATATGTTACTTGATCCGTCGGATGTACTGGTAGTTAACTTAAAAGGGTACCGTCCGGTTGTTACACGCCTTAACAACCAATCAGTTTACACATTGAAACTGGTAAAGTACATGACCCACGAAGATGAAATGATTGGTGTATCTTATGGAGAACAGTCTAAGAGGAGTATGACTTCGGCTGTATCAAGTATTGGTACCGATGTAATTGAAAAAAACACAGTGACCAGTATTGAACAGGCCATGAACGGAACTTTGTCCGGACTCTATTCACTGAAAAACGGAGGTGAGAAGTTCGGTAAGAGCAACTATACTTTTTATGTACGTGGTATGGCAACCAATGCCAATGCTAAACCTCTGATTTTAGTTGACGATATAGAAGCCAACATTGACTTGATGGATTTCAATGAAGTGGAAAGTATCTCTGTACTGAAAGATGCGTCGGCCCTGGCCATGTATGGTATGCGTGGAGCCAACGGTGTCATTCTGATAAAAACAAAACATGGTAGTGAAGTAAAACACTCCATTAATGTGGACATCCGCGCAGGATTCCAGACAACAGAGAGAATGTCCGATCGGTTGAATGCCTATCAATACACCACTCTCTATAATGAAGCATTAAGAAATGACGGTTCGGCACCAATATATAATCCCGATATGTATCTCCGTGCAGACAGAGATTCCTATCTTTATCCGGACGAAAACTACAAAGACCGTTTCATTGGTAAAAACTCCCCCTTCCAGCACTATAACTTTTCGGCTTCGGGAGGTAACGGACTGGCACGTTATTTTGTAACTGCCGGTTATATGAAACAGGAAGGTATTTTCAAAGATGCTGCCGCCAACAATACTTATGAACGTTTCAACTACCGTTCAAATCTGGATATTAATCCGATAAAAGGAATGTTGTTTAATATTCTGGTTTCAGCAGCTATTGATAAAAGTTCGGCTGCTAATACAGGCTCGGAAGTGCCATCTGCCACCAATTCCGTATTTAATACTCTGATGACTCTGCCTGCGAATGCTTTCCCAATGTTCAATAAAAACGGCTCACTCGGAGGTACTTCTGAATATCAGACGAATCCTTACGGACTTTTGAACCGTCACGGTTATCGTAAAGACGAATCTCGTCTGCTCAATGTACAGGTGAAAAGTAAATATGATCTGGATATGCTGTTACCAGGGCTTTCGGTTGATGCTTATTATGGTTTCGAAAACTTCAATATGCAGTACCTGAGCATCAATAATACGTATGCTGTATTCCAGGAAAACGCAGATGGCACTTATACACAGTTTGGTAAAGATGAATATAAGAACAGCCGTAAATCAGAGATGATGGGTGGGTTCTACCGTTACAACACACTGGGCGCAGGAGTCAACTATAATCATACTTTCGGAGATGTACACGATCTGGCAGTCCGCTTGTTCTATAATCACTCCAGCGAAACAGTTCCGGGCGATAATCCCGATTACAAATATCAGGGACTGGCAATGCGTGCACAATATGGTTTCAACAAACGTTACTATGCAGAGGTTACAGCTTCCTATCAAGGTTCCAGTAATTACAAAAGCGGAAAACGTACCGGACTTTTTCCGGCTATCGGGCTGGCATGGATTGCTTCGGATGAGAAATGGCTTCAATCAGCAGAAGCAATCGATTTTCTGAAGTTCAGAGCATCTTATGGCATAAACGGTAATGACCAGACCGGTGGACGCCGTTTCCCTTATCGCCAGGAATTTACCTCTTCAGGTGGGTATGCATTCGGTAATCCCAACGGAAGTACGGACGGCTCACAAGAAGGAACATTGGCCAATCCCAATGAAACATGGGAAAAGTCATACAAACTCAATGTAGGATTCGACCTTGAACTCTGGAAAGGACTTTCATTGACAATGAACTATTTCAATGAAAAACGCCGTGACGTATTGGTAGACTACTCTAATATTGTTCCTTCACTGATTGGTATCGGTCTGTCCAAATACAATGGCGGATCAATTGACAATCAGGGTATCGACCTGAACATCCTTTATAACAAACAATACAAGGATGGCGGATTCTTTATCGGAGGAAATATGGTATGGGCAAAAAACAAAATTATCGACTTAAAAGAAGTAGCTTACAAATATGCTCACCAATACCGTAAAGGACACTCTATTGGTACACAATTCGGTTTTCAGACCAATGGATTGTATACCAATGCCGATCAACTGGTCAATGCTCCTACAGGCTCTTTCGGAGCGCCTGTATTAGGTGATATCATCTACAAAAACCAAAGCCCGGAGGATGATAATGTAATTGATGAGTCTGATAAGGTAGCATTAGGAAATACCCTGCCGGAAATTATTTTCGGTGCTACATTAGGTGGTAACTATAAAGGATTTGATATTCAGTGTAATCTGGAAGGATCAGCCTTATTCTCTACTTTTTATACTTCGAATAAGTTTACTCCTTACGCTTACGAGAACCGTTGGAATCCGGCTAATCCTACCGTACAGACAGCATATCCGGGTCTGAGTATCTCTCGTGATTACAATACACAGACTTCTGATTTCTGGGAGAAAAAGACCTCCATGCTTCGCATTTCGTCGGCAGAGGTGGGATACACATTCCCCAAGCAACTGGTAAGAAAAATATTCCTTTCTTCATTACGTCTTTATGTGAATGCAAACAATCTGTTTACTTTCTCAAATGCAATTGACGGTCGTAACCCGGAAGCTATGAATGCCGGATATTCTGAATATCCTCTACTGAGAACATTCTCGGTTGGTATATCTATAAAACTTTAAAAACACTACGATTATGAAAATCAATAAATATATTATAGGTTTAGGTTTGACTTTCTCTTTTCTTTTCGCCGGCTGTGATTCATTTCTGGACCCGGAGAAAGACGGTAAACTGGGAGAAGACGACATATGGAATGAAACCCGGCGAGCTTTCGGATTCATGAACGATGCGTACAACAAACTACCCAGCGGCTACAACCGGATTGATAACGCCATGTTGGCAGCAGGATGCGATGAAGCAGTACACTCGGACGTGACAAGCGATATCAAAGGTTTCAACAATGGTACATGGGATTCTTATTTCCTTGTAGAAAACGTATGGACTAAAAACTATGAGGGAATCCGGATCGTAAACCGATTCCTTGAAAAGATTGATGAACTTAAAATGCCGGTAAAGCCGACTACTTCCGGAACGAATGAAGAGTTGGTCCGCACCCGCGAACGTATGAAAGGAGAAGCCCACTTCCTGCGTGCTTATTTCTATTTTGAATTAATCAAACGTTACGGTGGTGTACCATTGATTACAAAATCATTGACGGCTGAAGAAGCCCAACAAGTAACACGTGCATCCTATGACGATTGTATGAAACAGATTATCGCTGACTGTGATACTGCTGCCAACCGGTTACCGGAACAATACAAAGGAAGTTCCGAAAGTGTAGGGTTCGATGATAAGAAAGAATTAGGACGCCCCACTACCGGTTCTGCTTATGGTTTGAAATCACGTGCACTTCTCTATTGGGCAAGTCCGTTGAACAATCCTAATAATGATAAGCAACGTTATAAACTCGCGATTGATGCCGCTCAAAAAGTTGTTGAATCGGCATTCAGATATAAGTTGATGGCTTTTACTGATGAAGATGAAACCTTTACCGACTTGTATGCCGTTAGTGAAAACTTCCTGCAATATCATCGGGAGATAGTATTCTCTACCAAATATAACACTACAACAAGTGTAGAAAGCCAGAATTCCCCACTCACTATGGGAGGAAAGGGATTGACGAGTCCGACGCAGAACCTGGCAGATGCTTTCGGTATGGCTAACGGAAAAGGGATCAACGAACTGGGATCAGGATATGACAAAGATCATCCTTATGTAGGACGCGATCCGCGCTTCTATATGACTTTTGCTTATGACGGTTCTACATTTACAGTAAATGACAAAACTCAGACTATTGAAACATTTGAAGGTGGAAAAGATGCGACTGCTACTAATAAAACCGCTACTAAAACCGGATATTACTTGAAGAAGCTTCTTTCACCGCAAGCTGTATGGGATGGACGAACCAATAATATCACCCGTACCTGGATATTGATGCGTTATGCTGAAGTGTTGTTGAATTGCGCGGAGGCAATGAATGAATATTATGACACACCAAGTGCTGCACCCAAAGATTCAATCTATAAAGTAGTAGAACTTATACGTAAACGTGCTCAATTGAATCCATATAGACTACCTGCCGGACTAAGTAAAGAAGAGATGCGTGAAGTGATACGTAATGAACGCCGCGTAGAACTGGCATTCGAGGAACACCGCTTCTTTGACATTCGCCGCTGGCGTTTACTGGATAATCCAACGGAAAAGGCAAACTATCTGAAAATAGAAGGTATGCAAATTGTAAAGGATGCCAATGATGAACCTACTTATAAAAAATACACCGTAGAAAACCGGGTATTTGATGAACGAATGTATCTCTATCCAATTCCACAATCAGAGATATTGAAAGCGCCGGGAATCACCCAGAACCCGGGATGGTAATTCAAATTATAGTTATATGATACTACAGAAAAAGCTGCCTCGTAATTGAAGCAGCTTTTTTTGTAGTATCACATAACTTATTTCAAAGCTTCAAACAAAATGTTTCATTACTTCAAACAAAGTGTTTCAAAGCATGAAACAAGACAAAAGGATAATGGGGTTAATCTTCTTCTGACTCTTCACTCTTGTTTTTACCTTTTCTACAATTCTGTGGAGATACACCATAGAATGATTTAAAACACTTACTAAAATAACGGGGCGATGAAAAGCCCAGCTGATAGGATATCTCAGAAACATTCAGATTGGGCTGATTAGTAATCAAATACATCGCTTCTTCAAGCTTTATTTTAAGCGTCAACTCATTGGGAGTAAGTCCGGTTATTTCCTTTATTCTGAGATACAATTTACTCCGGCCAATACCCAATTCGGCAGCCAATACATTCATATCAAACTCAATATCCTCAAAATATTTTCGGATAATAGCAGTAGCACGATCTATTAATTCCTGATCCTGCTCATTGATGGCATTAGAAACAACCGGTGTCTTAGAAACATGATTAAATCTTTCAAGCAACATTCTACGGGTCCGTACCAGATTATTGCAACGTGATACAAGTACTTTGATATTAAACGGTTTTGTTACATAATCATCTGCACCAAACATATATCCTTCAACCGTATATTCCACAGAGGTTTGCGCCGTAAGTAAAACAACCGGAATATGTGATACGTCCAGACTGTTTTTAATTTTATGGCACATCTCTTTACCAGACATCTCCGGCATCATCACATCACTCAAAACAATATCGGGATGTAACTCGCGCGTAGCTTCAAAACCCTCTTTACCATTGGTAGCTTTGTATACATGATAAATAGGAGCGAAGATATCTTCCAACATTTCCAATATCTCCAGATTATCTTCTACAATAAGAATACTGGGCTTATTATCAGAATCCTTCGATTCAATATCCATTTCTCCGGCTTTCTCTTCATTAGTAAGCTCCTGCTCTTTAGCCGGTTCCTCCAGCATTAGCTCTTCCAAAGCCAGATCTTCCAATACTCCATCTTTTATCAGATGGAAATTGGATTCACTATCACTCAATACCTCTTTTGGGAAATGTTCATTGCCTGTCAGCAACGTAACAATGAAAACACTACCCTGACCAACTTCACTTTCAACCCGGATGTTTCCCTTATGCAACTCCACAATTCCTTTGGATACAGCCAATCCGATACCTGTACCCAACGTAAACTCTGAACTCTGTCCGTCAACCTGATAAAAACGATCAAATATCTTGTGAATAGATTCCTTGGAGATACCCACACCATCGTCTTCTACCCGTATTTCCACTTCATTCTTGATTTTCCGGATAGAAACAGTAATACTGCCTTTTGCTTTGGTGTATTTAAAGGCATTAGATAAAAGATTGAATATTACCTTCTGCAACTGAACCGGATCAAACCAAAGATTCAGTTTTTCCTCCATATGTTCGAACTTATAGTTAACAGAATGTTTCAAGGCATATTCATAAAAAGACATATAGATCTCTTTAGTGAAAGATACAATATCCATATATTCCACTTTCAGCTTCAGGAATCCTTGTTCTTGTTTTCGGAAATCAAGTAACTCTGACACCAGATCACGCATATGTCTGGCATTCTTATAAATTTTAAGTACCCGGTTGTAGACGGATGGGTTGAGTTTATTAAGTTGCAACAATAGTTCTACCTGTACAATAATAAGGGTAAGCAGTGTACGGAACTCATGCGAAATGTTGGTAAAGAAACGAAGTTTTGTCTGATTTAATTCTTCAATATATTCTTTTTCCTTTCTTTCATATTCTAATGAGGCCTTTAACTTTGCCTGCCGCACATTAAAGCGGAAAATAGCATATAAAATACCTACCACCAATAATGCGTAAAGCAGATAAGCCCAAACTGTAGCATAAAATGGCGGATTAATTTTGATGCCAAGTTCAATTTGTTTTGTTTCCGTTTTGGCATCTTCCCATACCTCCCGAACAAGCAGACGATATTTCCCCGGACTTAAATTAGTATAACTGATAGTAGTAGAATGTGCCGGAAGCCAGGTATCATCAAGTCCTACCAACTTATATTCATACTGAAAATCGTTATTAGAAACATAGTTTGAAGTAGCAAATTCGATAAACAGGTTGTTTTTATTGTAATCAAGTTCAATCTCCTTATAGTTGGATAAAGCCGAAGAAAGAATACCAGATCCATCTCCCGGTCTGACCTCCCTGTTGGATATCCAAAGTTTATCAAAATAAAGCTGGTATTCTTTTTTAGTGGTATAAAGTAACTGTTCATAAAGGGATGTCAATCCATCAATTCCACCAAAGAAAACCTCTCCGTCTTTGGTAGAACAGACACTTGAACCTTGGTTAAAACTCATTTGAGGTATTCCGCAAACATGTTTCAATGTTCTGGTTTCAGGATCAAAAAAGGAAACTCCTTTGTTATGCAGTACCATAAGATGATCATAAGGTGATTCGGCTATATAATAACAATAGTTACTCTGTAAATCTCCCTTTTCTGCTGTAAAATTTCTGAATGTATCCGTCTCGGGAAGATAAAGGAACAATCCGGAACCTAAAGTCCCGAAAAAAAGTTTCCCCTTACTATCCTCTAAAATATGAGTAATTCTAAATTTACCAATAGAAGTAGAATCCTCCATTACAGCATTGTATTCTTTTATTTTATTATTATTCAAATCAATCCGTACCACTCCTCCGTCCGATTTAGCAATCCACATCCTATCTTTGCTATCAATCAAAAAAGTTTCATAATAAAACTTCCTTTCTACTGCCCGGTTAATTACCTCATTAGTAGAAAGAGAAGAGAACGTCTCACTTTTCAAATCCATACTACAAACTCCTGCCTGAGTCAGTACAATGAGTTTATCTTTATAAAATTGTATATCGTTCACAATATCATTGGGCAAAGATGCAGGATTCCCCGGATTATTCTTCAAAACCTTGACCGTTTGGGATTTTATATCAAATATATTAAGTCCACCGGTATGCGTACCAATATATAGCAGATCTTTATCTTTTAGATATTTAATACATTTCAGATTATTATGACTAATGCTTCTGGGGTTATCTTCCTGCATGAAACTCTTGAATTGTTTCGTTTGGCGGTTAAAGAAATTAAGTCCTCCTCCTTCAGTACAAATCCATAGATTACCGTTTTTATCTTCTGCCATCTTACCTACGAAAGGAAAACTAAGATAGTTGGGGTTATTTCGCCCTATCGCTCCATAGAAATGGTAAATATCGGCTCTCGGGTTAAAATGATTAATACCACCAAAATAGGTTCCTACCCAGATATTCCCTTGTAAATCTCTATAAAGACCAAAAACGGACGAATGACTTAGACTATAGGGAACATTGTCTATTTGAGTATAACATTTCCATTTATCAGTAATAGGATCATATTTATTTAACCCATAAAATGTGCCAATCCATATATTTCCGAATTCATCCTCAACAACACTTCTCACATGATCATCGGAAATCCCATTCTTACCCGGTGAATAACGGAAGTTTGTTATCTGATTCTGAGATGAAATCCGATAAGCACCACTCGCATCCGTACTTACCCACAAATCATTTCTCTTACTCTTATACAGGTATTTCACAAAAACACCAGATAACACCACTTTCGGAGAATCGGGTGCACTGAATGGTATAGACAATAAATTATTTTCTGTCCCTACCCACAAATATTCATTATCAGCCGTAAAGATACAACTTCCGTTTCCCAGGCCCGGATCTATATCACAAAACTTACGCAAACCTTCTTTACCCTCCAGATAATAAAATATAGCATGATCGGATATCACCCAAAGCGTATCGTTTGAATAGCAAATACCATTAATTTCTTTTTGTGCCAAACAGGTAAATTGCTGTGTTGAAACATTGTATTTCACCAGATCGTGTCCGGCCCGTAAGTAGATAGCACCTTTCTTATTACCACAAATTGAATAGATTTCATTCTGGGTCAATCCCTTATTATTTTGTGAAGGACGAAAGGCGGTAATCTCACGTCCGTTGTATCTATTCAGTCCTTCAAATGAGCCAAACCACATAGCTCCTATTTCATCCTGATAAAAAGAGAAAATACTGATTTGCGTTAATCCATCTTTTACCCCCAAATGATGGAAATACACATCATTTGCTTTGGAAGATGAAAAGAAACCGAAACAAAAAACAAATATCAGCAGAGTTTTTATCGCTATTCTATTTAATTGATCATGTATTTTTTTTGTCATAACAAGCGAAGTTTTTTGTCTTTTAGTATTAGTTATACATAAGAAGCAAAAATAAGCATTTAGAATGAATTATACAATATTACAACAATAAGTCTTTCAATTTACTATAAACAAATTAAAGAAGCAATAGCCACCATCAACTAAATCAAAAAAGCGGCTCACCTTGATGGATGAGCCGCTTATCAAAAACGTATACTAATCTATTAATAGTTTTCTTTCTTTACTTCAAAATAAGCTTGCGGGTGCAGACATGCCGGACAAACTTCGGGAGCCTCTTTACCAATAGTAATATAGCCACAATTACGGCATTGCCATACCACTTCACCTTCTTTGGCAAATACAGAAGCTGTCTCAATGTTATTTACAAAAGCGCGATATCTTTCTTCATGTCCCTTTTCAGCAACAGAAATATTGCGGTACATGGCAGCAATTTCATAAAAACCTTCTTGTTCGGCAACATCAGCAAAATGAGGATAATCCTGTGACCATTCTTCATGTTCACCAGCAGCAGCTTCAAGCAGATTATTGAGAGTAGTACTGATAACACCAGCCGGATAACTGGCAGTAATTTCTACCATGCCACCTTCCAGATACTTAAACATACGTTTTGCATGCTCTTTTTCCTGATCAGCTGTTTCAGTAAAAATAGCAGCGATTTGTTCATAACCTTCTTTTTTGGCAACACTTGCATAATAAGTGTAACGCATTCTTGCCTGTGATTCGCCAGCAAACGAAGTCAGTAGATTTTTCTCAGTCTGAGTACCTTTAATACTTTTAGCCATAATAGTCTTATATATTTAATTAATTAGTAGATCACGCTTGTATTTGTTTATTTATAACACAAATATACGGAATTAGTTCAAAACAAGTCCTTTTTTCTCTATAAATAAAATCTATGAAGTCATTGATAAAATTTATCATTTACAAATAATATGCTCAAAAACATGTTATTAGATTTATTTTATGTAATTTTGCAATCCTTATTTAGCAAAATCAGTAAAATCACATCGTAAATCTATATATGCACTAATTATATTGTATTGTTAAAATGAAAGTCTTAGAATTCAAACCCAAGCTGTTTTCTACACTCAAAAATTACTCGAAAGAAACGTTTACAGCCGATCTCATGGCCGGGATTATTGTTGGTATTGTAGCCCTCCCATTAGCCATTGCATTTGGTATTGCCTCCGGTGTATCTCCCGAAAAAGGTATTATCACTGCTATCATTGCAGGATTTATTATTTCATTATTGGGCGGTAGTAAAGTACAGATAGGCGGACCGACAGGAGCATTCATCGTTATTATCTATGGTATTATCCAGCAATATGGAGAAGCTGGACTCATCGTAGCTACTCTAATGGCAGGTGTAATACTCATTCTATTAGGAGTATTCAAGTTGGGAGCAGTTATTAAATTTATTCCTTATCCCATCATTGTGGGTTTCACAAGTGGTATTGCCGTAACCATTTTCACCACACAAATAGCTGATATCTTCGGACTGACTTTTGGGAATGAAAAAGTTCCGGGAGATTTTGTAGGAAAATGGATGATTTATTTTCGTCATTTTGACACAATTAACTGGTGGAATACTATTGTAAGTATTGTAAGTGTTATAATTATTGCTGTTACCCCAAGATTTTCAAAAAAAATACCGGGGTCTTTGATTGCTATTATTGTAGTGACAATTGCTGTATACCTCATGAAAATTTACGGAGGAATTGATTGTATTGATACAATTGGTGATCGTTTCACCATTAAATCCGAATTACCCGATGCCGTTGTTCCTGCACTGGACTGGGAAGCCATTAAAAACCTGTTCCCGGTAGCGATTACAATTGCTGTATTAGGTGCCATTGAATCGTTACTTTCGGCCACAGTAGCCGATGGTGTAATAGGAGACCGTCACGATTCAAATACCGAACTGATAGCTCAGGGTGCAGCCAATGTCATCGCTCCTTTATTTGGAGGTATACCTGCCACAGGTGCTATTGCACGTACTATGACGAATATCAATAATGGTGGAAAAACGCCTGTAGCCGGAATTATTCACGCTGTTGTATTACTACTTATTTTACTGTTCCTGATGCCATTGGCACAGTATATTCCTATGGCATGTCTGGCAGGTGTGCTGGTTATTGTTTCTTATAACATGAGTGGATGGCGCACGTTCAAAGCATTGTTGAAAAATCCAAAATCAGATGTCACCGTATTGCTTATTACCTTCTTCCTGACCGTTATTTTTGATCTGACAATTGCTATCGAAGTAGGTTTGATCATTGCTTGTGTACTGTTTATGAAACGTGTCATGGAAACAACCAAAATATCTGTCATCACCGATGAAATAGACCCAAACTCAGAATTGGATATCGCCGTTCGCGAAGAACATCTGATTATTCCAAAAGGGGTGGAAGTATACGAAATCAATGGTCCATATTTCTTTGGTATTGCAACACAATTTGAAGAAGTAATGGCACAATTGGGAGATCGTCCTACCGTACGTATCATTCGTATGCGTAAAGTTCCGTTCATCGACTCAACCGGTATTCATAACTTATCCAACCTGTGCAGGATGTCTCAAAAAGAAAGAATTACAATTGTGCTTTCAGGAGTAAATGACAAAGTACATAAAGTTTTGGAGAAATCAGGATTTTATGAATTACTGGGAGAAGAAAATATCTGTCCGAATATCAATGTAGCACTGGAAAGAGCAAAAGATATCATAAGTGTACAAACCATAAACACAGAGAAGTAAACTCAGAATAGCTTTTAATTTATATATACTTTACTATAATAACATCCCCATGTTTTATATCAGAACATGGGGATGTTGTATTATAAAACATAGGGATGTTTTCAATTCCTTCTTCTAATAAGAAGCAGATGCGGAAATACCTGCTTCAGTTAATAAAGATAGTATTCTATCTAATTCTTCATGGGTAGCTTTTTGTAAATCATGATCCGGAGTTTCACGATCAATCGTATAAATCATCACTTGCCGGGGAGCAACCTCTTTTACTATTTCTAACCAGGGTAATACATACTTATCAGAAGTATTATTCACATCCTGTCCCTGATAAGTACCTTTCATAAACATTGTCTGAATAATACAGTTTCCTTTAAAAGCTTTCAGATTATCAATTATCTCTGATACAGAATATTTACCAGCAGGACGGTCAATGAGGTGAATATAATCACTATCCACTGTATCCAGTTTTAAAATATTATTATCTATCTTATTCAATGCTTCGAATACAGCCGGACGATGAATAAACGTTGAATTACTCAATACGCTCACTTTTGCTTTCGGGAAATACTTATCACGAAGAGCCAGCGTATCTTCAATAATTTCCGGAAAATGAGGATGGGCCGTAGGTTCACCATTTCCGGCAAAAGTCAGCACATCAGGGAAAGGACCATTTATCAGCATATCTTTCAAGCGGGTTTCAAGTGCTTCACGTACTTCCTCACGAGTAGGCAACGGCTTAGAAGGGCGATGATCTGCATTAAACCCACATTCACAATAGATGCAATCAAATGAACATACCTTTCCATCGGAGGGTAAAAGATTTATTCCCAAAGATACCCCCAAGCGGCGGGAATGAACAGGGCCAAATATAGGGGAAGGATAAATAACAGTCATGATGAGATTTTACAATTTGACGATTTACAATTTACGATTGATAATACTATCATGCAAATATATTAAAACTTCAGGCGTAATTGCATCTGTAAGTCTGCTTTTTTATTATTTCGTATCAAGTCATATCCGGAACCTATTTCATTACGATCATAGTATATCGTTTGTCCCATCCTAATTATCATCATCCAATGTGTATTCAGATCATAGCGCATATTGATTGCCAGATGTATTCCTTTACCCTGAAACGAAGGAGTGTAAAAAGTATAAAGCAAACCTTTTTCTGCAACGTATACACGGGTATCATAATTATCGGTATGAAAGAAGCTTCCTTGTAGTTCAGCCCTTAGCGGAATACAGGATAAACGGTAAGCTATCATTTGCGTAATCTGATAACCCTGACCGGCTACTTCCCCTGAAGAGTAGAAGTTATTATAATCAACCGTTGTACGAAGGGAAAACAAATCATCCGGTGAATAGTTCAGCCGGTAGCGCAACCGATGGTGATAAGTTGGCAGAGTAATTTCACCATTCGTTCCGGTCACATCTCTTTCTTTTCGTTTATAACGATAATTCAGATACATAGTAAGTTCTCTATGAGGAGTAAAGTTCATTTGTAACACTCCATCAATACCTTGCGAAGGTTTACTTATCCTGTACTTCCACCAGGGAAAAGAGAATAAATCTATAGATGCAAAGAATTTCCAATGACGAAAAGGAAATATTTCACCGGCAAAATACCAGCCATTTTCATTTTGTACATTACTACCTTCGCCAAACGAACGGGCAAACATTGCCCAATAATCATGTGTATAATAACGATGTATCAACAATAAATTGGCTCCTTGTACAGGAGAATACTGCAATTTATTTAAAAGAGCAAATCCCTTTTTGCCAATAGCTGCTTCTCCCTGAAAAGAAAAACGATGCCAACGATATCCATAATCCAGTCCTACATTATAAAACCTGTTACCATGAATATTATATTTGGAATACTGTCGTAGTTCGGGTTCAAAAGAATGATCAAAAAAGTAGTAAATACCAGTCAATCCCAATTTCAGATGATTATTTGTATAAGTCATATTTCCACCTGTTAATTGCATTGTGAAAACATTCTTTTTACCAGCCTCCTTCTGACTACGATGTAAACCAGTCTTATAAATAGAAGTTATTTCACCTTCCTCTATCACTCCATCCATACTGCGATGTGAATAAAAAGCTGATAATACCAGATGTTTACTTAGTTCTACAGCAGTAGCTACTCCCCGAAAATAATTATATTCATCCGTAGAAGAATGTTTTCGTATACCTCCGTTCCGGAATGTCAATGAAGAAAGATAAATACTCTTTCCCATAAGAAAATCAGTATTCACTACTAACCCTTGACCAAAGCTTAACCGATAATTGCCTAAAGCCAGAGTTTTCAACCGTCCTATTTTAGTTATTAACAAGTAATATGAATAGTAATCATAGCCCTGTTTATTATGTAATGCACCAAAAGGTTCACCCGCGTCTTTTTCTCCGGTTATACCGGCATAAACATTCTCTCTATACCGAAAGCCATATCGCAGAGAGTGGTACATAGAGGGTCCCAAATAAGTTTTTTCATATCCCTTACGTGTATAGAACGGAATATCCAAACGAGTTAACACTTCATGTTTACCATACCTGAACACATCCTTTAGACGGGGCAAAGACTCTTTCTTATCAACAGGTTGTACACAAACAAAAGGAAGTAAATAATGAATAGTCCGACGATCCATCTCTTCTACCAACTGTAATTCATAAATGGTTTGCATCTGCCCATGAATATACACATAAGCCAACAGGTTCTCAATCTGAATATCAGATAGAAAAGGAAGCTGCTCCAACTGTTCTTTGGTAGCGGTATTCAGATTGACAGGTTGCTGAATACGTTCAGAAAGTTCCTCAATCTTATCTTCCCAATTTATCTCTTCACTGTCATCGTTATTAACAGAGATATCCTCAATAACCTCCTCCAGAATATCCACAGAAGGGTTCTGAGCTTTATTAACAGGCATTATCAACAAGAGGTTAATAACTAAAAACAGCCGAAAAAGGCATGTGCTTTTCATTCATTTTTACTTTTGTCAGATAGCGAAGATACTTTAAATAGGTTAACACTACAAGGAATTGAACAAATAATAAAATAATCTTGTAATTTTGCGACATGAATACAAGACCTAACATAGTAATACTTACACTGTTTGCTCTGTTTCTTTCTTTCCAGTCCGTTCTGGCACAAGATAAACAAAGCAGAGGAGGATACCTTGTTCCGGTTTGTATTTATGAAAGAGATACCATACCCTGTGTACAACTACCTACCGTTTATATTTTTAAGCCATTAAAGTTTAAAAATGATAAAGAACGCATGGAGTATTACAGGTTGGTAAGAAATGTCAAGAAGGTATATCCCATAGCCCGGGAAATCAACCGTACCATACTCGAAACTTATGAATATCTGCAAACTCTCCCAAACGAAAAAGCACGTCAGAAACACATTAAAAGAGTAGAAAAAGGGCTCAAAGACCAATATACCCCCCGGATGAAAAAACTTTCTTTTGCACAGGGTAAATTGTTAATAAAGCTGGTAGACCGACAAAGTAATCAAACCTCTTTTGAATTAGTAAAAGCTTTCATGGGACCTTTTAAAGCAGGTTTCTATCAAACCTTTGCCGCTCTCTTCGGTGCTAGTCTTAAAAAAGAATACGACCCGAATGGTGAAGATAAACTCACCGAACGGGTAGTGATATTGGTGGAAAACGGACAAATTTGAAATAGTGATGAGTAGTTTAGTGATAAGTGATTAGTTCCATGTGGTATATTCGCGCAGCTTACTAATCACTTATCACTACTCACTTATCACTAATTTTTAGCTTCTTAAAGAGGTCCCATATTACAATCCCCGTCGTCACAGATACATTCAGTGAATGTTTAGTACCATATTGGGGAATTTCTATACAACCATCCGAATGGTCAATAACTTCCTGTTGTACTCCTTTCACTTCATTTCCCATAACGATGGCATATTTCTTTGTCTTATCCAGTTCCAGTTCATCCAACATGATACTGCCTTCAGCCTGTTCCACCGAATAAACAATATATCCTTCATTTTTGAGGTTATCAACAGCTTCAACAGCGTTATTAACATACTTCCAGTTAACTGTAAATTCGGCACCTAAAGCTGTCTTATGCATTTCCGGATGCGGAGGAGTAGCCGTAATCCCACACAGATAAATACATTCAATACGAAATGCATCTGACGTACGGAACACAGAACCAATATTATGTAAACTCCTGATATCATCCAGTACTACTACCAAAGGCAGTTTATCCGCTTCTTTAAATTCCTCTGCACTTATCCGGTTCAGCTCGGTTATTTTCAATTTTCGCATGTTCATATCCTTATTATTTCTTAGCTACTGCAAAAGTAATTCTTTTCTGTTAACACACCTGTTTATAACCGTTGAAAACCTGTCAAAACTTAAAGCAAAGATTTTGAAAACTAACTCTTGCATTATTCAGAAGAAGGTATAAGGAAGACTTATAATGAACAATACAAAAAAGTTAATATAAACTTTCAATGCATTCTTAAACATATTTTTCAGCACTTATTACCCTGTTTATATCCATAAAGTTTTTAACTTTGCACTTTATCAACAAGGTGTTAATACAAATTGAGAGATAGCTTATTATCAGCCAATAGCCTCTTTTCAGTCCGTTCATAATATACTGATAACTGTGTATTGGAGACTAATAACTTATCTGACAAGAAAAACAGCTTTTATTTGCTAACACTATTAACAGCCTATTATCACTAACAAAGGATTTTTCTTTAAAAAGGAGAGAAAATAAAATTATTATGAATGAACTCATAAAAGCTATTAACGAGCTGAAAAAAGAAAAGAATGCAGTTATTCTGGGTCACTACTACCAGAAGGGTGAGATACAAGATATCGCCGACTATGTAGGCGACAGTCTGGCATTGGCTCAATGGGCTGCCAAAACAAAAGCGGATATCATTGTGATGTGCGGTGTTCATTTTATGGGTGAAACGGCAAAGGTGCTCTGTCCTGAAAAGAAGGTATTAGTGCCTGATATGAATGCAGGTTGTTCATTGGCCGATAGTTGTCCGGCAGATCAGTTTGCACAGTTTGTCAAAGAGCATCCCGGATATACGGTGATATCCTATGTCAATACAACGGCTGCTGTGAAAGCTGTAACCGATGTAGTGGTAACTTCTACCAATGCAAAGCAAATAGTAGAAAGCTTTCCCAAAGATGAGAAAATAATTTTTGGTCCGGACCGCAATCTTGGAAATTATATCAACTCAGTTACGAACCGGCAGATGTTATTGTGGGATGGTGCCTGTCATGTGCATGAGCAGTTTTCGGTAGAAAAGATTCTGGAGCTGAAAACACAATATCCTGATGCCATCGTACTTGCGCATCCTGAATGTAAGAGTACAGTATTGAAACTGGCAGACGTTGTAGGTTCTACAGCTGCCTTATTGAAATATGCTGTTAACAGCAGTGAACAACGATTCATTGTAGCTACCGAATCGGGTATTCTTCATGAGATGCAGAAGAAATGCCCGGAAAAGACGTTTATTCCCGCTCCACCGAATGATAGTACCTGTGCATGTAACGAGTGTAGCTTTATGAGACTAAATACGCTGGAGAAGCTCTATGAGTGTCTGAAGAATGAGTCACCGGAGATACTGGTTGATCCGGAAATAGCAGAGAAAGCGGTAAAGCCGATAAAGCGGATGTTGGAGATTTCGGAGAAATTAGGATTATAAAATTAAAAAAGAATGGCTTGTTGTTATTAAAGCAAGCCATTCTTTTTTGAGGGTTATTTGATAAATAGTATTTTAGTTGCTATTCCTTCTTTACCATCTGCATCAGCAGCCAATACAAAATAAACCCCTGAAGGAACACGTCTTCCTTGCTGATTCTTTCCATCCCATGTAAATTGTCCACCAACAGAAGTTCCGGCATAAATAAGTTTACCACTTACATTGGTTATTTTTACATCCGTATCCTGCACAAGTCCAGTTACGGTGACAACCCCTGTATAATCAGGTTTTACAGGATTAGGGAATGCATATACATCTTCTTTTTTAAAACTACTTTTTGGTTCTATCGCATCACTCTGATAAGATACCAAACCTTTGCTTGTTCCTATGAAAACCTCTCCTGTATTTGGATTGATAGCAATAGATTCTATGCTATTTGATAGTAACGGACTATTTTCTGTCGTAAAATGATGTATAGTTTCCAATCCGTCAGGACTTAATAAATAGACTCCATTGGTTCCTGTTCCTATCCATTTACGGTTTCCTCCATCTATGGCGATGGCATTTATTTCATCATTTTCTAATAAGAAATCTGCTAGATTGGTCCCGTCATTACGGGGAACTTTTATTTGTGTACAATAAAAATCGTCATCAAAGAACTTTGAAGGATTATTAAGAATAATTGGTCCTTGTCCGGTTCCTATCCAAATAACTCCATTTTTGTCTTCCGCAATGCAATTAATGCTTTTATGATTAAGAGCTGTACCATCCTGATTGGTAAAGTTACTGACGAATTTATGCTGGTGATCAGAAACATCTTCCAAAGTATTTTTAGTATTAACACAAAATACCCCATAATTAGTCATCCAGGCCGAAGTAACCCAAAACCATCCTCTTTTGTCAAAAAGAGTATTTTCCAAGTTATTAACGCCGGTAATTTCCGGATAACGTAAACTTACCCATTTTCCGTCTGCTTTTAATATTTTAATTGGATTTTGGACTCCTGTTGCTTTATATCCCCCATAATTAGTCATCCAGAGATTATTATCATTATCAAATTTGAGTCCATTGATACGTATATATGTGTCATAGCCATTACTTGATTCAAGCGGACTGTTATGCATACTGTATTGTTGAACAAATTTTCCGTTTTTGAATTCATATATTCCTTCTCCTACCGAAGCTGCAAAATAGTGTTCTGGATCATTAGGATCTTGTATGACGCAACTAATGTCTTTGTATAATTGTTTGGTTATTTCTTTTATGCCTTCTTCCTGAAAGTTATTCCAGGTATTATCTTTAAATTCCATGATAGTACCTTCGCGATCCAATCTGTTTCCTATTTGTCCTCCTCCGGCAATCAGGAGACTTTCATCTCCAAAAGTCATATAGTAAGTATAATTCCTTATGGGACTATCCGGAATGATGGATTGAACAGTTTCTTCCAGTTTATTTGACTGTTCATTATACTTATACCCCATTAATCCGTTATTATAACGACTGGCCCAGTATACACCATTACCATAAGAAAAGTCTGATACTCCTAATTGGTGATTCAGCTTATTATGTTTATCTAATCCAGAGAATATGGCAAGTGAATTATTATTTCCTGCAATAAGTTTATCTCCATAAGTATACATAAAGTTATAATATCCATTGACCAGTTGTGAATAACTATAATTTTCTTTGTTAATAAGATAGATTCCCCATGATGGTATATTTCCTATTAATTCATTATTATAGATTGATAAACAACTAAATATGGTACTTGAAGTTTTCTTCCAATTATTAACATCCAGTAAATTATCAGTTAATAATCCTGTTAATAATCCTTCGGAAGATGCCGCATATATTTTCTCATCATCTACCGCACAAGCATTGATTTTCTTGTTTAGAATATATGCATTACTAATCTCTTTTTTCTTTAAATTCAAAACAATAATTCCAAAAGGAGTCGATAAATAGGCATATTCTTTAATAAAATAGATATGATTGATATCTTTATTTTGTGCCATATTTTTATTCATATAATCGGGTAGATTGTACACATCTTCGTCATTTACCAATAGGTCTATGTTTGCATTGGCGTATACGATGATCAGTGTCTTATAGGTACTTTGATATGCTATATAAGCTATATCCGTATCATTTAACGGATTTCCTTTCTGATAACAACGAACCGATGTATCTTCTTTATCATAAGAAAATAAACTACCGTTGCCTAAAGCATAAACCAGATTGCCTGCTGGTTCAGAATGAGTCACATTGTGATAGGACAAATAAGTTTGCCAACTTCCAATAGCATGTTGTGCATAAAATGGCATAGCAGCAAAAAGAGCAACAATGGTATATACTATCTTTTTTTTCATAAGTTAGTTATTATAAAGAGTGAAGAAATTCACAGAGCTTATTTATAGCTAACGCACGATGGCTTATTTTATTTTTTATATCGCTTCCAAGTTCTGCAAATGTTTCATTATATCCTTCCGGAACGAAGATAGGATCATATCCAAAACCAGAATCTCCTTTTTTTATAGTTCCTATTTCTCCTTTTATTATTCCTTCAAACAAATATTCTTTTTCATCAATAATAAGTGAAATAGCAGTACGGAATTGTGCTTTACGATTCTTTTTTTCTTTCAAATTATCGAGCAATTTAATCATATTAGCTTCCGAATTATGACCATCTCCGGCATAACGGGCAGAATATACCCCGGGGGCTCCCTCCAGTGCTTCAACTTCAAGACCGGTGTCATCGGCAAAACAATTCATTCCATAATTTTCATAGATGAACCGTGATTTTAATAATGCATTTCCTTCCAGAGTATCAGCGGTTTCGGGAATGTCAATATGACAATTTATATCGTTTAAGCTGAGAAGCTCTATTTGATTTCCTAAAATAGCGGATACTTCTTCTAATTTATGAAGATTATTGGTGGCAAAGACAAGTTTTCTTTTCATTCTACGTTATATTTGATATATTATATTTCACAAAAATACAGAATGAGACGGATTTTGAAAACAAATAACGTAAAACTTTGGGTTTTAATCGCATTACTTACATTGTTTTATGGATTTGCATTTATTTTTTCAGAGTTTTACGGTTCACCATTTGGAGGCATTAAAGACTTTTGTATTCTTGCTATGCAATGGGGAGTTGTTGTAATGGGAACTATGGGGCTTTTATATGCTTTGGTATTGAATAAATACGTGTTCGCTGTTTTCTTTCCTTTATTGACTGTTTTGTGTACTCTACTGACTTATTTCAGATATACCCTCCAAGTTGCATTGACTCCGATGATCATTGACCTGGCTTTGATAAATGATGTACGTACCTGTATGGATGTTGTTAGTTTTCAGCTTATTATTTGGATTATACTGTCTCTTTGCTTTTCTGCTTTTTGTGTTTATTACAGGTGGAAATACATAAAAGTGGAAAAATGGTATTTTCATTTATTGGTTGCATTTGTATTCATAATGCTGACTAATGCATGGATACCCAGATTTATTCGTCCTGTGACAGAAAGAATGCCGTATTCTATCTATTATAATATATGTCGTTATTTAGACGAAAAAGAAATTGTTGCAGAAAAGAGGGATACTTTTAATGCATCCCAGGCTACATGTCATAGTGATTCTCTGACAGTGGTATTCGTATTGGGAGAGTCTTTGCGATACGATCATCTTCAACTGAATGGATACGAACGCAATACAACTCCACTTTTGGCTAAAGATACATCTGTAGTATCTTTCCCTGATATATATACGGAAGAGTATTATACCCATACCAGTGTTCCCCATATCCTGACCCGTGCCGACAGTATTTATCCTGAAAGAGCATACAATGAACAATCTTTTATAACTCTGTTCAAGCAGGCTGGTTATCGTACTTCCTGGATTGCCAATCAGGAATCTGTTGATACCTATGTCTATTTTATGAATGAATGTGATACATTGATTTATGCTAATAGAGGACAATCATTATATAAGTTTGATAAATGGCTTGATGGTGATTTACTGTCTTATTATGAGGATGAACTTCAACACAGAAATTCAAAGAAATTCGTTCTCTTGCATACTATAGGTTCCCATTGGTGGTATAATGCCCGTTTCCCTGATTCTTTTGAGCAATTTAAACCTGTGATTAAAAGTAGGGTTGTTTCGGCTTGTACACATGAAGAGATGATAAATTCTTATGATAACACCGTTTTATATACAGATTATGTCATCAGCCGCTTAATTGATGAATTGAAAGAAAAGAAGGCTATTTTGTTTTTCTTGTCCGATCATGGCGAAGCTTTGGGAGAAGATGGTTATTATCTTCATGCAGAAGATTATCCGATGTCGCATCGTCCGGCATGCTTTGTCTGGTATTCTTCTTCTTATGCTTTAGCATATCCTGATAAGATTCGCAATTTAAAAAATAATAAGATGAAGCGTTATAGAACAGATTTTATGTTCCATAGTATATTGGATGCTGCTGATATAGAAAGTGAATATATGAATAAAGATTTTAGTATATTGAAAGATTGATTATGAGGCGTATAGGATGGATTGATTATGGTAAGGTAATAGGAATATACTTAGTGGTATTGGCGCATACCAGTTTATTTATCCCTTTGAAAGATGGTATTTATACATTTCTTATGCCTGTATTCTTTTTTATTTCAGGGTATCTTTTTTCTTTTTCACGAAATCCTGTTTATAAAGATTTTATAAAAAAGAGGTTCAGGCAATTAATTATTCCCTATATATGGATAAACATAATTACTTATCTGTTTTGGCTTGTTTTGGGAAGACATTTCGGAGATGATGCCGGTACAAATATTCCATGGTACGAACCGTTAATCAATGCTTTATTAGGAAACGGAGGGAAATTAATACATGATATTCCAATCTGGTTTTTAGTATGTTTATTTGTAATAGAAAATTTGTTTTATTTGGTATTCAAAAGAGTAAAGCGTTTTTGGATTGGATTAATAGCTTTTATTATACTGGCTTATCTTAATTATACCTTTAATCCATACACTTTGCCTTTTAGTTTTAATACTGCTATTGTTACTATGATATTTTATACATTTGGATATATGATGAAAGAAAAAGAATTTTTCAGAAAATCCAATGCATTGTATTTAATTGTAGCTTTGGGAGTAGTAGTAGTGGTTTCCATTATGAATGGAAGAGTAGCTATGTATAAAAACTTTTATAATAATTATTTTCTGTTTTTATTAGGCGGGATGGCTGGTATAGTTTTTATAGTCAATACGTGCCTTTATTTATCTTCATGGTTTGGCGATACCAACTGGATCAAATACCTTGCGAAGAATACTATAATCATAAGTGGATTTCATTTGATGACTTTTTCTTTTATAAAAGCTGTGATGGTTTATATTTTATGTATTCCTCTTACTGTTTTAGAAGAAAAAATAGGAGTCAATATTCTATTCAGTATTATTAGTATGATTCTTTGTCTGCCTTTGATTTTCTTTATAAACAAGTATTGTCCTTTTATTGTAGGCAGAAAATTTAAATAATATTTTCAATAAGCTTTCTAATTTATATTTTTGTTTTCCATATTAGTTTGAATTTTTTAAATATGTTTATTGTAAATATTTGTTTATATTGTTAAATATCATAAATTATAGCATATAGTACATAGAATAAAATAATATTTGGTTGGTTTTTATTATTTATTTATTTAATTTTAAAGAAAATAATTTTAAAATTAAATAATTATGAAAACAAAACAAGTATTCTTCATTTCCATTATTCTTTCTTTTTTCTGTTTACTGAGTCATGCACAATTAAAAGTGCTTTCGAATGGTAAGACTGGTATTGGCACTAACAATCCGAAGTACGGTCTTCTAGATATTGGAAAAACAGGGGTTAACAATGGACTGGCTATTTATGATAGTTCGTTAACTAATCCAGTTCCTCTAAGATTATACTCTGATGGAGATTATGGTTATTTAAATTTTGGTGGAGTAACATCAAAAGGAATAACTATAAAAAAAGATGGACGTATCGGTTTGGGATACTATGAAGCTATTGATTATTCTGTGATGAGTCCATTTATTAATGTATTTATTGATCCTACACATCCTGTTGGCGCACTTTTAGCTGAGGTAAAGTTTCCATTTGAATATGGAGATGTTATAACTGTTATGTCAAGAAGGGATACTGATATGGCGTATGTTGTTAGAAAGGGTAATCTTTCTGTCAATGAAATAACATTTTATGCAAATGGAGAAGGTACTGTATATGCTAAGAATAATTATCTTACGGCTTCTGATGAATCTTATAAAGAAAATGTAACTTCAATAAATAATAGTTTGAACAGAATAAAGCAAATGCGCGGGGTTACTTATAAACTGAAAGAACAGGTTGACGAAACAATAGTTACTGCAAATACTCTTCAAAATGATTCTTCTTCAGATACTCTGTCTGCCCAATTTCCTGTACCGGTTGAGATTGCTAATAAGATAAAAGCTGAAAATAAGAGGAAGAGAGCTGGTTTTATAGCCCAAGAATTAGAAGGAATATTTCCTGAAGCTGTTTATACACTTCCCAATGGTAAAAAAGCCATTGCTTATTCCGAGATTATCCCTTTGTTGGTAGAAGCCATTAAAGAGCAGCAAAACGAAATTGATGAATTGAAGCAATCTCAGACGATTCAAACCAGATCATTAACTGATGACGCAGATGAACAATCGGATGTAAATTCATTAATGAATGAAAAGCGGAAAGCCAAACTCTATTCCAATATTCCTAATCCTTTTAAAGAAGAAACCACTATCTCCTATTTTGTATCAGAAGCTGTATCAAGCGCAAGCCTCCATATCTATAATCTGCAAGGCAAGCAAATGAAACAAGTCGTTATAACGGAAAGAGGAAATAACTCTATCGTACTAAAAGGATATGAATTTGTTCCCGGAATGTATATGTATTCATTGATTGTAGACGGCAAAGAAGTTGATACGAAAAAGATGATATTAACTGAATAAATTCAGGATGACTATGAATAGAATATTACAATTTTCAATTTTCATATTTTGGGGTACTTTATTGTATGCTCAGGATGTAGTGCTTGATGGCGTCACTTTCTCAGCTGACGGAAAAACACTGATTAAGTATCAGGAAAGTAAAGTTGATAAAGAATACGTTGTTCCAGAGGGTACGGAAATAATAGATGTAAAAGCTTTTAATCAATCCGAATTTTTGTGCCATGTCATTTTACCTTCTACTTTAAAGGAAATAAGAGATAATGCCTTTTTTTATTGTTCTTCTTTGGTATCTGTGACTTGGAGTAACTTTCCGCTGTTGATAGGTAGAGATATTTTTTACGAGTCTCCAATACGTGAATTTTATGTATCGGATGGAGCAAATTGTGTGGTGGTAAATAATGTTCTTTTTTCTATGGATCAAAAAAGATTATTGCGTTATCCTCCGAAAAGAAAAAAATCACAAGAAGAATCTCAAAATACTACATATTTCACAGAATATGTAATTCCGGAAGGTACCGAAATAATAAATAGATTAGCGTTTGAAAGAGCTTTTCTGCATGAAGTAACTTTACCGTCAACTCTAAAGATGGTAGAAGAAGGTGCTTTCTGGGTAAAAGCCCGTATACCTGTCGGTAGAAATAATCAAGAAACCAATCGTAATAATGATTTTGATTGGGATTTAGAATATCGGAACATGGATTTGGTTGTTTGTAATGCAATTGTGCCTCCTGTGCTGATTGGCAATCCATTTGCAAACCCATACTGGACAAGATTACATGTTCCTGAAGAGAGTTTCGATGCTTATTGCTATGCACCCGGATGGACGAAGTTTAGGGATATAAATAACAAACCCAATCCGTCTTCGGTTAATGAGATTTCATTATCTGGTTTGAGAACTTTTTTAGATGGTGATGACTTGAATATAATGGGTACGAGGAAAATATCAGAAGTAAGATTATATGCGTTAAATGGCATTTTATTATTAGATAAAAGTATAAATGATAATTCGTGTAATTTTAAAATAAATAATTTATTACATGGATTGTTGCTTTTAGAGGTGGTTTATGAAGATGGAACGAGAGAAAAGATAAAACTCCATAAATAAATGATTTATGAAAAAAATATTAGTTTATTTGATGGCTATTGTAATGGCTATGAATTTGAGTGCACAAGTAAATGGTACAATACAATGGAATCCGGAGATAGATTTTACTTATCAAGTAAATGGTGAATATATAGAAATATCATCTGAAACCGGATATATTGATGAACCGGGGATGCCTCAGATTCCATATTGTATGAAAACATTTCTTATACCTGTGAATGCTGAAACAGCCATACAGGTGAAGTCTGTAAATAGGAAACTACAAAAAAAGGATGTTTTATTGTATCCGGTCCAGCCGCCAATTCCTATTGGAGAAAGTAGTTCATCATGGGTAGAGCCTAATAGTGATATTTATAACTCATCGAATCCTTTTCCGGGAAAGTATGCCGAAATTATATCAGATAGGATTGATTTTGGCTATCATCTTGTAACAGTGAGATTTTATCCAATTGAGTATATTCCTAAACAGAGGGAACTGTATACTTGTGATATTGCTTATACTTTAACTTTTTCGATGGCTAAAAAGTTAGTTTCTACATCAATAATCGAAAAACAATCGGAATACTTAAGCCAGTTAGATAAGGACTATATTCGATCAATTATTGAAAATAAGGAGATGTTGACAGAGATTACTCCGAACGTAAAAGCATCTTTTAGAAAAGGACGTTTAGGTGCAATGGTAAACGTAGCAGAAAAAAAGGCTAATTCAGATGTGGATAATTATCTGCCGGAGTATCTGATTATAACGAATGAAGCTTTGAAAGAAAAATTCCGTATATTGGCTGACTGGAAAACTAAAAAAGGGGTACCTGCTATTATAGAAACAGTAGAGGAGATTTCTGCCACATATGCAGGAAGTGATATTCAAGAAAAAATACGTAACTATTTGATTGATATTAAACGTAAATATGGCTCTATGTTTGTATTGTTTGGGGGAGATACTAATGTTATACCTGCTCGTGTAAAGAAATCGAGGTATTCAGATAATAAAGATTGGGTTGCAGTTGATTTTTATTATAATTGTGTAGAGGGTGGAAACTGGAATAAGAATGGAAATAATATATACTTTGAAGCTATAGATTTTGATGATAATAAAGATTGGGGAGTATCATTTAAATTAGGAAGAGCCCCAGTGGAAACATTAGAAGAGGCAGAGATATTTGTTAATAAGGTAATTCATTATGAAAAGGCAGATTTGAATATTAATTATTCATATATAAATAATTCGGTAGCAGCAGACGCCTTTATTTCTAAAAATGAAAATACCGGTTATTTGTCTGATGAAAAAAGAAGTGAAATTGCAAATTTTTATTCTAAGACAAATTTGAATCGTTGGTTGATTTATGATCATTATAACTGTAAGAGTAATATTACCACTTGTAGTAATAAGCATAGTGTATATGAAGATCAGTCCGGTAAAGGAGAAGAATTGAATAAGGTCAATTTTGTAAACGCTTTACAAAATGGTGGAAATTCGAGTTTAAACCATTTCCATCTTGTTTATCACATGGATCATTCTTCGCCAGGAGGGATGGGAACTTCTTCTAAGGATAAGAATGAATCAATATCCAATTGGGATGTGGATAATTTGAATAATGAATATTATTACCAAATTGTTATGTCGGGTGGTTGTTCGCCAGCGGATATAACAAAAGATTGCATAGCTGAACATTTTGTGAATAATCCTCAAGGTGGAGCTGTTGCATTTATTGGTAATACAGATACAGGATGGGCAGATGAACATGTTCATTTAGGGCAATTTTTATCTGAACTTTATAAAACGTCTGTTAATACGACCAGTAGGTATGATTTGTCTGTGCTTCATCAGAAAGCAGTTGAAAATGCTAAATATAAAAATCTTAAATTAGCTAATTGTGCTCTGCATCTTTTGGGTGATCCTGAAATGCAGGTATGGAGTGATGTTCCAAAAAACATGGATGTTACATTAATGCCTACTTTCTTAACAACAGGTGAGAATATGATAATGGTAAATATAAATGGCTTATCACAAAATGAAACTACTCGAATCTGTATTCAAAAAGGAGATGAATTGTATTATGTAGATCAGTTTGGAAATGGAAGTCATTCTATTGGCGTTTTTATACAGACATTAGGAGTTGTGAATGTAACAGTCACTGCTCATAATTTCAGACCGGTTGAAAGAGATATTCAAGTATTGCAAAATGGTAGTGAGCCTGCTATAGCTGTTGAAGATCTAATTTACAATGACAAAGGGACTGGTGCGAGCATTGGAAATGGTGACGGGCAGTTGGATGCCGGAGAAACGATTGGATTGACTGTAAAACTGAGAAATACGGGAAACAGCGCATTAAATGGAGTAACAGCATCTTTAGTAAGTACATCCGATGATATAGAGATCGTAAATGCTAATGCTACATTTGGGAATATTGCTGGTAATGCTGTAGTGGGATCTGTTACTCCGTTCGTTTTTAAAATAAATAAAGATAGTGGGGAACATCTGAGAAATAATTCCAGTGGAATAAATTTGAATCTACAAATATCAGTAAATGGTGAAACTAAAACTCAACCGCTTAAGATAGATAATATTTATGCTCCTGAAATTGAAATCGGTAATCAAAAAATTACCTGGACAAGCAATGGGAATACTATAGTGGAAGCAAGTGAAACGGTGAAGATGAATATTGACTTAATGAATATTGGAAGGGCTGAAGCTACGGGATTGAAAGCCGTACTTATCTCAAACAATGTACAGGCATCGTGTCCGTCTACACAAGTAACTTATCCATCTATTCCTTTTACTGAGACAAAGACAAATACGATTGCTTTTCAATTTCAGACATCAAGTAGCTATATAGGGACATTGAATTTTACATTGCAGGTTAGCAATAAATATGGAAAGACTTGGAGTTTTCCTGTGAATCCATTATCAAGGCCTGCCATGATAGACGTGTCCACTATAAAATCTCAGATTTATAGTACTTCGATTAATGTGTATTGGGCGTCTATGGGAAAGTTGATAAGCTATAATGTATATCGTAGTGATAATGGAGAAAATGGAACATACAAAAAGCTGAATAAATTTCCGTTAACTGCTACCTATTATCTGGATGAAAATCTTGCCAAACTGACAAAATACCATTATAAGGTAGCAGCAATTTTGAATAATGGGAATGAAAGTGAATGGAGCACAGCTTATCAGACATGGACTTCGTATCCGGTAGTTAGTCCGTTTCCACGACGAATTACTACAGGTAATTATTCAGCAGCATCTTGTCCTAATATAGTAGATGTAAATAATGATGGTAAGCAAGAAATCTTTTGGTGTTACTCGGATTTTGATAGCCGTATTGGTTATTTGGCGGGATTTCGTCCTACTGGTGAGGAATTGTTTGATATTGATGGGAATGTGACTACTGTAAGTGGTTTTGCCAAAACATCGGCAATATTGAAGGGGCAAGCGGCTTTTGGAGATCTGTCTGGTATTGGCGAGCAAAATATAGTGGTATCATCTTGGGATGATACGTATAGAGATAGAAATACAGTTTATTGTTATTCTCCATTTGATAAGGACGGAGACCATAAACCGGATTTGCTGTGGGAGAAGAAGATTCCTTATTCAATGTATCAAAGTCCGGTAATAGCCAATTTGGACGGAAGTCCAGATGGAACGATGGAAGTTTTAATTAAGTCACATCAAACTCCTGATATTTTCATTTTGGATCATAATGGAGATGAGCTAAGGAGGTTAAATCCGAATGCTAATATTACCAGTAAAAAAGATTATAATTATTCAGCCTTAACGGTTGCCGATCTTGATGACGATGGACAAATGGAGATCATAGCTTCGTATGATTCATTAGGTATTTATATCTGGCGGCAGGATGGAAGACCTTTTACAATGAATCCATTTTGGAGAGCGGGGGATATTAATTTAGCTTCTGCTCCTGTGGTATGTGATTTGAATGGGGATGGAAAAAAAGAAATTCTATTCTCGCAACATCAAGTGCATGAAAGTCATGTTTTTGCCATTAGCTTGGAAGGAGATAAAACTGTTGCTGGCTGGGATGGTAGCCAGACTATCCCGTATACAGTCAATGTTAAAGGATCCACCCTTGATCATACTCTATCTGTAGGCGATATTAACAATGATGGTCATTTGGAAGTGGTTATATTAGGACATGAAATGATAAAGGCATGGAAGCATACGGGTGATACCATATTCAGTAGGCATATTGATGGATTATTTCCGCAAGAGAATTATGCTGCCAATGTGAATACTCCTATCCTGGCTGATGTGGACGGAGATGGCATACCGGACATTGTGTTCTGCTGCAATAAGTACATTTATGCTTTGCACAATGATGGCAGTGATATTGTAGGATTTCCAATTATTTCCGATTATGTATTTCAGGAGACTCCTTGCGTGGCAGATATAGATAATGATGGCAAGAATGAATTGATAGCCAGTGATGAAAAAGATTTGTATGTATGGAAAACTGATGGTATCCCTACAGCAATAGAGTGGGGCGTAAACCGTGGTAACCCACAGAATACAGGAGAGTATTTTCCAACAGTTTGTAAACCAATGCTGATCAATACCAATGAGACATGGGATGGAGAATCTCCTTGCGGAAACGTAGTATTGCAATCAGGACACTTGGTGATTCCTGCTGGGAAGACAATGACACTGAATAATACTTCCGCAGTCATAGTCCGTGCGGGTAGTGTGCTCGAAGTGGATGGAGGAAGTATTCTCAATGCACGGCTTTTGGTTCAGAAAGGTGGTACGATTAATATCAAGAACAATGGGGTGATTAAATTGAGAAGCAATACCGAGTTCGAGATGGAAGAAGGGGCAATTATGGATATGCCTTACGGTGGAATTGATATACCCTGAATGATGTCCGAGTAATAATAAAAAATTCCGGTGGTACTTCAACTACGAATATACCACCGGAATTATTTTGAAAAGATACAGTTGCTTCTATTTTACCTTCAGCCTGTCAAATCCCTCTCCGTATACTCCAATGACGGAACTTTGAGAGATAAACGCATTCGGATCTATATCCTTTACCAACCGGAATATCTCAACCGACTGACGTTTGTAGGCAAGTACTACAAGCACTTTTACATTGTGCTTGCTATACCATCCTATACCATCGAGTACGGTCACTCCGCGGTGGGTCTCTTTGGTTATACGGTCGGCAATCTTTTCGTAGTCTTTAGAGAAAATAAAGAACTGTACGGATTGACGGGCGCTATTTACAATATAGTCCAGAACGAAACCGATGATAAGCAGTGTTACGAAGCCGAATATCACTCTTCGCCAGTCATTGAAAATGAAATAACAAGAACTGATGATGACAACGTCACAGATCATGATCATGCGTCCTAAGGTGACATCTTTGTATTTGTTGACGATAGCTGCAATGATATCCGTACCACCGGTGCTTCCGTTACAGTTGAATACTACGCCTAAACCTATACCACACATCGCTGCTCCGATCAGGCAGGCCATGAAGTCCTGTCCTTCACCTAATACTTTAGGAGGAACGCCGTCCGCCCCGTTTACCACTAATTGCAAAAACCATAGCAAAAACGTAAGCATAAAGATGGCATACGTGGTTTTGATGCTGAACTTCGGACCGAGTATCTTGATAGCAAAGGTCATCAGTACGGCATTGATGATGAAATACGACCATTGGATGGGAAATCCCGTGGCATAATAGATGATGGCACCAATACCTGTTGTACCCCCGGTGGTAATCTGATACGGGATCAGAAAAGCAGCCCATCCGAGGGCATAACTGAACAATCCGAGTGTGATGAAGATGTAATCTCTGGCTTCCCGCATCACTTCAGCTTTTGTAGGTTTATACATATAGATTTTATTTTAAATCACAACGTTTACAATCTTCTTCGGCACTACAATTACCTTTTTCGGAGTTTTACCTTCCGTCCACTTCTGAGAACGTTCGTCCGCCAATACTTCCGCCTGGATAGCATCACTGGCAGCATCTGCCGGAAACTCCATAGTAAAACGGGCTTTACCGTTGAAAGAGATGGTGTAGTTTACTACGTCTTCCTTCAGGTATTCTTCGTTGAAAGCAGGCCATTGGGCATCGCAGACAGAGGTTGTATTTCCCAATGTATCCCATAGCTCTTCGCATACGTGCGGAGCGAAGGGAGCAAGGACGATTACCAATTTCTCCAATATCTCTTTCTTGCTACATTTCAGTGTACTGAGTTCATTTACACAGATCATGAATGCGCTTACTGAAGTATTATAAGAGAATTGCTCGATGTCACTCGTCACTTTCTTAATCAGTTTGTGCAATGACTTCAACTCTTCTTTGGTAGCCGGTTCGTCTGTTACGATATACTCGTCATTACGGTTATAGAACAGTGCCCAGAATTTACGGATAAAGCGGTGCACACCGTCAATACCGTTTGTATCCCACGGTTTGGCTTGTTCTACCGGGCCGAGGAACATTTCGTACATGCGGAGTGTATCGGCACCGTATTTCTCTACAATCATATCCGGGTTCACAACGTTGAACATTGATTTACTCATCTTTTCAACTGCCCAGCCACAGATATATTTGCCGTCTTCAAGAATGAATTCTGCCGTTTCAAATTCAGGACGCCATGCTTTGAAAGCTTCCAGATCGAGAATATCATTGGATACGATGTTTACATCTACATGGATAGGGGTGACATCGTACTGATCTTTCAGGTTCAGAGAAACGAACGTATTGGTATTCTTGATGCGGTATACAAAGTTACTGCGTCCTTGTATCATTCCCTGGTTTACGAGTTTCTGGAACGGTTCTTCCATTACAGAAACATTGAGGTCATACAGGAATTTATTCCAGAAACGAGAGTAAATCAGGTGTCCGGTTGCATGTTCCGTACCGCCTACATAGAGATCAACGTTCTTCCAGTACTGGCAGATAGCGGGATCAACAAGTGCCTGGGTATTGCGCGGGTCCATATAGCGGAGGTAGTATGCAGAAGAACCTGCAAAGCCCGGCATTGTGTTGAGTTCGAGCGGGAAGATCGATATATTATCTATCTTGTCGTTTTCGGTTATGCACTTGTTTACAGTGTCCCATGCCCATTTGGTAGCATGTCCCAATGGAGGTTCACCGGTTTCGGTAGGCAGGAATTTGTCAACTTCCGGCAATTCGAGCGGCAGACAGGCTTCGTCAATCATATAGGGCATACCGTCTTTGTAGTAAACCGGGAAGGGTTCACCCCAATAACGTTGGCGCGAGAAAATGGCGTCGCGCAAGCGGAAGTTAACTTTTACCCGTCCCAGTCCGGAAGTTTGGATATATTCTTTTGTTTTGGCAATGGCTTCTTTTACGGTCAGACCATTCAATACCAGTCCACCTTCGGGAGCACCCGGACGTGGAGAGTTCATCATGATACCTTCTTTGGCATCGAAGCTTTCTTCACTGACATCACAACCTTCGATCAGCGGACGGATTTCAAGGCCGAAGTGTTTGGCAAACGCATAGTCACGACTGTCATGTGCAGGTACGGCCATGATAGCTCCCGTGCCATAACCTGCCAATACATAATCACTGATCCATACGGGGATAGCTTCGTTTGTCAGCGGGTTGATGGCATAGCTTCCGGAGAATACACCGCTTACACTGCGGTCGGCAATACGTTCACGTTCCGTACGCTTTTTGGTGCGTTCAAGGTAAGCATCTACTTCTGCTTGTTGTCCGGGAGTGGTGAGCTGTGCCACAAGTTCACTTTCGGGGGCAAGTACCATGAAGGTTACACCGAATACTGTATCGGCACGAGTGGTAAAAATGGTGAATTCAATATCAGAATCTTTCACTTTAAACTGCATTTCGGCACCTTCTGAACGGCCAATCCAATTGCGCTGAGTCTCTTTCAGAGAATCTGTCCATTCTACAGTATCCAGACCATCGAGCAGACGTTGGGCATAAGCAGATACACGGAGACACCACTGGCGCATTACCTTTTGGATAACCGGAAAACCACCGCGTTCGGAAACACCGTCTACAACTTCATCATTGGCAAGTACTGTTCCCAGATCCGGGCACCAGTTCACCATGGTGTTGCCCAGGTAAGCGATACGATAATTCATCAGGATTTCCTGCTGCTCTTTTTCACTTTTTGCTTTCCACTCGTCGGCAGTAAAGCTGAGTTCCTCACTACAAGCAACGTTCATACCTTCTGTTCCGTAGATTCCGAAAGCCTGGATAAGCTCTTCGATAGGGCGTGCCTGCTGTTCATCGTTACAATAATAGCTATTGAACATTTTCATAAACGCCCATTGTGTCCAATGATAATATTCCGGATCGCACGTACGTATTTCGCGGTTCCAGTCAAAAGAGAACCCTATTTTATCTAATTGCTCCCGATAGCGGTCGATATTCTTTATGGTTGTAATAGCAGGGTGTTGCCCTGTCTGGATAGCATACTGTTCGGCAGGCAGGCCGTATGCGTCATATCCCATAGGATTCAGTACATTGAAACCTTGCAGGCGTTTGTAGCGGGCGTAAATGTCCGAAGCAATATATCCCAGCGGATGTCCTACATGTAGTCCTGCTCCCGACGGATAGGGAAACATATTCAGCACATAGAATTTTTGTTTCGATTCATCTTCCTTCACCTGGTAGGTTTTACTTTCTACCCACCGTTTTTGCCACTTCTTTTCAATATCCCTGAAATTATATTCCATAGCGATAATCCTTTTGTTTATAGTGATTTATTATGTTATTTCATTAATTGGGAACAAATTTACGGGATTATTTTCAGATAACCACAAAGTTGCGTAAAAATCGGTGTGGAGTTGATGCAGTTGGAAGGGGGATTTGAGAGGTATGGGCATAAAAAAAGGAGCAACGCCTTGCTCCAACCTTTGTTAACCTTAA
>ERZ833963.92-NODE-92-length-132162-cov-23.560727_pt1 | contig 132162 bp, 119 predicted proteins | sample MGYA00519693_ERZ833963 | MGnify/ENA primary metagenome ERZ833963 (study PRJEB31850, sample SAMEA3708748) | human gut metagenome | biome: human gut; feature: human-associated habitat; material: faeces | place: China | collected 2014 ...
CTACGGCAATCAGCCTTAACGGCAGCGACGTAAAAGAGACGAAGCTGCGATTGTCTAAATTAGTGCGTGAAGTCGATAAATGCATCGCTTTGTTGAATGAATAACATAAAAAAGGATGTATGAACGATAAAATAAAAATAAACCTGCAAATAGCAGATTCTTATTATCCCCTCACCATCAATCGTGACGAGGAAGAGACCGTAAGAGAAGCGGCAAAGCAGGTAAATATCAGGCTCAATGCGTATCGGGAGCACTACAGGAACATAGCTCCGGAAAAGATTATAGCTATGGTGGCATATCAGTTTTCACTGGAAAAGCTGCATCTGCTGCAACGTAATGATACCCAACCGTATACGGCCAAGATAGAAGAACTTACAGAAATGCTGGAAGAGTATTTCAGGAACGAGGAATAACTGTTTCCATTTTTATAAAAGAAAATCCACGCACTGCTAAAGATGCCCGGAAGAAGAAGCTTTCGAGTATTTGGCAGTGCGTTTTTATTTATATTTAAATTAAATTACAATGTTAGTAACAATAGTAGCATCCATTGCATGCTTCATCGTAGGAGGAATCTTATCGTACGTATTGTTTAAATACGGACTGAAGGCCAAATATGATAATGTCCTGAAAGAAGCAGAGACAGAAGCAGAAGTGATTAAGAAGAACAAACTGCTGGAAGTAAAAGAGAAGTTTCTCAATAAGAAAGCAGATTTGGAGAAGGAGGTAGCCCTGCGTAACCAAAAGATCCAACAGGCCGAAAATAAGCTGAAACAACGTGAAATGGTGCTGAGCCAGCGTCAGGAAGAGATTCAGCGTAAAAGAGCCGAAGCCGATGCTGTCAGAGAGAATCTGGAAGCACAGTTGGGAATCGTGGATAAAAAGAAAGAGGAACTGGACAAACTCCAGCATCAGGAAATTGAAAAACTGGAAGCACTTTCCGGTTTGTCGGCCGAAGAGGCAAAAGAACGCTTGGTAGAGTCGTTGAAAGAAGAGGCAAAGACTCAGGCGCAGTCTTATATCAATGATATCATGGACGATGCCAAACTGACTGCAAGTAAAGAGGCTAAACGCATCGTGATACAGTCGATACAACGTGTGGCTACGGAAACTGCCATCGAGAATTCTGTAACTGTATTCCATATTGAGTCGGATGAAATCAAGGGACGTATCATCGGACGTGAAGGCCGTAATATCCGTGCTCTTGAAGCTGCTACCGGAGTTGAAATCGTAGTAGACGATACTCCTGAAGCAATTGTTCTTTCCGCATTCGACCCCGTTCGTCGTGAAATAGCCCGTCTGGCATTGCACCAGTTGGTTACTGACGGACGTATTCACCCGGCACGCATCGAAGAGGTGGTTGCCAAAGTGCGTAAACAAGTGGAAGAAGAAATTATTGAAACAGGTAAACGTACTACTATCGACTTAGGTATCCACGGATTGCATCCGGAACTGATTCGAATCATCGGTAAGATGAAATATCGTTCATCTTATGGACAGAACCTGTTGCAGCATGCACGTGAGACTGCCAACCTTTGTGCTGTGATGGCCTCTGAACTGGGCTTGAATCCGAAGAAAGCAAAACGTGCCGGATTGTTGCATGATATTGGTAAGGTGCCCGATGAAGAACCGGAATTGCCACACGCTTTGCTGGGTATGAAACTTGCTGAGAAATTCAAGGAAAAACCGGATATTTGTAACGCTATCGGTGCCCACCACGATGAAGTAGAGATGACCAGCCTGCTTGCGCCTATCGTACAGGTGTGTGATGCCATCTCCGGAGCACGTCCGGGTGCACGCCGCGAAATTGTTGAGGCTTACATCAAGCGTCTGAACGATCTGGAACAGTTGGCTATGTCTTATCCGGGTGTAACCAAGACTTATGCTATCCAGGCAGGACGTGAGCTTCGTGTTATTGTCGGGGCAGACAAAATAGACGACAAGCAGACGGAAAATCTGTCGGGTGAAATTGCGAAGAAGATTCAGGACGAGATGACTTACCCGGGACAGGTGAAGATAACCGTTATCCGCGAAACACGTGCGGTGAGCTTTGCAAAATAAAGACTGAAAAAGAAAATGTTTATGATAAGGGCGAAGCAATTCGCCCTTTTTTAATTCCTCGTTAAACAGTTATTTTAATATTCATGAAATATGAAGAACTACCTATTTGAAGTTTGTACCAACTCCGTAGAGAGTTGCATTGCTGCACAGGAAGGTGGAGCAAACCGCGTGGAACTTTGTGCAGGCATCCCGGAGGGTGGAACGACTCCCTCGTATGGCGAAATCGCGATGGCACGTGAGGTGCTGACAACTACACGGTTGCATGTCATTATCCGTCCGCGTGGAGGAGATTTTCTTTATTCTCCCATCGAAATAAAGACTATGTTGAAGGATATTGAAATGGCTCGTCGACTTGGAGCTGATGGGGTGGTGTTTGGATGCCTGACAGCAAACGGAGAGATAGATGTGCCGGTGATGGAACAGTTGATGGAAGCTTCTGAAGGTTTGTCCGTCACTTTCCACCGGGCATTCGATGTGTGCCGTGATGCATCTAAGGCTTTGGAGCAGATAATTAACCTGGGATGTGACCGTATTCTGACTTCGGGGCAACAGGCAACGGCTGAACTTGGCATACCTTTGTTGAAGGAACTCCGTGAAAGGGCGAAGGGCAGAATCACTCTCCTTGCAGGTTGTGGGGTGAACGAAAAGAATATCTGCCGGATTGCAAAAGAGACCGGTATTCAGGAATTCCATTTCTCCGCACGGGAGAGTATCAAAAGCGGAATGGCATACAAGAACGAGGCTGTATCTATGGGAGGAACTGTTCATATCAGCGAGTATGAGCGGAATGTGACAACTGTGAAGCGTGTGAAGGATACGATTGGAAACCTCACTTCTGTCCTCTGACAGTGTAGTGGTGGCAGCCTGAAACAAAGCAACCTTGTAAGTTGTTAGTTAGCGAAAAGTATTCATCCGATTAAAATGCTTTAGCTATGATAAAATTGAGATTCAGCTTGTTAATGACTCTGTTGATGGTTGTCATGTCTGTTTGGGCAGATAATGCTCCTGCCAAGGCGCAGGCGGCTTTGAAAAAAATGTATCCCAAAGCTGATGGTATCGCCTGGTCACAGGACAGCGGTTACTATTGTGCCGATTTCATGATGAATGGTTATGAAAAGAATGTCTGGTTCAATGCGCAGGGACAATGGCAGATGACCCAGACGGAGTGGGGAGATACCGATGAACTTTCTGCTACGGTATATAATGCGTTTGCTTCCGGTCCTTATTCCGGCTGGCAGGTGGAAGATGTTACTTATGTCGAGTTTCCCAAATGGCAACCGATTATTGTCATCAAGGTAGGGCAACAAAATGTAGACATTCAATATCAGCTGTTTTATAGTCCGAACGGGGCATTGCTGCGTACCCGTAATGTGAGTTATATGGATGATATATTGGGACCGGGTACATTCTTGTAACTGTAGTCTCCTATCAATGACTTACGTGTAAGGTGGGAAGAGTTCTTAAGCTCTTTCCACCTTACACGTCAATTGTTGGTCTTATCCCATAAGCCAGACAGCTTTTTGGGGCATAAGCTTATAAATGAACGCAGTGAATGCCCAGCTGCAGAGGAATATACAGATAGCCATCAGTGGAACCTGTAGAGGGATAGGTAACGACGAGGGTCCTATTAGAAGGAAAAAAGGACCTACGACGAAGTAGTGAACCATATAGATGCCGAAACCGCATTTGGTCATGTTGGCCAGTGCTTTTATGACAGTCTGGTTGGTGATGACTACTTTTTGTAGCAGTAAGAAGGTGGCTAAGGTCATTAATAATACGTTGGGGCTACAGAAGGTAAAGAAGAGTTCCATTTCCGTTTCTGTTGCGTCAGGATTGGCTGCTGTGGTGCTGAAACCTGTATAAGTGACATAATATCCGACGGCAAACATGAGTATGCAAAGAGTGAATGTTTTCATCAGACTCCAGTTGTTACCCTTCTTGACGTAATGTCCCAGTAATAAATATCCATTGAATCCGGCAAAATAGTAGAAGAGTCCGAATTCATTCCATGTATCAGTACCGAATACATAACCGCTTCTGTCGAACAAACAATTGGCAACATACTCCTTTAGATAAGGAATGAAGAGTGAAATAATCCATATCAGGAGAAATGTTCGTTTGGTCTTTTGATCAGCGTTGTCTATCCATGCCGAGAAGAATGGCATATAGAGATACAGGCCGATGAGCAGGTAGATGTACCACATGTGGTTCTCTTTATGGCTGAAATTGAACGGAATCATGGCTACATCCTTCAGAGAATCTATCAGGCTTTGTGATTCTTGTCCTTGCGTATAACAGAAGAAGTCCCCGATAATTTCTTTCGGCAACCCGAGTACTCCCGTAAACCAGGGAAACAGACTATATAACACTGACCAGATGAGGAAGGGAAACAAAACACGATATATGCGTTTTTTGTAGAACTGACCTAATGGCTGTTTTTTCACAGGGAGCAGAAGTAGCCCGGTCATCATAACAAACAAGGGAACCGACGGGCGGAGGAGTGAACCGTAAATTGCTGCCCAGTGCGTGTATTCGGGGATTGCCCGCATCGTGGGTGAAATGTAAAAAGGATCGATGCAATGAACGCCTATGACCATTATCATTGCAACGCAACGGATGACGTCGAGCCAGACAATACGATTGTCGGAGATAGAGTTTTGAATCATGATATTTTGTGTTTTAAGTTTCAGGCAAAGATAGGAAGAAAACAGGGCGGATATGTGCAGAATCTGACCATTTAAAGATAATATCTGGTCAAATTGTCTTTAATTGACTACTTTTGCATTCGATATAGAATGTATAAAATTAAAGATAGTATTTATGTTGAAGATATTAGTGACTTATGCCGTACAAGGCGAATTTACAGAAATCAAGTGGCCCGATGTGGAGGTATATTATGTACGGACAGGCATTGGAAAAGTGAAAGCGGCTTTTCATTTGGCGGAAGCCATTCAGCAGGTGAAGCCGGATATTGTGATCAATCAGGGAACAGCCGGAACGATTAACCATCAGGTTGGGGATGTCTTTGTCTGTCGTCATTTTGTCGACCGGGATATGCATAAAATGTCCGGATTAGGAATGGAGTGCCACATTGATTCGTCAGAGTTGCTTGCTGCCAGAGGCTTTTGCCGGCACTGGACCGAATCGGCAACTTGCAATACCGGTGATAGCTTCCTGACCGAACTGACGGATATTGAAGGGGATGTGGTAGATATGGAAGCCTATGCACAGGCCTTTGTGTGCAGGGCTAAGGAGATTCCTTTTATTTCGGTGAAATATGTTTCGGATGTGATCGGGCAGAATTCTGTGAAGCATTGGCAAGACCGGCTGGAAGATGCTTGTGCGGGATTGTCTCACTTCTTCAATGTTTTGAAAGAAAGTATATGATAAGTCACTCCTACGGCTATCAGGAAGAGGAGTACTTTGACCCAAACCAACGGAATCAGGAAAAAAATGCAATAGAGCATCGTGCCCCACATTAGCAGGAGTGAGATGATTTTAGCGCGTAAGGGGATTGCCTTATTTTCACGGAAGTTACGTATATAGGTACCGAAATATTTGTGATTCAGCAGCCATTGGTATAGGCGCGGAGATCCTTTGAAGTAGAGGGCGGCAGTGAGCAGCAAGAAAGGAGTAGTGGGTAACAATGGCAGGAAAATACCGAGAATGCCAAGTCCCAGCGAAAGAGTACCTAATATAATACAGATCGTTTTCATTCCGCAAAAATAGGAAAAATAACTTTTCTCGCTGAATGAAAACTATCTTTTGTATTATCTTTGTAGCCGCACCGAGGTGACATTAGGTGTAGTAACCATTAATAATACATATAACGATGTTTACAGTAATTAAACGAATGGAAATATCGGCTGCACATAAGCTGATTCTTCCGTACCGGAGTAAATGCGCCACTCTTCACGGTCACAACTGGATTATCACTGTCTATTGCCGTTCAGAACGGCTCAACTCGGATGGAATGGTAGTGGATTTTACCCAGATAAAACAGACCGTCAAGGAAAAACTGGATCACCAGAATCTGAATGAAGTACTTCCTTTTAATCCCACGGCGGAAAATATTGCCCGTTGGGTATGCAAGCAGATTCCACAGTGTTATAAGGTAGAGGTACAGGAGTCGGAAGCAAATACGGTGATTTATGAGAAAGATTAACGAGATTTTTTATAGTTTACAGGGAGAGGGGTATCATACAGGTACCCCTGCTGTTTTCATACGTTTCTCAGGGTGTAATCTGAAGTGTGACTTTTGTGATACCCGGCATGAAACCGGTGAAATGATGACAGACGAAGAAATTGTAAATGAAGTAAAGAAGTATCCGGCTGTCATGGTGATTCTTACCGGGGGGGAGCCTTCACTTTGGATTGACGATGCCTTTATCGATTTGTTGCACGGGGCGGGCAAGTATGTGTGTATCGAAACCAATGGAACGAAACCTTTGCCTGCTGCTATCGACTGGGTGACTTGTTCGCCTAAGCAGGGTGTCAAATTAGCTTTAAACCGGATGGATGAAGTTAAAGTTGTTTACGAAGGACAAAATATTGACGTTTATGAACAGCTTCCTGCCGAACATTTCTTCCTTCAGCCTTGTTCTTGTAATAACACCGCGGAAACGGTGGATTGCGTGATGCGACATCCCAGATGGAGACTTAGCCTGCAAACGCACAAACTGATAAATATTTTGTGAGCTACGGAAGCTGATACGAGGGCTGCATGTCATAAGCTGTGCATTATGAGTGGCTTTGCTGTCCCCGTACGTATTTCATAGTTGATAACTCGTGGCTTATGACTCGTGACTTGTAACTAATTAATGATATATTATGAAAGTAGGTTTGTTTATCCCCTGTTATATCAATGCCATCTATCCGCAGGTAGGGGTGGCATCATATAAATTACTGAAGAGCTTAGGGGTGGATGTCGATTATCCTCTTGATCAGACTTGTTGCGGACAGCCCATGGCAAACGCCGGTTTTCAAGATGAATCTTTAAAGATGGCTATCCGTTTCAATGATTTATTTCAGAAGTATGATTACATTGTAGGCCCGTCTGCCAGTTGTGTGGCTTTTGTGAAAGAAAACCATCCCGGTATTTTGGCTAAAGAGGGTCATCAATGCCAGAGTGCAGATAAGATTTACGACCTCTGTGCCTTTATTCACGATGTGATAAAACCTACGAAAATCCCTGCTCGTTTTCCCCATAAAGTCAGTATTCATAACAGCTGTCACGGTGTACGTGAACTTTTTCTATCTGCTCCGAGCGAATTGAACATACCTTATTTCAATAAATTGCGCGATTTGCTCCAGATGGTCGAGGGGATTGAAGTGTTTGAACCCAGCCACGTGGACGAATGTTGTGGTTTCGGCGGTATGTTTGCAGTCGAAGAGCAGGCTGTATCCGTCTGCATGGGACGTGATAAAATACGACATCACATGGAGACTGGTGCCGAATACATAACCGGAGCCGATAGCTCCTGTCTGATGCATATGCAGGGTATCATTGAGCGTGAACACCTGCCTATCCGAATTATTCATGTTGTAGAAATATTAGCATCACAATTATGAGTACCAAGCATGCAAAAGCTGCCGAGAAGTTTCTGGACAATCCGGTGATGGCAGCATGGCACAATGAGACTCTTTGGATGGTCCGTGCCAAAAGAGACAAGATGAGCAAGGAAGTACCCGAGTGGGAAGAATTGCGTGACAAGGCATGTGCGTTGAAACTTTATTCCAACAGCCACCTTGAGGAACTCTTGCTGGAATTTGAGAAAAACGCCACTGCCAACGGGGCCATCGTTCATTGGGCAAAGGATGCGGAAGAGTATCGTGCCATTGTTTATGAAATATTGAGCAGTCATGGAGTGAAACATTTTGTGAAAAGCAAATCGATGTTGGCGGAAGAGTGTGAACTAAACCCGTTCCTGATAGAGAAAGGAATAGACGTTGTGGAGTCCGATCTCGGAGAGCGCATTCTTCAGTTGATGAATCTGGCGCCAAGTCATATTGTGCTTCCGGCTATTCACATCAAGCGTGAACAGGTGGGAGAGCTGTTTGAAAAGGAAATGGGAACGGAGAAAGGTAATTTTGATCCTACTTATCTGACCCATGCCGCTCGAAAAAGCTTGCGGAACATCTTCCTGAATGCGGAAGCTGCCATGACGGGAGCCAACTTTGCCGTAGCATCCACTGGAGATATAGTGGTTTGCACGAACGAAGGAAATGCTGATATGGGGACATCGTGCCCGACACTGAATATTGCTGCTTTCGGTATGGAGAAGATCGTGCCGGATATGGAGGCTTTGGGAGTGTTTACCCGTTTGTTGGCGCGTTCGGCAACAGGGCAACCTATCACTACCTATACCTCTCAATATCGCAATCCCCGTGAAGGAGGCGAATATCATATTATCATTGTAGATAACGGACGAAGCGCTTTGCTTGCCCATCCCGATCATATCAAGACTTTGAATTGCATCCGATGCGGTGCTTGTATGAATACTTGTCCGGTGTATCGCCGGAGCGGGGGATATTCCTACACCTACTTTATTCCCGGTCCTATCGGTATCAATCTGGGTATGGCACATGATCCGGAAAAGTATTATGATAACCTGTCAGCCTGTTCGCTGTGTATGTCTTGTTCGGATGTTTGTCCGGCAAAGGTAGACCTGGCTGAACAGATTTATAAATGGCGGCAGGATCTGGATAAGATTGGAAAAGCTAATACGGGTAAAAAAATAATGTCCGGTGGCATGAAAGTATTGATGGACCATCCGGCTCTATTCAATGCGGCTCTTTGGGCTGCTCCGGCAGTTAACCATTTGCCGCGTTTTATCAAATACAATGATTTGGATGCCTGGGGTAAGGGTCGCGAACTGCCAGAGTTTGCCAGCGAATCGTTCAACGAGATGTGGAAGAAAAATAAAGTGCAAGGAAAGGAGGAAAACAAATGAGTAGTAAAGAAGAGATATTGGCGAGTATCCGTAAAAATACGAAGAACCGTTATGAATACCCTGATTGGCAAATCAAAACCACTACTTATCCGGATGTGGTTGCCAAATTCTGCGAGATGAGTTTTGCCGTCGGAGGTGAAGCTATTGTATTGGGGGAGGGAGAAGATATCAATGCTGTCATCCGTCGTACTTACCCTGATGCTGCCAGTATTGCTTCCGATCTGGAGGAAATCACCTGCGCTACATTCAATCCTGATTTGCTGACTCGCGCACAAGATCTGAATGGAACCGATATAGCTGTTGTTAAAGGCGAAATTGGGGTGGCCGAGAATGCAGCTGTCTGGATTCCCCAAACGGTGAAGTACAAAGCGCTCTATTTTATAGCCGAAAAACTGGTGATTGTTTTGGACAAGAACCGTATTGTGAGCAATATGCATCAGGCTTACGAGCTGATAAAAGATGAAAAATATAAATTTGGTACATTTATCTCCGGCCCTTCAAAAACTGCTGATATAGAGCAAGCGTTGGTGATGGGAGCGCACGGTGCGAGAGATGTATTGGTAATATTGAAGTGATGAGGGAATGTTTATCTGTGGTGAAACAGATTTCTGCAATATCCTCTTATACAAATATATGTTTGCAAATAAAGTAAAGAAAGTGGCTGCCATTCACGACCTTTCCGGTATGGGAAGGGTTTCTCTGACAGTCGTAATTCCTATTCTGTCGTCTATGGGGTTTCAGGTATGTCCGTTGCCTACGGCCATCCTTTCTAATCACACGCAATATCCGCATTTCACTTTTCTTGATCTGACGGATGAAATGCCTCGTATTATTGCCGAGTGGAAACGTTTGGAGGTGGAGTTCGATGCTATCTATACCGGTTATTTAGGATCACCCAGGCAGATTCAGATTGTATCTGACTTTATCCGTGATTTTCGCCGGAAAGATAGCTTGACGGTGATAGATCCTGTCTTGGGAGACAATGGTAAACTCTATTCAAATTTTGATGAATCTATGGTGGCAGAGATGCAGCAGTTGATCACACATGCCGATGTGATAACTCCCAATCTGACGGAACTTTTCTATCTGCTCGGCCGTCCGTATAAAGAGACCAATACCGATCAGGAATTAAAGGATTATCTGCATTGCCTGTCAGAAAAAGGGCCTGAGGTGGTGATCATAACTAGTGTGCCTGTGTTGGATGAACCTCATAAAACTTCGGTTTATGCTTATAACCGGACAGGAAATCGCTATTGGAAAATCACTTGCCCTTATCTGCCTGCCCATTATCCGGGTACGGGAGATACATTTACGAGTGTCATTACCGGAGCTTTGCTGCAGGGAGACAGCCTTCCCATTGCTTTGGATCGTGCTACCCAGTTTATCCTGCAGGGAATTCGTGCCACTTTCGGTTATGAGTATGATAACCGTGAAGGTATTCTGTTAGAAAAGGTACTCCATAATCTTGATATGCCAATTCAGAGTAGCAGTTACGAGCTGATTTAAATGTTTCCGGAGTACATCTATTCATAAAAAAGCACTGCTCCAAAAATGAAACAGTGCTTTTTGCCCTTTAAAGATGCATCTTTATTTTACTTCTTCACCTTTTTCGTTCATTACTACAGTTGTCTCTGTACCGTCTTTCTGTGTAACGACTACTTTGTAGAGTTTGCCGTCTTCTTTAGCTGTTACTGATGCTTCTTTGATAGTCGATTCAGGATAAGCTTTTCCGAGGGCTTCGGTTACTGCTGCAGGGAGATCTTTTACTTCAATCTTTGTATACTCGTCTTGTGGAGCCTGTGCAGTCGTTACTACTGCGTTAGCGTTTTCTACGTTCTGTGCGAATGCTACTGAGCTACCTAATCCCATAACCAATGCTATTGCTACTAATACCTTTTTCATAATTGTAAGTTTTGAGTTAATAAATGGGGTTTGTTTTTCTGTAAGCCGTTTGCTTACGATAATAGTAGTGCAAGCGGTGTGCCAGAATAAATATATATATGTTATCTTGTTGATTATTAGATTGTTATATTCAAAGATCTAAATCTCAATCTGTGGAAATTGGGGTTTTGGGGTGTGGATAACGTGGAAAACTTCCACAGTATCAGATACCTTTGGCAGTTTCTGCGAGCCGTATAAATTCTCTTTTATATCCCTTTTCGTCGTTTTCCAAGCCGGTCTTTGCCAAAGAAATCACTTTGTCATAATTGGCATTTCCCTTGAATTCAGAATCTCTCAGCAGTTGTCCGAACATGGCTACTGCGGCTGCGAAACGAAAATCGGCGGAAACCCGGTTGTTTTTAGAGTCAGTCAACGCCTGTTCTATCTTTTTGCTGGCATTGCCGTCCGGTGTTTTGTAGCGTAGTTTAACGGTTAGTAATTCATTAGAGTCGTTGACAGAGGTGGCAGTCTTTTGTTTCTTCTGATATTTCAAATCGTCCACTTTTCCGGTAAAATCACTTTTTACCCCTACAGGAATCACTTCATAGAAAGCTGTGACTGTATGTCCGGCTCCCATTTCTCCTGCATCTTTTGTGTCGTTGTTGAAGTCTTCATCTGTCAGCAAACGACTTTCATAGCCAATCAACCGATAGGCTTGTACCTGTGTCGGGTTAAACTCCACTTGTAATTTTACGTCTTTGGCGACCGTATGTAAAGTTGCTCCAAACTCGTTCACCAATACCCGGTTGGCTTCTTGCAGATTGTCGATATAGGCATGATTGCCGTTTCCCTTTTCGGCAAGAGTCTGCATCTTGCTGTCTTTATAGTTTCCCATCCCATATCCTAATACGGTGAGGAATACACCGCTCTTACGTTTTTGCTCAATCAGTTTCTCCAGTTCCTGATCCGATGATACGCCCACATTGAAATCACCATCGGTACAGAGGATGATGCGGTTATTGCCACCGGTTATAAAATTTTTCCGGGCAATTTTATAAGCCAGTTTAATTCCTTCTCCTCCCGCTGTAGAGCCTCCTGCTTCCAGTTCGTCAATGGCTTCGCGTATTTTTTGTTTATCGCTTCCCGGTGTGGATGCCAGCTTCTCTCCGGCAGCGCCCGAATATACCACGATTGCTACTTTATCTTTATCTCTCAGATTGTTAACTAATAACTTTAATGATGATTTTACCAGATCCAGACGTTCGGGACCATACATCGAACCGGATACATCGATCAGGAAGATTAGGTTCGAAGCAGGTAAGTTTTCGGTAGGAATTTCTTTTGCTTTCAATCCGATGCGGACTAACCGATGCTGTTCGTTCCAAGGACAAGTACCTATTTCTGATGTGATTCTTACCGGATCGTTCCCTGTTGGTTGTGCATAATTGTAAGAGAAGTAGTTTATTAATTCTTCTGTACGGATGGCATCAGCCGGAGGTAGCTCTCCTTTATTAAGGAATCGGCGCATATTGCTATATGAAGCTACATCCACATCGATCGAGAAAGTAGATAGCGGATTATCCCACACTTTCTTAAATCCATTTTCCTGTATTGCTTTATATTCTTCGGCAGACATCCCTACGTTGTATAACAGGCTGTGATTCATTGCGATGGGGGTAGCACCGCAAATCATTTTTTGTGTTTCTACTCCATAACCTATCACTACGCATTCTTCCAACTGTTGTGTATCCGTTTCCAAGGCGACATCTAAACGGGCAGAAGTCACTTTTATTTTTTGAGTGCGATATCCTATGAAAGAGAATACTAAGGTTGCTCCTTTGTTTGCACGAATGGAATAGGTACCGTCTGTGCCGGTAATGGTTCCGTTCTGTGTACCGTTTATTACAACGGAGCAACCGGCCACCGCTTCTCCGCTTTCAGCGTCTGTAACTATACCTTTTACTATGAAAGGCTGTGCACTGACTGCTCCCCATGAAATTACTGTCATTAGCAGTATAAGCATCAAAGCTCTGAATTGATTCGTTTTCATACTTTTATTGTTTTAAGTGGATAAATTTGATTCCTTGTTTTACTCAATAGATGCAATTCTCTTATAGATTCCATAAATAGATTCCTCTTTTTTTTAACTTTGCAAAAAAAATCCTGTTTTTCAGAAGAAACATATCGGAACAGACGGACGAGGAACTATTGCAGCATTATATGAAGTCCGGTGAAACAGAGTATTTCGGTGAACTTTATAACCGTTATATTCCGTTGTTGTATGGCGTGTGTCTGAAGTATCTCAAAGATGAAGCCCGGGCTCAGGATGCGGTGATGGAACTTTTTGAAGATTTGCTTCCTAAAATCACCCATTATGAAATAAAAACTTTCCGGACCTGGATATACCGGGTAGTAAAGAATCATTGCTTGCAAATATTACGGAAAGACTCTAAAGAGATTTCATTGGATTATACTGTTCATATTGTGGAATCCGATGAATTTTTGCATCTTTTATGTGAAGAGGAAAGTAATGCGGATCAATTGGAAGCTTTGCATCATTGTCTAAAGAAACTTTCTGAACCCCAACGTATCAGCATCCGGCATTTCTTTATAGAAGAAATGTCTTATGCCGATATAGTTGCGCAAACCGGTTTTACGCTGAATAACGTAAAGAGCTATATCCAGAACGGAAAACGTAATTTGAAGATTTGTATTAAAAATCGGCTTAAGGAATGAAACTATTAGACTACATACGGGGAGCCCGCAAAGGAAAAGAGGCGCATCGGCTGGAGAAAGAGGCTATGCGTGATCCTTTTCTGGCCGACGCGCTCGAAGGTTACAGCCGTGTAGGGAATGGAGCCGACGAGCAGATTGAGGAGTTGCGCCGTCGGATTAGAGCCCGTGCTGTGCGAAAGCGTAACCATGCTGTGGTCTGGAGTATCGCCGCCAGCCTGCTGATTGGAGTTTGTATCGGCTCTTATTTCCTTTTTCAGGAGAAACCTTTGTCGGATGAAGCACGGATGGCAATGGAACAAGCGGTTCATCCGAAACCCTTGTCGGTATATGAGGAAGAGAAGAAAGATGAGTTGGCTGAGGCGGTAATAAAGGATTCGGCAGGCCCGTCGAAGAAATTGATTTCAGAGAATAAGAAGAAAAAAATGCTTGCACCTTCATCTGAGGTTCCTCAAGTAATGACTCAGGAGTTGATGGAAGAAGCGCTGGAAGCCACCATTGACGACGAACCTTCGGCTATGGACAAAAAAATGGTTATGAGAGCTTCGGTGGCTAATGATAGTAGTTTTAACGCTAAAGTGGCTGTTGTTGGTAAGGTGCGTGGTAAAGTGACCGATCCCAGTGGTGAACCTCTTGTTGGTGCCACAGTCAGGGTGAAAGGGACTAATCAGGGGACTATCTCAGATGAAAATGGTGATTTTACTTTAAAGACAGATGGGAATCGGGAACTTTCAGTCGATTATATCGGTTATGAATCTGTTGTCCTTCCTGCTGATACGACTAAAGATTTATTGATAGCTATGAACGTAGATGATGCTACACTTGACGAGGTTGTAGTGGTAGGATACGGTTCGCAGCCGAAGAGTAGCGTTACAGGTGCTATAACGAGCTTAAAGATGTCAGGTACACCGCAACCGTCTATAGGGCGAAAAGCTTTTCGGAGGTATCTGAAAGAGAATCTGGTGCATCCTTCCGACAAAGAGTGTGCACGTGCCAAGGGAAAAGTGATTCTTACTTTCCGGGTAGATAAGGATGGACGTCCGGAATCCATTAGTGTTAAAAAGGGACTTTGTGCTTCGGCCGATAAAGAGGCCATTCGTCTGATTGAAGAGGGACCTGACTGGACTATTGGTGATGAATCGGTAGAGGTGAGTATCCGTTTCTGATAAACGAAAATCCCGCTTAGGTCATATGACTTAAGCGGGATTTTTTTTGCACGGGAGGAGAGGCTCGAACTCCCGACACCCGGTTTTGGAGACCGGTGCTCTACCAACTGAGCTACTCCCGTGTTTGCGGCTGCAAAGGTAGAATAAACTTCTGAATTGGCAAGCTTTTATGCAAAGAAGTTGCTAATTATTTTAATTTTTCCCATTCTTCGGGTTTGAAGCCTACCAATACGAAATGGTCTGTTACTACTAATGGCCGTTTCACCAGTTTGCCGTTAGTGGCCAAAAGGGCGATCTGTTCTTCTTCGGTCATTGTCGGGAGCTTGCTGCTGAGCTTCAGCTCTTTATATACTACTCCGCTGGTGTTGAAAAACTTCTTAACGGGTAGTCCGCTCAATGGAATCCAGGCTTTCAACTCCTCTGTCGTGGGATTATCTTCCACTATAAGGCGGTTGGTATACTCAATTTTGTTTTCCGTCAGCCACTTTTTGGCTTTTTGGCAAGTACTGCATGCAGGATATTGCAAAAAAAGAGGTTTCATATTTATTCTATATTAAGCATTTGTAAATCTTGATACATGACACGGTAAGCTGCCGCTTTTTTATCCAGTGCCAATGGGTATGCCCGTGAAGAAGAAGGCATCCGGTATAGTCGCATCGGACGTCCTTCAAAAACAAATTCAGAGAAATCTCCCACTTTGGGTTCTCTCACTTCGAATTGTGTCCGGAGAGTGTCTGTTGCCTTTTGTCCTGTTGTGACGATGGCTTTGCATTCCGGAATTAACCTGAGGAGCCGGCTTATGTCAGTGGGCTGCACCACTTCCAGAAACTTATCGGAAGCATTGTCCTGTAATCGTCGGATGGATGATGCGGTATCGAACAGTGCTATTCCTTTGTCGTTAAGGAAGTCTGTTATCCGTTCACGACAAAAGGCCTTCCTGTTTTCGTTCAGAAAATAATCCTTGTTGTTGAAGAATAAAAGTCCAACGATTCTCCACATATCATTGTTCAGGTTCGGGTAATAAAAATCCATTGACCATCGCTTTTTCTGGGGCGGAAAACTTCCCAGCATCAGCAATCGGGCATTGGCCGGGAGAAAAGGTTCTAACGGGTGGTTTTCTATTTCTATGTCCATTATTCGCTATTTGATTGGGAACAAAAATAGTGATAATATCTATTTTATAGAAACGTACTCCCACGATTTTTAATTACTTTTGCGCCTTAATTCAAAAAACATTCAACATGAGAAGAACCGCTATTGCTATTTTCTGTCTGTTTATCTTGTCTGTCGGCGTCGGGTTAAAGGCACAGAACATCCAGTTGCATTATGATTTTGGACGTTCTTTGTATGATAAAGATTTAAAAGGTCGTCCTGTACTAACCTCTACTGTGGAGAAGTTTCATCCCGACAAGTGGGGAAGCACTTATTTCTTTGTCGATATGGATTATACCTCGGACGGAGTGGCTGCCGCTTATTGGGAAATAGCACGTGAATTGAAATTCTGGAAGAATCCATTTTCGGTACATGTGGAATATAACGGTGGACTTGCCAAAGGTTTTTCTTATAATAACGCCTATTTGGGTGGTGCAACATATACTTATAATAATGCTTCTTTTTCACGTGGATTTTCATTGTCGGTCCTGTATAAGTATATTCAGAAACATCGTTCTCCCCATAACTTCCAGTTGACCGGGACCTGGTACATGAATTTCAGCAGGAACCTGCTTACTTTCTCCGGATTTGCTGATTGGTGGCGCGAAGAGACGGCTTATGGCAAAACGATTTTTCTTACCGAACCTCAGTTTTGGGTGAATCTGAACCGTATAAAAGGTATCAGTGACAAGTTTAATCTGAGTGTAGGTTCAGAAGTCGAGCTGAGTAATAATTTCGGTGGACGCGATGGTTTTTATGTCATCCCTACACTGGCGCTAAAATGGACAATAAACTAAAAAACTGATGAAAACTGATTTGATATACGGTATTGAGGACCGTCCGCCGTTTAAAGATGCTTTATTTGCGGCATTGCAACATCTGCTTGCTATTTTTGTAGCTATTATTACTCCTCCGTTGATTATTGCCAGTGCTCTGAAACTGGATGTAGAGAAAACCGGATTTTTGGTATCGATGTCTCTTTTTGCTTCGGGAGTGTCTACTTTTATCCAGTGCCGACGTTTTGGCCCTATCGGGGCGAGACTGCTTTGTATACAAGGCACGAGCTTTTCGTTTATTGGTCCCATCATTGCTACGGGGCTTGTAGGCGGACTTCCTCTTATTTTTGGTGTCTGTATGGCGGCAGCTCCCATTGAAATGGTTATTAGTCGTACCTTCAAGTATATGCGCAATATCATCACTCCGCTGGTTTCGGGTATTGTGGTATTGCTTATCGGGTTGAGTCTGATAAAGGTAGGTATTGTTTCTTGTGGAGGTGGTTATGCTGCGATGGATAATGGAACATTTGCTTCTTGGGAGAACCTTTCGATTGCAGGTGTGGTTTTGCTCAGCGTTTTGTTTTTCAATCGTTGCAAAAATAAATATTTGCGTATGAGTTCTATTGTGCTGGGACTTTGTTTAGGATATGGGCTCGCTTTTGCTTTAGGAAAAGTGGATATGAGTGCTTTGAATGTAGAGATGTTGATGAGTTTTAATATTCCTCAGCCATTTAAATACGGACTTGATTTTAATGTGTCTTCTTTTATCGCTATCGGGCTGGTGTATATGATTACAGCTATTGAGGCGACCGGAGATGTGACGGCGAATTCAATGATCTCAGGTTTGAAGATTGAAGGTGACGACTACCTGAAACGGGTTTCGGGTGGTGTGATGGCCGATGGCTTTAATTCTTTCCTGGCAGGTATTTTCAACTCTTTCCCGAACTCTATTTTTGCGCAGAATAATGGAATTATTCAGCTGACAGGAGTAGCCAGTCGGTATGTGGGTTACTATATAGCGGCAATGCTGATTCTTTTAGGATTATTCCCGATTGTAGGAGCTGTTTTTTCGTTGATGCCGGACCCGGTGTTGGGCGGAGCTACTTTGTTGATGTTCGGAACTGTGGCAGCAGCCGGAATCCGCATCGTTTCGTCACAAAACATCGGACGTAAGGAGACATTGGTGCTGGCTGTCAGTCTTTCATTAGGGCTGGGAGTGGAATTGATGCCTGATGTATTGAGTCAGGCTCCCGAAGCTATCCGCAGTATCTTTTCGTCAGGTATCACTACCGGTGGCTTGACTGCGATTATAGCAAATATCGTAATTCGGGTGAAAGAGGAAGAAGAACGATGAATGATGAACAGTGAACGATAAACAGTTCATCGTTTATCGTTCACTGTTTATCGTTTATAATACTTCCAGATTACTCATCCGGTCTGTTGTGTGGAATTCAAATTCCGGATATTCATATAGTTTGAAGCGGGGCTCTGTTTCTCCTTCCGTATAGCTCCAGATGCTGGCATAGTCTTCCGGATCTTCCCCCATTTTGCTTAATTGCCTTAAATAAGCTGCGAGCGATTTATTTTCCACGATATATATTTTCCCCAACTTGTCAATAATAGAACTGTGGCGTCGGGTACTGTCATGGTCAAAGCGAAGGATGCGTTTACCTTCTTCGGTGATTCCCACCAGGTTGAATGTCATGCTCTTGCCGATAGCAGGCAGATTGAGTACGCTTCGGTCTGTAGCCATGAACGGTAGATGGTGTTTCTTCATGAAACGGCGTATACGGGCGGCTGTGTCTTCACCTGTTTCGAGAAGAGAATATAGTTCGTCAGCTTGTTCCGGAGTTAGTTTACCAAATGTTTTTTCCTCATGCTGTTCCTGCATCGACCGGCTGTTAGGTGTGAATACAGCATAATTTTCATTGAATCCTTTGACAGAGAAGGTATAGTAACAGACCACTCCCAGCGAGTTGAGCACTTGGCGTAGCCTTGTGGTATGTCCTCGTCGGGATGCTGCCACGGTATATACGAGCTGATTAGTGATAAGCCATCCGGCGGAAAGGATTTTCCGGATGGCTTCCCGGGTTTGTGGTGTCACCTCCAACGGGCTCTGGAAGTGGGTTTGAATTATAAATTGCTTCATTCCGATGGCAGAGGCTTTTTCTTTGAATTCTCTCAGAATCTCTATCAGTTCATCATTGATGCGCATAGGCAGGTAAGCCAGTAATCTCGATCCTAAACGGACACGCTGTAATTCAGCGTATTTTTCTCCTTCCGGACGTTCTTGGTTTGCTTTTCGTTTTCGTGCGGCCATGCGATATACGGCTTCAAGAATGTTTCGCAAAGTCTTGTTCTGACTCATCAGAGCATCTCCTCCGGTAATCAATATATCTCGTAACTGGGTGTCTTCTTCAAAATAAGTCATCAACCTGCGTAGTTTCTTATCCCAACTTTCTTTAGGGCGGAGCGCGTCGAATTCAAAATTCAGTCGTTCGCTTTGGAAGTCGTACATACGTTGACATGAAGCGCACAGTCCTCCGCAGGCACGTCCCATTGTATCGGGAATCAGGATAGCTACCTCCGGATAGCGACGGTGAATGTTATGCCCGTCCGGCAATAGCCATCCCGCAGCGTTCGGTTTTCCGGCTTCTACAATATCTTCGCGCTCCCAGGCACGGATATTGCCGTAGGTTTCCACCAAACGGGGTGAATAGAGGATGTAGCTTCGGATAGCTTCGTCATTGTATCCTTCGCCGTTGGTGTTGAGCAAAGAAAGATAATAGGGCGTGGCGAAGAAAGGCATCCCTTTTTTACGGGCTCTGGACAATAAATACATTGTTTCGCTGGAAAGAGAATTTCCGAGGAAGCGGTTGAGTTCGGCAGGAGTTTTGATAGCCATCGAAAGGTGGAAGCGGAAATCATCCCACCACCGGCAGACCTGATGGTATTTCTCCTCATAACTCAATCCTTCTTCAAAGTGGAACCGGGAGGATGGCTTTGATTTCCGGTTCTCTATTTTCTGTATCAGCAGATGCAGCATTCGTTCTTTGTTTTCGGTGCGTAGCTCTATCACGTCTTCGTCCAGTCCGGTGGCCCAGCGTTCGGTTCTGTTTTTGATTCGTTGCGGAGAGGGTAGGGGCATTTCCGGGTCCTCCAGTCTTTTGAAGAGGTTATACAGATCCAGGAACAAGTCAGTAGGCATTTCTGCATTTTCCAGATTCCCGGTCAAGAAGCGTCGGAGAAGGGATAAGGTCTGTATTTGCATATCCTGTTCGTTAGACAATTCATGAACTGTCTTTCCGTCGTAGTTGATAAGGAGTCGAATTTGCTCACCCGCTTTGTTCCCTCCGGATATGTGAGAAGCAAGGAACTCTTGCAGGTGGCTTTTAAAGTCTGTGTCATCAAGACTTTGCCGGGCCATTGCTGTGAGTTCGGGTAACTCCTGACAGTATAGTTGACGGATTTGGGAAAGTGTGAGTGAAAGCATTTTCTTTTGTTTCATACGCGATTGTTTTTAAGTTGTTAAAATTGAAATATTTGCATAAATATAATAAAAAAAGCGGAGGTAGAAAACCTCCGCTTTGCTATTCGTGCTATTCTTTACGATTCTTTTTTGTTTAATAACATTCAGCTTTTCATTTTGTTTTTGCTTCTTCGTCCTTGTGTTTAGGCTCCTTTTTAGCCAACAAGACAATGTTATAAACGTACTCTGACATCCATTGTTCCGAGAATCCGAGACGTTCTTTGTATTGACGTACAGCCGCTGCCGTTTTGTGTACGTCATCTGCTTTCCATACCGTTTTGGTACATACATCATGTACTGTCTTTTCTGTCATGGAGCGCAGGGCCTTTTTAAATAGGGCCGGCATACGGAATTTCCATTGCATCAGGTTGCCCATCAGCATCATCAGGTCGCTTGAGAATCCCTGATACATGAAAAGGTATGCTTGTACATCGTTTTGCGTACGGCAGTTTTTTTTGATAGATGTGTCTATCTCTTTAAAGAATGATTCACTGATGCCGTAATCCTGCATCAGCATCTTGCGGGATGCCGATTTCTCGGCTAATCCTAACTTACCTCCTTGCGTGGCTACTTTGAACAAACGTTTGAAGTTGGCTACATCCGGCAGGAAGCGGATATTTGTGATACCCAAATTTACTGCAATTACAGATTGAAAATATACACGTGTCAGTGATACGAAGTCTTCGACATTGCCCACTACTTTTGCGTCAGCGTCGGCTTGTTTTTTGAATAAGTTAGCGAATATGCTCATAAGTCATTTGGTCAATTTATAGATTGAGGCTGCAAATTTACTAAATAACTTGTTAAATTGCTACAGATTATATGGATAACATCTATTCTTTTTGAGGTACTTTACCAACATTCGATGTCCTGCTCTATGTCTTTCATTTTGTTTTTGGTGAATACCGGACTTTGGATGCCCGCTTTCTTCTGTTCACGATAGTCCTGCAATAAGCGGAAAGCATATTTTCCGAGGAAGGAAATTGCTATCAGGTTGCAGACAGCCATTAATCCCATGGTAATATCTGCCAGTCCCCATACGAAGTCGAGTGTGGACATGGCACCTACCCATACCATGGCGCCTACCAATATCCGGTAGAGGTATACCACCCATCTCCTGTGGGTAAGATAGCGGATGTTTGCTTCACCGTAATAATAATTTCCAATGATACTGCTGAACGCAAAAAAGAAGAGAGCGATTGCCACAAAAATACCTCCGAGGCTCCCTATTTCATTGTTCAGTGCATGCTGGGTAAGTTGCACTCCATTGGTCGAACCGTCGAGCGGAGCACCACTGAAAAGAATGATAAATGCCGTACACGAACAGATGATAAGTGTATCTGTAAAAACTCCTAAAGTCTGGATCAGGCCCTGCTTGACGGGATGTGACACGTATGCTGTGGCGGCTGCATTGGGTGCGGAACCCATACCGGCTTCATTGCTGAACAGGCCCCGTTTGATGCCTTGCATCAGAGCAGCTCCCATACCGCCTCCCAAAGCTTGTTGCCAACCAAAAGCATGACTGATGATGGTTTCGATAACACCTGGCAGATGCGTGATGTTCAGGAGTACAATGGCCAGTGCCAGCCCTACATATCCCAGTGCCATAATGGGGACAATGATGCTGCTTACTTTGGCGATGCGCTGGATGCCTCCGAAGATGATCAATAAAGTGAGTCCGGTCAGGATGATTCCCATCGGTATGTGGTTGATGCCGAATGCATGCTCTACGGCCGCACAAATGGTATTACTCTGTACCGAATTGAAAGCGAAACCGAAAGTAATGGTAATTAGTATGGCAAAAAGAATTCCCATCCATGGCTTCTTCAATCCCTTCTTCATGTAATAAGCAGGACCTCCTATAAATGATTCCTTTCCTTTTTCTTTATATAACTGTGCAAGGGTAGATTCGACAAAAGCACTTGATGCTCCTAACAAGGCAATGATCCACATCCAGAATATCGCACCCGGTCCGCCTACGGCAATAGCTGTAGCTACGCCTGCAAGATTTCCTGTCCCGACACGACTTGCCAGTGATATGGCGAAAGCCTGGAATGAAGAAATATGTTTTTCTCCGTTCTCCTCTTTTCCGCCGGAATCTTTCAGAAGACGTACCATTTCGCCAATCATCCGGAATTGTACGAAACGGGTTTTAAGCGTGAACCAAACGGCGCACCCCAACAGCATTGCAATAAGGATGTAGGTCCATAATATATCGTTAATCAGATCCATGTCTTTGTTAATTAAATCATCGGTGCATTGTGCTATGGTTCATCCGGCCGATACGTAGTTGAACCATCGTTTTAATAATGTTGATAATCAGTAGATTATATTTACCTGCTTTTTTCTCGGTATGTAAATCCATTTACTTCGGCGTGTAAAAGCATTTACCTCGGCATGTAAATCCATTTACCTCGGTATGTAAAAGCATTTACCTCGGCATGTAAATGGAACTGGCATTCAAGGCAGCAGATGCTCTCCCTTAGGGTGCGCGTCAAAACACCGTATTCTCCGGCCCCCCCTTCTATTTCAGTCGGAAGTAGAATTTGTGGTTTTCGAATATTGGTTCCACAATGTCGAACCGGATTAACTTAGCCAATAAATGCTCTGCGGCCCGTCGGGAAATACCTGCTTGCCGGCAATAGCGATTCAGTGAGAGTGAGGTGTTTTTTTCCAGTAAGTCGAGTAATAACTGTTCTCGCTCGGTATATTGGATCAGTTCACCTGCCGGATTTCCACTTTGCTGCCAAATGCGCAGATGTACCGGAGTAGCCAGGATATTCTCGTCTTTAATGCGGATATATGCCAGTGGTTTACCGGTTTCATCCTTGGCATAAACAGGCTTGTTCTCACTTTCCTCTATTTGTACGACTAATACAGAACGTCCCTCGACGTGAAATGTTTGCATGGAATAATGCACTTTCGGCTGACAGTAAAGTTGGGCAGCTGCTTCTATCATGTATTTTTCTTCGTCCGAACGTACACCGGCAATTTTCCCATTGTCTTTTACTCCGATCAACAACCGTCCTCCATCGGTGTTGGCAAAGGCCGACAGCGTTTTGGCAATCTTGCGGGCATCGGATATTTCAAATTTAAAGTCTTGTTGCTGATGCTCCCCTTCGGCTATCAATGCGTGTATGTAATCAGTATCTGTAAGCGGTTTCATGCTTGCAAAAGTAGATAAAAAAGACTAAACCTCATTTTTTTGCCGATTTTTAGCCGATAATTTCAAAAAAAATATCGTTTTTATGCGTTTATTTCGGGAAAGGATGTATTTTTGCCCATCATTATTAACGAAGAAATAAATAAGGATTATGAAAGAATTAGTAGAAAAGATTGCTACTTTGGTAGCTGAGTTCAACAAAGATGCAAATGCTCAGATCGAAAATGGTAACAAAGCTGCAGGAACTCGTGCCCGTAAAGCTTCATTGGAAATCGAAAAAGCAATGAAAGAATTCCGTAAAGTATCTTTAGAAGAATCAAAGAAGTAATCTTACGAATAGAAGAAAATGAAAAGCCGGTCTCAGTTTTGTGACCGGCTTTTTTATTTTACAGAAACTAAGCTTGTATCTATTGGCAGAAATAGTAAATTAGCAGGTATCCTCTTTTTTTGCAGATACTGTTTCCTCTTTTATTTCTGAGGTAAAAGTTTCAAGTATTCTCCATATCCTTCTTCCTGCATTTTCTCTTTGGGGATGAAGCGTAAGGATGCACTGTTGATACAATAGCGCAATCCTCCTTTGTCTTTGGGACCATCGGTGAAAACATGTCCCAGATGTGCGTCTCCCGTTTTACTCCGTACCTCCGTCCGCACCATTCCGTGTGATGTATCCGTCTTTTCTTTCACTGACTCTTTTTCGATCGGTTTGGTGAAGCTGGGCCAACCACATCCGGAATCGAACTTATCTGTTGAAATAAAAAGGGGCTCTCCGGTGGTGATATCTACGTAGATGCCATCTCGTTTTTCATTCCAGTATTCGTTATGGAAGGCTGGTTCGGTTGCATTCTTTTGTGTGACGGCATATTGTTCGGCTGTCAGCTTGTTGCGAAGTGTGGCATCATCCGGCTTTTTATAACTTGCCTGTGGTGTTTCGGCACCCTGTGCATTGGCCTTCTTTGCCAATTCAAAGAGTGCCGGATTTATGTGGCAGTATCCTCCAGGATTCTTATCCAGATAATCCTGATGGTATTCCTCTGCTTTATAGAAATTGGACAAAGGCTTCACTTCCACTATAATAGGTTTAGAGTATTCTTTGGCCAATTCACCGATGGCGCTCCGGATTGCAGGCAGATCTGCTTCGTCCGTATAATAGATACCGGTGCGGTATTGTGTTCCACGGTCATTTCCCTGCCGGTTCAGGCTTGTGGGATCAATCGTTTTAAAAAACAGGTCAATCAGAAGTTTCAGTGACACTTCTTGTGGGTTATAGTCCACTTTAACGGTTTCCGCAAAATTGGTTTTCCCTGTACATACCTGTTGATAGGTTGGGTTGGCAATGTTTCCATTGGCATATCCGGTCTGGGTTGACTTTACTCCTCTGATTTGTTTCAGGAAATGTTCAGTTCCCCAAAAGCAGCCGCCCGCAAAATATATCTCACTCTGATTTTTCATACTTTTTTTCTCCTGTTTTTGTTGATAAATCCATTGTACGCCTTGTGCATAGCCGGTATAAATGATACCTGCCAACAGCACGACAAATATAGTGAACTTCTTTTTCATAATCCTTGGTCTCTTTTATAAATAACAAATGAACATCAATTTCTGATTATTAAGAACTGTTGTATCCTTCCATAAAGTGGTTAAAAAGAGATTATCTTTTGTTCTTTCAAGGGATTGTGCTTACTTTTGGCATAAACATTCTCTTGCTTTGCAGCAGAAAAAGAGTTCAGTATGGCAAAACAACAATTCAATAAACTAATTTGGCTGGTGGATACGATCTTTCGGAACGGACCTGTGACATTCGCCGAAATCAACCGTCGCTGGCGGGCGGGAGACGGTAGCCGTGTGGATATTCCTTTGCGGACTTTCCACAACCATCGACAAGCTATCGAGGAGATGTTCGACATCAACATTGAATGCGATAAGCGGGATAATACCTATTATATAGCAGATGCCGAGGGTATGTTGGGCGATAAGTTGAAGATGTGGTTACTGAATAGTTTTTCATTAAACAATGTACTGCAAGAAAATGTAGATATGAAGAACCGGATTGTGTTTGAAGAAGTTCCTTCAGGAATACAATTTATGGATACCATTATCAATGCTATGCGTAGCGGGAATGTGCTTGTTATGGAATATCAGGCATATAATTGGGAGCAATCCAAGAGTGTATTGCTTGAACCTTATTTCCTGAAACTTTTTCGGCACCGTTGGTACCTGATAGGAGTGAATCGGGAATATAAGGCTTTCCGTTCTTATTCTCTCGACCGGGTCAGGGAGATCAGCCTTTCAGAAGATACTTTCAGTTTTCCGCGTAAATTCACTCCCCAAGATCATTTTCGCAATAGTTTTGGTATTATTCGAGATGAGAGTCTGGTTCCTCAGCGCACAGTACTTAGAGCCACAATTTCGCAGGCACCATATCTGAGAAACCTTCCTTTACATTCCAGTCAGAAGGAAATTGCTGTTACCGGGAATTACGTTGATTTTGAGTTGTATATATCACATACGTATGATTTTGTACAGGAGTTGTTGTCTAAGGGAGCGGCATTGGAGGTGTTGGAGCCCCGGTCATTAAGGGATACGATAAAAGATGAGATAAGAAATATGCAAACCCTTTATCACTTATGAATGCGAATGTACTTGAAAAACTGAAGATACTGGCAGAGTCGGCCAAGTATGATGTTTCTTGTGCTTCCAGTGGTACGGTGCGCTCCAACAAACCCGGCATGTTGGGCAATACTGTGGGAGGCTGGGGCATCTGCCATAGTTTTGCGGAAGACGGTCGCTGCATTTCGCTATTAAAGGTGATGCTCACCAACTATTGTATATATGATTGTGCTTATTGCATCAATCGGAGAAGTAACGACTTGCCCAGAGCTACGCTTTCCGTATCCGAACTGGTAGATCTGACGATTGAGTTTTATCGCCGGAATTATATTGAAGGACTGTTTTTAAGCTCTGGTGTGGTGCGTAACCCTGACTATACCATGGAGCGTCTGGTACGTGTGGCAAAAGATTTGCGTGAAGTGCACCGTTTTAATGGATATATCCACTTGAAAAGCATTCCCGGAGCCAGCCGTGAACTGGTGAATGAAGCCGGGCGTTATGCCGACCGCCTGAGTGTGAATGTGGAGATACCTAAAGAAGAGAATCTGAAACTGCTGGCTCCGGAAAAAGATCATAAGAGCGTGTTTGCACCGATGCTTTATATCCAGCAAGGGGTACTGGAGAGTAGTGAAGAACGGAAAAAGTTTCGCTATGCTCCTCGTTTTGCTCCGGCAGGGCAGAGTACACAAATGATTGTCGGTGCCACAGCCGAAACTGATAAGGATATCCTTTTTCTCTCTTCGGCTCTTTACCAACGCCCTACGATGAAACGGGTTTATTACTCCGGTTATGTATCAGTGAATACATACGATACCCGTTTGCCGGCACTTAAGCAACCTCCTCTGGTACGCGAAAACCGCCTTTATCAGGCGGATTGGCTGATGCGTTTTTATCAGTTTAAGGTTGATGAAATTGTGGATGACGCTTATCCCGATCTTGATTTGGAGATAGATCCCAAGTTGTCTTGGGCGTTGCGTCATCCGGAACAGTTTCCTGTCGATATCAATAGAGCGGATTATGAAATGATACTCCGTGTTCCGGGAATAGGAGTGAAATCAGCTAAATTGATTGTTGCTTCTCGCCGCTACTCAAAGTTGGGATATTATCAACTTAAAAAGATAGGTGTGGTCATGAAAAAAGCACAATACTTTATTACTTGCAGTGAATTGCCTGTACGGACAGTGAATGAGATGACACCACAGACCGTACGCAGCCTGTTGCTGCCTAAGCCTGTTAGGAAAAAGACGGATGAAAATCAGTTGTCGTTTGTTTTTTCCGATTGAGATTGTTATGACTCTTTTTATTTACGATAAAACGCTTGATGGCTTGTTGACAGCAGTATTTGATGCTTATTACCGCAAGACTTTCCCCGATGTTTTACTTACGGATGGGGAGGCGTTGCCACTTTTTTATGATGAAGTTTTTACGGTTATTACCGATGACGAAAAGGCAGGACGTGTCTGGCGGGGATTGCAAAAAAAAGTATCGGCGTCTGCACTTTCGGCCATTACCTGGTGTTGGCTGTCGGAATTGCCCGAGGTGGGTTTACTCCTGTTCCGGTACATCCGTAAAGCCATTGATTCCCCTGTATCCATTGAAACGAATTTTGGTGATCCGGATGTACTTGCCCTTTCCAGGATATGGAAACGAGTGGATTGGGAGCGGCTGCGTATGTTGCAGTTCGTTCGCTTTCAGAAAGCAGCGGATGGCACTTTCTTTGCTGCTTTTGAACCTCAGCACAACGCATTACCATTGACGGTTGCTCACTTTAAAGATCGGTTTGCCGATCAGCGGTGGCTGATTTATGATATGAAACGGCGTTATGGGTTTTATTATGACCTGCATACAGTGGAAGAGGTGACGTTTGATCAGGATACCCCAGCCGCCCACCTGGTTACCGGTATGCTCGACGAAAGTCTGATGGATAAAGACGAAAAACTGTTTCAGCAGCTTTGGAAGACTTATTTTAAATCTATCACGATCAGAGAGAGGCTGAATCCCCGGAAACACAAGCAAGATATGCCGGTACGTTATTGGAAGTATATCACTGAGAAACAGAAATGACCTTATTCAATCCGTTCTACTGTCACCTCGGGAAACTCCTGTATCAATGATAATAAATGCCCTTCGTCATTGTTCCGTTTGGACTTAATGACCATAGTCACCTGATAAGTTTCTATTCCTCCGTGTTCTTGCTTATCCATCTGATACGACACTATCAGATAATCCTTGGAGTTAAAACGGTCCGCTATTCCTTTCAATACTTGTTTATTGTCGGTGGAGAATGTAATCATTGAACTTTTCATCCCTATACTTTTGAACAAGTAGCTTAATACTTCAAGACCCACGAGAGTCAGTACCATGGCGGCAATGCCTATAACGTACATGCCCGCACCTACTGCCAGACCGATTCCCGCTGTCGCCCAGATACCGGCCGCTGTGGTCAGTCCCCGCACTATCTGCTTTTGGAAGATAATTGTTCCGGCACCGATGAAGCCAATGCCACTTACTACCTGCGCCGCTACACGACTTGGGTCGAGCGTAACACTATCCTCTTTTATTATCTCTTGAAAGCCATATTGGGAAACGATCATTATCAGTGCACTTCCCAGTGAAACCAGGAAGTGTGTGCGATAGCCGGCTTCCTTGGCACGGTATTCTCTATCCAGACCGATGACGGCACCCAAGATGCCGGCAACCAATAATCTTAATACAAAATCGAAGTTCAACATTATACGAAAATCTCCTTTCTGTCTTTATTCCAATAATTTATTCGTAACCTAAAGATACGATTGTTTTTAGAAATAACGTATATTCGCAGCTAAAAGATTATTTCTTTCGGAAAGACTATATATTCAGTACTGCATAAAACTTAAAACACACAATGAATAAAAGACTTTTTTATTTGATTGGCTTTGCTATAATATTGGCAGTTGAAATCATAATCGGTATGTATGTTCACGATCGTTTTGTACGTCCTTATATGGGTGATGCATTGGTTGTTGTGTTGATTTATTGCTTTATACGGATTTTTATTCCGAAAGGTTTATCTCAATTACCTTTCTATGTATTTGCTTTTGCCTGTTTTATTGAGGTTCTTCAGTACTTCCAGTTAGTCGATGTGTTGGGAATAACGAACCCTGTGACCCGTATTATACTTGGGTCTACTTTCGATTTGAAAGATATAGTCAGTTATGCCGGCGGATATGTATTTATTCTGTTGGTGGAACGTTTTTGGGGTAAGAAAGGAAAATAAGAACGGTTTTTCTGCTTGTTTTGTAAATTCTTTGAAATAAGTAGGCTTCGTTTATAAATTATTATGTAATTTTGCTGCATGTTATTGTTTGAGTGTGAACTAATTAATCTTGTTTGTCATGAGTCAAGAGAATCCTTCTTCCAAATTGGATGTGGAGTTTATTTATTTGCCTGTCGTCAATTATTCCATGCAGCAAAACCGGATACCTGTTGTACGGTTGTTTTCTATCAAAAATAATACGGAACATCCACTTGCGGATTTAAAGGTATCTTTGATTTTTGAGCCTGAGTTTGCAGCAGCTTCACCTGTGATGATAGAAAGGTTATCTCCAGGTGAAATGATCAAAATAACCACATTGAACCTACTTTTGGATCCTTCTTTTTTCATTCGGCAAACCGAACGTTTTTCCGGTGCTATCGGACTGATTGTTTCTTGTGATGAAGAAGTAGTCTTCCAAAGTAAATATCCCATTGATATATTGGCCTTCGATCAGTGGGGAGGTATTCAGGTGTTGCCCGAACTTTTGTCGGCGTTTGTGGTTCCCAATCATCCCATACTTACAGGAATTATTTCTCGTACAGCATCCATTCTGAAAGAGTGGTCAGGTAGCTCCTCGTTGGATGCTTATCAGAGTTGTAATCCTAATAGGGTAAAGATACAATTAGCTGCTTTGTACGAGGCTGTTAAGGAGCAGCACATTGCTTATTGTACACCTCCTGCCAGTTTTGGAGATGCCGGGCAGAGAATCAGACTTTCGGATAATGTGCTTTCCGGCAAATTGGGAACTTGCCTGGATATGTCCTTATTGTATGCTTCGTGTGCCGAAGCTATGGGATTGCATCCATTACTGGTGGTTATTCAGGGACATGCTTTGGTGGGATGCTGGCTGATTGACGGAACATTTCCTGATGCGGTGAATGATGATCCTTCGCTGTTGACAAAACGAACTGCAGACGGGATCAACGAAATTATTTTACTGGAAGCTACCTGCATGAACGATGGAAAAAATGTGACTTTCGATGCAGCAGTCGGATTGGCTAATGGTAAAATGTTAGCGGTGAACGATTTTATTTGTTTTATTGATGTGGCACGTAGCCGTTTTGCCCATATCCTGCCTTTGCCTCAGAGGATAATGCATGGGAAAGCATGGATCGTAAATCCGGAGATGATTCAGACACCGGAAGACGAGTCGCACGTCAGTTACAGCAATGCCCCGGAAGAGATTAAGCAATATGATTGGGGAAATCAGGACTGTTACGTGGAAGTCACCAAACAACTTTTATGGGAGAGAAAGTTATTGGACTTGAGTCTCCGTAATAATTTTCTGAACCTTCGCATTACCCGAAATGCTCTTCAGGTGATTTCGGCGGATGTGGATAAGATGGAGGATGCTTTTTCTGACGGAACGGAATTTCAGATCTTGGGCAAACCCTCTGACTGGGATAATCCATTGTATGATTTCGGACTTTATGGAGCTTTGACGGAATCTGATCCGATGCTCGGTTTGATTAAGCAGGAATTGACACAGAAAAGATTGAGAACCTATTTGAACGAACAGGATCTGAAAAAGTCGCTTACTTATTTATACCGTTCTTCCAGAATAGCTCTGGAGGAGAATGGGGCAAACACCTTATATCTTGCTCTGGGCTTGTTGAGATGGTATGAAACCGAACATAGTGAGCGTCCCCGCTATGCACCTATCTTGCTGCTTCCTGTTGAGATGATTCGCAAGTCTGTGTCCAAAGGGTACATCATCCGTGCCCGTGAAGAAGAGAGTATGCTCAATATCACTCTGTTGGAGATGCTGAGACAAAACTTCGGCATTACTATTTCCGGACTCGAATCGTTGCCGAAAGATGAGAATGGTGCCGATGTGAAACGTGTCTTTTCTATTTTCAGGAAGGCAGTGATGAATGAGAAACGCTGGGATGTGGAAGAACAGGCTATTTTGGGTACTTTTTCGTTCAGTAAGTTCATTATGTGGAATGACATTCATTCAAATGCTGAAGAGTTAAGTAAAAATAAGATAGTCGGGAGCCTGATGAGTGGTAAAATGGAGTGGGAGGTTGCAGATGTCGATGCCAGTGCCATAGAGCTGGACCACACTTTGACGCCTGCTGATATTGCTCTGCCTGTCAGTGCGGATTCATCGCAGCTTGAAGCGGTTTATGAAGCTGTGAGTGAAAAGAGTTTCATTTTACACGGTCCCCCCGGAACCGGTAAGTCGCAAACCATTACGAACATTATAGCCAATGCATTGTATCAAGGCAAACGGGTGTTGTTTGTGGCCGAAAAGATGGCTGCACTTTCTGTGGTACAAAAAAGGCTTACAAATATTGGCCTGGCTCCTTTTTGTCTGGAATTACATTCCAATAAAGCACGTAAAACAGATGTGCTCAGACAGTTAAAAGAGTCAACAGAGATTTTCCGGTATAAAGAACCGGAAGAGTTTAAGGAAGAGTCGGAGAAACTGTTTAAAATGCGTCAGCAGATCAATGGATATGTAGAGGCGCTGCACCGGGTATATCCTTGCGGTATTTCCGTTTATGAAGCGGTCACACGTTACAGTTCTATTGACGAAAAAGAAGAAATAATGATACCCGCTTTTCTGCTTACCACATTGACCAAAGAACAGTTGAACGAGTGGAACCATGCTGTGGAAGAATTGGTGGGAGTTGGAAAAGTAAGCGGACATTCTTATCATCATCCCCTCACCGGAATTAATATAAAGGAGTACTCTTCGCAACTGAAAGAGGAAACGGATAAGCTTTTGAAAGAGTATATAACTCTTTTACAGGTGATGGAGAAAAAGGTGGGAAAGTGCTTTTCAATATATGGAATAGGTAATAAATATACGGAGAAGTTGTTGGAGAGTCTGGTTCGGTTTATTCGTATCTTAATGCAACTTCCGGGGATGACTGCCAATTTGGTATTGATGACCGAGCCAAATGAGAATGTTGAGAAGATACGCCGTATCATTGAACATGGGCGAAAAAGGGATGCTGTCTACAGTTTGCTGAAACAATCGTTTGAAGATGCTTTTTTTACTTTTCCAGCACAGCAAAAGTTGGCGGAGTGGAAAGAGATTACACAAAGTTGGTTCCTTCCCCGTTGGCTGAAGCAACGTAAGTTCTGTAAAGAGATGTCTCTCTTTTCGTTGCAAGGGCGTATAGGCAAAGAACAGGTACTTCCGGTATTGCAGCAATTGCTTTCTTATCAGCAAGAAAAGCAGGAAGTGGACAGCAAAAGCAGTTGGCTGCAGAATTTGTTTGGTGCTAAGGCCCATTCAGGCGAAGAGCAGTGGGCTGATATAGAAGCGATGAGTGAGGGACTGCTTCAGTTGAACAGATTGTTGATGGGATTAGCCGAAGATGCGTCATCAGTACGCTTGGTTAAGGAGAAGTTGGCAGAACAGCTTTCAGAAGGCTATTCTTCATTCCGGCAAATGAACAAGGAACAACTTGAGGGAGTGGTACAGGACTGGGAACGTGAAAAGCAATTGGAGGAATCGATGCTGCAACTGCTGGGTATTTCCAAAGAGGTGCTTCATGTCAGTGAAGACAATTGGCTGGCGGGAGCGTTACATCAGTGTGAAATTTGGGCAAAGAACACGGATAAATTGAAGGACTGGTATCGTTGGCTGAATGTGTCCCGTCGGTTCGAAGCTTGTGGCTTGGAGTCTGTATTTACAGCGTATACGGAGTGTAACCTGCCTACCGAACGGATGATGAATATTTACTTGAAAGGATTTTATCGTAGTTTTACGGAATATGCCATTGGTACGGAACAGGTACTGCAGTTCTTTAGTGGAGAGTTGTTCAATGACAGCATTCTCCGTTTTCGTGAACTGAATGAACAGTATCAGGAATTGATAAAGAAAGAACTTTATGCAAAATTGGCTTCTAACATTCCATCGTTTGTGTATGCGGCTGCCCAAAGTTCGGAAGTGGGAATTTTGCAGAAGTGTATCCGTAGTAATGGGCGTGGGGTACCTATCCGTAAACTGTTTGATTCTATCCCTAATTTATTGCCACGCATGTGCCCATGTATGCTGATGAGTCCTATGTCTGTAGCGCAATATATCGATGTGAACCATGATAAGTTCGATTTGGTTGTATTTGATGAAGCTTCCCAAATGCCTACATGCGAAGCTGTTGGTGCCATTGCCCGTGGAAACCATGTGGTCGTTGTAGGTGACCCGAAGCAGATGCCGCCAACCAGTTTCTTCACCAGCAACTCTGTAGATGAAGAGCATATCGAGATGGAAGATCTGGAAAGTATCCTGGATGATTGTCTGGCTTTGTCTATGCCTTCCAAATATTTGTTATGGCATTATCGCAGTAAACATGAGAGCCTGATTGCTTTTAGTAATTCACAGTATTATGATAATAAATTGTTGACTTTTCCGTCTCCTGACGATCTGGCTGCAAAAGTTACGCTGGTATCTGTTGAGGGATATTATGATAAAGGAAAAAGCCGGCAGAATCAAGCTGAGGCACAGGCTGTAGTCGACGAGATTGTTCGTAGGCTTTCCGATCCGAAGCTGAGTCGTCAAAGTATTGGAGTGGTAACATTCAGTTCTGTACAGCAGACTCTGATTGAAGATATGTTGTCGGATGTTGTTATGCAAAATGCCGATTTGGAGAATCTTGCTTTTAACCGTGAAGAACCTGTTTTCATTAAGAATCTGGAGAATGTACAGGGAGATGAACGGGATGTCATTTTGTTTTCAGTAGGTTATGGTCCGGATATCAACGGACGGGTCAGCCTTAATTTTGGTCCGCTGAACCGTGATGGTGGTGAACGTCGTTTGAATGTAGCGGTATCTCGTGCCCGGTATGAGATGAAAGTCTTTTCTACATTAAAGGCTGATCAGATTGACCTGAAAAAAACATCTTCCGTAGGAGTGGCAGGTTTGAAATACTTCCTCGAATATGCCGGTAAAGGCACCGGTGTTTTGAATCACTCTAATGCAATGGCGTCCGAGAGTATTGATATCGGTACACTGGTGGCCTCAAAGCTTCGTGAGAGGGGGTATCAGGTAAAAACTAAAATCGGATGTTCCGGATTCCGGGTAGATGTAGGTGTTGTCGATCCGGATAATTCTTCCCGTTATTTGCTCGGAATTTTGTGTGACGGTGAAAATTATCGGGCTGCGAAAACTGCCCGGGATCGGGAAATTGTGCAAAGCAGTGTCTTGAAGATGCTGGGATGGAATATCTGTAAGGTATGGACAATGGACTGGTGGGAAAATTCTCAAAAAGTGATTGACCGTATAGAGGGAGAATTGGAGAAAGCACGTTGCAGTAAATCGGAGATTCCGGCATCGGTTTCTCTTCCTGTTCCTGTATTGAATCAAGGACAGAAAGCCGGATTGCTATGTAGTGCACAACCTTGTTTGGTAAACGTTCCGGAACAGGTGATTCGGGAGGGAGTAAAGTCTGTGGAATCGGAGATCTATGAAACAGCTTCTTTGGTTTCAGTGAATCTTTCTTCCTGGGACTTTATGATGCCTCGACGAGAACCCCGTATCAGAAAACAGTTGGATGAAATTATGCATACAGAAGCGCCTATCAGTCGTTCATTGTTGAGTAACAGAATTTTCAGTGCTTATGGAATTCTTCGTAAAACAGCCCGTTTGATTGCCTGGATGGATGATATATTGAGTAGAACCCCTTATTACAAGCAAGAAGTTGACGGACTGACTTTTTATTGGAATACGAAAGAGGAAGCAGAGGCATATACTAAATTTCGTATTGATTCCAAACGTGAGGTGGCAGATTTACCTCCACGTGAGGTGGCCAATGCAGCTCTGAGTATATTGGAACAACAAATAGCTTTACCTTTGACTGACTTAATGAAAATAACTGCCCAGTTATTAGGTTATGCCCGTTTCGGACTGAATGTGGAGACTGCTATGCGTAGGGGGGTCCAGATGTTGTTGGACAGGGAAGAGGCTAAAATTGAAGGTGACAAGATACTTATGAAGTAGTCCTGCGCGGTCCGTTAGTCTGGGATTCTTGTTGGGGTGTTTCTTCGTTTTTTAGTTTATGTCCGCAATATTTACAATATGTTGCATTCTCTTCATGCCCCGTTTTGTGACAGTTGGGACATTGCAAATCTTTAAGTTTTTTGTACTCTTTCATCATAGATACAGAGACGATACCTGTGGGTACGGCAATAATAGTGTAGCCGATCAGCATAACGCAGGCGGATAGGAATTTGCCGAGGGCGGTAGCGGGGGTGATGTCTCCATAACCGACGGTGGTCATGGTGACGATGGCCCAGTAAATACTGTTCGGGATGTTATTGAATTGTGTATTGGGCTGAGTTCCCTCGATCATGTACATCAGCGTACCGATGGCGACGACGAGGATGACGACAAAGAGAAAAAAAACGGCTATCTTTTTACTACTTTCTTTGAGTGAGGTGAGCAATCGTTCGCCTTCAAGCCAGAAGTTAAAGAGCTTGAAGATACGGAATACCCGTATGATGCGGAAAGCACGGATGATAAGCAAGTAACGCGCACCGGGCAGAAAGAAGGCAAGATAGAGCGGTAACGTAGCGAGCAGGTCGATGATACCGAAAAAACTGAAGATGTATTTCCGTGGTTGAGGCGAACAGTAAATACGGGTGACGTATTCAAAAGTGAAGAAAGCCGTAAAAAGGTATTCGAGTACGATGAACGGAGCCGAAAGCCAGGAAGGAAGACCTTGCAGGCTTTCGATAATGGCGAGCAGAATACTCAATAGGATACATATGATAAGGGCTACATCGAATGCCTTCCCTGCGGGTGTGTCGGATTCGAAAATAATGACGTACAACTTACGCTTCAGAGCCTGGTTGTGCAGAAAACAATAGAGCCAAGAATCACTTTTCAATGTGTTAATATGTTAATGTAACTGCCAGAGTCAATTATTAATCAATTACCCATTTCCGTTCGTATGGAACGGTCTTTTTCGGGTCATAATTCATACCTTCTTGTGTGGGTATATGGATAACGTATTTCTTTCCGGTTTTGTTTTTCAGTGAAGAGCCGCGTAACCAGGGATTAGCGTCACGTAATTGGGCATAGGTGATGCCTTGTTTCTGTGCAAAGTCGCTCAGGTCACTGATTTCGGTATTTACCGTCACTTCTTTGTAAGGAATGACGGGATAGAGATGCTCCCGTTTCAGCAAGAAGCCGAAGCGTTGCGGGTTGCCGAATACCTCTTTCACGGCCAGCAGGCGGAACATATAGCGGGAAGTCTCTTCTACCAGCCAGAGGTCCATGGCATGATCAGCCAGCTGCTTGTCCAGTTGCGAAGAAATGCGTCCCTGTCCGGCATTATAGGCAGCGGAAACGGCCATCCAGTCACCATATTTGGCATAAGCCTGCTTAAAATAGCGACAGGCGGCTGCAGTGGCTTTCTCGATGTGGTAGCGTTCGTCTACGTTATCGTTGACTTCGAGACCGAATTCGCGGGCGGTGGCGGGCATAAATTGCCACAGGCCGGCGGCACCTGCCGGGGAGCGTGCGATAGGGTTGAGACTGCTTTCTATCACCATCAGATATTTGAAGTCGTCGGGGATACCGTTGGCTTTCAATAGTGGTTCGATGATGGGGAAGTAGCGGTTGGCGCGTTTCAACATCAGCATGGTGGTGGAGTGCATATAAGTGAACGACATCATTTCACGGTCCATGCGTTCACGTCGGTCGTAACGACGGAGGTCGATGGTGTCGCCATCGAAGATTGCTTGTTCGGGGACGGTAGGCGGAGTGACACAGTATGGTACTTCCGATTGTACAGAATGTTGCTCGCTGAGGCAAGTGCTCCCCACGAGGACAGGAATACTGATACCGGCGCCCAAGGCGAGGGCAGTAGTGAAGATATAGTTGATAGATATATGTTTCATGACAGTTTTTTTATTAGTTGGTGGGGTAAAGATAACCAAAAGGATTAAACCAAAAAGGATATTCATACGTTAATTATATGTAACGGGGCTCGGAAGTGTCGATCCCGATACTTATTTTCGCAACCTCAAAAACGCACATGAAGAAGTTCATATTAATCATCCTTACGTTATTATATGCTGTGGTGTCATCAGGCATTACAGTCAACGTTCATTACTGCATGGGCCGTATGGCAGATGTGGAATGGGGGAGTGCATCTGCTTGCACCATGTGTGGACAGAAGAAGACTTCGGATTGTTGTAAGGATGAGGCACATTACATCAAGCTGGCGGTAGATCAGGACGTGAACCATGTGGTGGTGACGAACCTGGTACCTGTGGTGACAGAACTGTTACCGGTGCTCTATGCAGGATTTCTGTCGTTGGAGGTGGAAGATACCTGCCAGAGTTTTATTGCTTTTGATTCTCCACCCAAGCAAACGGGAGTTCCTCTGTTTGTTTATCATTGTACTTATTTGATTTAGTATTCACTTTACTTCCTTTCCGGAGAGAAGAAAAGAAGTTATTCCCCTCTGATTTTCAATGTGGGACAGGAATTGGTATACCCTTTTGATGCATTTCATTAGGGAATATCCTATTCTCTGGGACATTCTGTCAGGGATTCCCATATCCTTTTGGGCATTCCAAGTGTTTACTATTATACAATAAATATCTTTCTATATGATCAACAAAATAATCCGTTATTTCCTCGAAAACAGGGTAATAACCATGCTCCTGCTGGCGCTGGTCGTGGTCTGGGGAGTCTCTACCGCACCCTTCAACTGGCATGGGGGCATCGTGCCGAGAAACCCGATCCCGGTGGATGCCATCCCCGACATCGGTGATAACCAGCAGATTGTGGCCACGGAATGGATGGGACGTTCGCCCAAGGACATCCAAGACCAGATTACATACCCGCTCACCACCTCGCTGCTGGGCATACCGGGGGTGAAAACCATCCGTAGCTCGTCCATGTTCGGGATGTCGTTTATCTACATCATCTTTGAGGATGATATCGAGTTCTACTGGAGCCGTTCGCGCATCCTGGAGAAACTGAATTCGTTGCCGCCGGGCACGCTGCCCGAGGACGTGCAGCCTACGCTGGGCCCGGACGCTACGGCGCTGGGGCAAATCTACTGGTACACGCTGGAGGGGCGCGACCCGAAAACGGGACGACCCACCGGAGGCTGGAACGCCGAGGAACTGCGGACGATACAGGACTTTTATGTGAAGTACTCCCTGTCCGCCGCCGAGGGCGTGTCCGAAGTAGCATCCGCGGGCGGGTTTGTCAAGGAGTACCAGATAGAGCTGAACCCAGACGCGATGTACTCGTTCAACGTGTCGGTGATGGACGTGATGAACGCCGTGAAGAAGAGCAACCTCGACATCGGCGCCGAGACGATGGAGGTGAACAAGGTGGAATACCTGATCCGTGGGCTGGGTTACGTGAAGAATGTGGCGGACATCGAGAACACCGTCGTCACCGTCCGGGAGGGGGTGCCGGTGCGCATTTCCGATATCGCTTTCGTGAACATCGGGCCGGGCACGAGGCGCGGCGGACTGGACAAGGAAGGTGTGGAGGCCGTGGGCGGCGTGGTGATTGCCCGCTACGGGTCGAACCCACTGGAAGTGATCGACAACGTGAAGGAGAAGATTCATGAGATGGATGCCGGTCTGCCGCAAAAGACGCTGGCGGACGGGACGGTATCGAAGGTGACCGTCGTCCCCTTCTACGACCGGACGGGACTGATCAAGGAGACGATCGGCACGCTGGAGTCGAGCCTTTCGCACGAGATACTGATCTGTATCATCGTGATTATCGTGCTGGTGCTCAACCTGCGGGCGTCGGTGGTGATTGCGAGCATGCTGCCCATCGCGGTGCTGGCTACATTTATATTGATGCGGTACACGGGGATTGAGGCGAACATCGTGGCTCTGTCCGGTATCGCCATCGCCATCGGGGTGATGGTGGACGTGGGGGTGGTGTTCGTCGAGAGCATCATCCGGTATATGGAGATGCCGGAGAACCGGGGGATTACGAAGGGGAAGGCGCTGGCTGGACTGATATACAAGGCGGTGAGCGAGGTGTCGGGGGCAATCGCTACGGCGATGATTACGACGATTGTCAGTTTCCTGCCCGTGTTTGCCATGCAGGCGCAGGAGGGGAAGATGTTTTCGCCGTTGGCTTACACCAAGACGTACGCGCTGGCTTCGGCTTTCGTGCTGGGGCTGATCCTGTTGCCGACACTGGCTTATTTCCTCTTCTCGGTGCGGATCGACTCGAAGATGATCCGGCGGGGGATGAATTACGTGCTGATCGGGATGGGCGTCGCGCTGTGCTCTATCTACGGCAGCATCCCCGCGCTGGGGCTGACGGCGGTAGGGGTGAACAATCTGCTGGCGGGGCGCTGGAAGAATCCGAAGATAGCCAACTACGTCAACATCGCCATCGCCCTGCTCGTGGCGCTCTTCTACCTCTCCGAAGAGTGGTTGCCTATGGGACCGGGGCGGGGGCTGACGGTGAACGTGCTCTTCGTGGCCGGTTGCGTGGCTATCATCCTGGCGATGCTCTGGGCGCTGGTCATCTTCTACGAACGCATCCTGCGCTGGTGCCTGGCCAACCGTTGGAAGTTTATGATGATCCCCGTGGCGACAGTTGTCTGCGGGTTCTTCATCTGGCGGGGCGTCGGGCAGGAGTTCATGCCGAGCCTGAACGAAGGCTCTTTCCTGCTGATGCCTACCAGCATGCCGCATGCGGGCATCGAGCAGAACCTGGACTATGTGGAGAAACTCGACAAGCGCCTGGCCGCCATCCCGGAGGTGGAGACGGCCATCGGCAAGTGGGGGCGGGTGAACTCCGCCCTCGACCCGGCGCCGGTGCAGATGTTCGAGAATACGATCAACTACCGTCCCGAATATATCCTCAACGAGGACGGGCGGCGGGCACGTTTCCGGGTGGACGGGGACGGGGCGTTCGTGTTGAAGGACGGGGGCACGTATAATCCTGCCGACGGTTTCCGCCTCTTGCCTGCCGACAGCCTGGTGGCCGACCCCCGGGGCGACTATTTCCGCCAGTGGCGGCCGGAGATCAAGAACGCCAACGACATCTGGCAACAGATTGTCAACGTCACCCACCTGCCGGGGCTGACTTCAGCGCCGAAGCTACAACCCATCGAGGCGCGGCTCGTGATGCTCTCCACAGGCATGCGGGCGCCGATGGGGGTGAAGGTGTATGGCCCCACGCTGGAGGACATCGAGCAGGGGGGTAAGCTGATCGAACAGGCATTGAAGTCGTCTCCGTCCGTCATCCCCTCGTCCGTGTTCTACGACCGGGCGGTGGGCGCTCCTTACCTCGAGATTAAGCTCAACCGGGAGTCAATGGCACGCTACGGTGTAGCGGTAGGTGACCTGCAAGAGGTGCTCGGAGCTGCCGTGGGAGGGATGGCGCTCACCCGCACGGTGGAAGGCCGCGAGCGTTTCCCCATCCGGCTGCGCTATGCCCGTGAGCTGCGCGACAGTCCGGAGGCGCTCTCGATGCTGCTCGTTCCCACCGCCACCGGGGCGCAAGTGCCGCTCAAGGAGTTGGCGGACATCGAATATTCGCGCGGCGCGCAGATGATCCAGAGCGAAAACACGTTCCTGGTGGGCTACGTCATCTTCGACAAGCTCTCCGGTCGTGCCGAGGTGGACGTGGTGCACGAGGCGGGGGCGATGCTCGACGCCAAGGTGAAGAGCGGCGAACTGGTGCTGCCCAAGGGCGTCTCGTATAAGTTTGCCGGGAACTACGAGCAGCAGCAGCGTGCTACGGACAGGCTGATGATTGTCGTCCCGCTGGCGCTGCTCATCGTGTTGCTGGTGCTCTACTTCCAGTTCCGCACGGTGACGGCTTCGCTGATCCATTTCTCCGGCGTGTTTGTCGCCTTCGCGGGCGGGTTCATCTTGCTGTGGCTCTACGGGCAACCGTGGTTCATGAATTTCAGCATCGCCGGTGAGAACATGCGGGATCTCTTCCAGATGCACCCCATCAACCTCAGCGTGGCGGTCTGGGTGGGCTTCATCGCCCTCTTCGGCGTGGCTACGGACGACGGGGTGCTGATGGGGACGTACATCCATCACGTCTTTCTGGAGCGTGACCCGAGGACCCGACACGATATCCGTGAGGCGGTGGTCGAGGCCGGATTGAAGCGTGTCCGCCCTGCGGCGATGACGACGGCGACGACGCTGATCGCGCTGCTTCCCGTGCTGACATCCACCGGAAAAGGGGCGGATATCATGGTTCCGATGGCTATCCCGACGTTTGGGGGGATGCTGATACAGTCGATGACGATGTTTGTGGTTCCGGTGCTGCAATGCTGGTGGCGTGAGGCGGTGGAGCGTAGACGGGAGAAGAAACGGAAAGGAGCATACGGTGAGTAGTATCCCCCCATAATATATAGGGGCTGAGTACCCCTCGCATATGGGGTCCGTATACTCCCCACATATGGGGGCTATATACCCCCCGGGTAAGTCTCACCTTTTTGCATAATAGTATTTCATAAGTAAACGATCATATAATAATGAACAGAAAATATAAATATCCATTGGTCATAGCAATTAATATTTTGCTTTGTCCCGCTGTTATTCCCGTTTCTGCGCGGCAATCCGCTTCACCTACCGAAGGACAGCAACCGGTCGATAGCTTGCCGGTTTATCTGGAACAGGCTGCCCGCAATAATCCGCAAGTAAATGCGGACTTCATGCTCTATAAAGCTTCATTGGAGAAGATTCCTCAGGCAGGTGCCTTTTCCGATCCCGAATTAGAGATCGGCTTTTTTATCAAACCCATGGAAACCTTGATGGGTAAACAGGTGGCCGACTTCACCTTGATGCAAATGTTCCCTTGGTTCGGTACCCGTAAAGCAGCCCGTGGTGAGGCTTCCGAGATGGCACGTATGGCCTATGAACAGTTTCGTGATACTCGCAACAACCTTTGGTATGAGGTCAAAGCCCAGTGGTATCAGCTCTGTAACCTCAATGAGCAATATCGCACGATGAAGACTAATATTCATCTTCTCCGTCAGCTTGAACAATTGGCGCTGAATCGTTTTTCTGCTTCGTCGGCACAGGCAACCTCTTTGTCTGTCTCATCTTCTTCTTCTTCTGCTGCTGCTAAATCGATTTCCTCGATGCCACTTGCGTCAGCTTCCGGTAACGACATGGCCGGTATGGGAGGAATGGGAAATGCGGCGTCTGCCATCGCTTCTGGAACTTCAATCGGTACTTCTTCAGGTGGCATGTCTGGTATGGGTGGAGGATCGATGGGGAGTACTGCTACCGGTAGCATGTCCGATGTTCTTCGTATCCAGATGGAACGTGCAGAACTGGAAGATAACCTTGCCACTCTTCAGTCCGCCCGTCTGACTGCTGAGGCTCGCTTTAATGCCCTGCTCAACCAGCCGTCTGATGCTCCTGTCCATGTACCTGACTCTTTGACACAGCGTTTCTACCGCATAGATGAGCATATTCTGATCGACAGCATTCTTACACATAACCCTATGATTACTATGCTCGAGGCAGAAGGTGAAGCTTTTCGTGCCAAAGCAAAAATGGAGCGTCGTATGAGTTATCCTATGATCGGTATCGGACTGCAATACTCTTTGGTCAACAAGGTGGCCGATCCCATGGGGATGCCCGACATGAATGGTAAGGATATGGTAATGCCGATGTTAAAAATCAGTCTTCCTTTGTTCCGACGTAAATACAATGCACAACAACGGGAGAGCCATAATTACCGCGTGGCAAGTGAATTGAAGCGTGACAATATACAAAACCAGTTGCAGGCCGAATATATAAATGTCCGTCAGCAACTTGATGATGCTGCCCGTAAAGTGTTGCTCTACGAACAGCAGTACTCTTTGTCACTTTCCACGTGGCAGCTGATGGTACGTGAATTTTCCGCCGGGCGTCAGTCGCTGACTGACGTCATCCAGGTGGAACGCCAGATGCTTGATTATAAACTGAAAAAAAGTGAAGCTATAGCGGCTTATAATACTATGGTAGCGGCTATGGAAAAGCTAATAGCCCGCTGATAATATAGATATAGAACCACTAAAAAAGATAACCATATGAAAAAGATATCAGATATTCTTCGTAAAAAGCAAGTACTTTATCCATTGATAGCCTTTGCCGGCTTTATCTTGGGGTGGCTTTTGTTCAGTCCTTCCTCTTCATCGGGAACTACCGAAGGGATACTGTCTGAACCTCCTATTCACGACACTCACGGATCATCCCATGACCTTGTACAGGACGAATCCGGTGTCTGGACCTGTTCCATGCATCCTCAGATTCGTCAGGATAAACCGGGTAAATGTCCTATCTGCGGTATGGATCTGATCCCTCTCAAGAAGAATGTAGCCTCCGGAAGTGATGACGCTATCGATCCCAATGCCATTCGGATGTCCGAAGAGGCTATGGCACTTGCTGATGTCCAGACCACCCGTGTCAGCCGGAGTAATCCTGTGAAACAGGTTCGTTTGTACGGTAAGATTATTCCTGACGAACGTAGTCTTCAGTCACAGACTGCTTATGTTGGCGGGCGTATCGAGCGACTTAATATTGAGTTTACCGGTGAGACTGTACGTGCAGGACAAACCCTTGCAACTCTCTATTCGCCTGAGTTATTTACTGCCCAGCAGGAATTACTTGAGGCCATCCACATGCAGCAACCTGCCCTTGTGCAGGCTGCGCGTGAGAAACTTCGTCTTTGGAATCTGACAGATGCCCAGATCGATGCCATCCGCGATTCCGGTCAGGCATCTCCTATGGTAGAAATCAAATCTAATACGAGTGGTATCGTCATAGCCAAGCGTATCAATCAGGGGGACTATGTTTCACAAGGCAGTGTACTTTTTGACATAGCTAATCTCTCCCGTGTATGGGCTGTTTTCGATGCTTTTGAGGCAGACCTTCCGTTCCTTACCAAGGGGGACCTCGTGGAATTCACTCTTTCTGCTTTTCCCGGTAAGAAGTTTTCCGGTCGCATCTCCTTCATAGATCCTATCATCAATGCTACCACCCGTACTGCCCGTGTTCGCGTGGATGTAGCTAATTCCGCTCAGGAGATGAAACCTGAAATGTATGCCACTGCCCGGGTTTCTGCCCCTTTGAAAGGTTATAAAGATCAGATTATTGTTCCCCAAACTGCCATTCTCTGGACTGGTAAGCGTGCTGTGGTCTATGTACGTCAGCCTGGTACGGATATTCCCACCTTCCTGATGCGTGAGATAACTCTTGGTCCTTCCCTTGGTGGAGCCTATGTGGTTCTCGATGGACTTTCTGATGGTGAAGAGATTGTTACTAACGGAGTTTTCTCTATTGATGCCAGTGCGCAGCTTGAGGGCAAACGCTCCATGATGAATGAGAACGGTTCGGGTACTGCTCCGATGGTCGGACATGGAGGACATAATATGTCTGGTACGCATGACAGTCATGCCGGCTCTCAGAACAATGAGCATACTATGTTCACTGTTCATGGTTCCTGCGGTATGTGCAAGGAGCGTATTGAAACAGCTGCTAAACGTGTTCCCGGTGTCCGGACGGCAGACTGGGATCAGGAAAAACAAATGATTCACTTACAGTTTGATCCATCTAAAACCTCTGCAGATGCCGTAGCCAAAGCTATTGCTAAAGTTGGTCATGATACCGATAAATACAAAGCCGATAAGGCTGTTTATGATACCTTGCCCGGTTGCTGTAAGTACCGGGATAAGTGATACTCTCTTAAAGTAAAGAACGGATGGGGCTGTGTCGAAAGTCTTTTCACCACGGATTGCACGGATTTTCACAGATTATCAATATGGATAATTAATGACTTGAAATTCACTCTGTGTCATTCTGTGGTGAGTTTCGACACACACCCATTCTTTTTATAGGATGCTTTTAACTTAATATATGCCGAACTTTTTCTTTTCCCAATTGTTGTAATCCAGCAAACATCTTCCAGATGTAGTACTATGCAATTGATCGGATAATAGACCTATATAATAGATTTAATTATAAAACAACTCAAAACCATCTTATTCATAATCATTACGGAATGACGAAAAAACATCGGAAAGAGAGCCTTGATGCCCTTTTTAGGGAGAAGGTATTACTGGAAATGCTGAAAGTGGCAGGGGTCGGTATGTGGACGTACAGTACCGAAACGGGGAAATTGCGTTACATTGGATTTGCCGATACGATACACCGGCACGACGAATTACAGTATGTGGATCCATTGGATTATCTGAAACTGATGAATGGGGAAGATGCACAAATAGTCACTCAATTTATGGCTGCCCTCCATGCCGGACGTCCTCCTCAGGAGGGTATTCGCTATAAAGTGCATGGTAATGGAGAGGACTTCTATCTCGAAAATCATGTCGTGACCTGCCAACCGCTCGGCAACGGGTTTTATTACCTCAAAGGATATGTCAAGAATATTACCGCACAGGTGATGGAGATGAATCGACTGCATATCGGGAAAGAACGTACCGAACAGGCGGATCGGTTGCGTTCCGCTTTTTTTTCCCATGTCAGCCGGGAACTTCGGGGACCTCTTCAGGCGATGGAAGAGCTTGCGTCGCGGATGGTGAATGCCGGAAGCCGGGAAGAACGGGAAGAGTGCTTCCGACAGATACAGGAGAGTAAACGGGCGGCTATGAAGATGGCCGATGCGTTGCATATGGTATCACAACTTCCCGCCAGTACGTATGAACCTTATCATTCACCTATGCGGCTCTGCCTGATGTATCGCGACTTGCTGGCGGAAAACGGTTGTATCCACAACTCCGAAGACGGGGAGCAGGAGGCTAACTTTCTGTCGTTGCTCTTCTCGTAATGAAAAGGACACAAAAAGCTTTGGAGAATGAAGGACTGACTTCTTTTCAGGGTTGTTCTGAACTTTTTTTACCACAGAGTAACATAGAGTCTCACAAAGAAACTTTTCTTTCTTACATATCCGGATAAGTAGTAAATTAGAATTCTGTGCCTTCTGTTGTGAAATCGTATTGCTTGACTCCCCACAGGGTACATAGAGGCTTTCTTTCTCTTGCTTGACTATACTGATAAAAACTCTGTGAGATTCCGTGTTACTCTATGGTGAATTGGATTCTAATCGTTGGGATATAAAAAGTCTTGGAGAATGAAACGCAAACTTCCTTTCAGGGTTGCTCTGCTTCTTACAGACTAATCGTATAAATCACTCCCGGCTGGAAAGTGCCGGAAGTGGGCTTCACCAGGTACGTTCGTTTTAGCAGCGAAAGCAATAGGACGACTTCCACCTTATAACTTGCCACGCCGGCGGGAACCATCACGGCATCGGTCACTGACCCCAATAGAGGAATAGTCAGTGCAATGTCTGTTACGGAGCTGTCATAAGTGACAGCTCCGTTGCCGATGTTAAGCGTTCCTTTATTGGATACGCCTACCAGTTTGATGCTGGACAGCGAACCCAGGAGGGAAGTGTTCAGCCGGAGTTGGGTCAGCACATGGTTGAACGTGAGGCTGACGGGCGAAGTGCTGGTGCTTCCCGTGGGAGTGCTGACGGCATACATCACATCCTCCGCACCTGTCAGTGTGAAATGGTAGGTGGGGGCGATGCCGTTGTCCGGTGCGGTGATGTAATTGTTGCCGGTGGTTGCCGTTGTCGTTGTGCGGGGATAGTAACCGTAGAAGATGACCCGCTTTCCTCCCAACGGATAATAAAGCTTGGGGTTGAAGGAGATCTGGTTGCCGCTGATGCCACTGGGTGTCAGGTTTAAGGCGAAAGGCGTGGGTGTCCAGGGATATTGCCCGGCAGTACTTCCTTCCCTGACTGCGTAAATGCCGACACTCGACAGATTGGAAGCGTCGATCGTGGTGACAGGTGCCCGTGTGGGCAGTTTTTCTTCCGCGATTGCCATCCGTATGGGCACGGGTTCTTCAGGTGGCAGACAGTCGTCTGCTACTCCGTAGCTGCACCCTTGCGAGAGCAGCATCCAACCCATCAGAGTGAGGAGAGCCCGTTTCATCGTCCTTTCTTTTTTGGCGTGGCACAGATTGCGTAGACAGGTATATTCTACAGTCTCCTGTGTAAATTCTTATGTCCTGCAAGGCTTCGGCTGTACGGTTCAGGTATGCTTTACATTCACGTGCGTAAACGCTTATATCCTGCAAGGCTTCGGCTGTACCGTTCAGGCATGCTCCACAGTCTCCTGCGTAAACCTTATACTGTGCAATCTGTGTATTATGAAAGTATATTATTGTAACGAGGATGATCCTTGTCCTCCTACCTGCCAGGCTGTTACGCTGATGGCGGCTGTGATTTCTTTAGGCGTGAAGGTCAGCGTAATCAGGTGCGACTTTCCGGCCTCGGTGGTTATGGAGATGGCAGTTTCGGGATAGGTCACTCCGTCGCTTGTGGTAACGGCAACTGACAGGGCTTCACCGCTTTTCACCATCGGATAATTGCTTACCGTTGCCCCGGCCGTTGTGATGGGGAAGGTTCCCGAAAGCGTAAGATCTTTGGTGGTGTACGTCATGGCGGCCGTATTCAGGTCCAACGTGACAGGTGCCTTCTGTTGTTTGATTACGAGGCTGGTCACGTTGACGCCCGATGCGGGATATCCCGTGCCGGATACGAACTTGAACTGCAATTGCGTCAGCAGGTGGTTGAAGATGAACGACAAGGGGGTGGCAGTCGCTTTTGTTCCGGAAGCCTGGGCGGTGATCATCACATCCTCTGTTCCGTCGGCTGCGAGTGTCACGCTCTTTCCTGCGAGTGTCCCTGCCGGATAGTAACCTTTGATATAGATGGTCGAACTATTCACCGGGTAATAACGTGCCGGACTGAAAGAGAGCGCAGACGTCGGTGTGGGGGAGGCTACGAATGTCACGGTAGAGTTCCATGCGTTCGTCGTATAGTCTCCATCGGTAGTGGATGCCACGAACGAGGCTGTAATGTTATCATTCGTCGACACCGGTGCACGGGTTGCCACGCCCAGGATGCCGGCATTTAATTTGATCTCCGTGGCATTTTCTTCAGGCTGGGGATTTACGGTGGTGCAGTCATCCTCCGAGGAGCAGCCCGACAGGGCCATCGCGCAAGCTATTACAGCAAACATTAACTTTTTCATACTTCTGTTGTTTTAGGTTATCACACATTAGAATTTACTATTTAGAAATTAAACATCTAAGATAATGCGGTAATAACAAAAGAGGTAGGGGTTGGTTCTCGAAATTGGCACAAGATAATTGAAGACAGGCCGGAAAGGTATATATCCGGTTCATCGCTCTTAGCGTCCGGAGCGATGCGGGTATGAATCCCATTGTTTATCGTTGGGTCAGATACACCGATCCATCCAGATTCTTGTACTTTGCGTCTTTGTAGATCTCTTCCAGCCATGCGGCATATTTTTGGATTACCGCATTCGATTCTTCAGACAGGTTCGCTCCTAAAATGCCGCTCCCCAATACGCCCGGGTTGCTTTCTGCGATGTCTTCCTTTATCATCTTCAGGGTCAGTTCTACTCCTGTCGCGTTTCTGATACCCGCTTCCGGTAAGCTTTGGGCGATTAATTCCTCCAGATGCCGTTTATCCTTCAACGTCATGTAGCCGTACCAAAGGAAACACCGCATCCCTGCCTTGGCTGCTTCTATGAACACATCCAGATAAGTACGGCTATTTCTGCCGGGCTTGTCTATCTCGTAAAGATCGATGTGGAGGAACGACGATGCGGGGAGGGAAGAAAGCAGTTCAAGAGTCCCCTCGATGGAATCACGATTGAACAAGTTTATGCATTCTTTCAATCCCTTTGTGGCGGCATACTGGCTTACGTTCTCCAAGGGAGCCGATTCGATATCGAAGAAAATATAGCGTGCCGTATCTCCTAAGATATTCATTGCCAGTCCGGGTGAGCCGATGTAGCGGTTTGCCTGCATTGCTTCGCTCTCTTGCTGATAATAGGCCGATCGGCGGAGCGCCCCTTTGGGGTGATGGTATTCAGCACGCTCGGGCATACATTCTTTTTCTGCGGCTCCGACTTTCTTCAGAAAGTGGTAGATGCCGTACTCCTGTTCGGGCGTTCTTTCCAAGGTGTATTGCGCGCAGGCAGCATTGGTTTCTATGTAGACCTGCGGCTTTTCGATGCGTAGCAGTTCACACAAAAGGAGATGTTTCAGCACATCCGCCTGCTTTCCGAAGTGTGTATAAGTCATGTCTTTCTCGTTAAGAGGTTATTCATAAGTTCGGTTGCAATATTCGTTAAATGTGGGGAGAAATGCAAGCCTTTGACCGTTTATTCGTTTTATAAGCGTATTTTTGCAGGGATTAAAAAAAAGAGAGACATGCAGGAGATAAAAGTGATCGCATTCGATGCGGACGATACGTTATGGGACAACCAGGTGTTTTACGACGAGGTGGAAAGTGAGTTCTGCCGGTTGCTGAGTGAATATGGAACGGCGGAAGAGGTCTCCTCCCGCCTGTTCGACATAGAGATGGAGAATATGGATATCTATAAATATGGCGCTAAGCCGTTTACCCTTTCGATGGTGGAGGCAGCCGTGACGATCAGCCGCAACCGAGTGCCGGCCGAAGTGATCGGACGCATTGTGGAGATGGGGAAAGAGCTGTTGGAGATGCCCATCCGGCTGCTCGGCGGGGTGACGGAAGCGCTCGAAACCTTGAAAGACGATTATAAACTGGTCGTGGCAACCAAAGGCGATCTGCTCGATCAGGAACGGAAGCTACAGCGTTCGGGCATTGCCCATTACTTTGACCATACGGAGATTATGACCGACAAAGCGCCGGAGGATTATCAGCGGTTGATCTCTTCACTGGACGTCGCTCCGCAATCCTTCCTGATGGTGGGCAATTCGTTGAAATCGGATGTGCTCCCGGTTCTGTCATTGGGTGGGCAGGCCATTCACGTACCGGCTGAGGCGATGTGGAAACACGAGGAGATTCATCCGTCGGGGAAGGAGTATCTGATGATCCGTTCGTTGGCGGAATTGCCGGAGGTGCTGAGGGGATGAACTTCCCCCTCAATGCGAAACCATCTTCAGCCCGATTATTGAACTGATCAGCATCACTATAAAGAAGAGCCTCCAAAAACTGGCGGGTTCCCTGAACACAAGGATACCTACGAGCACCGTACCCACAGCGCCTATCCCTGTCCACACGGCATAAGCTGTGCCGATGGGCAGATTCTGGGTGGCTTTCACCAGTAGTAGCATACTTATAAAAGTTGCGATCAGGAATCCGGTGAACCACAGGTACATTTCCGTTCCGGTTGTTTCTTTCACTTTCCCCATGCAGAAAGTGAACAGCACCTCAAAGCATCCGGCAATCGTTAGGATAATCCAATTCATATCGTTTGTTTTTTGATGGCAAAGATCGCTAATAATCGGGAAGAAACGCTTAACAATTGATAAAAAAAGACTTAACCGTGCTACGCCGTAGATGAAACAAGGATCTGTTGTGTTGTTCAATTGATATTTTTATGTCTCGTTTGTGGCCAGCGTTACATTCTGTGGACGAGATAAAAGTTCTCGCCTCTTCGTTCATAGAATACCGGGTAGATGCCTACAATTCGGGCTATGGCTTTGAGGTGCTTTCTATATATTGGTTCACGATCTGCTTGGTATGCTCTATCAGTTCGGTTCCGCCATAGTCGCCATGTCCGGGCACGACGTAGCGGGCCGAGGGGAACTTGGCTTTTACCTTATCGAGAGTTTTCGGCCATGCCGTCACGTCTGCGTCCGAGATGTTGCCGATGCTTGTCGCCTGGTTGTCTTTAAGCATACATCCGCCAAAAAGGATATTCTCTGTCGGCAGCCAAACCACGATATTGTCGGTCGCATGCCCGCCTCCTAAATAATAGCATTGGAGAGGCATGCCGTCCAAGCTGACGGTCAGTGAATCGGTGAATCCATGTTCCGGTACGGGCAACCCTTTTTCCTTGGCGAGGTCTATCGTCATCTGGTTCGCGTATGATTGGACACCTTTCCTTTGCAGGTAACCCAGTCCGCCAATACAATCGCCGTGCCAGTGGTTCGGGATAAACGTGGTGACTTTGGCATGCAAAGAGTCTGTCACCCAGTTGACCAGCATTTCCGTTTGTGCGTCATTGATCGGTGTGTCCAGCAACGCTGCCTGGTGGTTGTTGATAACAATCATCCCGTTGGAAGGTACCATACCCCATCCTTCGATTTCGGCGAGGGATACATAAGTGTACACTTTGTCCGAGAGTTGGGTGATACTGATGTCATCGGATATTTTTACGCTTTTCTGTGCCATAACTGCGACAGGGAAAAGCATGGAGATAAGGATAAATACTGTTTTCATTTTATTCTTTTATATGCTGTATTCAAACTAACATTTATATCTTATGGTTGTTTTTCCGATGGTGGGAAAGTTTGGTAATGATACTTCTTTTTATAAGTTCGTGTGCCGTCTGGATACTGTTTCTTTTTCTTTCTTTTATGATCTCTAAGCATTATCCGGCCACAGCCGCAAGCCCCTCTATATCTCCTTTCATAATGGCAGGCAGGGCTTGGCGGATCTTCTCAACTTCCCAGTCCCACCATCGTAAGCTTTGCAACCGGAGGATGGTCTCCCGGTCGAAACGCGGACGTATTTCTTTTGCCGGAGTGCCGCCTACAATTGTATAAGGAGGCACGTCTTTGGTTACGACTGCCCGGGAAGCGATGATGGCTCCGTCGCCGATGTGTACGCCTGCCATGATGACGGCTTCATAACCGATCCAGACATCGTTGCCGATGACGATGTCCCCCTTGTTGTCCCAGGCGGAAGCGACATCTTTCTTGTCCAAATCCCACTCCTCGAAAAAGAGGGGGAAGGTGTAGCCCGACAATGATTTCAGACTGTGGTTAGCACTGTTGAAAAGGAACTTAGCTCCACAGGCGATGGAACAAAACTTGCCGATTATCAGGCGGTCTCCGTTGATCGGGTAGTGATACAGCACATTGTTCTTTTCGAACAGGGTAGGGTCGTTGACAAAATCGTTATATATGGTATAGTCCCCAACCGTGATGTTAGGATTCCGGATGACCGTATTCAGATAGATCGTTTGGGAGTCATTGGTACGTGGATAAGTTTTTGCGTTCATGATTTTAGTTCTGATTTATATTCCATAGGTGTAAACCGGATGCCGTTCTCGGTTTTCTCTCCGGTGACGGCGGTGAAGCCCAGACTGCGATAAATCCCGACGGCGTAGGGAGAAGAGTTGACGGTAATCGTCTCTGCGTGCCCGCTTCGTATCGCAGTCTCGAACAGCCGCTTGCCGATGCCTCGCTGCTGATACGTTTTGCGCACAAAAAAGAGGGAAATGTGACTGCCGGAACTGCGGAGAGCGATCATTCCTGCAAGTATGTTGCCATCGAAAGCACCGTATACTTCCAATTCTCCCACCATTTCTGTGTTGTCGATAAAACTTCGGAAATGATCTGTCCCTTCCTGCGGATAGTCCGGTCCTTCAAATTCGATAAATACTTCCCAGGCAAGGTCCATCGCCATCCTTTTTTCTGATTGAGCTAACTTTCTGATTTCCATTTCTTTTGTGCTTTGTAAAGTCAAGGTGCAACAAAAGTACAAATAAATCCGTGATTCGAAAGAACTTCTTTACTTTTGTGCCGTACAACAAGAATACATCCATAAAACAAACCCTGCTCCCCGCACAAAGGATATGAAAGAAGAAATAAGAAAGTTACTTGCCGGAAAAATACTTATGGTAAAACCAAGCGGGGATATGATACGGTGGATTGTAACCGATGCCGGACCATTTATCCCATGCGACTGTTAAAAGATCCACCAGAGCAGGAGTGCCAGTACTGCCAACACAGCCAGAAAGATCAGTGTGGAGCGGAGATAGTATTGCGTTTCCGCCTTTTCTTTTTCCCGGGTGGCTTTTTCTATCTTTTCCAGCTCCTCAACAGTAATATTCGGATTCTGAAGCGTTCCTTTCCGGTACATTTTACCTTGGAGGTCCTTCATCCGTTCCCGGCGCAAAGTAAGCAGATCCCTGTTTTCCTTATTGCGCCTGATCATATCAAAAACAAATCCCGAGAAGCTCATATACAGCAGTTTTTATTAGTGAATTAGCATTACGAATACAAAAATAGAAAATAATTCGGGATTCTCTTTGCTTATTCGTAACCTATTGCTTTTTAGCCCTTTTAAAATTTTACTGTCTTTTTAAATCTTGCTGTCTTTTTAAGGATTGGCTGTCTTTTAGCCCTATTACCTTTTTAATTTAAGCTCTCTTGCTTTTTAAATCTCCTGCTTCTACTGCTTATCATTCTTTAATACCCAAATCTCTGTTGTCTCCTGTCATTTCTCCGCCCATTCCAGAATGGTCGGACTCTTTACATTCACCCCGAACAGGTGTGCTTTGGCGAGAATATTCCGTGCCAATTGCGCTTTATATTCTTCGGGTGCATACCTGAAATAAGCTTCTGCCGCACGTACATGCGCAGCGTCATGGATAGGAAACTCCCTCAACTCAGGAATACCGAACTCAGAAGTATCTAACTCTTTACGTTCATTGCTCGTCAGTTTATCGGACGGCTTTCGGATGAAATTGGACATAATAATAAGGATTTGATGTTAAACTTAGAGATAGTAACAAAAAAGAGAGGATTATGATTACATAGAGGTCGGGATTTACGGTTAATTTACTATGTCTGCAACCGTTAACTCTGAAAATCACTATCTTTGCGGTTCTTTATTAGACTTCATTATGGACAAAGCGAAAAAGATCAGATACGTTTTCTCTGCCTTCATGGTTATTCTGATGGTAGGCCTGGCGGAATGGGCAGGGGAGAAAGAAATTATTTTTCCGGAGATGGCAGCACTCACTATAGGGATGTGGGTGATTGATAAGAGAGTTTGGAAAGTCAGGCGTTGGCAAATAATATGGATGATGACGGCAGGAGCCGTTGCAGGAGTTTGTATCGTGCGTTATTCTCCTTTGCCGTTGCTCTGCAATTTATGTATGGCTTTTACCTTTGCTGCCTGTTGCCTGATGTTCAGCCGGACCACATTGATCCCATTGATTTCGGCTTGCATGCTGCCTGTGTTGCTGCATACTGAGACATGGATCTATCCGACAGCCGTATTTTTCCTTACCGTGATTCTTGTCAGCGGGCAGAGACTTATGGAAAAAGCTGGTTTGCGTAAAGAAACCAATTATGCCGTACCGGAGCGTGAGTGGAAAAAAGAGAGTTGTCGTTGGGGAGCTTTGCTGTTTTTTGTTTCTCTGGTCGCTGCCTTTTCGCTTTTCTGCGGATATGCTTATTTCATTATTCCTCCGTTGATTGTCACCTTTACCGAGATTGTCAATTCCAAAGCGGGCTTCAGAAACCGTCCCATGCAGGTGTTTCTGTTTTTGGTGACCGGAGCCAGTCTGGGTACTGCCTTTCAGATCGTCGGACACTCTTATTTGCATTTGCCCGAAACAATTGTCGCCTTGTCTGTCATCTGTTGTTTGTTTGCCATCTTCGAATGGACCGGAAAGTATTTTGCCCCTGCCGGTGCGTTGGCACTGATACCGTTGATTATCCCACAGGAGGGAATACGTTGGTTACCTTTGCAGGCTGCCATAGGTGCCGCTTTGTTTATTACTATTGGCATGCTTGTCTTTCAGCAGTGTTATAAATGGAGCAAGGCTCAGTTAGTGTTTTGCTTTACACCTACCCTGTTGCGGAGGTATCTGAACCGCAGAAGGAAGGGGTGATGGGGGTATTGCAGGCCCGGTACGGACAATTATCGCCCCATCTTGTCACGGCGGCAAGCCAGCATTTCGGCAAAACGACGCATATGTTGCTGGTTAGTGCCGCAGCAGCCCCCGCAGATTTTTAACGGGAAATCCCACAAAAGTGTCATCAGCCTGTCTGCCAGTTCTTCCGGCGGAGAGGAAATCAGATGCTCACACCCGTTCAGTTCTTCCGGACTGAGGTTGGCCGCATTGGCCTGGATACCTTGGAAGCGCTGACGCACCAGAGGAGTGTCATTCCGGGGATGGAGCAATGCCTGATGCAGGATATCGGGGTGTATACAGTTGGCCATATAACATAGAGGCCGGGTGGAAGTCTCCTTTTCGATAGCATCAATGGCGTCATGGATAAAGGTTCCGTCTATCAGGCGTCCGTCACGGCATACCATAAAACTGATAATATAAGGTAACCCGGTTGCCGCCATGGCATTGGCCATTCCGATGGCTTCTGTCAGCTGAGGCATGATGCCGGCAAACAGATAGTCTACTCCTGCCTCCGCCATCGTGCGGATTGCCGGAAAATGAAATTCCATCGCTTCTTCAACGGACAGGCAATAACGGCCGTCGTACGCGTCGCCGCGGCATCCGGCTAACCCACCGATGTAAACCGGAATGGAAGTTCCGGTGCGGAACCTGGAAAGGAAAGATACGTTATCTGCCAATACATTCTTATGCCGGTAGTCCGATTCTGCGATTTGTTCCATATTGGCTCTGCGGGTAGGAGTCATCAGCATCAGCGGCAGGCGGAAGTCTGCGGCAATTTGCAGATACTGGCGATAGATTTCCGCCAGTGTCTCACGGTAAGAGTCATTGTAAATCAGGGCGGCATGGACGATATGTTTGTCCAATGGGATCTGGAATTCGTGACGCAAACGTTCTACAATAGCGCCTTCGGTGAGAATGAAAGGAGAAGTCCGGAATGATTCTACAAAAGATAGCTGATCCATAAGAATGACTTTAGAAGTTTTACTTTACATCCGGAGACAAATATAGGATTAATCAGCTCATTCCGGTTATCTGTTCCTGCTGTGTTCACATCCTTTTGTAATCTTTCAGAAAAACAAGAGACTCGGCTTTATTTATAGTCCTTTATAAACCCTTCCATCAACCATTTGGCAAGTGCCTGCCGATTGGAAGGGATCACCAGACGACGCTGGTCGAGAGTATTCTGGATGTTACCCAGTTCAACGAATACAGAGGCGGGTGTGGTGTGTGCCAGAACATACAGGTTGCGTCCGCTTACGGTGCCCGAGAAGCCACGGTTGGGCTGGTGCTTGCCGTATTTGGATTCGAAAGTTGCTTTCATATTCCTGGCGAGACGTTTGCTTTCGGCCTTGCGGTTGGAGTGATAGAAAAAGACGTCGGTTTGGGTGCCTTTGCTGCGGCTGTCTACATGGATGAAGATGGCCCGGCAGTACTTGAATTTCTTGCGATCCTTCCGGTAGAGGGTGTTGATTTTATCGCAACGCTGCTGAAGGCGTTGTACCTGGTTCAGAGGGATGGGAGAGCCCATGCAGGTTTCCCGTTTGCTGTTGGACAGGTAGGCCTCGTCGCGGATACCGTCTTTGGCATCCTGAATGATGATGCGTACCTCGGCACCTTCCTGCATCAGGTTGCGTGCCAGGCGCAGGGCGATGTCATAGGCATATTCGTCTTCGTGAAGTTCGTGTTTACCAACACGGCCTATGGCACCGGGGTCGGGGCCGCCGTGTCCGCTGACCACATAGAAACAGGCACCGGCAAGGCGGTCGGAGGTTACCTTGACGTTAGCCAGCCATTTCCCGAACAGCGGTTCGTTGACTTCCGTACGTTTGGGCCGGCGTGCAGACCCCGTTTCGGATGCTTTCTCAGGAGTGGTGTCCGATGCCTTTTTGACGGGAGGAATCAGATAAGTGACACCCATCTTCAGAGTTCTGCTTTTGCCTAATCGGGTTTTGTTGAGTTCGATAAAGTCATCATAATATTTCTTTGGAGCACGGTTGTGGCGCAGGAGGAAGGAAGAGATTCCCTCACCGGATTTAGGAGTGGCTTTCTGCTGTGCCCATAAAGTAGGGGCAGTAAATAAGGAACAGAAGAACAGGAGAAGACAGAGTTTCCTTTTCATATTGCTACGTATAAAAGATGCAGGCTTGGCTGCTGTACCTAATTGTTTGACTTCTATGGTGAATTTTTGCTTTTTCGCCCGCAAAGATAGCCTTTTAAACCAATAATTTTCTCTACTTTTGCGTCGATATAACTTTTTTAAGGCAATATAATCGTAAACTCAATAACATTATGGCAAAACAATTCAAGCCCGAAACCCTGTGTGTACAAGCAGGATGGACTCCGAAAAAGGGCGAGCCGCGCGTGCTGCCCATCTATCAAAGTACTACTTTTAAATACGAAACCAGTGAGCAGATGGCCCGTCTGTTCGATCTTGAAGAGAGCGGTTACTTCTATACCCGCCTGCAAAATCCGACGAACGATGCCGTAGCTGCCAAGATTGCCGCCCTTGAAGGAGGTGTGGGAGCCATGCTGACTTCCAGCGGCCAGGCTGCCAATTTCTATGCCATATTCAATATCTGCCAGGCAGGCGATCACTTCGTCTGTTCGTCGGCCATCTATGGCGGAACGTTCAACCTCTTTGGGGTGACAATGAAAAAACTGGGCATCGACGTCACATTCGTCAGCCCCGATGCCGATGAAGAAGAGATTTCGGCTGCTTTCCGCCCGAACACGAAAGCGCTGTTTGGTGAGACAATCTCCAATCCGTCGCTCGAAGTGCTCGACATTGAGAAGTTTGCCCGCATTGCCCACAGCCACGGAGTGCCCCTGATCGTTGATAATACCTTCCCGACACCGATCAACTGCCGTCCGTTCGAATGGGGAGCGGATATCGTGGTGCACTCTACCACCAAGTATATGGACGGGCACGCCACCAGCGTAGGCGGCTGTATCGTGGACAGCGGAAACTTTGATTGGGAAGCCCATGCCGATAAGTTCCCGGGACTTTGCACACCGGATGAATCGTATCACGGACTGACTTATACAAAGGCTTTCGGCAAGGGTGCCTACATGACCAAGGCAACCGCTCAACTGATGCGTGACCTGGGCAGTATACAGAGTCCGCAGAATGCCTTCTTGCTGAATTTGGGTCTGGAGACGCTGCACCTGCGTATGCCCCAGCACTGCGGCAATGCACAGAAGGTGGCCGAATACCTTGCACAGAACGATAAAGTGGCTTGGGTGAACTATTGCGGTCTTCCGGGTAATAAATACTACGAACTGGCGCAGAAGTACATGCCGAATGGCTCTTGCGGCGTGATCTCTTTCGGGTTGAAAGGCGGACGCGAGTTGTCCATCAAGTTCATGGACTCGTTGAAACTGGCCGCCATCGTCACCCATGTGGCCGATGCGCGTACCTGCGTGCTCCATCCCGCCAGCCATACGCACCGGCAGCTGACAGACGAGCAGTTGATCGAAGCCGGTGTCCGTCCGGACCTGATCCGTCTGTCCGTAGGAATCGAAAATGCGGATGACATTATAGCGGATATCGAACAGGCACTGAACGCATAACCCCCTTCCCTCGTCTTTTTTTACATCCTGTTTTATCTCTGTCCGATGAAGCAGGATGTTTTGTTTCTTCTTCTCTTTCCTTTTTACTGCTTCCTCACTTTCTTTATCGGGTCTTTACAAACATTCTTATCTCGGGACAACGGTACTGAGATGAAAATGTTTGCAAAGGGAGTATAAAGAAAAGAGGGTTACCATAAAATGGCACAGAGTAGCACAGAGTGGATGTCAAGTCGTTGGTTATCGGCTTGACTCCCTCTGTGCTACTCTGTGGTGAGTTCCTCTTTTTAACTCCTCTCTCTTCCTCCCCCCAATGCCTGATACAAGGTGATGACCCCCTGGATTTCAGTAAACCGGTTGGCCACTTGCGAGAGTTGCGCATTGAGCAACGTCTGCTGTGCGGTGAGCACTTCCAGATAAGTCGTGTTGCCATGCTTCATCAGCAGTTGTGTGCTGCGGGCGGCGTTTTCGAGGGAAGCCACCTGCTTCTCGAAGTAGTTTGCCTTGTCCCGTGCCGTCTGATATTGCACCAGGGCATTGTTGACCTCGCTTCCGGCGTTGAGCAACGTCTGTTCGAAGCTGAGGCGTGCCTCCTCCTGTTGCGCTTTGGCTATGCGGAGCTGGGCGATGTTCGCTCCTCGGTTGAACAAAGGCTGCGTCAGCGAGGCCACGGCGGTGGCAAGGAACTTGCCCGGGTTGACGATCATCGCACCTGCCGAGTTTGTCCAGCCGGCGCTGCCGCTCAGCGTGATCGAGGGGTAGAAGGCGGAACGGGCGGCGTTGGTAGTGTAGAATGCCTGTGCCAACGACTGTTCGGCACTGCGCACGTCGGGGCGGTTGGCAAGCATCTGCAAGGGCACGCCCACCGAAAGGTTCTCCGGCAGGCGCTGCTCGGCGAGGCGTCCGCGGGGAAGGGTGCGGGGGACGTCGGCAAGGAGGAGCGAAAGGGCGTTCTCCACCTGGTTGAGCTGTTCGCGCAGGTCGAGCAGGGTGGTACATATATTGTAGTATGTGGCCTCAGTCTGCGAGAGGGCGGCTTCGGTCACCATTCCGGCAGCTTTCATGGCGCGGGTGGTGGCGACGCTCTCTTTCCAGGCGGCTTCGGTGGCGGTGGAGATCTCGATCTGGGCGTCGAGCATCAGCAACGTATAGTAGTTGTTGGCGACGGCGGCAATCAGTTGCGTCTGTACCGCCTGTTCATAATCACGGCTCTGCGCCACGACAGCTTGTGCACGCCGCTTGGCGTTCGTCAGCCGGCCGAAGATGTCGATCTCCCAACTGGCGCTGACGGGCAGTGAGTAGGTTTGCGAGGCTTTCCCGCCGTCGAAGCTGCTGGCCGTTCCCTGCGGAGAGAGGGAGAAGGCGGGCAGATAGGAGAGTCGGGCGGAGAGCAAGGTGGCTTCGGCCTCTTTCACACGGAGGTGGGCCGTACGCAGGTCGGTGTTGCGCACGAGGGCGGTGTCGATCAGCGTGCGGAGGCAAGGATCGGTGAAGACCTCCTGCCAGGGGAGGCTGCCGAGGTTGGAGGCGGAGTCGGAAGGATTCGCGCCTTCTTGGCCGTAAAGGCCGTCGGGAACCTCGGTAGCGGGTTTGTATTTGGAGTAAATGCCGCAACTGCTGAGTGCCAGCGTGGCGGCAAGGGATATGATTAACTTTTTCATGATTGCTTGTTTTATGGGAGCCTTCCTCCCCCGGGTTCCTCCGGTGGAAGAGGAGGGGAGGGGGCTGCTAATGATAAATAGGGTTGAACGGGGGAAGAACTCTTTTCACCACAGAGTAACACAGAGTATCACAGAGTGATATGGAGTGGTACGGAGTCATACAGAGCGATACGAAGTAAAGTATCGCGGAGTAGTACAGAGTATCACCGGGTAGAGTATCACCGGGTGAATCTTGCTCTTTTGATCATTCATACCAATAACCTGTCTTCCTCTGTGTCACTCTGTGTTCCTCTGTGGTGAAAAGAACCCTTTATTCCTTCAAAGCCCCTCCTTTCGCTTCCTTCTTTTCCCGGTCGCTCACTGCGATCTCTTCCTCGATCTGCCAGTCGTGCGTCGGTTCGGCCTGTATCGGACGAATGCGTTCCTGCAACCACTGGAAAGCGATGAAGAGCGACGGCACGATGAACAGCAGTGCCAGCGTACCGATGACCATACCGCCCACGGCGCCCGTTCCCAACGAACGGTTACCGTTTGCCCCTACGCCACTCGCCACCATCAGCGGGAACAACCCGAAGATCATCGTCAGTGCCGTCATCAATATCGGGCGCAAACGGGCTTTTGCGGCGCTCAGCGCGGAGGCTATCAGCCCCATGCCCGCTTTGCGGCGTTCGGCGGCATACTCGGTGAGCAGGATGGCCGTCTTGGCCAGCAGACCGATCAGCATAATCAGTCCCGTTTGCAGGTAGATGTTGTTCTCCAGACCGAACAGGCGGGCGAAGAGGAACGAACCCATCAGTCCGCATGGCACGCTCAGGAGTACCGCGAAGGGGATCAGGAAGCTCTCGTAGAGCGCGCTCAGAATCAGGTAGATCATCAGGAAGCAGATGCCGAAGATGATCGCCGTCGTGCCGCTCTGCTCCGTCTCCTCACGGGTGATGCCTCCGTAGTCGTAGCCGTAGCCCTTGGGCAGGGCGGTGGAGGCTGTCTCCTGTACGGCACGGATGGCGTCACCCGTACTGTAACCGTCCGCCGGCATGGCGTTCACGGCGATGGAGTTGTACATGTTGAAGCGGCTCAGCGACTCGGCTCCGTACGTGCGGGTCAGCGTCACGAACTGGCTCAGAGGCGCCATCTCGCCGTTCGACATCCGCACGAAGGTGTTGCCCAGCGAAGCTTCGTCGAGGCGGTATTGCGGGTCGGATTGGATCATCACCTTATATACTTTCGAGAAGCGGTTGAAGTTGGACACGTACTGCCCGCCGTAGTAGCCCGAGAGGGTGCTCAACACCTGGTCGGGGGTGATGCCCGAGCGCTTGCATTTCGACGGATCTATCTCAACCAGCCATTGCGGGTAGCGGACGTCGAACGTGGAGTAGGCCATGGCGATCTCCGGACGCTGGTTCAGCGCGCCCAGATACTGCTGCGTGGTCTGGAAGAAGGTGTTCACGTCGCCTCCCGTCTTGTCCTGCATGTGCAGTTCGAGGGCGTTACCCATACCGTAGCCGGGGATCATTCCCGGTGAGATGGCAAATACGGTGGCGTCCTTGATGTCGCCCGTCCGTCCGTATACCTGGCCGATGACCGACTGCACGTTGTCTTCCTTTCCGGGGCGTTCGTCCCACGGTTTCAGTTTCAGGATCAACATACCGAACGAGCTTCCCTGGCCCGCCAGCAGTCCGTAGCCCGCCACTTTCTGCACGTGTTCCACTTGCGGGATCTGTTCCATGCGCTGCTCGATGCGCTTCATCACCTCGTCCGTCGTGCGCAGCGAACTGCCGGCGGCGGTGCTGACGTTGACAAACACCACGCCCTGGTCTTCGTCGGGCACGAGGCTGGTCTTCGTCGTATTCATCAGCACCACCAGCAGGGCGATACTTGCCACGAGGAGTCCGCCCGTCAGCCAACGGTGCTTGATGAAGAAGAGCACGATGCCCTTGTAACGGTCTATCACCACGTCGAACGCCGCGTTGAACGCTTTGCGGAAGCGGGCGGCGAAGTTCTGCTTCTGCGTGCCGTCCTCGTTGATGTACGGTTTCAGCAGCAGCGCGCAGAGGGCGGGGCTCAGTGTCAGGGCGTTCACGGCGGAGATGCCTACCGCTACGGCCATCGTCAGTCCGAACTGCGTGTAGAACGTCCCCGATGTGCCGGACATGAACGATACGGGGATGAACACCGCCATGAATACCAGCGACGAGGTGATGACGGCGTTCGAAATGCCTTTCATGGCGTCGATGCTCGCCATGTAGGACGATTTGTAGCCCACGTCGAACCGTGCCTGCACGGCCTCGACCACCACGATGGCGTCGTCCACCACCGTACCGATGACCAGTACCAGCGCGAACAGCGTGATCAGGTTGATACTGAATCCCGCCATCGCCATGAAGGCGAACGTACCGACGAGCGACACGATGATGCCCACCAGCGGGATCAGTGTCGAGCGGATGTCCTGCAAGAAGATGTATACGACGAGGATCACGAGCAGGATGGCTTCGAGCAGCGTCTTCACCACCTCGTGGATGGAGGCGTAGAGGAAGTCGTTGCTGGACATCAGTTGCGTCAGTTCCACTCCGCGGGGGAGGTCTTTGCGCGCCTCTTCAAGGAAGTCGTTGATGCGGTTGTTCACCTCCGTAGCGTTGGAGCCTGCAGTCTGGAAGAGCATGCACGAGATACCGTTGTGTCCGTCCGTCGTTCCGCTGTAGGCGTAGCTTTCCTGTCCTAACTCGATGGTGGCGATGTCCTTCAGTTTCAGCACCTGCCCGTCGTCGGTGGAGCGGATCACGATCTCGCCGAACTCCTCCGGGGTGATGCGGCGGCCTTTGTACTTCATGGTGTATTGGTACGTCTCGTCGGAGTTCTCGCCGAACGATCCGGTGGCAGACTCGATGTTCTGTTCCGCCAGCACCGCCGAAACGTCCGAGGGGATCAGGCGGTATTGCGCCATCACGTCCGGTTTCATCCAGATGCGCAGGCTGTAGTCGCCTCCCATGATCATCATGTCGCCCACGCCCGAGATGCGGAGAATCTCCGGCTTGAGGTTGATACTGATGTAGTTGGCCAGGAAAGCCTCGTCGTAAGAGTCGTCCGGGCTGTGGAGCGAGAACATTTGCAGGATACTCGTCTGCCGCTTCGAGGTGGTGACACCCACCTGGTTCACCTCCGAGGGGAGCTGTCCCGTGGCTTTGGAGACCCGGTTCTGCACGTTCACCGCCGCCATGTCCGGGTCGGTTCCCTGTTTAAAGTAGACAGTGATGGAGACCGTTCCGGCGTTGGTGGCGCTGGAGGTCATATACGTCATGTCCTCCACTCCGTTGATGGCCTCTTCGAGCGGGGCGATGACACTCTTTTGCAACGTCTCCGCGCTGGCTCCGAAGTAGCTGGTGGAGACCATGATGGTTGGCGGGGCGATATCCGGGTATTGTTCGACGGGCAACGTAAACAGTCCGATGATCCCGACCACGACGATGGTGATGGAGATAACGGCCGATAGGACGGGCCGTTCGATGAATGTTCGTAAGTTCATAATTATAGGGTTATATGTTTCCTTTGTGCCACTCTGTGGTGAGCCTTGTTCTTTGTTTTATTGCATACGATGAGCGTTCACCGTTCCTCGTTCACCGCTTTGATCTCCGTTCCTTCCCGGAGCAGTCCGACGCCTTCGGCCACGATCACGTCACCGGTCTGTAGCCCGCTCTCCACGATGTACTCCTGTCCGCCGTTGACGCGCGTCACCTGTACCGGAGCCGATTGCGCCTTGCCGTCCACTACCTTATATACAAATACCTTGTCCTGTACTTCGAATGTGGCCGCTTGCGGAATCACCAGCGCTCCCGTCTTCTCCGTCGGCACGATCACGTTTCCGGCGCCGCCGCTATGCAGCAGCCCTTCCCGGTTGGGAAACACCGCCCGCAGGCTCACCGTTCCCGTCGTGCGGTCTATCACCCCGCTGATCGTCTCGATCCGTCCCGCCTGCGGATAGTCCGAACGGTCGTTCAGTTGCAGGCCGATTTCCGGCATCTGTTTCAAGGCTTCCTCCTTCGATCCGTAACGGCGGATCAGTCCTAAGAGCTGGTTCTCCGTCATTGAGAAGTAGACGTACATGTCCGAGTTGTCCGAAACGGTAGTCAGCGGTTCCGGCAGGCTGGCGCTCACCAGTGCTCCCACCCGGTAGGGCAGCGTGCCCACTACTCCGTCCGCCGGACTCTTCACCAGCGTATACGATAAGTTGTTGCGTGCGTTCACCTCCTGTGCCTTCATCTGCGCCAGTTGCGCCTGCGCTGCCAGGAGGGAGTTCTTTGCCGTGCTCAGGTCGAAGGCGGACACTACGTTCTGCCTGTACAATTCCTGCTTGCTGTCATACGTCAGTTGTGCTGTGGCCAGCGACGCCTTTGCCGCCTCCACGTTTGCCAGGGCAGTCTGCAAGGCAGCTTCGTAAGGCACTTGGTCGATGACGAACAGCGACTGTCCCCGTTTCACCCGTTCCCCCTCGCTGACACACACCTGCGTCAGCGTGCCGCCTACCTGCGGATAGATCTCGATGTCTTGTCGTCCGCGTATCGTTGCCGAATACGTACTCGATAGCGTCCGGTCGGCAGGCGCGAGGGTCATCACTTTGTATCCCGACTCCACGTTTGCCTGCGGTGCTTGCTTGCATCCCCCGACGGCCAGACAGCAGGCCAGTATCACGGCCTGTTTCACTTTACTTACCTTTTCAATCATAGTTCCTATTTAATTTTGTCGCGGCAAAGGTAGAGCGTTTTCCCCTTCGGCAGCTTTTCATACCCGCCCCACTATTGTTCATAATCGGAACAACTTTTCGCCTAATTCACTAAAAAGACCTACCTTTGCAGGCGAAATAAAGAACACGATATGGAAAAAAGTAATCCGCTCACTCTCACTCTCGACCAGCCCTTCGTGGCAGGAACCGACGACTTCGCCCCTTTCTACAACCGGTTGCACAAGCTCAACTGTGCCATCATTCTCTACTGCCGCAGCGGTCATGCCACGCTTGCCATCGACCTGAAGAAATACGAGATCACCCCCAATACCCAGGTTGTCCTCCTGCCCGGCTCCGTCATCACCCTTGAAGAGAAGAGCGAAGACCTGCAGATCTCCTTTTTCGCCTCCCACATCGAGATGTTCCGTGAAGCCTGCATCCGCTTCGAACCCTCCTTCTTCCGCTTCCTCAAGGAGAAGCCCTGCTATACGCTCCCTCCCGAATTTACCGCCCCCATCAATGGTCTTCTGCACGCCACCGGCGCCATCTTCGCCGACACCGACCACCGCTTCCGCAACCAGATAGCCCGCAACCACCTGCAAAGCTTCCTGCTCGATGTATACGACAAAGTGCACCGCCTTTTCACCCATAAAGAGATCGAAGGCGGCAACCGTCCGAACGAGCTTTTTCATAAGTTCGTCACCTTGGTGCACGAGCATTGTTGTTCGCAGCGCGACGTTGTGTTCTACGCTGACCGTCTCTGCATTTCTACCAAATACCTGACGAGCATCTGCCGCTCCCTTATGGGCGGCTCAGCCAAAAAAGTGATTGATGATTTCACGGCCTTGGAGATCAAAGTCCTCCTCCAGTCCACCGATCTCAGTATCCAGGAGATAGCCGACCGCCTGAGCTTCCCCGACCAATCTTATCTTGGCCGGTATTTCAAACGTCACGAAGGGGTTTCGCCGATGGAGTACAGGGCGAGGTTGGCGGGTATAAAATAGGAGTTCTCTGGGAAATGCGTAGTTGCGACATCCGTCCCGGTAATCTTGATAATCAGCAGATTGTATTTACCTATATTTTTCTTTCAATGTAAAACCGTTTACCCCGGCACGTAAAGCCATTTACCCCGGCACGTAAAACCGTTTACCCCGGCACGTAAAACCATTTACCCCGGTACGTAAAACCGGTTATCCCGGCACGTAAATGAAGTCGGCATTTAAGGTAACAGATGTCCCCCTGTAGGATGCGTATCCAAACGACGCATTCTCCGGATGGAACCGAAGTATCCGGCTCTTGTGTGTGATTGAATAAAAACAGGAAAGGCGGTTGCTTATGTATACCAGATCTCGTTATACACAGGCCTTGTCCGGCTTTCTGCCGGAGTCGCCTTCCATGCCTGTGAAGAGGCATCTCCACATCCTTTTTCAATTGGCGACTGTTCCAACAGAGTCGATTCCAGAACAACTTTTCTGCCCGGTGTGCTGTTGATAATGACTTCGGAATGACTGAAACTGAAATTCCGTGTAGTTTTCATTCCGGAGAATGCTTTCATTTCTTGTGACATAAGCGGTAGTTATTTATAGTATGGTAATGAATAACACCGGAGGTACGAAAGTGTTTGCTAAATGGCGTTGTTTTCTGTTAATTTAAAAGCAGGGATGCCGGTTTCGGATTAAATCTATAAGGAAAGCATGACGTAGTCCGGTTTGTATTACCTTTGCCGGTGAACTAAAGAAATCAGGCTATGTCTGTATTGTCAGAACCTTTGGGCATATCCGATGCCGCCTTGCAGCAATATGCCGGCCAACTCCGGAAAGGGGGACATACGTTTGAGACTTATCAATAATATCCGTGCCTGAATGGACGGACGGCAGAAGAATTAGGATACTGTGAAGGGATAATTGAAAAAAATACCCCTGTCCCTGTCACATAATTAAAAAGAAAGATGTAATTTTGCATGCCAAAAAACAACTTATCTTATGGCAGTTTACGTAGAAGAAGTATCAAGAACTTTCGGTGAATATTTACTTATTCCCGGTCTTACCACCAAACAGTGTGTACCTTCCAATGTATCTTTACGCACCCCGCTGGTGAAACATGCGGCAGGCACACAAGCAGCAATCGAATTGAACATTCCTTTCGTTTCGGCAATCATGCAGTCGGTTTCCGGTCCCGAACTGGCTATCGAGCTGGCACGCAACGGAGGACTCTCGTTTATCTTCGGCTCGCAACCCATCGCCAGTCAGGCGGAAATGGTGCGGAAAGTGAAGAAATTTAAAGCCGGTTTCGTGACCAGTGACTCGAACCTGACACCGGAACATACGTTGGATGATGTACTTCGCCTGCTTCGTCAGACCGGACACTCTACCATCGGAATCACGGATGACGGCACACCGAACGGACATCTTCTGGGATTGGTAACCAGCCGCGACTATCGCCTTTCCAGAGATCCGCTGGACAAAAAGATCAAAGACTTCATGACCCCTTTCGACAAGCTGATTGTAGGCGAAGTGGGACTGACACTGAGCGAAGCGAACCAGATTATCTGGGACCACAAACTCAACACTCTTCCCATCATCGACAAGGACGGCCGTCTGGCTTATTTCGTTTTCCGCAAAGATTACGACAGCCACAAGGAAAACCCTAACGAGGTGTCAAGCCCCGATAAGAAATTGCTGGTGGGTGCCGGTATCAATACCCGTGACTATCAGGAACGTGTACCTGCTCTGGTAGAAGCAGGAGTGGATGTGCTTTGCATCGATTCTTCGGACGGCTATTCGGAATGGCAATGCGAGACCCTGCAATGGATCAAGCAGCAGTATGGGGATAAAGTACTGGTAGGTGCCGGTAACGTGGTAGATAAAGAAGGCTTCCTCTATCTGGCGGAAGCCGGTGCGGACTTCGTGAAAGTGGGCATTGGCGGTGGATCTATCTGCATCACCCGTGAACAGAAAGGTATCGGACGCGGACAGGCGACTGCCTTGCAGGACGTGGCTCGTGCCCGTGACGAATATCAGGCACGCACAGGCATCTATGTGCCTATTTGCAGCGACGGCGGACTGGTGCACGACTATCATATGGTGCTTGCCCTTGCCATGGGGGCCGATTTCCTGATGATGGGCCGTTACTTTGCCCGTTTCGACGAATCGCCTACAAAGAAGCTCTGCATCAAGAACAATTATGTGAAAGAGTACTGGGGAGAAGGTTCGAACCGTGCCCAGAACTGGCAGCGCTATGATATGGGCGGAACGGAATCTTTGAAGTTCGAAGAGGGAGTCGATAGTTACGTGCCTTATGCCGGTAAGATGAAAGATAATCTGGCTGCCACACTGAGCAAGATCAAAGCTACGATGTGCAGTTGCGGTGCCGTTACCATTCCCGATTTGCAGCAAAACGCCAAGATTACATTGGTTTCGTCTACCAGTATCGTAGAAGGCGGGGCACACGACGTGATTCTGAAGGAAAAAGGATAATAAACTTTTCATTATCCGCACACAGGCCATCCAATAAGTGCGACTAATATAGGACAGGCGGACGGATACGGGGTTTGAGATGACTGTATAGTTGTTGAAACTCGTTTCGGTCCGCCTGTTTCGTAGGTCTGACCTTATTTCTCTGCGTTCCGGAACTTCTGTGGGGTCATCCCCACTTGCTTCTTGAAAAACTTATTGAAGAACGCCGCGTTGTTGAATCCCAGGTTCAAGGCAATGTCTTTCACCGGAGTGGGTGTGGTTCGCAGCAGGGTTCGGGCAGCCAGGATCAGGATACTGTTGATGATTTCCATTGCTGTCTGTCCGCCCGATTCTTTCTTTATGATGTGGCAGAGGGTAGTTGATTTCATTCCCATTTCGGCCGCATAAAACTGTACCTGATGTTGGCGGGCATGATTCTCCTGTACCAGTCGGACAAACTGGCGAAAGACGGCGGAATGTTTGTTGGCGGGCGCTACCTGCGACAACGCTTTTCGCTGACTGAGCTCTGTGAACCCCTGTAGGAGTGCTTCAAGCATAGACTTCAGTGTGGCATGACTGAAAAGGAACGGAGCGTCTTTATGGATGTGTGTCAAAAGCGCGAAAGTCTGGACGTAGATGCCGAAAATTTTCGGGGACAATGGGAGCAAGGGGTGTTCGTTGATGATGTAGAACGTATGGATGATCGATCTGTCCAAGTGGGTTTCGTGGATGAACGCAAGTGAAAAGAGTACCGCATGCAGCTGCACATCGTCCGATGTCTTCAGCACTTGTACGAAACTTTCTGAGGGGATAGCGATCATCGTACCGGGACCGATATTGTATTGCACCAGGTTGATCATTGCCTTGACACGCCCCCGTATGCAGAGGGCAAATATGACGGCTTTTGTCTTTTTGAGTTCGGCACAATATGCCCACAGTGTTTCGCTGCTGATGCGGTCGGCAGTGGTGAAATTGGCCGATATATTTAATTCTGGAGTAAGCATGTTCTTTTGTTTGCTATAACGCTGAGATCCCTTTTTGGTTGCAAAAGTCATTATATTACGGTCTAATATAGTTAATGACTTGTTAATTCTGTACGGGGCTTTTCCTGTCATAGTTAAAAGTGGTCAATCCGTACACGATGGAATATTTTGTGAGAATAATAGAATATTATTTCCAACCCGATCCGTTGCCGATAACTGATATTAGTACGATCTTTGTGCCTTGACACAACTGAATTTATATGAACCGATCTTCATTCAACACCTTTGTTTTTCCTGTCTTTTTTTCTTCTTTGGCCATTGGGGACAATAGTCTGATTACGGTTATTGTTTTGCTGCTTATTGTCGTGTTTGCCTTGTGTGTGGCGGTGAAGTGCCTCTACGGGCAGAGGCGGGCGCTCAAAAAGGCGCTGGTGGGAGATGCCGTATGCAGGCAACTGTTTGATGTGTGGCCGCTGAGCATTCTTGTCCTCGGCGCTGACGGGAAGATAGAACGGATGAACAAGTTGTTGCTGGAAGAACTGCAACTGGATTTGAGGCAGGTTGCCGGGCGGCAGGCAGTTGACATCATCGAACTGATCCAGGACAAGGAGAACCTTTTGCCCCGGTTTCTGGAAGAGATACAGAGCGGAAAGCGCAACATTTTGTTTTCTACCAATTGCTTCATTCGCGAACCCCGTTCCAATATCAGCTTCCTGATTCAAGGCGGCATTGTGGGGATTTATGAAAGCGGGCGCTTGATCAAGATGATCGTCTACCTGCGCAATGTGCTTGAAGAACGGACGCAACGGCATGTGCTGAATATCGCCCTGAGCAAAACACATATCTTTTCCTGGTCGTTCGACATGGAGCGGAACCTGATGGTGATTGATCCGCGTTATTTCGACTACCTGAAGATTCCAACTCAAGATTATACGCTGACCATGGAACAGTTTTCCGACTTGGTGCATCCCGATGACCGGAAGGTACTTTTCGACGCCCTTGCCGGGCAGTTGACGGGAAACTTGTACGAGGCACCCGTACCTTATCGTCTGCGCCGGGGAGACGGGGGCTGGGAGTGGTTCGAGGGGCAGTCTACTTATGTGGGGCAACTGTCAGATCTGCCGTTCCGTATTGTAGGTATCTGCATGAGTACGCAGCGGCATAAAGATATAGAGGACAGGCTGAACGATGCCCTCCGGAAGGCACAGCGGAGCGACCGGTTGAAGAGTGCTTTCCTGGCCAATATGAGTCACGAGATCCGTACTCCGCTGAATGCCATCGTGGGTTTTTCCACACTGCTGGTGAGCGAGCAGTCCGATTTAAGGCCGGAGGACATCGAGGAGTATGCTGCGTTGATAGAGAAGAACGGGCAGTTGCTGATGTTCCTGATTTCGGATATTCTGGATCTTTCGAAGATTGAATCGAACACCATGGAGTTTAACGTTTCGGTTTTCTCACTGAACAAGATGTTTGCCGACATAGCCCGCATGCAGCGTCTGAACGTGAAGCCTGGTGTAGAACTGATTGCGGATCTGCCCGCAGAGGATGTGTCGATTACTGCGGACCCGGTAAGGCTGGAGCAGGTGGTGAACAATCTGATCAATAACGCGATAAAGTTTACGAGCCGGGGCAGCATCCGGATAGGCTATCGCCGGAGGGGGGAGAAGGACGTAGAGCTGTTTGTCGAAGACACCGGGAAGGGAATGTCGGAGGAGGTGATCGCGCATGTTTTTGAGCGCTTTTATAAAGGAGATTCTTTTGTTCAAGGAACAGGGTTGGGACTTGCCATCTGCAAGACGATTGTGGAACATTTCGGCGGAGAGATTCGTGCGGAGTCCGAAGCGGGTGAGGGGGCGAGGTTTGAAGTCTGCCTGCCGGTAGGAGGAAAATAGAAACGGGGAGGACCCGAATGAAATGGGGAAAGTCACGTTGCGCGTTGTCCCATAACCGCTTGTGATTTCCCCGTTTCTGTGTTTATTTTAAGAATGCCCTCGGGCATGGAGTCAATACACGCTTGCCCCCTTAATCACGATCTTTTCCAGCAATTCCTGCATCTTTCCGATCACCGGTTCCGCTTCCAGCCCGTATTCGGCCGCCATCACCTGCATCTGTGGGAAAGTGGCCCATACACTGCCGTTCTTATCCTCCCAAACGGAGATCTTCAGCGGCAATTCGATCGAGATGCTCGGATTGTCCTGCATCAGCTTTGTGCCCACTTTCGGCGAACCGAAGACAATCACCTGGTTCGGGCGAAGCGTCAAGCCTACCTCTTCTGCGTTCTTTCCGTGGTCGAATTTGGCGAAGACAGGGATTCCCATTGCCCGGAGCGTCTGCTTGATGCGTCCCATGGTTTCGTCTACGCTGAACTGGCTCTCGTAGGTGTAAAGTAGGTTATCGTTGGCTCCCGTGCCCATCTTGGCGCTGTCGAAAGCGGCGGCAATGCGGCGTCCCAGGTTCGTCAGGTCCACTCCCTCCTTGTTGGCGAGCAGGGTGACGCATACCAGTTCCGAAGCGTCGGTGAAACGGCTCAGGAAAGCCGAATGTCCCGATACGTCGCCTTTGATGTCCATCAGCCCGTTGTGGTTATAGAACTGCCAGCCTGCCATGGCGGGGACCACCTTGCCGTTGGCCAGCCGGGTGGGCTTGTACACGATGTCACGGTTTTCCGGTTTCTCGATCAAGGCGCTTCCCGCCAGTCCGATGTCCCAATGGGAAACGTTCTCCGCCGATGCCCAGATGTCGGAGAAACCTTTCAGTGCCGTAGGGCTGACAGCAGGCGCTGCGACGAGCCGGCCGTCTTTTTCAACGTATCCGGTCGTTGTTTCCGAGGGGTTGATATAGTCCCGGTCCTTCTTGAATGTCTGGTGCACGTTGCCCTTAGTGGTCACGTCCTCCTGTTTTACTTTCGCCAGGTCTTCTCCGAAGAAAGTCTGCCGCAGTCCCAGGTAGTCAATCTGATACTTCTTCACGAAATCGTGGTAAGGCATTTTGCCCGCCTTCTCGATGATGGAAGTCAGCAGCAGGAAGTTCGTGGCGCTCTGCTTCACATCCGTTCCCGGTTCGAAGGCCAGTGGCAGTGCGGCTACGGTCTCGATCAACTGTTCCGGACGATAATCGGCAGAGACGTCGAAACCCTTCTGCGCGCGGTAGTCGGCGATGCCCGAGCTGTGCTGCATCAACTGGAGGATGCTGACCGGTTTCCAGCTTTCCGGCACATCCTTCAGGTACTTGCCGACGGGGTCGTTCAGGTCGAGTTTGCCCCGTTCGTAGAGTTGCATCACCGCCACGGCAGCATATCCTTGCGAGATAGGGCCGATGGGCCAAAGCGTCTTGGCGGCGGCGAGGTTTCCTTTCGTGAAATCAGTCACTCCGTAGCCCACCACCCGGGGGATGTAAGGCGCCTGTACGATGGCAAGCGTCATGCCCGGTATTCCCTGTTCTTCCATAAAATCGTAAATCATTTGGTCGATGGCCTTGCCTTGGTAGGCAACGTGCACATTTCCCCTGCCGGCTTGCGGCAATTGGTTCTCATACTTCTTCATAATGGTTCCTCCGTTCTGTGCCGAGATCGTTGCCGAAGTCAGCAGTGTGACTAAAATTAATAAATTCTTTTTCATAACGTTCGTGGGATTGTTTTAGTTGTTTAAATCTGATGTTGCAAAGATCGGTGCTTATCGCTGCTCGGGAAAGAGCGATATCACACATTGAATAGGCAATTGTTCCCGAAGGCGGGGAAGAGTGGCGTTTCCACTCTCTAAAACCTGTTTGTTATAAGACTTTTATATATAAATAGGTGTCTCCGTTCCCTCTTCTGATCCATTTCCTTTCCTCATAGGACAAGATAGCATGATTTTCTTCTTATTCGGGAAGAATTGCTAACTTATCCGGCCATATGGCCCTTTCCTGTCCTGTGTGGAATGCCGATCTTTGCAAAGTCGGAAAACAAGCGGTACACCGACGCCGCACCCTGAGCTAAAAGGAGTATAAACATCTAAAAACAAAAAAAGATTATGGAAGGTATCAACACCCCGTTCGTCATTGACGAACACACAGCGATTGTAATGACAGACCCTCAGAACGATTTCCTGAGCGAGAACGGTCTGGGCTGGGGCGCTTTCGGAGAGAATATACAGAAGAATGGCACGGTGGAAAACCTCCGCCGCATCTTCGAGGTGGCAGCCGCAAAAGGCATGCTGGTATTCATCTCCCCGCACTATTACTATAAGCATGATCACCAATGGCTTTTCGAAGGTCCCATCGAGAAACTGATGCACGACACGGGCATGTTCGAACGCCGGGGACAGTTGACCGGCGAGGGTTTCGAAGGTTCGGGTGCCGACTGGCTGGAACTCTACAAACCCTATATCGACGGGGGCACGAATATCATCGTCACGGCACCCCACAAACTGTACGGGCCGGAAAACAATGACCTGATTCTTCAACTCCGCAAGCGTGGGGTGAACAAGGTAGTGGTGTGCGGCATGTCCGGCAACCTCTGCGCGGAGTCCCATCTGCGCGAGTTGCAGGAACGCGGATTCGAGGCAGCCGTCGTCTTTGACGCTACGGCCTCTGCCAAGCTCCCCGGACTGGACGCCGATACGGCAGCGTTCATCAACTTCACCCTGCTGGCAGAGAAGGTCTACACCACCGACGAGTTTGTGGCAGAGATGCGGGAGCGGTGAGCACGGGGTTATATAGGCCGTTAATCGGGGGGGCTCTCTGAGCGGAGTTCCTGAAAGGATAATCATCCCGAAAACGGCCTTCCAATAGACGGAAGATTCCCTTATCTCAACTTTCTCAATGGATGGGAAAAGCTGGGATAAGGGAATTCTTAGTATAAGTAATGACGGATTATGAACCGAATCTTACATTGGATAAACGATGACCCTGCTGTTGGGCAGGTCCGGAATATACATCGTTCCGGAGGCTACCGTGATATCTGCCGGGCCGGACAGCGGTTTCTCCGGGTTAATGTCGAGTGGCGTGATCTTTCGGGTATTCATGTCGACGGCACAAACTTGTGCGGGTGTCCAGTTGGTGATGTACATCGTTTTCTTGTCGGCAGAGAGGGCGATACCGTCATATTGTCCCGGGGTGGTGATGAACTTCTCCGGAACGGGTTTGCTCAGGTCGGTAATCTGATAGATGACATTGTTGTCCGTTGTCTTCCCGTCAGCGGGATAAGAGGCGACGTACATGGTTCCGTTTTCGATAATCAGCCCGTTAGGTCCGGCGATGCTCACCCATTCGGCAGGAATCCCTACTGCGCCCGGGTCACTGATGTCGATGCTGAAGATTTTTCCTGTATTGGTGACAGAAGCATAAAGTGTATTCCCTTCCGCCACGAGGTCGTTTACGAAAAGGTTGCCTTCGGGCAGCAGGACGACTTGCGGTGCTTTCTCCGGTGCTTGTAGGTTGTAGACTACGATTTTGTTGACATCGCAGATGAACAGGTGCTCGTCACGAACAAACATTCCTTTCGGTCCGGAGAGGTTGCCGTCGGCAGGAATCAGGATTTCCGTCCGGTTATCTTTATGGTAGGCGATGTATCCCCTGCCTTCCGTGTTGAGTGGATTGAGCTGCTCCGTTCCGAAGTTGGCGATCAGGATACCTCCCTGATAGGGGTACGTGCTTTCGCAGAAACGAATGCTGTCACTGATGATCGTTGTTTCCGGTTGCTGTGCCTTTTCCGTCGGCTGGTTTTGTTTTTTGCTTTGGCAACACAGAGCGGTAGCCGAGAAGGTGATCAATAGGATGGGAGTAAAGAATTTAGTTTTCATAAGCTGATCTTGTATTTCATAAGATGAATTTCATGCAGCAAAGATACAGGCAAATAGAGAACGGGTTGTTGCCCGTTTGGTTCAGTCTCCGGTCTGTTTGGTTCAGGGTACGTTTACGAATGCTTCGTTCCGGCAGCTTCCCACACCTTATATATAGGTCTTCGATCATCTCCATTTCTCACTTCTCGTCCATCGTTCATCGCTTTTCGCCCATCATTCATCATTCCTCCCCCTATATTCAGTAGGTGTCATCTGATATTGCTCTTTAAAGAGCCGGGCAAAGTGTGCCGCACTTACAAATCCGCTCGCGTCCGTTACTTCTTCGATCGTTTTGTCCGACGTGTCGAGCAAATAAGCAGCGCGTTCCAGTTTTTTTCTGCGTATCCATCCGCGGGGAGCTTCACCATATTCCTGGGCAAACTCCCGCTTAAAGCTCGACAGGCTTCTGCCGGAAAGCATAGCCAGTTCGTTGACGGTGGCCGGGGAATACAAATGCCGGTCGAGCACGGCTGACAGTGCCGGGCTTTCGCTTCGTGCCGCATCCAGGAGGAAGGAAGCTATCAGTTGCCGGTAAGGACTGTCCAGAAGCAGGTATACCAGTTCGGTAAATTTCAGCCGGATCAGTTCGCACATAAACGGACTCTTACTCTTGCTGTATTCCTCCAACGAAGAAAACAGTTTCTCTATTTCCCGGTTGTGGGGAATGATCTTTATGGCTTCTCTTTTTGTCGGCATCCTTTCCGATATACGTTCCGGCAAACATCCGCTCAGTTGTTCGGCCAGTCCTTGCGCAACCCGTTTGCTGAAAAACAACATCAGGCTGCGGAACCCATGTTCGCCGGTAATGTATTCCGACATCACGTACTCTCCCCTTGGTATCAGAAACAGTTCTCCGGGGCGGATGTCAAACTGATTGCTCCCTACCTTGATCTGCTTCACCCCGGAGAGGATGTATACCAGGGCATGGTGCGTCAGGAAAGCGTCGAAGTTTTCCTGTGTGGTAGAGTTGACGTATTGGAGCAGGCGTATGTTCTTGTTTTCACCCGGCTGTGCCGGACGGAGAATGTCATCGGGGACGAAAAGGCGCTTAGTGGGCATAAGATGAAAGGTTTTGGAGTTAGCTGACGCAAATATAGGATAAAACTTCCTGAAAAATGCGGGGAGACGTGCGAAATCTTGTTCCGGTCGCCTTGCCCCCGCGCATATACCCTCTCTCTGCTTGGTCCGCCTGCTGTGCCTACAGCGGCATGTTTCCGTGTTTCTTCGGCGGATTCGTCTGCATTTTGTTTTCCGTCATCTCCAATGCCTGTATCAAGCGTTTACGGGTTTGCTTCGGCAGGATGATCTCGTCGATGAATCCCAGTTCGGCAGCCTGGTATGGAGTGGCAAACTTCTCTTTGTAGGCATCCAGTTCTTTGGCTTTGCTCTCTGCGTCTGCCTTGCGGAACAGGATGTTTACGGCTCCCTCGGCACCCATCACGGCAATTTCCGCACTCGGGTAGGCAAAGTTCACGTCCGCCCCCGTCTGCTTGGAGTTCATCACGATGTAAGCGCCACCATAGGCCTTGCGGGTGATCACAGTCAGCTTGGGCACTGTGGCCTCGGCAAAGGCATACACTATTTTGGCACCGTGGCGGATGATGCCGTTGTTCTCCTGCGTATATCCCGGCAGGAAGCCCGGAACGTCTTCGAACGTAATCAGAGGAATGTTGAAACAGTCGCAGAAGCGGATGAAACGGCTTGCCTTGTCGCTGGCATCGATGTCGAGCACACCCGCCAGGTATGCCGGCTGGTTGGCCACGATACCTACCGAGCGTCCGGCTAAGCGGGCAAAACCGATGATGATGTTTTTGGCAAAGTTCTGCATCACTTCAAAGAAGTAGCCCTCGTCAACAACCCGTTCGATGATCTCTTTCATATCATACGGTATGTTCGGGTCGGCGGGGATAATGCTGCCGAGTGATGCATCTTCGCGGTTGATGTCATCGGTGCAGTTCTGCTTGCGCGTTTCGTCCATATTGTTTTGCGGGAGGAAGGAGAGCAGCTCGCGGATCGACATCAGCAATTCTTCCTCGGTGTTTGCTATGAAATGCGTTACACCACTCTTGCTGCTGTGCGTCATGGCACCGCCCAGTTCTTCTTTGCTGACTTCTTCGTGGATCACCGTCTTTACCACATCCGGTCCGGTGACGAACATATGGCTTTTCTCCTTCACCATAAAGATGAAATCCGTCAGTGCCGGAGAGTAGCAGGCACCTCCGGCGCATGGACCGAGGATAGCCGAAATCTGCGGGATCACGCCGCTTGCCATCGTGTTCTGGTAAAAGATGTCGGCATAGCCCGACAGGCTTTCGATTCCTTCCTGGATACGTGCACCGCCCGAGTCGTTCAGTGCGATGATCGGCGCGCCATTCTTCAAAGCCAGTTGTTGTACCTTGACTATCTTCTTGGCATTCGATGCCGAGAGTGAACCACCGTAAACGGTGAAGTCGTAAGCGTAGACAAACACTTGACGGCCGTCGATCTTTCCGTAACCCGACACCACACCGTCGCCCGGAACCTTGTTACGGTCCATGCCATAGTTGGTGCAGCGGTGCACCATCAGCTTGTCAAGTTCCACAAATGTTCCCTTGTCCAGTAACATATCGATGCGTTCGCGGGCAGTCATCTTTCCGCTCGCATGTTGTATTTCAATCTTGGCAGCGCCTCCGCCTTGGGAAGCGATACGGTCACGCTCTTCGAACGTGGCATAGGCTTTATTTACTTCTTCCATTGTCTTTCTATTATTCGTTATTCTAACGTTATCAGCGTCTGGTCTCCGGCGATATTATCACCTTCCTGTACCAGAATCTCTTTAATCCGGCAGTCCGAAGTCACCTTGTAGTTACTCTGCATCTTCATCGCTTCGATGACGATGACAGTTTCTCCGGCTTTCATCTCCTGTCCCACACTGACGGGGATTTTCACTACCTTGCCCGGCATGGGCGAAATGATGCGGTCGTTCTGTGTTTCTTCACCTTTCTTGCGCATCCGCAGATATTTTGCCTGACTGTCCACAATCTCGACATTGAAACTGCTGTAGTGTGTATTCACTTTGTAACTCTTTCCGTTCTCTTTGCGAATCAGTTGGGCGTTGGAGCTGCGTCCGTCCATCAGGATGTTGCAATTCCCGTTCTCTGCCATGACAACGTCCGCTTCGAACGTTTTTCCGTCGATGGTGAGTACCACTTTGTTATCTTCTTTGCTGACCAGTTCTATCTCGGCCACGCGATTCCCTATATGTATTTCCATACTCTTCTATATTCTTAATACCCCTTTGTGCAGTCCGAATTCTTTCCATTTGCTGATCGGGCGGTTGTCCGCAGCCAGTCCGCTGTTATTCTCCTCCAGGTTCATCAGGTAATCCATGTAAGCGGCGATCAGTGCGATGTTCTCTGCACGTTCGCTGGTACGGGTGATGCAGTGTTGGAGCACTTCCCCGTTTTTGCTGATGAATCCCGTATCGTAATGCCCTTCCACAAAGTCGGGAGTATCCATGATGGCGCGCAGATAACTGATGTTGTTCTTTACTCCTGTCAGCTTATATTCGTGGAGTACACGGCGCATTCGTTCGATGGCGTATTCGCGTGTGGTTGCCCATACAATCAGCTTGCCGATCATCGGGTCATAATAAATCGGAATCTCGTAACCTTCGTATACATAGCTGTCGATGCGCACCCCGATGCCGTTTGGCTCCGTAATCTGCTTGATGACACCCGGGCTGGGCATGAAGTTCATTTCTGTATCTTCTGCGCAGATGCGGCATTCGATGGCATGTCCGCGTTGCTGGATATCTTCCTGTTTCAGTTGCAACACCTGTCCTTCGGCCACTTTAATCTGCTCTTTCACTAAATCTACGCCGACTACCTCTTCGGTAATCGGATGTTCCACTTGCAGGCGCGTGTTCATTTCCAGGAAGTAATAGTTGCGGTGCTTGTCCACCAGAAATTCGATGGTTCCCGCTCCGACATAGTTCACGGCTTTGGCGGCGGCCACTGCTTTTTCTCCCATATCCCGGCGTAGTTCAGGAGTGACGAACACCGAAGGGCTCTCTTCCACAATCTTCTGGTTGCGGCGTTGCACCGAACATTCACGTTCGCACAGATGAATCACGTTGCCATGCTTGTCGCCCAGAATCTGGAACTCAATGTGATGCGGTTCTTCTACAAATTTCTCCAGGTAAACCGTGTCGTCGCCGAATGACGAAAGTGATTCGCTCTTGGCGGTTGTGTAGGCCTCTTCCACTTCATCTGCACGATGAATCAGCCGCATACCCTTTCCACCACCTCCCATCGAGGCTTTCAGCATTACCGGATAGCCGATTTGATTGCAGAGTTCTACCGCTTCTTCAAGGCTCTTCAGGTTTTCTTGAGTACCCGGAACCACCGGTACACCGGCTTCTATCATCTTGATACGTGCCGAAATCTTATCTCCCATCGCCTCCATGGTTTCCGGGTCCGGACCGATGAAGATGATCCCCTCTTCACGACAACGACGGGCAAAGGTTGCATTTTCGGACAAGAACCCGTATCCCGGGTGGATGGCGTCTGCGCGGCACGACTTTGCCACTTCGATAATCTTTTCTATATTCAGATAACTCTCTTTCGATGCTGCCGGGCCGATGCAGTAAGCTTCGTCGGCATAGAGCACATGCTTCGCTGTTCGGTCCGCTTCCGAGAAAACGGCAATGCTCGTTATTTCCATCTCCCGGCAGGAGCGCATCACCCTCACGGCTATTTCGCCGCGGTTGGCGACTAAGATTCTTTTAATCATATTCATTTCTCAATTAAATGGAATACACATATTCATGCTTTCCACCCTGCGGACATGAGTCCACCCGATGAAAACACAGTATTTCTACGATTTGGGGCTTAACAACGATGCTTTCTTTCCTAACCCACGAGGTAAAAAAGCTCTTATTCATTGAATGGCAGGTCTTCTGACTGACTCTACATCTTATCGGACCTTCCCGACGTTTCTTTTTCCGTCAGTGGTTTGTAATTGGTTTATTGATAAGATGTTATATAGAGCTTCACAGCAGCGGGACTGTCCGGGATTTACACCCGATTCCCTTTTAATCTTCGTCCGTTGACCACGGATTCCGAACCAATTCGGGGACAAATATAGAGAAATATTGGATAGAGTGGATACTTTTTGCACGAAAAGTTCAATTTTGTGCAATGACCAACGGCGCTTTGTTTCAAAATAAATGTCATATAGACGAAACACAAATAGACTGTCGATTGTTCTTTTTTACAAATAAAAGAGCATAAACGGAATGAATTACTAACGAAATATACATGCCATGTCACACTTACCTACCTTAATTGCCGACCTTGCCCTAATACTGATGTCCGCAAGTATCATTACCCTTTTGTTCAAATGGTTGAAACAACCCTTGGTACTGGGATATATCGTCGCCGGATTATTGGCGGGACCTTACGTGCAGATTTTCCCGACTGTAGGTGATATTGAGAACATCAATATCTGGGCTGAGATAGGAGTTGTTTTTTTACTTTTCGCCCTTGGGTTGGAGTTTAGTTTTAAGAAATTAATAAATGTTGGGTCAGCTGCCTTTATCACGGCAACCACCGAAGTTATCAGCATGTTGCTGATCGGTTATATGGTAGGACATCTGTTAGGTTGGAGCACAATGAATTCTATTTTTCTGGGGGGTATGTTGTCCATGTCGTCAACAACGATTATTATCAAAGCGTTTGATGATCTCGGCTTACGTAACCAACGCTTCACGGGTGTTGTATTCGGGACATTGGTAGTTGAAGATCTGATCGCTATCCTGATGATGGTCATCCTTTCTACAATGGCAGTGAGTAAGGAGTTTGTAGGTGAAGAGCTGTTGATGAGTGTGTTGAAGGTTGTTTTCTTTCTGATCCTATGGTTCCTGATTGGGATATTTATCCTTCCGTTCTTTTTGAAAAAAGCAAAACGGCTGATGAATAACGAAACCTTACTGATCGTTTCGCTGGGACTTTGTCTGGGAATGGTTGTGTTGGCTACCCGTACAGGATTCTCGGCTGCACTGGGTGCTTTCATTATGGGATCTATCCTTGCCGAGACGGTTGAGGCCGAACACATAGAACATATCATCCAGCCGGTGAAAGATCTTTTCGGAGCTATTTTCTTTGTCTCTGTCGGTATGTTGGTCAATCCGGCTGTCTTGGTGCAGTATGCCTGGCCGGTGGTCATCATTACTTTGGTAACTCTTGTGGGTAAATCCATATTTTCTTCATTGGGAGTTTTATTATCCGGTGAACCGTTGAAGGTTTCCGTCAAGTCAGGATTCAGCCTTGCTCAGATAGGAGAGTTCGCTTTCATTATCGCAGGGCTGGGGGCTTCACTCAAAGTACTGGATAGTTTTATCCCTCCGATTATTGTTGCGGTATCGGTGATTACTACATTCACAACTCCTTATTTCATCCGGTTGGCAAATCCGTTTGCCGAATGGCTTTATAAAATACTTCCGCCTAAAACCAGGAAAAGTCTGGATCGCTATGCTTCCGGTAAGAAGACGGTCAATCATGACAGCGATTGGAAGCGGTTGTTGAAGACGATTGTCGGAAGAGTGATTATCTATAGTGTCCTTCTCACGGCGATTTGGTTATTGTCTGTGCAAACCGTTTATCCCACGATAAACGAGATGTTCGATGCTCCCGGGCGATGGGTAAACATAGGGATGTGTCTGGTCACACTTCTGTTGATGACACCTTTCCTGTGGGCACTTGTTTCAGATAAGTATAATTCCCCGGATGTGTTTTTTAAGTTGTGGAATGATGATAATTACAATCACGGACGGTTGGTCGCGCTGATTTTGTTCCGTGTGTCGGTTGCCGTCTTTTTCATTGCAGGGGTCGTTATCAGTTACTTCAGCCTCAATTATGGGATAGGCATTGTGATAGCCGTTGCCGTATTGGCATTGATTCTTATTTTCAGGGAGAATCTCACGCAATATTCGCATCTGGAAACACACTTCCTGACCAATCTGAACGGAAGGGAAGAAGCTGCCCGCAAACGTTATCCTCTGAAAAGTCGTTTTAACAGTGAGTTTAATGACAAAGATGTTGAGCTGACTTCCGTTTGGGTGTCTCCTTATTCGTCTTATATCGGTCAGTCATTGGATGAACTCCCTTTCAGGCGGGAGTTTGGTGTCAATATAGTAAGTATTGTCAGAGGGGAGCGGAGAATATACATTCCACAAAGTTCCGAACGAATTTATCCGCAGGATAAGTTAGTAGTGGTCGGAACAGGCGGACAGCTGCAAGAGTTCCGGACGGAACTTGAGAACAGACAGGATTTGCCGGATGAAAAGAACATAAAACAAGATGTGACGCTTCATTCATTTACGGTAGATGAAGATTTTCCGTTTCTGAACAAAAGCATTGCCCAGTCCCGGTTAGGAAAAAGATATGATAGTCTCGTCGTAGCCCTTGAACGAGAGGGTGAATTGGTTCCGGTGAATCAGGCTATAGTTTTCCAATTGGGAGATTTGGTTTGGGTGGTAGGAGACAGGGAGAAGATCAGGCAGTTTTTGGTGCGGAAGAAGTAAGAGTGGTAAAGAGCAGAGGAAAGGAAAACGGCTGAGGCGAAAATTTGCATTTTGACAGATACACAATGAAGTATCATTCTGTATTTTCAATACGGTCTGTATTCGTTTCTTTCCGGCCTCGTTTGCGACTGCTTCCGAAAAGGCTCTTATTTTCCCATCAGACAGAATCAAAATGATGTGATTTTACCTTTTTATCAAGCATATGGTTGGTGATCCTTGTTTTTAGACATCTTCTGTCGTTGTAGGTCGGATTGAACCTTTAAAATGATAGTTGACACATATCCCTTCTGAAGCCTCCGATAATTTCAGGAAACTTGTATTTTACGCCTTCTTTTGCGTTATTAACTTCTTTCGGACAAAAGATTAGCTTCTTCCGAACAAAAGACTAACTTCTTTTCGGGAAAACACTTACTTCTTTTTGGAAAAGAGTAAGGTCTTTTGTTATATGAAATAGCATATTTACTCAATATGATGCAACTTTCTGTATGTAAATGTCATATCTATGCGTTGTATTCTTCTGCTGCACCGGTTTTTAATATAAAGTGTGTTGTTCAAAAAGGGAAAATAGTTTCTTTTTGATGTTAAAATAGAGATATATGCATCTGTTTGTTTTTAGGCTTTTAAAACTCTGACTTTCTATGAAAAGTTAGTAGATACTATAATATTATTATTAAGTATAAAAGTTAAGATGCCGGTTGTTGATTTCTACTTTCATTGGCTATATTTGTGTATGTCTAAAATATAAAGTACTATGAAGTCCATTTTATTATCTGTTATTTCATTCTTATTAGTCATGAATGTCTGTGGTAAGAATGATGTGGATATGAGAACTTATTTGAAAAAAGTTCTAAGTAATCTTGATAAGGTAGAATCAGCTTCTTACCATGAACAATCTCAGTCCTGGCAACCCGGTGATACGACTGCTATAACTAATTCTTTTCGGTTTATTAAAGAATACACTAATCCTTCTGATTCGACTATCGGTGCAAGTTATGTGGCTCTTAACGCCAAAGATACGACGCGATTTGAATTTGGTTATGATGGAAAAGTGAAAATGATAAGTTTTCATGAGCATAAAGGGATTATGATCGATGATTTCACGACCAGAAAACTTCCTTTCAGGTTGGTGGGTCCTCCGTTTTTCTGTTACAGCCGGAATATCATCGGATATGCTTTGAGTACGGGGGATAGCATCACAACCGAATGGAAGGATTTAGGAGAAGCGTATTACTTCAAGTTGGTGATACATGAAGACAGACAGGTTGAATTTTTTGGAAAAGCGTACTACATACCGAAGCCTCCTTTTGACTTGGGGGACCCGACCTCGATTTACGAACTGTGGATTAATAAATCGGATGATTTGCCTTATAAAGTCCGCAGGGAAATGTCGCATCAGATTTCTGCCAATATATGTTCGGATGTAGTGTTGAATCAATTGTCAATGGCCGATTTTAACTTATATGATTATTTGCCCCAAGACTATGAAATCCGCAAGTATGGTGAGAAAGGAAAGACTACCCAACTTTCGGCAAGAGAACTTATAGGGAAGAAAGCTCCCGACTGGATGTTGAAAGATATGTACGAGAATCCGGTGTCGTTATCTAATCTTAAGAGTAAAGTGCTTTTAGTGAATCTGACCGGTATCGGATGCGGTGCTTGTCATGCATCCATTCCCTTTCTGAACGGGCTGAAAGAGAAGTTCAATGCCGATGAATTTGAAGTGGTTTCTATAGAAACCTGGGGACGCAAACCTCATTCGCTGCGGACTTATGCGGATAAGAACCAGATAAACTATAGATTCTTATGTGGTGATGAAGGCATTGTCAAGTCATACCGGACATATGGCGCGGCACCTTTCTTCTTTATATTAGATCAGGACCGGGTGGTTAGAAAAGTCATTCAGGGATATGGAATGGAGAAAACCGATAAAGAGATAACGGACGCTATCAAAGCACTGTTATGATAAAATGCATTTGCGGTTGGAGTTTATTCCAGCCGCAAATCGTATAAACAGGCACGTACCTCTTCCGGGCTGCCGATATGTTTCCCTATGTCATCTGATAGCTTCACGCATTCGCGCCATTCCTGATTCAGGTTCATCTTGCACTGCGATAGCTTCATGACGATGTTTGATGGCTTGAATCCGGTATCATTAGTCAGATTTGTGCCGATACCGAATGAACAGCGGATTTTTCCCCGGCAATACTCCTGAATGTCCAGTGCTTTGTCAAAGTCCAGTGCATTGCTGAATACGATTGTCTTGGTAGTCGAGTCAATGCCTAACTCTTTGTAACGGGCAGTCAATCGGTCGATAAACCTGAATTCATCGCCTGAGTCACATCTTACACCATCAAACAATTTGGCTTGTTTACGACTCAGGTTGCTTAAAAAGATGGCAGATGTATAGGTGTCGGACAAGGCGATGCCGAGGTCCCCGTCGTATACATTTACCCAATTTTCAAGAGCCATGTAATTGGCGTGTTTATAACCGAATTGTGCTCCATGAAACATGAACCATTCATGCGGATGTGTACCCATGGGTTTCATGCCGTATTTCATGGCGAAATGGCAGTTGGAGGTGCCGATGCAATAGCGGGCTGTTTGTCTCAGGTGTCCGATGACTTGATCCTGCACGTCGAATGAGAAGCGTCTTCGTGTTCCGAATTCAGAGAAAAACAGTTGATGCTTGTTGGATAGTTCTGCCTTTTCGGATAGTTTACACAAGATATCTCCCATACTGGCGATATTGCCGGATGATTGATTCTTTATCTCGGAAACGATGGCAAGTAAAGGTACTTCATAAAGCGTTGCCTTATAAAGGTAATCACTGATCTCTATGTGGAGGTGTCGATCTTCGTCCAAACGGACTTCTATTTTTTCCGGTTGGAAACGGAAAGAAGAGAGCCATTCCCAATAGACTCTGGGGAGGAAACGGCAGTTCTTCACCATGTACTCCAGTTCTTCTCCAGTCAGTGCTACATGCGATAAGCGACTGATTTCAGTTTTCAGTCTTTCTACAAACTCGTCGCTGTATTCAGTTTCATCCCTGTCTTTGAAACTGAAAGTGCCCATCGCATACGGGAATAGTTTAATGTAAGCATACGAGGTAGTGAATTTGTAAAGGTCTGTATCGAGTATGGTACGAATAATCATTGGATTCTTTTAATTGGTAAAACGATATTTCAGATTTAAAATGTAGGGCGAAGATACTAACAATTGTCCAAAGGTTTAGGTTTTATAAAAGGAAGTTTTTAGGGCATCAGCACTTCATGAAGATTTTTTCTTGGCGAGTAGGGCATTGGACTGCTATATCCCATACGGAGTAAAACACACGGTATTTCAGTTTTTTTATTGTTTAGCAGTTCTCTTTGCATTTGTTCAGAGAGGATTTCCACTTCGCATGGTTGATTGATAAAAGCGGTGGACACACCGATTTCCGTTGTTTTCAGCAGAAAGCACTCTAAAGATCTTCCCAGATTAATCCAATCTTTCGGAGTATCTTTCTCGGCACAGAACAGCATGATGTGTGAAGACGATCGGAGCTTTTTTTCATCACTTTTATTTTGTATTTTGGGAGTCAGACAAGCATTCATGATGTGGCGAGATAACCATTGTGGTAAGTTAGGTGCACCAAAAACAGCATAACTTAAGCCATCTTTGGTCGATTCTGCATGCTTCTTATTGAACCTCATCCAGTTTTTCAACTCATTCTTGAAGTGGAAGTCGGTCATCTGGATTGTATTCCCCCTCAGAACATAGTAACGAACTCTGTCGAACTCAGGCGTTCCGATTTTCCAGCAATGGAGCTGTACTGTTGCTGCTTTCGGTATTGAAAGCAACTTGTGTATCATTTCTTCCGGAATCAGTTGTCCTGTATATATACTTCTGTTGGTTTGCCGCTTGCCAATTTGTACAATGATAGAAGAAGGGGTAATTACGCCTGCATTGGGCTGGAGTTTTACTGTGATATTCCCATTATCTGCAATGTTTACTTGGGTTGAATATCCTTTAGTTTGTGCAGCCAGGCACAAATTTTCAGTTGCACATCCCAGGGAGATGAACATTTCACGCCGGTTTCCATCCACAATTGATAGTGTTTTAGTTTTATCCGGATGAATCTCAATACCTGCTTCTACGATACGAAATAACCAAGGTTGGGTGTTATGTCCCGAAGGAGCTTTAGTGGCTTGTTCTATCATGAATAGATAGTCATCTGTTATTGTTTCCATAATTAATAGGCCGATCTGAGATCATTATTGCTGTATTCTATTATATCTTTATTGCATCCGTTGAGTAATATTGCCAGTATGCAAATTCCAATCGTTATCATCTTTTTCATTTTTTGTTATTGCTTTTCTAACCATAGGTCCACTAATATGTTGATTCCGTCTTCCAGTTCTTTCCAACCGCTCTCTTCCTGAAGTTTGAGACCATTGAAGGTAGAACAGTTTTCTTCCAGCAACGTGAGATAACTGATGGCTGCTGTAATGATAGTGGCAAGGGCTGCTATTTCTTTTTGCGGGTGTTTTGACAGTTTGCTTACAGCATCTATCAGCCAAATGCCCTTGGCTTCTCTTTTCTCGCGGAGGTCTTTTATAAAATTGTTGTCTGACGTGAGTTCCCATCTGTATAGTCGTTTCAAAGTGTAGCTTTTTCGCATTATTATGATTTGTTTCCGGAACATTTCTTTGATGAATTCACCAAGGTGGTTTTTATCCGGTAGTGCTCCGTCAAAGTTAATCCAATAATCATGTTGGCCGATATATGCTGCTATCAGACCTTCTAAAGAGTTGAAATAACGGTAGATCAACATTTTTGATACTCCGGCTTTTGCTGCTACTGCATTGATGCCTAATCCTTCGAAACCTTTCTCTTCGATTAATTCGTCTACTGCTTTGATGAGGATTAGCTCTGTTACCTGTCTGTTTTTGATAAACTCTTTTTCCATGGCTTTATATTATTGTTACTGATCGGTCACAAAAATATGTTTCTTATCGGTAACATCGAGAGGAAAAGAGAAATATTTTTCCCAAACAGCATTTTTCTACTGTTTGGGATATAATATGTTTGGGGTAAAAGGAGAATCTTTTATGCCAGGTTTACCGTTGGATTGTGTATGGTCAGCCCGCCGTCTACTACTATTGTTTGCCCGGTAATGTATCGCGCGTCTTCGGAAGCCAGAAAAGCAATTGTTGCGGCGATGTCTTGCGGTTCTCCTAAATATGGTGTCGCACATTGTCCGAGAAATACGTTCCGTATATCTTCATTCAGGTTGTTTAATGCTGCAGGTGTGAGAATCAGTCCCGGGGCTACAGCATTGCATCGTATGTTTTTCTTTCCTGTTTGTGTCGCAATGTATTTGGTCAGATTGATGACTCCTGCTTTGCTTGCTCCATAAAGAGTGCCGTTCGCATCAGCTGTAATTCCACTGACTGAGGCTACGTTCACAATATTGCCACCGCCATGTGCGTTCATTATGGGGATAACCAGTTGGGAGAGGTACATGGTACAAGATAAATTAAGATGGAAAGCTTCGTCGAAGTAATCCATGTCCAGTGTCTCAATGTCGGTATCCCGTTTAGGATTTGTACCTCCTACGTTGTTTACCAATACATCTACCTGCCCGTATTCTTTTATGGCAAAGGCGATCAACTCTTTGCAACTCTGCAATTCTGTTGCAGAAAAATAGATCGGGCGTACATCTGCTCCTAAAGCATTGAGTTCGGTAGCAAGTTGTTCTGCTCTTTCTTTTGAGTGGTCGGCTATAACAACTTTCCCACCTTCGGATACAATGCGGCGTGTGGTTGCTTCGCCAATTCCACCGGCAGCGCCCGTGATAACGGCTGTTTTATTTTCAAATCTGTTCATATAGGATTATTTTTGAGGATTATTATCCTCAAAAACAGTTCATTGGGGAATTTGTTATCCGAATAAACCCTCTTTAGCACCATTTGCCTGACTTTAGCATCTATGTATCTTCTATTTCGCTAAATCTTTATAAGTCTGTTAAATGTTAACAAAAGAAAGGCTAAATGTTAACATCATGGCTCTTCTATTAAACCATGTTATAAGATATCCTGTTTTGCTTTGCAAATTTGCAAAATTACCAGAAGTCCGTATCTTTGCAATGTGTTTTTCATAGTATTAGATTTAAGGTTAACAAAAGATTGGCTGTCTGGGATAGATAGCCTTTTTTTATTGCCATATATGAAGCGGTTAGCATTAAAATACTTATTATTAATCTATTGGTGAATAGGGAATTAACCGGGTGAAAGGCAGGGATAAACAAAATAGTGGATAACCTCTATTCTAATGTAAGCTGTTATGTAGGCAAAAATTAGCCTACATAAGTTCTGGTACAATCTCAAACTATCGTTACTAATAAGGATTAATTGCTTTTATCGGCTTCTATTTGCCGATGCAGCATATTTACATCACTGATTATCAGTGGCTATTCATTTTAATCGGTACAACTTTCGTTTTTACAAGTACACAGAATGTAGGGACAAATGCAAATCGTTGTATTTCATTGTTTTGCATATACGTGTTGTACCGCTTTCTTTCAGCCATTTTGTGAATGTCCGCTATCAGATACAATGTATTGAACGATAGTGGATTTCCGCATGGATGCTACAGAACGCTTGCTGAATACAAAGGTAGTGGTTTTCTTGGGATTTCTGTGGTTTGCATCGAATTTTTGCACGAAAATATGTGATTGGCTCAAAAAAATGTAGCTATATACAGATTATTCGTTGGAAAAAGTGTATTAGTTTGGGGTTATTCGCTGAAAAAAGTGTAACTTTGCAGTTTATAATTAAGCAAATGTCGAACTAAAATATAACAAAGTGATATAAAAGAAATATGAGTTTTGGACATCCTTGACTCGACTGAGATACCAGAACTAGCACTTCAATAACTCATCAGTTCAGCCAAGACAACGGGTGTCTGCGCTCCATACAAGGGCGTGGACAGAATGATTGTTGTCTGATGAAGGCTGTGCTAGGCCTTGGTATCAATCGCTGCCACGCCCTCTTTTCTTAGAAAAGGAGGGCTTTTTTCGTCCTCGTAATTTAATAAATTTGAGTTATGGGTAAGATGAAATATCATAAGAACTTTGACAAATATGTTGAAGCAATTGTCAGCAACAAGAACTATGAAGGACTTGATGTTGCACGTAACGATAAGAACAACCGAGTAAAATGGGTTGCTGCGGGTTCTTCCGTAGTGGGTGAAAAGCGCCTTGAGTGGTGGAAAGAGAAATGCAAGGAGTATGGTATTCCTCTTGACAAAGGATGCTATGGCAAGGTTGTTCGCATGATACATCCGACTGGCAAGCATGTATGCCAATGTTGTGGCAAGGAACTCAGCATCAACTATGAATACCCTCAGCTCCCAACGCTTAAGAAAATCAATGAGATTATTGATGAAGTAATAAAGCAAACCACATACACCATAGGTGAGATTATTGACAAGTTTGCTTCATCACAAGAACTCGTAGATAAGTTCGCTACTATATTCAAACTGCCAAAAGGTTTGTCTAAAGACGAATTAAGAACACAAGTGTACGAAAATCATGTTAATGCTGATTCGTCATATTTCTCTCCTGGAGTAATGTCTAATTGCCCAGACCGTTTTGATGGTCTTCATTCTTACGGACTTTGTTGCAGAAAGATTAAAGACAAGGGACGTCATGATTCTAACATGAAGACCTATGCTCAGGACAGAAGAGCATACGAGGAATGGGCAGATGGAAACTGGAATCTCGCTAATCATTTGATGGGTGAATTTAATAAGCAACCTGCCATTGTTTGCCCTAAATGCAATAGCAAAGGAAAGCGAAAGATGACAGCCGACCACATAGGTCCTATTTCTTTAGGCTTCTGTCATAGTAAACACTTTGCACCATTATGTCGTAGCTGCAATAGTTCTAAGAATAATCGCCTTTCAAAATCCGATGTAGATCAGTTAGTACAATTGGAGGATGCTGGCAATACCGTTATCAGCTGGCATTCAAAACACGTCTGGGATTATGTCAAAGGCAAAGTTACGGACGACAATACAGCCAAGATTGCAAGTGACATAATGAACGTATGCCACAAGAATGTACTATATCTGTTCTATCTTATCTACTCTGCAACAGGAGAAGACTTCTTGAAGGCTAAATATCTTCATCCTGATTATGCTTACTTTGATCATAAGTTCAAGAACCTTGATCTTACTGATTTAAGTAAACTTGAAATCAAATCAACAAAGAAGGTTTCTAAAAATAAGGAGAAAAACGAGTATCGCTACATTCGTATTGCTTTTGAAAGTCTGAACGACTTAGGCAACAAGAAGAATCGTAAGGTTAAGTACTATGTTGCTGCTGATAGCGACGAATTAAATGCAATCGTAAATCTTATCCAAGCAAACAACTTTGACGAAGCTGACAAGGCTGTAAATGAATACATCGTTAAGGTTGCTGATGAAATAATCAAAGTTCATAGCTTTTAATCAGAATCTATCATGGCAGAAATGGAATATCACCCAAACTACGACAAATACGTAGAAATGATTGTTGCTCATCCAAACTACAAAGGCTTGTATTACGAGCGTGGTAAGGATGGCAGAGTTAATTGGGTTGTAACTGGCAAATCACTTAAAGGTCAGAAACGACAGGCTTGGTGGGATGTAACCTGCAAAAGACTTGGTGTAACAATTCAGAAAGGCTGTTATGCTAAGGTTGCTCGTATGATTCATCCAACAGGTAAGCATGTATGCCAATGTTGCGGAGAAGAGCGAAGCATCTTTTATGAATACCCAACACTCAGAACACTCAAAAAACTGAACGATGCGTTCGGCTTGAATCTATCACAAACAGACTATACTATCCGTGAGTTTGTGGCTGAGTTCTGTAAGACAAATGCTCAGTTAGCTACAATAGCACGCATGTTTAAGCTTCCCATTCCAAGGGATGCAGAAGAACTCATCAATACAATAAAGGTTGAGCTGATAGATAACGAAAGCAGCTTCTTCTCTCCTGGTGTAATGTGTAATCCACCAGATCGTTACAATGGATTCCACTCTTATGCACTTTGCTGTAGAAAGATTAAAGATACAGGTCGTCACGATGAGAACATGAAGACCTATACTCAGGATCGTCGTGCTTACGAGGATTGGTCAGATGGCGATTATAATCTTGCAAACCGGCTTATGGGTGAGTTTCACAAGTGCCCACCAATGCCATGTCCTATGTGTGGAACGGTAGATGTGATGAGTGCTGACCATATAGGCCCAGTATCTCTTGGCTTCTGTCATAGCAAACACTTTGCGCCTATGTGTAGAAGTTGCAATAGTGCAAAAAACAATCGCTTCACAAAAGCGGATGTGGACGAATTGATCCGACTTGAGAACAAGGGTGAGCAAGTAATAAGCTGGCACTCAAAGTATATTTGGGATTTGCTAAAAAATTGCATACAGAATGATATTGATGCGAAAAAGGCAAGTTCGATTATGGCGAAAACTCACCAGAATATTTTGTACATTCTCTCGTTGATTTACAAGGCAACTGGACGTGACTTCCTCATGCGCTATCTCCATCCAGAGTATTCGATGATGGATTATCGATTTGAAAATTTCGATTTGAAATATCTTGATCGTATGACAATACTTGCATCGCCTCTGGATAGTAAAAACAAGCGCAACAACCAAGAGCGTTATGTGCGCATTGCCTTTGAAAGTCTTGAAGAATTTGGTCAGAAAACTAACCGAAAGAACAACTTCATTGTAGACGAGCATAATCCAGACTTACGTTCTATCGTCTTATTGATTAACTCACAACAACACAACAGAGCGGACTCAAAGCTAAAGGAGCTGATTTACGATGTATCAAAGAAGATAGCAGAAGCCGAATGGGGCATCAAGTATTACCAGATGGATGAAGACTACTTCTCTTCAACCATGGTTGCAGAATCCGGCTTTGATGACAATGAGTAAAAAATCGAGTAGGAAGAAAACGAAAGTTTTCTTCCTACTTTCGTTTTCCGACCTCTCACACCACCGCACGTGCCGTTCGGTATACGGCGGTTCCTATTTTGGGTACCATTCGAGATAACTATCCGTAAGCGTGACGTACCCTGCCTTTCTCAAATTCTCATTTGATATGGCTCGTGTCAAGATTGGGCTGGCGGCTATACGCCAATAACCAAGACGTGTGTTACCCCATTGATAGGCTTGCCATTCGGCTATTCCACATCGTTTGAGGTTGGTTATCCTCGTCTTGGGTTTTTTCCAACATTTCCATATACACATCCGTATCCGTCGCCTTAACCATTCATCGGTTTCAAGGCAAAGCCGTTTTATCTGGGCAAGATGATAGTACCCTATCCAACCTCGTATGTACTCTTTCAGCTTCTGTTTCCTGCGTTCATGCCCCCAACCGTTACTGCGACTCGTCAGCTCTTTGAGCTTGGCTTTCATCTTGGTTTTGGGGTGTACTGTAAGCAGGCATTTGCCTTTGTTTACATAAAAGGAGTAGCCGAGGACTTTATCCCCCCCCCGTACATAAGACACTACAGTTTTCTCCCGATTTACTTTCAGAAAGAGCCTCTCCTCTATAAATCGTGTGATACTTGCCTTTACACGCCACGCAGCGCGTTTGGATTTACAGAATATCATGGCATCATCGGCATAACGTACAAAGGGATGACCTCTGCGTTCGAGCTCTTTGTCCAATTCGTTGAGCATTACATTGCCCAACAACGGACTGAGAGGGTCGCCTTGCGGTGTGCCATCCTCGCTCGCTTCAAACAATCCCCGGTTGATTACACCACTGCTTAGATATTTGTGTATCAGACTGACTACCCTGCCGTCTGTTATCGTGCGGCTGAGGATATCTATGAGCCTGCTGTGGTTTACGGTATCGAAAAAGCGTTCAAGGTCGAGGTCGACCACATATTTGTAGCCCTCGTCAACTATCTCTTGCGCTTTCCGAAGTGCATCATGGCAGCTCCTCTTGGGACGGAAACCGTAGCTCGTCTTGGAGAACTGTCGCTCATAAATTGGGGTCAGTACCTGATTGATGGATTGCTGGACTAATCGGTCTACCACCGTGGGGATGCCCAATAGTCGCTTCTTGCCGTTGTCCTTGGGTATCTCTACCCTAGGCACAGGATTGGGACGGTATGTCCCTTGTTGCAATGAACTTGTCAACTCATCCTTGTTGGCCAAGAACCACGGCAGCAACTGCTCACACGACATCTTGTCAATACTGCCACTGCCCTTGTTCCCTACCACGGCCTTGTAGGCGCGGTTGAGATTGTCGGGGCTGAGAATGAGTTCCAATAAATGTGCCTTGTCGAATGGTACTTCCGCGAAGTTGTCTTCACATATCCACATGAAAGTCTGCACTCCCTCATACCGTTTGGTTGCCGACCTGTTTCTTTGAGGGCAGTCATTAGCTTGGGCTGATGTTTTCTGCATTCTTCCTTCCATACAGTACGTTTCAATTACTTTCGCTTAATTGTTAGGTTCTGCCCTTCGTGGGAGGTTGTCCGAAAACTCTTCGAGTACTATCATTTTGTCATTCTGAATGGAGTAAAGAATCTGAATATATCCGCTTTGAACTTACAAATTCTTCGTTATACATAGAATGACAGACAAAAAGAAAGCAAAAAATAGTTTTCGGACAGCCTGGGGGGTATTGACTCCCCCCACTACTATGGCATTTGCCGACTTCTCACGGCAAGCTTTACTCCACAACTTTCGTAAAAAAAGCTATTTGTCGTGTCCGTGAACCCTCCCCGGATAAGGGCATTATCTTTCCACCTTATACTTGCTTCATTTACACCGACCGTTCCGAATAGCTATTGGGCTTTGGTTTGTGTAGCAACCTTACCCACGGTCATATGCCTTGTATGAAGTTTCTGTTCATCAGGCTAGATGTTTGCCGTCGGCTTCCTTCAGATTTCACCTCGCGATGAACACCCTTGCCTTGGGCTATACGCTTGCCGCTATTTGGCCACGTTAGGGACTTGCATCCGTTAGATAATGCTTGTGCCGAGCGTACTACAATAATAGTGGAGGGGTATCCTCCACTATTATCCTTTATGAGCATACATTTCGTAGAATTGCGAAAAATCTATCTGTCTTTGCATGAGTAAATCGTATGGTGTAGGGTTGGATATGTTCCATTCCATTTCAAGCACTCCACCTCCATTCTCAATCTCTGGCATGCTTCCGATTGCATCTCGAACGGTTACTGGTTCTGGTAAAGATGTATCCTTATCATCAAACAGAGGTGTAGGCTGATCAAAGTTTATAGTAGGGTCTAAAGAACCTATGATAAACACACGTTTACGTTTTTGAGGCACTCCAAACCACATGGCATTTAATTTCAAAGGAGTACCAACGTGATAACCCTCATCCCTAAATGCATGGATGATGTCTTTTATGGCTTCGCCTTGCCTCATGGTTAAAATGCCTAACACATTCTCCATGATAAAGAATTTGGGCTTTAGAACTCGAACGACGGCAACGCATTCTCTAAATAGTTGATTGCGTTGGTCGTTAGGGTCGCGCCATCCTGCATAAGAGAAACCTTGACATGGAGGGCCACCAAGAATTACATCAACTTGCCTACCTTCGCATGCGTCATAGATACGTTGCTTGGTTTCGTCTGATGTAATATCACCTAAGATGAATTTATCCTCGCTCGCGTATTTTGAATGGTTAAGAATATTCGTCTTGATGATGTTCTTGTCAATTTCGTTTGCTGCCAACAGGTTAAAACCGTTTTGGATGAAACCTTCTGACAATCCACCACACCCAGCAAACAGATCAACAAAGTTATAACTGTCTAAGTGCGGTTTTATCAAAGTTGACACAAAGCGACTCAACAAAGGAGGCACAGCATTACCTATTTGCTTGAATTGTGATGCCTTTGAACCCACAAAAACAAAATCGTCAGGGAATGACTGAAGCCTCGCAGCTTCACGAGTTGACATTACTTTGTCTTGGCTTGGGTGTAGATTGCATCCGTTACCCACATGGTTGAAATATGTTGCTATGGTGTAGCTTGGAGCATCCCATCGCATTCTTCCATAGTAGGTAGTTCTTCCTCCTGTTGCACGAATGCCATCAAGCCTTCTGTCAGAGATGGACAAAGGTATATCCTTCCAGTTACCTCCCTGTGGTATGTGCCTTGCAAGTTCTTGTGCGTATGCACCAATCTTATGTGCAACGTGATTGTATAAAATCATAGAATAAAATGGAAGAGGCATGAGCCTCTCCCATGATTACATTTTGTTTAGCTTAATCTGATAAAACTCGTCGAATGAAATTTCTTTAGCCATCAGTCTGTCATAAGCAGATGGATTGTCAATCGTGATTTCCATTTCTTCTTCACCTCCACCATCTGGAATTGCAGGGAAAGAACCAATAGCTTCTCTCACCGAAACATACTGAGGCAAAGGAAATAAGCCCTCTTTCTTATCCGAGAACAAAGGTGCTGGCTGACCAATAGTAATGTTTTCTCTGCAGCCAATAAGAATTACACGCTTTCTCTTCTGAGGTACACCAAAATCTGCGGCAGTTAGCTTTAGAGGATTATTGACATAATAACCAGTATTAGCAAAAGCATGGATAATCTCCTTGATAGCTTCGCCTTTTCTCATGGTTAATATGCCTGACACATTTTCCATGACAAAAAACTTTGGCTTGAGGGTTGTTACTATGTCAACAAAATCTCTGAAGAGCTGGTTTCGCTTGTCTTCAGGATCGCGCCATCCTGCGTATGAGAAGCCTTGACATGGAGGACCACCAAGAATTACATCAACTTGCCTACCTTCGCATGCGTCATAGATACGTTGCTTGGTTTCGTCTTTCGTGATGTCACCAAGTATAAACTTATCCTCACTTGCATACTTCGAGTGGTTGTATTTGTTGGTTTCAAATACGCTTGCATCAAACTCGTTTGCAGCAAGAAGATTAAAACCATTCTGAATGAAGCCCTCAGACAATCCTCCGCATCCAGCAAATAAGTCTACTATGTTGTAGCTATCAAGATGAGGTTTGATTAAGGTGGAAATCATTCTTGCAAGCAATGGAGGTACAGCATTACCTATCTGCTTGTATATGCCAGATTTGGTTTTCCCAATAAACACAAAATCATCTGGGAATGACTGAAAGCGTGCAGCTTCACGAGTAGACATAACTCGCATCTGTTCTGGGTGCAAGTTGCATCCGTTAGGTACCCGGTTGAAGAATGTGTTTATTGTATAACTCGGTTTGTCCCATGTGAGTCGACCGTAGTATGTTGTTCTTCCTCCACCATTACGAATGTTGGCGAGTCGATTGTCCGTTATTTCCTCAGGTATATTTTTCCAGTTACCACCTGCAGGGATATGTTGCGCCATGTCCATTTCGTGTTGGCACATCTTGTATGCAACGTGATTATATAGTTTCATAATGCTGCTGTATTATAAAGTTAATTTCCTCTCCCTTCAATCCATAGAGAGAGCATATTTTTTGGTTACGCTCCTTTTCGTCTAATTCAATAACGTCTGAAGTTACCAAATCCAAATCGATCAAAGGCAGCTCATCCAACTCGTAATTGTTGATGTGATTGTTGGTACTTGTGACCTTGAATCGCCAATTGAGCAGAGCACTATTCATTAACACATTCAGTTTTGCCAAGTTGTCTTCGCTTGAAGAAATGTAATTACATGAATTGCCTAAGATGTCTTGTGACTCGGAATAGACAAAGCGCAATCTGATATTCTGCGTCTGATTGGAAATCTGCTGACAGATAAGCCTCTTTCTGCCGAAGTCGTTCTTTTTGAAGTCTTCGGATTTCTTTTCTAAGAATGAAGGCATCACATATTCATGGTTGGTATCTCGCAATCCGTCAATTGAAATCATATTTCCTCTGACAAGACGATATTCAGTTGGCTCAGATGTTACATAGCTTTCATAGAGTGTCAAATCCAATTCACCTCTTTTATTGCGAACAGATTTGTTTTCCTTTAGTTTGGAACACCCTTTGAGCTTCTTTAATATCTTCCACTCAACTTCTTCTACAGAAGGTATTTCCCAATTCTCATCGAATATAAGTTTCACATCGTTTATAGATATGTTGTACTTCCTACAATGATTCTCTATGTTGATATTTGTCGTAGGAGTTCCCTTCTGCAAATGGAATATACAAGTGGCTTGGGTAACATTATCAAACAATGGATCATCCTCCGAGAAATACTTTATGTAATACACATTGTGCGCCCTCAAGAAGTACTTTCTCAGTTTGCTGGCTGAAATGTCGGCAAAAAGAGTTGATGGACAAATAATACCCATCTGACCATCCTCCTTTAACATCGACATCATCGCCTCAAGTGAAAGTTGATACAAGTTCAGCATTCCTTCGATCGCATACTGGTAGTATTGTGATGTCCTGAAATACTTGGCAAGGCTATTGATGCTCTCAACAGTTTTTTCGTCCATCTTGCGCTTGTTTGGTTTCAGGACAAGGTATGGAGGATTAGAAACGATAGCATCGAACTTACCCACATGCAATCCTTTCATATCTTCAGGCTTAATCGACAGCTCACTAAAGAATAAATCATTAATAAGAGCATTTCGGCAAATAATATGCTCCGAAACAGTCTTCATTGTGTCGAAGGATATTTCGTGCAAATAGCTCAAGGCTGATATTCTTGAAATGTTTACTGCTATAGGGTCTATATCAATAGCATAAATTTGGTACAAAACAGATTGCTCTGCTTCTATACCTTTTTCTTTGAAGTAACGAACGACCTGTTTGTAGAATCTACCAGTACCTGTAGCGAAATCGAGGATGTTAGCGTCTTTTAAGTCACACGCCAAATTATCCATTGTGCGCTTAACAATAGAATATGCGATTTCATCCTGGGTGTAAACAGCTCCGCTTTCAATAAGATTTTCCTTACTTTTCTTTCTGACTATAGTGTTATTCCTAACACCAAAGATGCTATTTAAGTAGGCGATATGAAGTTGCTCACACAATGCAGGAATTGCGGAAACTTCAAGGTCGACATCTTCAAATAGTGAACAATCAGATAACGCACCTTCAAAGTAGGTAATGAAGGTATCCATGCCAAACTCTTGAATGCGAAGATTGACATACTTATACACCAGGGCGTTTACCACCTCGGCGTGTATCTGCTTGTATGACTCCTTTAGAATGCGTTCGTTTAATTCGGAACTTGTTGAGATCCCTTCTTTCAACAAACGTTCTTCTATATCTAAGATTTCTTTTAATGTCATTTCTTCTAGAACATTTTAGATGATACGTTCCTCTTCATCAGCAATCAAGTCCTTCAAGTCAACAGACAAGATTTTTGATATTTCGAGGAGTGTTTCAAGGTTTGGCTGAGAGCGGTTACACACATACGAATTTACCGTATTGAAACTTTTGTCGAGCTTCTTTGCTAGCCATGTTTGGGAGATACCTTTTTCTTCCAGAACCTCCTTTATGCGATTTAATTTCATATTATTATAAAATATTATTGTGCAAATATGCGCAAAATATCTTTGTAAATTGCACTTTCAATTAAAAAAATGACATTTCGGGTGAATTTTCTTATTATCAAAGTTGATTTCAATAACTCTACGACTATATTTGAAGGCTACGCTTGGTTAAAAATGTGACAAATATCATCCACCTATAGATATACTATTGGCAGACGATTTGAAAAAAAACTTTTAGCTGTTCTTCACAAGTCCATCGATGACCTGACGGCGGTAATTTATACTCTGTCTATAGAGAGGGTTTGCAAAAGTTCGTCAATACGGAATGTATTTTTGTAATTATTCTGCTTAATACAAGATCAATCCTATCTCTCTTACGTATGATTAACATTGGAAGAGGAACTGGAGATTCTGGATTAGCGACTAATTCAACATTCCATCTGTCGTAGTTAAAATAAGTTCTTATTGAGAGAATAATATCTTTGTCTCTTGATAAAAACTTTTTAATTACTTGCTTACGGAAAGTTGCTTCGCGTTTATCAGACAGCCCCTCCATTAGTAAATTAAAAAATCTTTTTAGCTCTGTATAGTAAACGTATCCATTAGGTGCGAGATTGACTTTTAAGCCAATGTGTTGGGTGCATTCGGTATCTTTATACAGTTTGTAAACAAACCAAATATTGGCGACGGCACATTTTTGTATGCAAGTTTATCACCACCTCGATCTTCACCAATTGAGTACTTGGGAATAACCTCTTTCTGAATATAACTGAGGTTATATTCGCGCTCCAGTTCTTCTTCAAGGAACGATTGTAATTCTTCTATGGATATTATTCTCGTGGGAGAATTGAAATGTTTGAACTCTGCTTCTGCTTTTCTTTGCATTCCTTCATCCCTTGTCACAAGCACATCACACCTCATCGCATAAAATGAATGAAGTGCATCAGTCATAATGTTTAGGATGTTGCGTTTTTTATCTCTACTATAACCGCAAAAAGCGAGTGCAGTGTATTCTGCTAGGAAGTAGTTGAAATTGTTCTTTCCATTTGATCCATAATGGAGGAATCTGCTCATTAGGGCATATCGAAAAGAGAAAAGGAGAGGGGAAATCCCCCTCCTTAACTCTAAACCAAGTTTCAGACATTCAAATCTTTCATCGCCAATCCATAGTTATCTTGCCCGAATAGGTCTTTATGGATAAGTTTCAGACCGAGTGTCTGATAATATTTGTAGTCATCGCCTTCGGTACAGAGGTATTTGTACCCATAGCAAGGCATGTACTCCTTGAAGAATCGAGCCAAGTCTTTCAGGCTTTCGGATTGGTTCTTCTTGAAGTTACTGCGGACAATGATGATGCTCCAGTCGGGGAAGTTACCCCTTCCACAACTATACTCCCAGAAGCGGATGTAGCAGTCCAAATCCCGCTCACGGATGTCCACACAAAAGCCATTGGCATTTTGCATCACGCTACAACTGTTTCTGTAGCCGAACTTCTCACACAAGTAGAGATTGAAATCAAGAATCAAATCGTTTTGTAACATAATTGATTGAATTTAAAAAGTTAATAAATGGTGAATTATAAATGAAAGCCTCGCTTGCGCTTAGCCTTTTTCTTTTTCATCAGACGGTTGAACTCAGCTTCTTCTGAGGCAGTGGCATCATAAGATGAACTGTCATTCAGCAGACCAAGACTGATACTTGAACCATTGTCGGAATGGGAAACGCTTTGTTGCACTTCTTCATCTTTATGCGTGACCCCTTGTTTATGGTATTCAAATGAGGATGCACAAGCATTCTGTTCCAATCGGTTGTTCATATTCAAATAGCTGAACTCCCGGCTGACTTTTGAGCCGGAGAAAGAAAAACCGTTGTACTTAAACTTGACACCCAGTATTTCTCTTGTAGTCCGGCTGACCTTGAATTTCATATCAATGTCACGGTCGGCAAGGGCATCTTTCAGTTCTTCCCAATTTTGAGCTGTGGGCAGTTCCTCTTTCAATGCTTTGTATATCTCGTGCTTTGCACGGTTGTAGGGGCGCAAGCGTTCCTCTTTGATACGGTCTTTACCATTGGCAAAGTGCAAACGGTATTTTGCCGTCAACATCTTACACGCCTTTTCATTTCTGCGGAAGTCGTTTTTGTCGCTAATCGTTTTACCTTCATTGTCCACCCGATTGAAAACGATGTGGCAATGCGGATGCTCACGGTCTATATGCCGGGCGATGATGTATTGCGTGTTTTCGATGCCCATCAGTTTCATATAGTCGTGGGCGATTTGTAACATCAACGCATCATCAGACTTCAAGCGTTCGCCATCTTCAGGAGAGAAGTTGAGTGAGGTGTGTTCGACAATATTATTTACCTTGTTATTGAGCAATGCTTGTAATTCAAATTGCTCCGCCATCTGTTCGGGCGTACCATCCACTCCGACAGCTTCCAGCAATTTTGATTTCTCCTCATTGAGAACATAGCGGACACAGCCACTGAATGATGTTCCTTTGGTCTGTTTACCTATCATCTTTCAGTTGCTTTATGAGTTGGTTAATATGCTCTGCCATCTCCTCGCATCTTTCGGCAACGGCAAAGAAACCGTAGGTGTTTGCCTGCTTCGCCAACTGGTTTAGGTTGGTGCTTTCACCTATCAACTGACGGATGATGTGGATATGTTCTTTTGTTATTCGCTCACGCACTGTTCCATTCTCGATGAGCGAACGGATGACTGCGCTTTGGGTCTGCTTGCTCCGTCTGCAGAGCGCACCGAGCCATGCGAATTGGTCGTAAGATAGACGGAGAGTTATCGTATATTTCTTTTCCATTTTGAATTGCTTTTAGTGAATAATTTGTGACCATCGGGAGCCGCCTCCTCAGACTTTTTGAGGAGCAAGTGGTCGGGAAATGTAATACACCGACATTAACTTGCTACAGTAAAAAAGTTTCGATTCCTCTCCTTTTGTTCAAAGTTTGAATCCTCGTTTCTTAGGTGGTGAAACCTTCGGTTGAGGGATGCCCCATTGTACACTGATGAGCTTCAAATCGAATGTCTCTATCAGTGTTTTCAAGTTCGGATTCCTCTTAATCATCTGCTGGAGTATGGCTTCATCGGGGCGTACCTTCAACAGATAATCGGCTATGTCGTATCCCTCTTTTCGTTCGTTTTCGGTTGCTATGGCTTCCAGATAATCGAACAGTTGTACATCAATTCCATAGCTTTTCATCAACCCGATTTTGCTCTGCCAATAGTCGGTCGCTCCCAAATCGGGGAATAACACAACGCTTCTTCCTGCAAGAACGGACAGGCTGTTGGCATTGAAACAACCGTTCTTTCCACCAGATGCAATCCATGGGAATTGGGGTAGGTAGTAGGATGCAATGATTGCCGTTTTCTCGCTTTCGACCAATGCAACAGGACGGTTTTTGTCTTCTGGAAGCAGATGCTCACCAAAGAAACATTGCTTCAGATTGTAGTCCTCTTTATGCAGTACGGAGTGTACCCACGTGACATGATTGTACGGCTCTTTTATCCGCTTACCTGTTGTCGGATTGTAAAGCATTATCTTACCAGTGCGTACTCTGTTCTGATAATCCATTTGCCAAAATACGGTTGCACCGTCCCAATATTTGGAAGTTCCTACTTTGTATTTTTTCATCAGTTTCAATGTCTCCGTTTCTCCAAATTGAGCCGATAAAAATTGAAACAGTTTGTTGTCGGGATAGCGTTGTAACGACTGGTTGACTATATCCAAATCAATGTAAGAAGTGGCTTTCGACTCGGCTTCTCTAATGGGCATATAGTTCCGAAAGTTATCTTCGGACAACTTTCCCCTTTCAGACGGATTCCGTTCAAAGTAATCACGGGGCGTGAAATGATAACCACATTTCTGTTCGCGGTCGCAACCGTCCCACGTAATCAGGGAACTGGATTCGCTTTTCCGTATCAATGTACTTGGAAAAACATCTTTTGCGGTGGCAGTTCGGGCAAGTGTGCCGGGTGCTGACACCTTTATAGGGTTCTAATATGAATCTATGTGTACTCATCGTTTTCTTTTTTAGTGTGTCACTTTTGTCATTATTGTCGTTTTTGCTTGGAAAGTGTCAAAACCGACAATAATGTCATGGGTTAATCTTTGAATATTCTCCATGCTTCTCTTTGCGGAACAATGTCCCGATATTGTCATTGAGAAAGCGTTGAAATGTCCGCTCCTTCATCCCGTTTTTCTCGGCTACTTGTATAGCTTGGGCAGTTGTAAAGGACGGAGGCAGCAGATTGACTATCGCTTGTTGCTGACAGTTGAGGGCATTCTCATTCAGAATATTTTGTACGCTTAATGCAGATTCTTTGAAATACTCCGTCAGTTTAATGGCTCTCTCCACCGTTAGCAGGTCGATACAAGCCTTGTCGCACTCTCCACAAGTCCATCGTGCCAGTTGGATAATCAGACATAAACGAATGATGTATATCTCCAACTTGCAATAGATACTTACGATGGTGTCGTTCGTTTCCCGGTCGCACAACTCTGAGAAATGGTGCTGCCACTCGTAAAGCCGTTTCTTCGCACCCTCCGAGAATAAGAGAATTTGCGGTTCAATCTCTCCATGTTCATTGATGTTACACTCCGATTGTATCAGCTTGTCAATGATGGCATTCCACTCTTGCTCAATATCTTCCGGCAGCTCTTTGTCATTCCATCGTGCCTTCTGTTGCAAGTTGGGCATCACAAACAGGATGCGGTCAATAAACCCGTTGCTGGAGCGTTCACCTTTAGCCAACTCGTTCAAGATTTTCTTTTGGATAGTACCAATGACCGATATATACGGACGCTTGATGAAGATGGAACTCTTGGCATTCTTGCGGTCGGATATGGTGGTTTTTGCACTGAACACCGAGAGCCAAAACTGTTCTTCCGAACCGTTGTTATAGCGGTTGAAGTTCTTGAACCAAGCGGATAATTCATCTACCCATAAGCATAGCCCACGTTTGTTTTGCGCATGAATGAGGCTCAACCCTTCGGGCGTTACATCAGAAACCAAGAAGCGTTTGCGGATAGGTTCTTGCGGGAATTGCTCTTCACCGCTTTCCGCACGTTCCTTGCGGCTCATACTTATCAGCTCATCGTACTTGGCAAGAGCCTTTTCAAATTCCTGATTCTGTCGGTAGTCATGATCAAGAAACGGCTTCATCGCAAAGCTGAGCGGATGGCTTTTGTTCGCTCCCGGTCTTCCAATCAATGCCATATACAGGATGGGGCTTTCCATCCAGCCTTGCTTGATTTGGGCAAGGTGTGTGTTTCCTATGCCGACTGCTATTGCCGTGAGGATGGCTGCGGCAATGTAGTCGGTAGGGTAGTTATGGCATTCGTGTACCTCACGGATAATGCGTTGAATTTTTGCCGGGAATATGCTGACGGGGAATGCCGTACCAGACAATCTTGTGCTTAAATCAATCGCTTCATCAATGATGGATGCCGGATTAATAGAATATGTATCCATAGACCAACCCATTAAAATTGCACAGATGATTTGGGTTTATGGCGTACACCGCTCTGCATACTGACGAGCACCTCCTCGTAGGTCTGCTCGGAAGTCTTTCTCCGTCCGTTCTCAATCCAAGCAAGAAGTTCGTCCTCATAGAAATAGAGTTTCTTTCCTTTCTTGTAAGCCGGAAGTAGCCCTTTGCGTACCAATGTATATATGGTAGGTTTGGCTTTTCGGATGATGCGGCAAGTATCCTCAATTTCCACCAATATATGTTTGTCAGATGGCTGTGGCTGTAGTTCCGCTACCATCTTTTTCAACTCGATGACCTGTTCGGTCAGATAACCTACCGCTTCGGGCAGCTTATCAAATGTTACTGTTTCTTTTTGCATACGCCAATCGTTTTTAATTGTTCGACGGCAAAGGAAACAGGTGTTTTAATGGTGGAATCATTCACCAGAATATAACTGATGAATAACTTTTGATGGTAATATGTAATGATTACGAGTAATTTAAGTACCTTTGCATAAAATTTGAGTATGGAAAATACAGATAGTTGGAATTATGTCAAAACTAAGTGAATTGGTTGGTACTGTTGAAGAGTCACGTCTTGTCATTCAAGAATATTTTAAGACATTGGATGATTGGTGTACTGAGCTGGAACTGTCGGATACCATAAAGCAATCTGTAATGTCTTCACAGTTGGTTCTTATACCAGAGGGGTTTCGTGACTGCCCAAAGGCGTTTACTAACTATACGAGTGACTTCTATAATTACTGCAAGCATATCAATAGTGTGAGTATCGAAATCTGCTGCAATGATGAGGAGTTTACGCAATTGAAGTTGTGCTCAGTAAAAGTTCGGTTGGGGAAAATAATTTCTACATCAAGCATATCTGGTGTTATCATTTGGAATCTAGTCAGCGGTTATATCAAGGATGTTATTGATGAAGCTGTCAAGACGGAACCAGTTGCAGAACAGGTGGCAGATGCACCATCGTTTCAGTCAGAACTAGAGTGTTCTTTCTCTGTTATTATTCGCGACTCAACAGGTAAATGTATTGAAGTGAAATATGACGGACCAGTGTCGGGTATGGAAGAAGCTGGAGAACAAATCAAGATGATAGCTGGTGATGGAAAGTAAATACAACGATATTTTGGAACATCTTTGTGATGATTCTTTCAATTACAAGGAAGCACTGAATGTCTTACAACAAGATCTGCATGATGCAAGGAGCAATCATCAAGAGCAGCAAGCCAATAACTTATGGGTGATAAAGATTGTTATTGAGATATATCAGGAAATAGTTGCAGTGTATGAGTTGCTGCAACAACACGAATACTACAAAGCGTGGTGTGGAGCGGAAAAGGTGGAGATTATGTGCAATAACCTCCGACGCAATTTCCCAGGCGTTTTTCCTATCGTAAAAGACCTGTATGAATGTGTCATCCGACTGCAGTGTTTGTATCCGTATAAGATATTTTGTAGCTATGTGATACAAATCAAGCGGGAGCGTTGCTCTATCTGCAATCAAATTCGTAGCATAAGGCATGACTGTGGACACAGAAGAGGATATGTGTATAATGGTCAGTTCTGCTGTAATATAATCGAGGAGTGTGAACTCAAAAGTATAGATCTTGTGGACAATCCAGTACATAAGTATGCTGTGCTATTTACTATGGGCAAAGGTGGAAATAGTGAGGATAACTATGATTACTCGTTGGTAGAGGGATTGATGCAATATTGGACGAAGCCATTTCAATATTGGATATACGATATTAAGCATATACATAAGCCTTTGACCGATTTTCCAGAACTGACGGATGATGACTATTGTCCTTGTGGGTCGGGGAAAAAGTACGGTGAGTGCTGTAAGTCTGATCCTGAGGGTGTAAAGCACAAAGTGTACCAGTTCAGGGTAGAACGATGTTTGTTATAAGTGTTTTTAATAGTATTTTGATATAGTACGGTTAAAAGTCAAATAAATACAGTTCACTTGAACCGGAGAGATTTTTGACATCGTTGATATTCTTTTTGTCGAACAAGTCCCGGATATGAATCTTGTCATTAAGCGAGATTCAGCGGATTTAAATCGCCAAAACCGACTTTTAATTTTATCGTACCCAATTTTTAGAAGATACTGATTTAATGATTTATGATTCAATTTCAAAAGAAATAAAAGGCTCCCGTAAAATTAGAAAGATTGGAATTTTAGATTGATTTTAGTTAGCAATTTTCTTGTCTAATTTAATCCTGCATTCAGATTCTGTGTGTGACATTTTACGCTCAATGGTGGATATTTCCGAATCACGGAGGGTATGAGCGAATACCCTCTTTATAAATGTTGCTGTCTGTAAGCGTGGCTTGCCAAATGCTTTACCAATATTCCATCCAAAGTGCATGATGTCAATGGTCTTTAGCTGAGAATCAACCTTTATTGGCTCAATTTTGGACAGAGAATTTGAGAGGTAATATTCTGTCACATATCCACATAAGCGATTTAGTGCCGTTTCATCAAGATAGGAAACCAAAGTTTGTTTTGTGTATGCGATAACCTTATTGAGTTTTTCTTGTGAGGTACGTTCTTTCTCAGTCATAGCGTTTGCACGAAGAATCTCATATTCTGATGGCTGATTGGATTCTTCGATAGATGTATTGTTGTTGGTAGAAGGCGTGGTTTCCTCCTTTGGAAGTTCTGCCACATCTTCGTTGAGTTCGGACCATGATGGAGTAGAAACTTCTTCTGTTATGTCAGATGTAGTTTCGATTTCAATTTCGGGTTCAGGCTCAGAAATGATAGGTTCTGAATTTATAGCACTTTCGGCAAGTTCCGAGTTTACTGCTGGAATTTCTACGACTACAGCCTTATTGCGGTAGCACTCAAATTTCATAAAGTACTTTTCTATTGTAGGTGAAAGGAGTCGTCTGAACACCATTTGCAGATTGAGATAAATAGCTCCTATAACAATAGAGCATACTACGAAAATAAGATTGCTGCTGAACTCATCCCAACCATAGTGAAGTACGGTCTGGCGGGCTAAAATACCAATGATGGCGATTGTTCCGAAAACAATCAGATTCAAAGTTATATGTTCTATCTTTTTCTGCTCCATAGTGATATGTATTAATCGTTTGTGCGCAAATATATAGGTTTCTATGGATAGTTGATGCGTTTTGGTGGGAAGTGGCAGCTTGTTGCGTCGATACCCCGGACAACCTATGCCACTTTTTATAAATTGAAGCCCGAATTTGGTGCGATTTCAAATTCGGGCTTTAAACTATCTACTTTGGATTAACAATAGAACTTATCTCCTAAATGGACAAAGAATGATACGTTATCCTTTCGTGAGGATTGAACTTTGCTTGTTACCCATTTCCTGAATGCAGCGGAATGCTCGGTGTCTATTTGATAGGATAGGGCTATAACCATATCGAGATTATATACATCGGCACTGTTCCCATTATCCAATTTGATGTACTTGCAAACTTCATGGCTCTTTAAAATATTAGCTTTCAGAATTCTCTTGATTGCTACGTGAATAGTTCCAGCCGTTGTATAAAACAAGTCTGCAAGTTCCCAAGAGGTCATCCATATTTCGCCATCAGAAATATGGATTCCTTGTCCGTTGTTGGTTATGATTCCTCGTTTCATGTTTGTATTTTATTGGAGTGATATTTTATTGGCTGTTTCTCGCTTCTTGGCATTTACGAGGTCAGCATATATTTGAGTTGTGGACACGTTCTTATGCGTCAGCATCTTTGATACCGTGTAAATATCTGTGCCTAAGGAAATTTGGATGACCGCATACGAGTGCCTGAATCCGTGAAAGGTTATCGGTTTCGTTATCCCTACCTTTTTGAGCCAGTTTTTCAGCGGATAGTTAATCATACTTCGCTTCAAATCCTTGAAAACCTTGCCTGTTCCGGGTGTACCGCATAGTTCGTAGGCTTCGTAACTGATGGGGAGGGTCGCTTCCGTCTGGGTTTTCTGTGTTCTGATACGCAAGCAATAACCTTGGTCGGGAGCGATAGTGAAATCTTTCCATTGCAGATTGAGAATGTCACTGATGCGTAAGCCTGTCAGACAAGCGAATAGAGAAGCGGATTTCAGAACCGGAATGTCACAAGGAGTGGCAGCAAGTTGCTTCACTTCATCCAATGTCAGTTACTCCTTCTTTACGTCTTGCGGCTCTATCTTATCAAGGTAGTCGTTGATGTTCTCCCGAAACCATTTGTCCCGATAGGCAATCTTCAACAATCCTCTGAAAGTAGAGTAGTAGCCGGATGCCGAATTGAGGGATATGGGGCGGTTGCTGTGTTTGAGCTGCTTAGCGTTTAACAGGTACTCACGGAACTTCTTGCATAAGTCCACATTCACATCACCAAAGGTACATTGTCCCTTGACGAAATTGTAGAAATGCTGATAGACGAATTGCCATTTCTGGTCTTTGTTTCGGCACATCTTTTTGAAGTAGGCAAGGAAATCTGTTTTCTGTTTGGTCTTATCCAAGAAGCCAAACTCTTCGTTGATGAGCGATTGCACTCTGATACAGCGGATAGCCTCTGCCTTGTTCAACATATCGTTGTTAAACTCCCGTTCCATTTCGTTTTTGGGATGAGCATAGATGTAGATACCGATGTATTCCCTGCGGCTCATCTGCATCGTTTCAGGGTTACGGACTGCCGGATAATAATCCAGATACAAGGAGATGCGATTATTCCGAATCGCTCTCTGACGAACTGTTACTTTTGTACATGTGTGTGACATACTGTTTAATATTTAGAGTTTTACATTTGTTTGGTGCAAAGAAATAAGGTGATTCAATGGTGGGTATATTCACCGAAAAATAACTTATTCAATCTTTGGGGCTGCAAGTAGTTTATCCAATTCTGGTCTTGAAATGAGCGTGTATTTGCCTTTCTTCACCTTCGGGATATTATGGTACTTTGCATAATGATAGAGTTGGTCACGGGTAAGGTTGAACTTCTCCATTGCTTCTGCTACCGTATAGTATTGCGGTTCTTCGGGTTCCGCAATGCCTTTCGCTATATCCACATGCTTCTTGGAATAGTACACCATGATGCCCTCTTTCTTCTTGGGAATGGCATTCTTGGAAACGAAACAGTAGATGGAGGACAAGGTCATACCAAATTTTTCCTGCATTTCCTGTGTGCTGTACCATTCGATAATATCAGGATTCGGGGCTTTCTTGGCAAAGTAAGCGTCTATATGTTTCTTGCTCCAGTAGGTCTTACCCCGATTGAAAGTTCGAGGAATGTTGTTCTTCTTGGCTACCGCAAATATCCATGACTCGTTTACATGGTATTTCTCTTTGACTTCAGCGGTGGTGTAGAAGTCGGTGATAGGGGCTTTTTCTTTTGTCGGTGTATGGAACTCTGTTGGATTATTGAATAACACATCAATATCCTCTTTCTTCAAAAGGTATTTGAAGCCCAAGCGAATGCCCTTTAATTCACCGCGTTTAATGTAGCCGTAAACGGTTGGCCGGGTTACTCCGAGATAGATAGCCGTTTCGGTAATTGTAAGAAAAGGCTTGTCTTTGATTCTTTCAATAGGCTTTTCTTCAATCTTTTTCTCTACGACTTGATTGTTTGCTTTGATTGCTTCATCACGCTTTCTCTTTTTATAGAGTGCGTTGGCGCATTGCTTGGAACAACACGCCGTAGTTGTTTTCTGGGCGATAAACTCTTTACCGCACCAAGCGCAAATTCGCTTAATTTTCAGGTTGCTGCTCATTTTAATTCATCTTTATTTCTCCGTTATTTCTGTAAATTCCCGTAAAATCGTGTAAAATGGCGTAAAGTTTCTCTACTACCTTTCCACTCGATTTTCAGGCTTTAACAAGCGAGCAACAAATGCGGTACAAAAATGAGCTGAAAAAGCCCTATAAACGATAACCATTGCTTATAAGGCTAAAAAGAAAGGCGCTCAAAATGAACGCCTTGATAATCGTTGATGATATATGCTAATCGTTGGTAATCACCACCTACTTGCCGATGCAAAAATGTGCAAATATATTCTGTAGCACCATATCATTGGTCACTTCCCCTGCTATATCGGATAAATGGAAAATACATTCACGTATGTCTTGTGAAAGAAAATCCCCGGAAATATTTGCATCCAATCCTTCTTGTACCCGGTGAATTGCATCCAACGCACGTGTCAGTGCTTCGTAATGACGGACATTCGTTACAATAACATCATTCTGTGTGACTGTTGGTAAATGGGCAGCTGCTACAAGTTTTTGTTGGAGTTCATCCGTGTGCTGACGTTGTTTCGCAGAAATAAAAATAGATTCTATTTCCGAACCGACATGCTCGGAAAGTTGTGAGGTAAGTTCATTTTTCTGAGTTTCATTTATCAGTTCTACCTTATTAAAGACTAAAATCAACTGTTTGTGTTCACAACGAGGAAGAATCTTATCGGAGAGTAGTTTTAGCTGTGAGATTGCGTCTGCTGAATCAATTATCCATAGTACAATCTCTGCCTGATCGAGCTTTTGAAAAGTTCGTTCGATACCCAGACTTTCAATCATATCGTTAGTTTCCCGAATGCCGGCTGTATCGATAAAGCGAAAAGTGATACCACCTATATTTACAGTATCCTCAATGACATCGCGTGTTGTGCCGTGAATGTCACTGACAATTGCCTTATCTTCGTTCAACAGAACATTAAGTAAGGTAGATTTTCCTGCATTGGTTTCTCCGATAATAGCTACCGGAACACCATTCTTTATAGCATTTCCTACACTGAACGAGTCTACCAGGCGTGCAATCACCTTCTCAATTCCGTCAGCTAACTGGCGCAAGGCAGATCGGTCGGCAAATTCCACATCTTCTTCACTGAAATCTAATTCCAGCTCAATCATTGATGTGAAGTTCAATAGTTTCTCGCGCAATATTGCCAATTCCTTGCTAAATCCGCCACGCATTTGACTCAGAGCAAGACGATGGGTGGCGGCAGAAGATGAGGCTATTAGGTCGGCTACAGCTTCGGCCTGACTTAAATCCATCTTACCATTGAGGAAAGCTCGTTGAGTGTATTCTCCCGGCTGTGCGGTACGGCATCCGTTTTTTATCAGCAATTGCATTACTTGCTGTAGAATATAGGATGAGCCGTGACAAGTGATTTCAGTACTGTCTTCCCCCGTATAGGAATGTGGGGCCCGGAAAAGGCTGACGAGGACCTCGTCTATCAGTTCTTCTCCGTTATAAATTCGGCCGAAAGTTAGCGTATAAGGCTTTTGTTCACTCAGCAGCTTTCCGGGTTTAGCCGGAGTAAAAATACGACTGGTGATGGTTATTGCTTCAGGACCGGAAACACGAATGCTTCCGATGGCTCCTCCTTGAGCGGTTGCTATGGCGCAAATTGTGTCTTGATTCATTATCTATTTCATTTTGAGTGGCAAAGATAGAGCTTTCTCTGTAAAAAACAGAGTAAACAGATAGAAGTTATGCTTTATTATTTTATCTTTGCTCGCATACAGCAAGACAAATTTTATGGCTATGGGACACGCAAAAGATTCATTTTCGGGGATGGAGAATATTGAAAAATTAAAAGAGGATTACCAGAAGATCACTTCTGTTTTGGCCGGACATCAGATTGCATTCTGGGAATACGATATTCCTACGGGCGAATGTAATTTTACAGATGAATATCTTAGTATCTTGGGTTTAAAGGAAGCAGGAATTGTTTTCAGAGAAATTAATGACTTTTATCGGTTTGCTCATCCGGATGATGTTACTTCTTATCAAACAGCTTTTAACCGCATGCTTGAGTCGGATACAAAGACTTCTCAAATAGTAGTGCGTTGCTTGGGAGAGCATGGAGAAACAATTTGGCTTGAAGATAATTTCATTGCGTATAAGAAGAATAAGGAGAATGGTTCTGATAAAATTATAGCATATACTGCCAATATTACTTCACGCTGTGAAAAAGAAGTGCAGATCAGACAGCTTGAAGAGCGAAACCGGAAAATTATTGAGGCACTCCCTGAGTTTATATTTATTTTTGATGATAATTTCTTTATCACGGATGTATTGATGGCACCCGGTACGGAACTTTTACATCCGGTAGAAGTCTTGAAAGGAGCAGATGGGAGATCTATTTATTCAGCGGAGGTCAGCGAATTGTTTATCAGTAGTATACGTGAATGTTTGAAAAGTGGAAAACTGAAAGAAATAGAATATCCTTTAGATGTAGAAACCGGCAGGCATTATTTTCAGGCGCGTATTGCTCCGTTTGAGGGGAATAAGGTATTAGCTCTGATTCATGATATAGGTGACCGGATACGGCGCTCGCAAGAATTGCTTGATGCTAAACGGCGGGCAGAAGAGGCAGACCGGATGAAATCGCTGTTTCTTGCTAATATGAGCCATGAAATACGTACTCCTTTGAATGCGATTGTCGGTTTCTCGGAGATAATAGCTCTGACTGAGGATGAAAAGGAGAAAGAGGAGTATTTAGGGATTATCCAGCAGAATAGTAATCTATTGCTGCAACTGATCAATGATATTCTTGATTTGTCACGCATAGAGTCTGGTAAATCGGAAATGCACTGTCAGTTGACAGAAATAAGCGGGCTGGTAGATGAAGTGTATAAGGTACACCGTCTTAAAATGAAGAAAGGGGTCGAACTAAATGTGATTCGTCCATCAGATGAAATCTGGATTTCGACGGACAGAAATCGTGTAACACAGGTATTGTTTAATTTCTTATCGAATGCAATTAAAAATACGATTGAGGGGAGCATCACCTTTGGACTTGTAAAAGAGGAAGAATGGGTGAAATTATATGTGGCAGATACCGGTTGTGGTATTTCTAAAGATAAGCTCCCTTTGATATTTACCCGTTTTGAGAAGTTGAATGATTTTGTACAAGGTACAGGATTGGGTTTACCTATCTGTAAAAGTATTGTGGAACGGTTAGGAGGTCGGATCGAAGTGGAATCCGAGCTTGAGAAGGGGAGTACTTTCACTCTTTATCTGCCCAATAAGCAAGAGCAAAAAGTTACGGTTGCGGAAAGAGGAAATGCAACCGTCACTGTGGGACTGAGCAACCGGCAGAAGAAGATACTGATAGCGGAAGATGTGGAGTCCGGTTATCTGCAGATTAATGCCTTTTTGAAGAAAGAATATACAATTCTTTGGGTACCAAATGGAGAGGAAGCAGTAAAAAGTTTCATGCGTGAGAAGCCCGATCTGATTCTGATGGATATCCGAATGCCAGTGATGAATGGTATTCAGGCGACAGCTAAAATTCGTGCAATTTCGCAAGAGGTACCGATTATTGCGGTTACAGCATATGCATTCTGTCCGGAAGGGGAGCAGGCTATTGAAGCAGGGTGTAACGAAGTGATTGCGAAACCTTATCCTCTGGAAAAGCTGAGAGAAACTATCAAAGCTTATTTGCGGGAGGGAAGATAAGCCTGTTTTTCGATGCAACAATTTATGATATAGTGTGTTATGTAGAAAACAAATAATACTGTATAGATAAATTGGATTATGAAGAAAGTTGTGATAATCGGAGCCAGCGGCTTCGTGGGTTCGGCTATTCTAAATGAAGCTTTGAACCGTGGATTTCATGTGACGGCGGTAGTTCGTCATCCTGAAAAAATTAAGATTGAGAATGAGAATCTGGAAGTGAAGAAAGCCGATGTCTCTTCATTAGATGAAGTTTGTGAAGTTTGTCAAGGTGCCGATGCCGTGATTAGTGCTTTTAATCCGGGTTGGAATAACCCTAATATATATAAGGAAACCATTGAGGTCTATCTAACGATTATTGATGGTGTGAAAAAGGCCGGAGTCAACCGTTTTTTAATGGTGGGAGGGGCCGGTTCATTGTTTATTGCTCCGGGTATTCGTCTCGTTGATTCGGGAGAAGTTCCCGAAAAAATATTGCCTGGCGTGAGGGCTTTAAGTGATTTCTACCTTGATTTTTTGAAAAAGGAAAAAGAGATTGATTGGGTCTTCTTCTCACCGGCAGCAGATATGGCTCCGGGAGTACGTACCGGAAGATACCGTCTGGGTAAGGATGATATGATTGTAGATATTGTGGGTAACAGTCATATTTCCGTAGAAGATTATGCCGCTGCCATGGTTGATGAACTTGAAAAGCCGGAGCATCATCAGGAACGTTTCACCATAGGGTATTAAACGGACGGTATCTCTCAAGATAATTAAGATAAAGTATTGCACATCCCCGGGCGTCGGAAAGGGCTTCGTGGTGCTTAAGTTCAATTCCCTCCCGTTCGCAGCAAGCACTCAGATTGACTGGTTTATATCCCAAAGAACGGTAGATTCGGCAGGTACATTCCCAATGTTCCGGAAGTAATAGTTCGTCATAGTCCAGTCTGTACATCTGCATGGTGCGTTTTAGTACATTACGGTCGAATTGCTCATTATGTGCAACTATTACTTTTCCTTGCAACCGCTTTTTTATTTCAGGATAAATGGCATGAAACCCCGGAAGTGATTCCGTCATTTCCGGGGTTATTCCATGTACGAGGATATTTGCACGCCAGTATTCATTCTCCGGTGGTTGAATCAGGCTGTAATATTCATCCGTAATTTCTCCGTCGGTAACGGTGACAATACCTACGGCACAGGCACTTTCCATGTATCCTGTGGCTGTTTCGAAATCAATGGCGGCAAATGATAGATTCATCAGATTCGGTCAAGAACAGTTTTTATTAATGTATCGATGGTATTTTTATAGCCCGTATTCGCTTCTTTGATCAAACGGTTGGCTATAACCATACAGACTGTCATGGCTTTGTGTCCCATCAGCTTGCCGAGGCCGGCAAGAGCGGAACTCTCCATTTCAAAGTTAGTTATTTTATAACCCTTGTATTCAAACTTTTCGATTTTGTCATTTTGGTTGGGATCAGCCAAAGGAACACGAAGTTCACGTCCTTGCGGTCCGAAAAAGCCTCCCGCTGCAATGGTAACTCCACGTACCATATCATCTTGAGCAATACGGTCAATCAATTCAGCATTGGCATCAATCACATAAGGGGCAGGAGCGCATATATTGCCAGACCAACCCATGTGGTTCAGAAATGCCCGCTCAAAAGGAAGATCGCAAACGGCATTGCGTCCGGCATAAAAATTCAACAGACCATCAAAACCGATTGATTTTTCGGAACAGACAAAAGTCCCAACCGGCGTATTGGGTTGTAGCCCTCCGCAAGTACCGATACGGACTAATTCCAATGACCGAAGGTGCTCTTTCTCTTCCCGTGTCTGAAAGTCGATATTTGCCAGAGCATCCAGTTCATTAATCACAATGTCGATGTTGTCGCAACCGATACCTGTAGATACGACCGTTATTCGCTTGCCTTTGTAAGTTCCGGTTATTGTCTTGAATTCGCGGCTTTCCACTTCGCATTCTTTGTTTTCGAAGTGAGAAGCTACGAGAGCCACCCGTCCGGGATCACCTACCAATATAACTTTGTCTGCCAACCATTCCGGCTTTACATGCAAATGAAATACCGAACCATCTTCATTAATGATTAATTCGGAGGAAGGAAAATACTTTTTCATGTTATTGAAAGGTTTTAGTTTTATAAATAAGTTCACCACAAATTACATAGATTAACCACTCTTTTTAAGAGATTATTCTTCTCCAGTCAGTTGTGGTATGCTGTGTAGTTTGTGGTGAATGATTTCTCTTTAATCACCCAGTGGTTTGCTGGTAGATCCGCCAATCGGCTTAGCTATATTTTCACGCATTGAGGTGTCAGCCTGGATGTTTTTCATCTTATAATAATCCATAATACCAAGATTTCCATTGCGGAAAGCTTCAGCCATGGCTTTGGGGACTTCTGCTTCTGCTTGAATCACATTAGCTCGGGCTTCTTCTGCTTTGGCTTTCATTTCCTGTTCGGTAGCCACAGCCATTGCGCGACGCTCTTCTGCTTTAGCTTGCGCAATATTCTTATCGGCATTTGCCTGGTCTATCTGTAGAGCAGCACCAATATTCTTACCTATATCGATATCGGCGATATCAATAGAGAGGATCTCAAAGGCAGTACCTGCATCGAGTCCTTTGCGTAGTACCAGTTTTGAGATAGAATCAGGATTCTCAAGTACTGACTTATGGTTTTCAGAGGAACCGATTGACGAAACGATACCTTCGCCTACACGTGCCAGGATTGTATCTTCACCGGCACCACCCACCAATTGACGGATATTGGCGCGTACCGTCACACGTGCTTTGGCTATCAACTGGATACCGTCTTTGGCAACAGCTGTTACGGGAGGTGTATCAATAACTTTCGGATTAACTGACATCTGTACGGCTTCGAAGACATCACGACCTGCGAGGTCTATAGCAGTAGCCATCTGGAATGGAAGTTCAATATTGGCTTTTGATGCCGATACCAGCGCATGAACTACCCGTTCCACATGACCGCCTGCCAGATAGTGTGCTTCAAGTTCGTCACGGGTTATGTTACTCAATCCCGCTTTATGTGCTTCGATCATACCGGGTACGATGATGTAGGGCGGAACATTACGGATACGCATCAGGAAAAGTTGTACCAGTGAAATATTAACTCCCGATACTTTGGCTGACAACCACAGGAAGAAAGGTACATAATGAAAGAAGAGAACCAGGAAGATAATACCTCCTGCTATCAAGAAGATAGTCAGATACATGGGTTCGACATTCATAATTGTGCTTGATTTTAAATGAATATTAGGATTTTAGTTTTTCGACAAAGATTATTCCATCAGTGATCCGATTGACTATAATCGGAGTTTTTTCATTCAGTAAACCGTCCATTGATTTTACTTCTATGATATTCCCATTGATTTCAGCATTGCCAATCTGAGCCAGGCGGGTAACTGTGATACCCGTATCGCCCACTTTTACTTTTTCGGCAGCACTTCGGTCTATTTTGGATGTTATATCTTTCTTCAATGCGAGCTTATCCAGAGTTTTCGATCGCATAAACCAGACAAGCGAACCGATGCAGGCAACTCCTGAAATGATAAGTGTTGTGAATCCCGCCCCTGTCCCCAGATTGACAAAAGCGTAATAGTTGGCATAGATGATGCAAACCAAAGCCGAAATACCGGCAAGGCTGATACCCGGAATCACAAACAGTTCAACTAAAAAGAGTATTACTGCTGCAACAATCAATGCAATGATGATCAGTACATCCATAATTGGGTTATTTTAAATTTTGTTTTTCTGCGTTCCGGACTTCGATAGCCTGTTTATCCAGTTCTTTCGACATTTGGAATATCCTTTTCTCAAGATCACGGATAGCCGGAGCCATTTTCGTTTGTTCGTCTTTGTTAGACCGTGCAAATCCCTCACGTTGGTTAGTTAGTTTGTTAGTTTGCTGACGGTAGTCTTTCTCCATCTGTTCGTATTTCAAATACAGTTGTTTGGCTTTAGGAGATTTGAAATCCGTCAAATGATGATAGGTAGAATGGTCGTCAATAACAAACTCAAAATCGAAGTTTTGTTGTATGTCAGGTTTGTGGTTAATAGCTGCTTCAAGGCGTTGGCGGGCATTATCCACTATTTTCTGATCTTTCCAGGTACTCTCCAAAGAATGGAGTTGAGCTAACCCGATTATTTCTTCCGGATTCATTGCTTCGTAATTATAAGTCCGTTTGGATTCATTGGGTACGAAAACGTATATACAAACCTTGTCCTCGGGTTGGTGACGGTCGGAAGCGAACCATCCCAGATTATTGTATTCATCGATGACATACATATAATCGTTGTAAGGAGAGTTGAAAGGCATTCCTACATTTTCCGGAACCAGATAGGTATCAGTATTAGTGTTATATCGGGTCACAAAAATATCGTATCCTCCCATAGAACCATCACCGTCGGAAGCATAATAGATAGTCACTCCATCCGACAATACGTATGGGTAATTGGCGTTTCCCGAGGCATTAATACTTCCCGGAAGTGGTTTCCCTTGACTCCATTCATCCAACATTTTGGTCTTGGACAGGATATTCAGGTTTTCTTCTCCTTGTTCGCTGTAATAAATGCGATTTCCGATTTCTGTTTCATAAACCGTTCCCGGATGATGACCTTTGGTTTTGAAATAATTATTGTAAGTGAAAAGTTTACCTGCCTCTTCACTTATTTTATAAGCTTTCAAGAAGTCGACCTTGTCTACTACAAAGCTATCGATAACACACACGTCTTCTACTCCTTTCAGCATGCGAAGATTTCCTTTTGCCTTTTCCAGCAGTTGTTCCGCTTCTTCTGTGGGTTTCTTCCGTTTTGATAGGTCAGCTATGTATGTTTCATAGCAGTCTACCGCATCCTGAAACCGGTATAGATCATTGTAAGTTTGCGCAAGGTACAGCTGCCCGCTCGGAATTCGCTTTTTTACTGCAGTTTCCAGATACTTCAACGCTTCGGCTGCATCACCGGTTTTAAGACAACATACGCCATACCATAGATTATAATTACCGTTTGCCGGTTGCGATTTAACATATTTCTGGAAAACGGGTTTGGCTTCAGCATATTGTCCTTTACCGTACATGGCCCTTGCTTGTTCCAAGGTTTGTGCCGATACGCTTGTCAGGAGAAAGCATAATAGAAAGAATAGAATATTTTTTTTCTTCATAAATGGTCTCGGGTTATTATTCGGAAGTTCAAAAATACAAATTAATTGGAAATAAACCTTTTTTCTCTTCTTCTATTATGTTAATTCTTCTTTAAATCATTCTTTTCTCTTACTTTTGCAGCCGATTTTTAAAAGAGTTATGGCACAGATTACGGAAGAAGAGAAAACCATTCGGCGTATCGAAAAACGGTTTAATAAAGGGATAGTTCAATATGGACTGATAGAAGAGGGAGATAAAGTGCTTGTCGGTCTTTCGGGAGGGAAAGATTCTTTGGCATTGGTGGAATTATTAGGTAAGCGTTCACGTATTTTCAAACCTCGTTTTTCGGTGGTGGCAGTACATGTGGTTATGAAGAATATTCCCTATCAGAGTGATTTGGATTATCTTCGTGCACATGCTGAAAGTTATGGAGTCCCGTTGGTTGTTTATGAAACCTCATTTGATCCTTCTACTGATACCCGCAAATCTCCTTGCTTTCTTTGTTCGTGGAATCGGAGAAAAGCCTTGTTTACAGTTGCCAAAGAACAGGGGTGCAATAAGATTGCTCTCGGACATCACATGGACGATATTCTGGAAACACTATTGATGAATATTACATATCAAGGAGCATTCAGCACAATGCCTCCACGGTTAGTAATGAATAAGTTTGATATGACTATTATTCGTCCGATGTGTCTGGTGCACGAAGCAGATCTGCTGGAACTCGCGCAGATACGTGGATACAGGAAGCAAGTAAAAAACTGTCCATATGAATCGCAGTCGAGCCGTAGTGATATGAAAGGAATACTCCGCCAATTGGAAAAGATGAATCCGGAAGCCCGATATAGCCTTTGGGGAAGCATGACGAATGTACAGGAAGAGTTACTGCCTAAAGAAGTAGAATTTTAATTTCAAATATAAGTATGAAAGGTGTTTATGCAATTTCGTTATTGATTGTTTCCAATATTTTTATGACTTTTGCCTGGTATGGGCATCTGAAACTGCAGGAGACAAAAATGATCAGTAATTGGCCTCTGTATGGCGTGGTTTTGTTTTCATGGGTCATTGCGCTGGCAGAATATTCTTGTCAGGTTCCGGCCAATAGATTGGGGTTTAGTGGGAACGGGGGACCATTTTCATTAATGCAACTCAAAATAATACAAGAAGTGATCACTTTGATCATATTTACTGTCTTTTCTACTTTACTGTTTAAAGGAGAGTCATTACATTGGAATCATGTGGCTGCTTTTGTCTGTTTGATAGCGGCTGTATATTTCGTGTTTATGAAGTAGGCAGTTTGCGTCGGTATCTCCCGAAAGAATATCTCCGGAGAAAGGATATACATATTTCTCCGGGGGGATTCTTTTTATTTATCAAGATATTGTTCCATGTTTTTTGTGAAATAGCTTTTTAACTCCCCTTTCTCATCACTGTAGATAAAATAAGCACCTATGTTTGGGTGTGATTTTGTAAATGCCTCCGCTTCATCCAATCCCATTACCATAAAGGCTGTAGCCAATGCGTCGGCAGTCATGCAATCCTCTGCAACTACGGTTGCCGAAAGAATGTTGTGTTGTACCGGATATCCGGTACGGGGATCGATGGTATGGGCATACTTTTTGCCATCTTTATAATAAAAGTTACGATAGTTTCCGGAAGTAGCAATGCCGACATCTGTCAACTTGAGCGTTGTTTGTATCTCTTGATTGAGGGATAACGAATCGTCTACCGGTTTGTTAATGCCGATTCTCCATGCTTCATCTTTGGGATTCAGTCCCTTTACGACCAGTTCTCCACCTATATCGATCATGTAGTTCTTAATACCTTTGCTATCCAGATACCGTGCTACCACATCTACTGAATAACCTTTGGCCACTGCACTGCAACTTAACATCACTCGGGGATCTTCTTTTATTACTTTGCCGTCTTCCAGTTTCACTTTTTGGTAACCTGTGATTTGGAGCAGGCTGTCTATCATGGTTGAGTCAGGGAAGGCACCCTTCTTGAAACCGAATCCCCATGCGTTGGCCAACGGAGCTACTGTAATATCGAAAGCTCCTTGGGTTTCGGCTGAGATTTCCATGGATCTGTTGAAACAGGTTTGGAAGAAACTATCCGTTACAATTTCTTCGTTACGGTTGACACGGGTAATAACAGACGTGTCATTGAAAGGGGAGAGGGAACCGTCGAACCTCTTTAATTCAGCGTCAATTTCTGTTTTCAGATTACCGTCATATTGATAAGTAATATTATATACAGTACCGAATACAAGGCCGTTGATACTGTTGTAAGGTACCTGTTTATTGCGTTGAGCTAATATCCAGATCGTTCCCAGCAGAAGGATAGCCAGCCAAATAAAGCTTTTTCTTGTTTTCTTTTCCATAATGAATAAAAGTATGCAAGCGACAAACCTGTTTATGATTTTCCAGAGTCTTGTGGCTTGTGGTTGATAGCTAATTATTAAAGAATAAGTGTTCTATTAATATTTTGGTTCCGATAAGGATCAGTATAATCCCTCCCCATAATTCAGCACGGAGCTTTCGGGCAATACCACATCCAAAGCGGATGCCGAAGATGAGCCCTATAAGAGACATCAGAAAGGAAACAAATCCGATAATGCCCACCGGGTAAAGGATGGACGAGCAACTCTTAATACCGAGAAAAGCGAAAGACACTCCTATAGCCAATGCGTCAATGCTGGTTGCTATAGCCATTGTTATCACAACTTTCAAGCTTGCCGGATTAAATCTTTGGCAACAATCTTCTTCTTTAAAGGATTCTTTAATCATCCGTCCTCCCAGGAAAGCCAAGATCGCAAAGGCGATCCAATGATCAACCGATTCGATAAGATGACTGAATGTACTTGCTCCCAGCCACCCTAATAGAGGCATTATAGCTTGAAAAAGTCCAAAAAAGAATGCCATGACGAGCATGGGCCGCCATTGGATACGTTTTAAAATAATACCGCTTGCAATAGAAACAGCGAGACAGTCCATCGCTAAACCAATTGCAAGCAGCCAAATTTCTAATCCTGTCATGTCGTTAAAATGGTAGTTTATAAATCAGGGTATATGTGATACCTATGTTTGAAGAGTCATATTCACCGAACCCCGGTACATACCATGGATTTCCATGTTCGTTGACTGAAGCCGAGGTCTTGAACTTAAAGCGTAAGGTCCATCCCATATAGAATCTTTTATAGATTTGAACGTTTACTCCGGCTACTAACTCAAGCCATTGCATATTGGATTTTAGTCCATTGTAATGATAAGGTACACTTCCTCCCCAGATACCGTCTATTAATCCCGGATTGGCCATACTTCCACCATAAATAGGGTCGGAAAAGGGGGTACTTGAGATGTCGTATTTGAAACTGCTGAATCCATAACGCAGTCCCACATACAAATATTCTTTAACGACATTATAATCTACTCCGATACGGAAGTAAGGGGCTGCACTTTTGTAATGGATACCATTATCGCTCCAAGTATCTGTCTGTCCGAAACCTATTTCTGCTGTGGGGATAAATTTCCTTTTTAAGTTCACCCGTACATTTACTTCGGAACTTAGAAAATCCCCTCCAAGTAGTTTACTGCCTAACCCAAATAAGTCTACACCTACATACGTACCATTATAAAATGGAATCGTATCCACTTTTATCTCCTCTTTAGCTTTCTCTTTAGTGGAGGGACGTGCATTCGGTCTTTGTTGTTGTGCATGGAGCGGAAGACTGAATGCAAGACACAGCAGACTAACGATTGTAGCGGTAGAATATTTTAAGATTTTCTGTTCCATTAATGTTAGCTGCATTTGATTTGATATATATGGAGTCTATGCTATGATATTTCTTTTTATTGGTATCTGTATAATCGATCGGATGAATACTGATAATGTTTTGTTTCATACTGTATCCACAATCCATAGATTGGAAGTAGGGAGTATTGGTTTGTCGGATAACCATTGTATCTCTTAACAGGGGGGTATAATGAAACACAAGAATGGTAGAGTCACTTGTGTAGCGTAGAGGAAGGGCGATATCATGAACCTTTTTTTGATTATTGATGATAATTGAGTCAGTTCCGAACGCTGTTACGGTCAGAGAGTCAAGAGTGTCGTTCAGTACGGCTTTTGTTTCCGGATTGATGGTATACATATTGGCATAAACCATCGGACGTCCGGTCATGGAGCAGTCGCTCTCTTCCGAGCAAGCAGAAAAGATAGCACCGGTCAGTGGGTAAGCTATCATCAGGAAGAGTATCAGTTTTATTAATTTTTTCATCGTACAGGTTTCATTTATCATTCATTATATTATCTTTTCTATCAGGTAATTGTTACGTTCCGGAGCGTTTCGTGAGATCAGTTCACCAAGGAAACCAGCCAGGAATAGCTGTGTTCCGATAATCATGGCAGTCAGTGACAGATAAAAATAAGGGGAGTCTGTTACCAGGCGGTAAGGCATGCCGTGATTCATATTGTATAACTTACTGGCTCCTACAATAACCACTGAGATGAATCCCAGTATGAACATCAGTGAACCTAACAATCCGAAAAAGTGCATCGGCTTAATGCCGAATTTGGAAAGGAACCAGAGAGAGATTAAGTCAAGATACCCGTTGAAGAAACGGTTCCACCCGCCAAATTTGGTCTTTCCGAATTTACGTGCTTGGTGATGTACCACCTTTTCGCCGATCTTCTGAAATCCGGCATTTTTTGCCAGATAAGGGATATAGCGGTGCATTTCTCCATATACCTCGATGTTCTTCACTACGGCTTTACGATAAGCTTTCAGTCCACAATTAAAGTCGTGGAGGTTATGTATTCCCGAAACTTTGCGTGCAGTCGCATTAAATAATTTGGTAGGCAAAGTTTTCGATAGCGGATCGTATCTTTTTTGTTTGTATCCTGAGACAAGGTCATACCCTTCTTCGGTAATCATGCGATATAGTTCCGGTATTTCGTCGGGACTATCTTGCAAATCAGCATCCATAGTGATTACTACATCGCCTTCGGCTCGTTCGAATCCGCAATATAGAGCAGGTGATTTTCCGTAATTTCGTCGGAATTTGATACCTTTTACTGTGCTCGACTGTTTTTGGAGTGATTCGATAATCTCCCATGAACGGTCGGTACTACCATCATTTACAAAGATAACTTCGTACGAAAAGCCATTGGCTTTCATCACTTTCTCAATCCAGGCATAAAGTTCCGGGATGGATTCTTCTTCATTGAACAACGGTACTACAACAGATATATCCATTTTTTATATGAATTAGATATTATAAATTATAGAGGTTGTACCTCCGGTGATTTAGGCTTTCGCATTACAAATAAGGCAGTGGGGACGGCTAATATGCTGCCATAGAACACATTCTGCGACATCAGTTGCATGGTAATGTCTATCGGTGTCAATGTACTGATCATTTCCATCACTTCTTTGAGTTGTCCGATATAACCTTCTACGCCTGGTACATCTTTATTAGTCAATTCGTCGAACATTCCCATATAGGTGTTTACAATAAAACCATGGTCGATGAACCGGAAATAAATATAATGAGCTACTGCCGTAAGGAGTGCCGCAAACATATACATAAAGACAATAAATACCCATGCTTGCAGAAAACGGATGGAACCGCCACATACTTTGTCGCGATAGGTACGTGCGTAATAATATCCCATAAACGGAACTCCTAAAGTCAGTCCGAAAAACAGGAATAAAAGAAATGGAATAGATAATCCCAGTGGGAATAGAATGAACTTAAGTATCCAGTATACTCCCATATAGGTGCCAAAATGCATGGCATATTTTTGTAAGTTACTTCTGCTCTCTGTCATTTTATTAATAAATAGCGCACAAAGGTACAAATAATATTGGTTGGTATGGAATTTATGCCTGTTAAAGTTAATAAAGCTATCCGGACAGAAAAAAAACATTTTTTTTTCGATTTTAAATCTCTGAAAAGTAGGTGCTTACTGATGAACCTTACAAAAAAATGCAAGCCCCCTATTGCAGGTTTAATAAAAATACCTACCTTTGCACCCGGGTAAGTCCTATACGGCCAGCTCCCTTCGAATCCTCCAGGGCTTGATCGCAGCAAAGGTAGTTGGTTGTAGCGGCGCGATATAGTAAGCTTACCCACCCGCCTCTTTAGCTCAGTTGGCCAGAGCACGTGATTTGTAATCTCGGGGTCGTTGGTTCGAATCCGACAAGAGGCTCAAAAAAAGAAAAGCATCTCGGTACTGAAAAACCATCTGTTTTTTCAGATCAGCCTTCTTGAAGAGCAAAAGTGAGAGTCGCCAAGTTAGAAATACTAACTTGGCGACTTTTCTATTTTTTTTAAAGCAAGCTCTTGAAACGCTTGATAGCCTCGTCCGTATGGACAAGCAAACACTTATCTTGATTAATTATGTAAAAAAGCAGCTTCCCTTAAATTAATTTGAAGATCCTCTTGATATTTGCTGCAAAGATGACCATAGCGCCTTGCGGTTGCATACAAGAGATCCCGTACGACAATGTCCTGTCGTATCCGAATACCTGCTTTAGTTCCGTGTTTTTCGCTTCTGTTTTATACCTTATACGGGACTTGGCTTTAAGGTCTTCCATATCTTGAAAGATCAACTGCGAGCCCCCGTATGAGTAGCATCAACTATGATGGCTTTCGATTTCATAATGCCTTTCTCGATTGCTATGGACACAGTCTTGCCGATTAGTTAGAAGGATCAGCAGATCTTTGGACAAATCAAGAACCTGATCCTTAGGAGGGTGCTTTTTCAGTGCCCTGAAGATTTTCGGGGGCAGCTTTTTATTTGGAGTATCATTTAAATTAGGGACAAGGACCGATCTTTGTTTTGAAAATAAAGTGTATCATGAAGCAGGAAAGTGGAGACGGTTTTAGTACATTATACCATATTCCATTTACTTCTGTATGTTTGGTTTGGAACTATATTATTCCGTGTAAATCATCTTTTTAGTCATCCCTCCGTCAATCGTGATATTTTCACCGTTGATAAAGTCATTTCCTTCTTCACAAAGGAATCTACACATGCGGGCTATATCTTCCGGTTTACCGACTCTTCTTGAAGGGTGTTGTGCATGATCCTCCGGACGGAGACAATCGTAGTCATGGGTTTGTATCCAGCCCGGCGCAATAGAATTGACTGTGATATGAAATTGAGCAAGTGACAAGGCTAACGCATGTGTTAGTGAATAGATTCCCCCTTTAGAGGCTGCATACCCCTCGCTGCCGGATTCACTCATTAAATATCTGGTAGAGCAGATGTTGATGATTCTTCCGTACGGATTGGGTGTTGTTTGCGATTGACGGTGGAGAGCCATGAAGTGTGAAGTAATGAATACCGGGCGTAGATTAATGGATAGAATTCTGTCGAAATCTTCTACGCTTGTTTCAGTGACAGGAGAGAAGTCACTGATGGCTGCGTTATTGATTAAGACATCAATGTCATCCCATTCCTCAATGATGCGTTGCATGCAGTGTTCAAGCATATCCTTGTCACTTATGTCAACTTGATGGAAAATGGCTCCTGTTTCTTCTGCAGTACGCTTTCCTGCTATTTCGTCTTTGTCACAAAATGCCACCCGGTACCCACTTTTACAGAATATTTCTACAGTAGCTTTACCAATTCCATTGGCTCCTCCCGTTACAAATACTCTTTTATGATTATGGGGCTCTGTTGTCGTTTGAGCCGCTTGTTCCCTTTTAGCAGAGTGAGTGATATTCGTTTTCTTTTTGCCATATTTGCGTGCTTTTTCCCAAGCCGCTTTTCTGGCTTCGTATTGCTCGTATTGTCTTTCGATATAATTGTCTGCCATAATATTTAGGTATTCAAATTGGGTATATGGTAATGATTCTTAGGTTGTTTATTTGCACCGATGCTGCATATTGGACTAATTGATTACCAATAGTTTGAAACTTAAATGGTAGAAAAGTCCGTTTTGCCCTTCTTTTTCTTCGCTGAACGAATGCAAAGATAGTGCGTTTTTCTGTTATAGGAAAGCAAGTGAAAAATACTTTTGAGAAACATTGTGTGAAATCATGTTTCCGGACATTGATTTACAGGTGTTGTTGTGGATGAATTGCAAAGTATAACTGGTAGTGTTTATGGTGTGGGTTCAACCCATCTCATGAATCTTACGCAGTGCAGGAAAAGACAATCTGATATATATATGTATGATATTATCCTATATGCTGCAAATTCGCATCAGCGAGAGAGACTTGTTTAAAAATGAGTTTTATCGTTTAGCTGATTGATATCATCCTAAAACGAAAAATATATCAGAGAAAGCTTGCCAACGATATAATAAACTTGTTACCCAAGGCAGTATGCCATCGAAGCATTTATAAGATTCTTACATTATTGCTTTAAGGGGGATTGGGATAATCATGAGGTTGATAGTTAGGTTTTTAGGTTTATAGTGTCTTGCTTGTTCTGACTTTTCTTATGGCATTTCCAGATTGTGAACAGGTTGGCAAAGTAGTATCACGTTTTGCCAACCTGTATTCTTTGGAATTTATTCGACCGGAATGTAGATTTCGGTTAATAATTCTTCGGGAAGAGTACATGAAGGATCATTAAGGTATCTTTCGGCACTGGGTTCATCTCTTAGGGTACACTCCATTTCGGGTAAATATTTGCCGTAAATTGTATCATATACAGCTTGTAACTGATCGTATGGCCCCTGGTAGAGGAAGATTGCATAACGTCCCGCAGGCAATTGTTTGAATCCGACATTTCCTTTTGGAGTTGCGCTTGTTGGTAACAACATACATACATCCGTCCGAAGTTTTCCGGCGGGAGTCACTTTAGGATCATCATGGTAGATGCAGAGAGGTGAAGGATCTCCCATCGGAAGCTTTTCTTCTTTCACAAACTGAATCAGACGTATCCAGGTGCCTGCATAGTCATTGAGTTTATAGTCACCGAAGAGACGGATGTAAATTGCATTTCGTTGGGGAAGTTCCCTGATTTCCTTTTTCAATTCCAGATCCGGTTTGATAATGGCTGGTTTCATAATTACAAAGTTTTTATTATTACGATATTCTGTTGGTGAAATACCATACATCTGTTTGAATATTTTAGAGAAAGAGGATGGAGAAGCATATCCGATCCGGTAGGCAATATCAGCTATCGGAGCGGATGAATAGCGTAATAGGCGGGCTGCGGCCTCGGTGCGTGTCCGGACGATAAAAGTACCGACGGGCTCGCCTAAAAAAGCTTTCATGATGCGGTGAAAATAAAAAGGAGAGAAATGGGAAATCCTGGCCAGTGATCTCAGGTCAATTTCTTCACCTAAGTGGAGATTGATATAATCTACCACTGCGTTCACACACTTCTGATACTCTTCTTGCGTTGTCTTTTTTCCTTCCATGATTCAATTGGTATTTCAATGCTGCAAAGATAGGGTGAAAAGAGAGAAAGGACTTGTCCGATGTTGCGGAATACAAATAAAAATGCAATTGGTCTTATTCGGGAACAGGGCTTGCCGGATTCATTTAGGGAGCGCGGCTGCCGGTTACTTTCTATTCGGGTATTCATAGGCTTGGAGCAGAATTGGTTTTAAGAGATATAAAAAGAATCGGGAATAAATCCGATAGGATACGTCAACGGGATGTTTTAAGTTTAAAAGTTTGATATAAAAGATTGGATATGTATACTCGGATTTACATCCTAAAAAAACAGGACAAATGGCCTTGGATTCACTTGCCCGGAAGTTAACCCCCAACCCCCGGACGTACCTTACTAAAGTTTCTTTTGTTTCTTGGATAAATTGTTGTCTCCCCGTCGAACTCTTCATCTTAGCGGCTAAGATGTGCATCTTGGCAGGCAAGATATACATCTTGGCGGCTAAGATATGTATCTTGCCAGCCAAGATACAGTTTAATTGCTTCTTTTAACAAGTTTTCTTCCAATACTTCAGAATTCGGGGCAGAATGATATCCTATTTAATAATTTACGATTCAGCCTCTTCCTGCCTTTTTTGAAGCTTTCGGACCTTTCTGAAAAATAAACAAATAAGCCCGTCTTACAAAAAATGATTTGATATGGGAATATCCGAAGTATTCATAAGATGGATTAGTACACAGCTGCCTTGCCTCCAGATGTTACTCTTTGATCATTGTCAGCAACATCTTAAACCTTTCAATAGCTGTCAGTGCATGCGGCGCGTTGGCCGGAAACACGATACTTTCTCCGGCTTTCACCGTAAACTCCTGACCGTTTACTATCATATTCGCACTTCCTTCCAATATTTGTACCAAAGCATCGAACGGGGCACGATGCTCACTAAGTCCTTCTCCTTTGTCGAACGAGAATAGAGTGATATTCCCGGCAGGACTCTTGATCAACTGTTTACTGATAATTCCTCCTTCGGAATATTCCACTAATGAAGGCAGGTGGAGTACGGCTCCCTTTTTAAAAGACTGTTCCATATTCAATATTGTTTTTTGAGTAGATACGAAGATAGAACGTTTGAAGAAAAAGATTGTTTATCTGTTTCTTTTTTCTACCTTTGCCGCATATTCATTATTAAGTCATTGATCTTCCGAATGAAACTCTGCATATAGCTACGCTCAACGAATAGCTCCCGATTTATAAAGCTATTCAGCTATCGGACAGATGCTCCGGCGTCTTTCCCCGAGTTTTTTATATCCGTTTATTTACCCGTTACGTGCATATAGGTACAACCGGACTCGTATGTCTGTTTGATACCTGAATGTGCCGTTTTCATTCAATTGAGCAATGAATTATACTTATCGACAAATAGGACTTATCAATTATCCTGTGATGCTGAGCATCCTGATGGAACAGTTAATCAATATAACCGATGCTATTTTTTTAGGACATGTCGGTGAAGTGGAATTGGGAGCTTCCGCTCTTGCCAGCATCTATTATCTCGCTGTTTACATGTTGGGATTCGGTTTCAGTCTGGGTCTGCAAGTGATGATCGCCCGCCGTAACGGTGAGAGGCGTTATGCCGGAACAGGCAGAACCTTCTTTCAAGGATTGTTTTTCTTAAGTGCTCTGGCTGTCCTTCTGAGCTTCTCTTCTTATTTCTTTTCACCATTTATCCTGAAGTATTTCATTCACTCGCCTGAGATCTATCGTGCCGTGACCGATTACCTGGATTGGAGATGTTTCGGCCTGCTGTTCTCTTTCCCGTTTCTGGCCTTCCGTTCTTTTTATGTTGGCATCACCCGGACCAATGCTTTGTCGTGGGCGGCGATGACGGCTGTTTCAGTCAACATCCTCTGCAACTATCTGTTTATTTTTGTTTGGGGTAAGGGAATAGCAGGTGCGGCCTTAGCCTCTTCTCTGTCTGAGGCTGCTTCCCTCCTGATCGTTGCCGTTTATGCTTGGGTGAAAGTGGACGGGAGAGAGTTCGGACTTAAACCACTATATGACAAACGGTTGTTGGTCGAACTGCTGCGTTTCTCCCTATGGAGCATGTTACACGCTTTTATCAGCGTTGCTCCGTGGTTTCTGTTTTTTGTAGCAATTGAACGGTTGGGGGAGGCGCAACTTGCTGTTTCCAATATTATAAGGAGCGTTTCTACCGTCTTCTTTGTTATTGTCAATTCGTTTGCCGCTACTACAGGGGCACTGGTCAGTAACCTGATCGGAGCGGGGGAGAGGCGATTGTTGTTTCCGCTCTGCCGGAAAATTGTGAAGTTAGGTTATGCAATTGGTTTTCCTCTGATAGTATTGGCTGCGTGTTTTCATCGGCAGATTGCCGGGCTTTATACGGATAGTACCCGACTGATAGAAATGTCAGCCGTCCCTTTTATAGTGATGCTGTTTAATTATGTGTTTGCCTTGCCGGGATATGTGTATATCAATGCGGTGACGGGTACGGGAAAAACCCGTACCGCCTTTCTGTTTCAGTTGACAACGATTGCTGTCTATCTGGCCTATTTATATCTGCTGAGCCGATATGCCGGGGTCCCTTTGGCTGTCTATCTGATGGCGGAATATCTTTTCGTGATTTTGTTGGCTATCCAGTCCGTCCTTTATTTGCGGGCGTCATCGTAACATTTCCTTTTTCAGGTAGAAGCATAAATGATCGTATACATGGCCGTCATAAGTCGTTTCCGCTTCGTGGAGGATACCTTCGTATACAAATCCGTGCCGTTCCAGCAAATGTCGGGAGCGGGTATTATGCGGATAGCAGTTTGCCGAGATCAAATGCAGCCCCAGTACGTTAAATCCATAATCCAATACGGCATGTGTTGCTTCCGAAGCTATTCCTTTTCCCCAATGGCACTCCTTCAGCCAGTATCCTAACATGCGTGTCTGGGGATTCTCCCGTTTGGGATCGGGAATAATGCCGATAGAACCCACCAGAGAATTATTCTCTTTCAGAATCATAGCAAAGACTCCTTCATTCCCCATAAATACCGTATGCAGGATTTTTTTGGAGTCTTCGATACTTTTGTGAGGTTCCCAACCGGCGTTATTTCCCAAATTCGGGTTCTGGCAGCATTCAAAGAGTTCCTGTAAGTCCGTTTCCCGGAAAGGGCGGAGAAGGAGGCGTTCGGTTTCTAAAGTGATGGTGTCCATAAGATTATAATTCATATTTGGGGTACAGTGAAATTGGATTCTTCTGCAAAGATGGTATTTTTATTTCTAACCTTGCACGGTCTATCTCTTTTTTATTATCCGATTTACCATATCTTTGGCGGAAAATCCGGAAAAACAATGGATCCAATTTCGGAAGTGTAAGCCCTCGTTTATAGTTGACAAAAAAACAAGTATCCCGGCTTTCCCCCGAAGAGTCCATCCATGAGGTGAAGAAGCGAATTTTAGAATAAACCATCTGAAAATCAATATCTTTAAAAAGTAAGATTT
>ERZ833963.101-NODE-101-length-126704-cov-68.511169_pt1 | contig 126704 bp, 108 predicted proteins | sample MGYA00519693_ERZ833963 | MGnify/ENA primary metagenome ERZ833963 (study PRJEB31850, sample SAMEA3708748) | human gut metagenome | biome: human gut; feature: human-associated habitat; material: faeces | place: China | collected 2014 ...
ATTTTATCATATCTTCAAGTCGTTGTCAACAACTTTTTTATTTTTCTTTGTTGTCGTTCTTTCGCGGCAACTCTGATATCTTATCATGTCTGTCGCTTTTTGTCAACAACTTTTTCTCGGCAATTTATTCTGTCGGAGCTCAATATCACTTGGCTTTATCCGATCAGAACTGCTCTGCACGAGTCAGCTTTGTTATAATACCACCCGGCTCGAATTTTGTCAATCAGAAATTACAAATTAAATTATATTCAGACAATTTATGTTGTATTCTAAAATTGTTATATCGTGCTTTTTATTTTTCACACAATACAAGAAATTCATATCACATAGCCTACGCCTGAATTGCATCCAGTGCCTCCCTGACATTTGCCACCCCGATCAGCTTCATTGCATACTTCTTCCCTACAGAAGGAAGGGATACTTTTGGCAGAATGCATACTTCAAAACCGAGTTTGGCTGCCTCTGCCACACGTTGTTCTGCCATGCTTACACCACGCACTTCCCCGCTTAATCCCACCTCGCCAAAACAGATGGTCTTCTCATCAATCGTCAGATCCAGTTTGCTTGACATAATGGCAAGCACAATTCCCAGATCAATTGCCGGTTCATTCATACGGATTCCGCCCGCGATATTTACATAAGCATCACAATCCGACAACTGCATTCCAATACGTTTTTCCAAAACTGCCATCAGCAGATTCACGCGGTTAAAGTCCGTTCCGGTCGCAGTTCTCCTCGGATTGTTGAAATAGCTGTGACAGATCAGCGCCTGAATTTCCAAAAGAATCGGACGGGTACCCTCGATGGAACATGCCACGACAGAACCGGAAGCATCCTTTGGTTTGCCGCTGAGCATATACTCGGACGGATTCTCCACTTCAACCAGTCCCTCTGTGCGCATCTCAAAAACACCGATCTCGTTCGTGGAGCCAAAACGGTTCTTCACGCCACGCAGAATCCGGTAGCTTTCATGACGGTCTCCTTCAAAATAAAGAACCGTATCCACCATATGTTCCAATACACGTGGACCTGCCACGACCCCTTCCTTTGTCACATGCCCGACAATAAAGATCGAGATATCCATTCCTTTTGCGATCTGCATAAGAACACCTGTAGACTCACGCACCTGTGACACGCTGCCAGGCGCCGAGGAAACGTTTTCGTTATACATGGTCTGGATACTGTCGATCACCACAATCTGTGGCTTATTCCGTTCAATTACCGTGCGTATGGTGTCCAGACTGGTCTCACACAACAGTTCCAGATGATCACTGAACGTGCCAATCCGCTCTGCACGCAGTTTGATCTGCTGCAGGGACTCTTCCCCGGACACATACAGTACCGAAAGATTCTGCCCGGACAGATTCCGGCAGACTTGTAATAAAAGCGTTGATTTACCAATTCCCGGATCTCCTCCAACCAGAACGAGGGAGCCTTTTACAACTCCCCCGCCCAATACACGATCCAGCTCCGGCATGGATGTGGAAATCCGCTCCTCATCCGATGTCTTTATTGCAGAAAGCGGAACAGGTTTCGCTTCTGTCGCTGGTTTTATTTTTCCGGAAGTACTGAGTGCTTTCCGGTCCACCAGTTCCTCTACGAACGTGTTCCACTCTCTGCATGCCGGACACTGGCCCATCCATTTGGATGATTCATATCCGCAATTCTGGCAAAAAAACGCACTGGTTTTTGCTTTTGCCATATGTTATCTCTTTTCTACGCGGATTGCTACCGCATCTGCTCCTTCTAATTCTACGCTCAGGCTTAATTTGCCTCCAAGATTGGTCTTCATTGTTCCTGCAGACTTGCCATCGATATCAATCTCGTACTCTGTCTCTTCTGCCAGCTCCAATGTGATCTGTGCATCTTCCGGTCCCTCTACCGTAAAGCTGACAGTATTCTCATCCTCTGTAAAATTGGTGACAGCTGTACCCGGTACAGATTCATATACAAACAGTCCGTTACGCTCCAGCTTTGTAATCTCCTTGAACGTTTTTACTTTGTATTTATCTCCATGAAATTCGTAGTTATCAAGCTTTGCTTTCGCTCCCAGAGTGTAATCGCCGAAACTAAGGGTTCCGTTTCCTTCCGTACGAATTAATTCACTGATTGCAGCCATGATTTTTCCTCCTGTGTGGTTGATTATTTGGTTCTTAAATTATATCACTTTTTATCTTTTGATACAATGATTTCCTTGTTCTTCGTCGTCACGATCACACGGTCTTTCGCATGGATTTCTCCACGGATCAGTGCGTCTGCCAAACGGTCTTCCACCTCATCCTGCAGTTTTCTGCGCAGAGGTCTGGCGCCGTATTTGCGGTCATACGCTTTTTCAACAATAGATTCCTTTGCAGCTTCCCGTACCACCAGATCGATCTGTAACTGTTCCTTACAGCGTTTCTGTAAATCACGCACCATAATGCCGATGATTTTTTTCATATCGTCTTTGTTCAGCGCACGGAATACAATTGTCTCATCAATACGGTTTAAAAACTCCGGTTTAAAAATACGTTTGACTTCTTCCATCACGCTGGCTTTCATCCGCTCGTGATCCTGCTTTTCATCTTCTTTTGCACCAAAGCCAAGCTTCTTCGGCTCGATGATCGACTGTGCGCCCGCATTACTGGTCATGATGATAATGGCATTCTTGAAATCTACTTTGCGTCCCTGGGAATCTGTAATATGCCCGTCATCCAGCACCTGAAGTAAGATGTTAAACACATCCGGATGGGCTTTTTCAATTTCATCAAACAAAATCACAGAAAACGGATTTCTGCGGACTTTTTCCGAAAGCTGACCCCCATCCTCATGGCCCACATATCCTGGCGGGGAGCCAATCATTTTGGATACACTGTGCTTTTCCATATACTCCGACATATCTACCCGGATCATGGATTCCTCGTTGCCAAACACAGCCTCTGCCAGTGCTTTGGAAACTTCCGTCTTTCCGACACCGGTTGGTCCCAAAAACAGGAACGAACCGATCGGACGCTTCGGGTCTTTGAGTCCCACGCGACCACGGCGGACAGCCTTGGAAACTGCAGATACCGCTTCTTCCTGTCCAATCACGCGCTTGTGCAGTGTTTCTTCCAGTTTCTGCAGACGGGATGCCTCGCTTTCTGTCAGACGGCTGACCGGAATCTTTGTCCATCCAGCCACCACATCGGCAATCTCATTTTCGCCCACCACCGGAACTTTGTTTTTGGATACGCGGCGGTTCTTTTTCTCGAGTTTTTCCCTGGATGCCTGCAGGTTCTCCCGTGTCTCTTTCAATGTGCGGGCTTTCTCGATATCTCCCTCCTGCAGCGCATGTTCCATATCCAGTTCCGTCTGATGTATCTCACGGTTTAACTGCATCATCTCATCCGATCCATGCATCATTCCAAGCCGTGCTTTTGCAGCTGCCTCATCCATCAGATCAATCGCCTTATCCGGCAGGAAACGATCATTGACATAACGGGCAGATAAACGCACGGATGCTTCCACTCCCTCATCCGTAATCTGCACATGATGATGCTTTTCATACAGCTTTCGCAGCCCTTTTAAAATCTCAATGGATTCTTCCTCTGTCGGTTCCTCCACCTGTACCGGCTGGAACCGCCGCTCGAGTGCTGCGTCTTTTTCAATATACTTGCGATACTCTTCGATCGTGGTTGCACCGATCACCTGCACATCTCCGCGTGCAAGTGCCGGTTTTAAAATATTGGACGCATCCAGTGCACCTTCTGCTCCACCTGCGCCAATAATCGTGTGCAGTTCATCAATAAACAGCAGCACGTTCCCAGCCGTTTCCACTTCATTTATCACTTTTTTAATACGGTCTTCAAATTCCCCGCGGTATTTGGATTTTGCAACGAGTCCGGACATGTCCAGAGATACCAGACGTTTATCTGCCACAATATCCGGTACGTTTCCGTTTACCAGACTCTGTGCAATTCCTTCAACGATCGCTGTCTTACCGACACCCGGCTCTCCGATCAGACACGGATTATTTTTGCCTCTGCGGCACAGGATCTGGATCACCCGTTCGGTTTCCTTTTCCCTGCCAATTACCGGGTCTAACCGTCCGGCCCGCGCCATAGCTGTCAGATCGCGGGAATACTGATCGAGCGTAGGGGTAAGTGTTGCCTCCTCATTTCTTCCACGCTGGATTTCTTCCCGGTACTGTGCCGGATCCTCTCCCATCGCAGCAAGAATATCCACAAAAAGTTTCTGTGGGTTGGCTCCCATTGTATTTAAAAGCCGGGAAGCTGCACAATCCCCCTCTTTTATGATGGCAAGCAGCAGGTGTTCGGTTCCGATCCGTTCACTGTCAAAACGGTCTGCCATCTCCCTGGCACGATCCAGCACCATCTGGGTACGCGGAGAATATCCGTCACGGTCTGCCACCGTCACCTCCTCACCTGCCGCAACCAGTTCATCAATCAGCTTAAGCAGCGCTTCCAGTTCCACATTATTGGCTGTCAGTACTTCTGCTGCTACACCGGTTCCTTCCTTGAGCAGCCCCGCCAGAATATGTTCGGTTCCGACATAGTTGCAGCCGGACGAACGGGAAAGGCGGTTCGCATAATTCAGAGCTTTTTTCGCCTTATCTGTATATGGAATCAAAATTTATACCTCCTGTTACAATTCTACAAATCAATAAATTCGATATCGTCATCGGTATCTTTTTTGGTTGTTTTCTTCTTTCTTCCGAGCATGGAGCTTCGAACTTCTTCTGCCAGTTCTTTCTGCAGCATGATATCTTCATCATCTGCATCCCGGTAATGGTTCTTTCGCTTCTCCCGCTCTTTTTCCCTGTCATCGGTATCTTCTTCCGGATCATCCAGGTCATCCTCCAGATTATCGTCCAGATCATCCTCAATACCCTCTAACAGTTTATGCATAAATCCGCCTTTTTTGCGGAATGTTTCCTTTCCGTAACGCTTGAATATCCCGGTGTCATCCGGATCATCCGTTTCATACAGTTTTTCATCGTCCGGATCATCGTAATCCTCATCGTCGTCATCATCATCGTCATAAAAATCATCATAAGGATCGTCATCATCTTTTTTTCTTTTGACGATCAGAACCACTATGATAATCAGAAGAATCAGTACAACCACAACGAACGCACAGAGAATCAGCCGCATCTGGCTTTCCGTACTCTGGAACAGACCCGTTTCCCCTTCCTGGGTAGAAGCTTCTGCAGATGTTGTCTCTTCCCCTATGGTATGCTTATACTGGTTATAGTTCATACATACAAACGGATAAATTTCTTCCGGATCATCCAGATCCAGCATATACAAAGCACCGTTTTGTCCGTTTTCATCCACCAGATACAAAAGTCTCAGCGGTGTGTCTATTCCGTCTTTGCGCATGCACGGATACTGATTTTCCCACAAAGTCACTGTATCTTTGACAAAGCCATTCAAAACATAGCGATCCGGAATACTGTCTGTCAGATAGAGATTTGTTCCATCAATCGTAAAATACTGCTGCCCGTCTGCCGGAGCCTGTGTCTCTCCTTTTTGCTGTGTATCCTGTGATTCCTGCTGCGCAGCTCCTCTGGTCACCTGAATGGTATAGGTCTCTTTCACACCATTTTCCGCCTGCACGACGATCTGCACTTTATTTACACCAGTTTTCAGTTTGTCTGCCCCACTGACCGAGATCACAGATGCCTTAGCATCATTTGGCTGTGCGCTGACTGCCAGAGATGTCACCTGATCTCCCACTTTTGCCTGATATTCGGTAACTTTCGACTGAAATTCCGGAGAAAGGGTTCCTTCGGAAAGCGTCAGGGATGCCAGCGTATTGTCTTTTGATTTGTCATCTGCTGCCACTGCCGAATTTTCAACAGCTACAGATACACTTGCACCTCCCACATCCACGCGGTCCCCTTCCTGATTGCCCGCAGATGGTGCGGATGCGGCAAAACTTGCAGTTCCCGCCGCATCTGCTTTAAATTTAACAGTTCCGCTTGCACGTTTGTTTCCGGAACCGTAACTCCCCAGAGTCATAGAAACCGTGCCTGCATTTACACTGGTTTCCGCTGTTGCTGACTGATAAGTAAAAAGATCTTTGGAATATGTCAGATTTACCGTTCCCGTCACCCCTGCCGGAAGTGTCACTGTCACTGCCAAAGTATCTCCTATTTTCACGGATCTGGCGCTTAAAGCAATGATCATGCTCTCCGCCTGTGCATGCACATCCGGTGTCATGATACAACTGATCAGAAATACCAGTGCCAGTACCACTCCCAGTATCCGTTTTCCTTTTGCTTTGCTTTTTTGTCTCATATGTTCTGCCTTTCTTTTACTGCCCAATGGTGATCTTCCCCTGAAGATGTTTGTTCAGATATACCAGATCAAGCACATTGACCCCGTCTTTTTTGCGGTTTGTATCTGCGGCCTTAAGATAACATCCGGTAAGCTTTTGGGTACCATTCAGATGCCTGTTCAAACGGTTCAGATCTGTTTTGTCGATCTTTCCATCTCCGTTTACATCTCCATAAATCACAAGCGTATAGGAAGAAATTTTCTTGTTTTTGCTGTCATACACCTGCAGAACATTGCCGGTTGAAACGATTCCGGTAACACTCTTTTTGGATGCACTGAACAGTTTGACCGTTCCCGCGGTCACTTTAAGTTTTTTTAAAAATGCTGCCGCCTTTGTTCCCGGCGCAATCCCCGTAACCATTTTGTTTTTCAACTGATATGTTTTCGAAGTCACGGAAGTCTTCTCGGTCTCTGCCACTGCACCAGCTTTCTTTACAATGGTAAGCGTATAGGTTTTGGATGCTCCGCTCTCCGATTTGCAGGTAACTTTACACGTATTGGTTCCCGTCTGAAGTTTTTTGGTGCCGGTTCCCGTCACAGAAGATTTCGCAGCTACCGGTGATGCACTTATGGTAACGGAGGAAACTTTGCTGTCCACGACGAGGGAATACGAAGTAGTATCTCCGCGAAATACCGGTGTCAGTGTCTGTCCGGTTACGCTGAGCGATTTCAGATAGTTATTCGGATTTCCACTGGCTGTAAATGTCACTGCAGATGCCGGCATACCGGAATAAACCGGAATACGGAATACAAATGCCTGCTGCTTGTCCGCATACCCCTGTCCAAGCTTTCTGCCCTCGTTGTAAGCAGCCGCAAGGTTTGCCATATACTGGTGGCTGTACAGATTCTTCTTGTTTACTACATTAAACTTCTGGAAATATAACGTATCCTGGCCCACACCAATGTAGTTTTTCGCCAGAATTTTCGCTCCTCCTTCGAGCGCTGCATAACGGGTATTCCATCCCGCTTTTTTTGCATATGCCAGTCCGTTTTTGATAACCAGTGTGGAGGTAATGCCTGCTGCTCCCACATTAAAATAGTTATAGTATCCCTCATATCCGCTGTAAGTTCCCGAAATCAGTGAACTGGTTCCTTTCAGTCCCTGCTCCTGGCGCACTCTGGATGCAAGATGATACGGGCTGACCCCGGTTTCCTCACCGATATCCATAAATGCCTGCGCATAATCCAGCGCAGATCCGTCGCTGTCCTCAACCATATTCTCCATAAAGGTTCCTTTCAGGATAGAAGAAACTCCCTGCCTGGTCTGCACCTTGCTGAAACTTAAACTTTCAAATTGAAAAATATCGGCTTCATTGAGAAAATTCCGTGGATCTAAATAATAAGCGATATAGTCTGCATCAGCACCGACCCACGAAGATCCGTCATAGACCGTCCACACATTGGTGGTCCAGTCATATGCACCGTCTGCGGTGGATTTGGTTGCGTCATTTCCGGTCTTCGGAACAAGATTGACTCCGTTTACACTCTCTTTGCTGACCACGGTATTCCAGTCAAGCCCGGTCTTAACCGCCTGAAACTGCCACTGCGGATATGCTGTGTGAAGTGCGGAAAGTGCACTGATGTAACTATCCGGAAATCCTGCCGCACGCAGCTGCACGGCATAACTGCTGGCTGCTGCATCTGTACGCACACTGACTCCGGCAAGCGTTCCTGTTATAAGAATTGCCCCACAAAGCAGGGCACTCAAAAAGCGTTTTATCTTTCGCATATTCTTCCTCACCTGTTATGATCTGACTGCGCGGCATCCCAAATGCAGTGCAGTCTTTCTGTATCATTATATAGAAAAAGCATATCTGCGTCAATTCTGTGCGTTGTTCTTTTTGTTCCGGGTACAGTTACTCTCCTTTATAATATAATGCGGACGTCTTTTGACTTCCATATAGGTTTTTGCAATATACTGTCCCATAATTCCCATACAAAACAGCTGAATTCCGCCAATGCATGTCACGATACATACCAGCGACGGCCAGCCGGCAACCGGATCCCCGAATACCAATGCGCGTACGATTTCCGCGATGATTGCAATAAAAGAAACCACGGTGAGCACCAGCCCCAGATACGAGGAAATCTTCAGCGGAACATCCGAAAAATTGATAATCCCATCAAACGAATAGCGCACAAGTTTCCAGAAATTCCACTTGGTTTCTCCCGCAGAACGTTTTACATTTTGAAATTCCAGCCATTTGGTATCATATCCGACCCAGGCAAAGATTCCTTTGGAAAACCGATTATATTCACTGACAGAAAGAATGGAATCTACCATTGCACGGTTCATCAGACGGTAATCCCTTGCCCCGTCTGCAATCTCAATGTGGGAAAGTTTCCGCATAACTTTATAAAACATGCGTGCAAAAAACGAACGGATCTTTGGCTCTCCCTGCCGGTTCACCCGGCGGGTTGCCACATTGTCACAGTCTCCGGCTTCTAACATCGCAGCCATCTGTGGCAAGAGCGATGGCGGATCCTGCAGATCCGCATCCATCGTCGTCACATAATCCCCCTTTGCATAGGACAATCCTGCCAGCAGCGCCGCTTCTTTTCCAAAATTGCGGGAAAAAGAAAGATAGTGCACGCGCTCATCTTCTGCTGCAAGTTCCCGGATCTTTTGCAGTGTTGCATCCTTCGATCCGTCATTGACAAATAAATATTCAAAATCATAATCGCCCATTTCCCGTGTCACGCGGTTTAATTCCCGGTACAAAATCTGCAGAGATTCCTGCTCATTGTACATCGGTACGACGATACTGATGCATTTTTTCCCCATGTTTCCCCCTTGTCTTATATCTTATCCACATACTAAACAAGAATAACAGAAGCGCAGCTATGCTGATGGCAGCTCCGATCTGTACGCCCGGTGTGGTATAACGCAGCTCGATTTTGTGCGTTCCTTCTTTTAAGTGTACACCAATGAGTGCATCTGCGAAAGGCTTTATTTTCGTCTTTTTCCCATCCACATACAACGTCCATCCCTCATCTGCCGGTACCGACAGAATCAGTCTTCCCGCCTGCCTGACATCGATACTTCCAACGATCCTGCGATCTGTCATTTTTTCGAGCGACATGGTCTGTTCGCTGAGCGTCTCATACGCAGTGCACATGGCCTTGAAATTCAGGCGGTACACATGGTATTCGATCGTTTCTGCATTGAGATTGGTAATATGGACCTTTGTTCCGGCTTTGCACTCTCCCAGATCTAGCAGATACCGGTGTGTGGTCTTTCCATACTGCTGCGTCCATCCGTCATCTCTTGATACCGTCAGGGAATCTGCATTACAGGTTACATAATCTGCGTAATAATATCCATCCTCGGATATATCAATTGTCGTATCCCCGGCTGCCTGCGACTGTGTACAGGCTGCCGGATAAAGCATGTCTCCTTTTGCGCCCAGCTGCTGTGCCAGGGAATTCAGGGAACCGATCCTATCAAGCATGGAAGATTCCCAGCCACGGATTGCCTTCTCGCTCATCATATAGCCAAGTGGCAGGCAGTAGTTATTCCGATAAAGATAATTTCCATTGCTGCTTCCCACAAATGTCCGCAATGGACTTTCATCCTCTGGATTGGAAGAAAGCATATATTTCACAGAAAACATAGCTGACGGAAGCGGAGAAGCACCATTATAACAGTAGAAATTCTTTCCTCCCTCCATATACAGGCTCTGGAAGAGATGGCTGACATCCAGATTCATCAGGGAAGAAAAGACCGTCGCAGAACGGTATCCGTACAGGCTGTCATCGTTTTTGGTTTTTCGCCCGCTGTCCTCCACCCGGTAAAATCCGTCATTTCCGTTATCCTCTTTTGCCTGTTGCAGCAGATCTTCGTAGTACCCCTGTTTATCCGTATATGCCACGCGGCTGGTAACGCCAAGCCCGGTTACCGCCATATTGACTGCCAGTTCTGCAATGGCAACACAAAAGGCAGCTTCCCGCAGGGCTATCCGCATTTTCTTCGGGGCAATCTTAAGCAAAAGAAGCAGGATTCCATAAACTAGGATAAACAGCATGGTAATCACAACTGCCATGTACTCCGTCACCAGTTCATCCCCGTAATATCCGGAGAGAACCATCAGTGTCAGTGCGGCAAGCACTGCTATAATGATATGCCAGCGCCTGGTTCCTTTCCATTTGCGGATCGTTGCAAATCCCATGACCAGAAGCATAAAAATATAAAGGAACGACTGTCTGCCCGGCAACGCCTGCGGAAAATGCATACCATGCCAGATATAATCCAGCTGATTATCCGCAAAGCTCACAAGGAAAAAGACAAGCATCAGCATACGCGGAACTTTTTCCTTCCAGGAGATTCTGCGGTTCAGCACATACAGCCATACCAGTACCAGGGTAAATGCCCCGGCATACAGATTCGGCCAGTGATCATTTCCCGTATAACTTGTAGTGACGGCTGCCGCACGCCCCAGCTCCGCAATAACAGAAAAATACCACTCCAGCGTTTTCGGAAAGCTGTCTTCAGCAGACCCGGAAGCAGAAAGCACGGCGATCTCTGGCAATAGCAGTACCATCGAGACAGACCCTGCCAGCAGGGAATACCATGCAAACCGTAAAAATGCTTTCAGTTTTCCTCCTTTCTGCGTAAAAAAGAGAAGAATAAAATAAAACACCAGAAAGATACAGATCATGATGGAAATGTAATAATTTGCAAACACCGACAATGCAAGTGTCACAAAATACAGTCCCGGTTTCTGCTCCCGTACCAGTTTTTCCAGTCCCACCATGATCAGAGGAAAAAGAAGGATGCAGTCCATCCACATGATATCCCAGCTATAGGCTGCCACAAATCCGGACAATGCATATGCCGTAGAACATACAAGTGCCGGAATCACCTGATTTTTATGGAGTTTTGAGTCTTTTCCAATCAGATGAAAATGATATTTTAAGAATAAGAAAAAAGTCAGTCCGCACAGGGCAATCTTTGCCAGCACCAGTATCGTCATAAACTCGATCACATAATGTTTCGGGCAGAGCACGATCAGAAAATTAAGCGGACTCGCCAGATAATAGGCATACAGGGAAACAAAATCCGATCCCAGTCCCAGGTTCCAGGAATACTGCAGACTTCCGCCGGTTCTTAATTTATGAAGAAACTCTGTAAAAAACGGACAGTACTGATGATACATATCAATATGCAGAATACAGTTATCCCCGAAAGGATATACCCCGTTTCCGATACAGATGACCACACAGATTATAAATGGCATAAGAAATGCCATCACATAAGGAAATGACCGGTGCGACACCATCCGCGAAATCATTTTTTTCATGTTCTTACTCATCCTTTTCCTTGTTTTTTTCAAACAACTGATAATACTGAAGCTTCTTGTAAGTCTGAAGCTGTTTTTCATCGGCTCCGATCCCTTTTGTCTGCCCCGCTTCTGAGATCACCGGGTAAGTTTTGCTCAGACTTAAGAGGTAATTCTGGTATGCATTCGTCGGCACTCCTGCTGCGGTAAGTACCTGCGCCGCAAGATAATTCAGACTCGTATTTTTATCTTTCGCTCCCTCGATCCCATAATTACTCCACACCAGATAAGGTACGAGATAACGTTTTTGTGTCTCTACCTGTGCCCCGTTTTCCACGACAGAAGCCACTGTATCATTCGGCTGATGATCCCCGAAAAATACGATGATCGTCCTGTCATCCACTTTGGAAAAATAATCAATCAGATTTTCGAGTGCCTGATCGGTCTTGTGGATCAGTGTCAGGTACTGATTGAGCGGTTCGCTGGCATACTGTGACTGGATATCATTCGTCAGATTCATATAGGTATCGGTATATCCGCCATGATTCTGCATCGTCACATTGAAAATAAAGGCCGGTTTGCCGGAGGCTTTGTTTTTCTCATAAGTTTCTATAATGTGTTCCATATCCGATGCATCGCTGATATAATTGCGCACATAGGAGACATCCCTGTAATCTTCCATAAAATCCAGATTGTCAAATCCAAGCAGAGGATACACTTTATCCCGGTTCCATCCGCTGGCCTGATACGGATGCTGTGCATAGGTCGCATATCCTAAGGATTTCAGATAACCTGCTAAAGACGGTGTCCTGCCCTTGATGTACTGCTGATACGGAATACTTCCGTTCGGAAGGAATGCCATCGTATTGCCTGTCAGAAATTCAAATTCCGAATCCGCAGTGTTTCCCCCACACACAGATGTCTGGACATATCCCGTGACCGTGTTTTTCTCCCCCTGCTGCATCCGGTGCATAAACGGCATGTAATCCTCATTGGTTTCTAACGGTCCCAGCACTTTTAAATCCGAAAATGCCTCATCCATGATGACAATGATGTTGGGTAGATCCTGTGTGTCGGTTTCTGTTGTCTTCGTTTCGTATTTCGCCAGCGTCTCTTTTGCTTCATCCGCATCGTATCCTGCCGGACGCTCCACTGCCACATAGGCAAGATCCATGGCAAAGGTCACCGCCATGCCATTTACTTTTGTCATATATGCCGGTGTGAACAGAAACGGATACAGATAATGTTTTGTCTGAAACGATTCCTGCTGCAGGGCATTGACAAATGTACACAATACCAGTCCCACCAGTACGATACTCCCCAGCCTTATTTTCCAGGAAAAACGCGGGCCTTTTTTAAAAAAACGGGTCAGCACAAATAATGCAATAAAAACAAGTGTAACAATCACCATGCGCCGATCCGGTGTAAAATCATAGTTTCCAGCCACACTGGCTGCTGTTCCAGCCGAAAACAGATCCCACGGAACAAACGGTGTGGAACGGAATTTCATCACATAATGATTGGTAATTCCAAACGCCACAGCAAGTCCGTACAGCACTCTGGACGCAAAACACATTCTTCCGGTCAGAAAATATAACATCCATCCGATCAGCTCAAACAAAAAAATATTAAAAAGCTGTGCTCCCACACGCACTTCCGCAAACGGATTGTGTTCATAACACTCCATCAGGTAAAAAGCAAACACCGGAACCACGGCATACCATAACAGCCATATGCCCTTCTGTTTCCACCCTTCTGTCCGTTTCTGTGCGTTGTTTTTCTCCCTTTTTGTCTGCTTGCGTGCGACTGTCTGCTCCATGTTCCCTAACATAAAAATGAGTATGGCTCCTTCCATTCCTTCCATTTCCATCGCTTTCATACGATTTTATCTGAATAGAATTTTACCACACTCATTCTGCTTTTAAAACGCATTTCACATTTTTATCATAATTTCATTCTAGTAATTGGATAACACCAGACGCTCCCGGTATGCACGATCCATACCATCGATCACGCGGCGTGCCTGCCCGTATCTGCGTGGATTGATGGTGATCACCCAGAGGGTATCTGCCCCCTGGTAGGTTTCCCTCTTAAAAAAAGGAATCTTTTTACTGTTCTTTGTAAATGGAATGTGCTGTTCAAGCAGTGCCTCCGCCGTATGTGTACTCACTCTGGAATTGGTGGTACGGCACAGTTCCACGTCGTTATCCTTATAATTTCCAAGTTTCATCGTCATGCTTTTTGCATCTTCCTCCTCACGTGACTTTTACCTCAATCTCCCTGCCAAGTCCTCCTGCAACTTTTTCCAGAAAGTCCAGACTCGGATTATATCTCCCGCTCTCCAGACGGGAAATATTTGACTTTCTGGTACCGACTTTTTCTGCGAGCCGTTCCTGTGTCATCCCCTGCTCCTTTCGCACCTGCCGAAGCTGGGATGCAATTTCCTGTCTGGCGTGATTATGTTCCTGCATATCCGCCCCCTTACACCTTTATAAATCGTGCTCATGTATTCTAAAGTTATCATATATGATAACTTCTGTCAATGAACCAAAAGTCCTATTCCCGAAATCATAAAAAGGCTTGCAAATGCGTCTTTCATATGTTAATATAATACTTGTTCGCGCCGGCATGTCGGAATTGGCAGACGAGGCAGACTCAAAATCTGTTGATGGCAACATCGTGTGGGTTCAAGTCCCACTGCCGGCATATAAAAGACCTCAGGTTTCCAATCGGAAATCTGAGGTCTTTCTTTTTGCGGCACATCGTTTTCTTAAACCAACAGAGGACGCATCCCGTTTTCCCCGGGATTTGCGTCCTCTGTTATTTTACCTGTACATCCTAACTCTTTTATTTTGTGATCCTGATATCATCAAAACAGTCAAATGTTGCAAAGTAATCTTCCGGTGTCTCTGCACGGCGGATCATCTTCACACTTCCGTCTTCTTTGAGCAGTAATTCTGCAGAACGAAGACGTCCATTGTAATTATATCCCATGGAAAATCCATGTGCTCCGGTATCGTGGATCACAAGATAATCTCCCATGTCGATCTCTGGCAGTTTCCGGTCAACCGCGAACTTATCGCAGTTCTCGCAAAGACTTCCTGTCACATCATACACGTGATCGCATGGTGCATTTTCTTTTCCAAGAACCGTAATGTGATGATATGCCCCGTAAATTGCCGGACGCATCAGGTTTGCTGCACATGCATCCACACCAATATACTCTTTGTAGATATGTTTCTCATGAATGGCCTTCGTCACAAGGCATCCGTAAGGTCCGAGCATGAAACGTCCCATCTCGGTATAAATGGATACATCCCCAAGTCCTGCCGGAACTAAGATCTCATCGAACTTTTTGTGCACACCTTCTCCGATGACAGCGATATCATTCGGCTCCTTGTCCGGTGTATAAGGGATTCCCACACCACCGGAAAGATTTACGAATCTGATATCACATCCGGTCTTTTCCTTTAATTCCACGATCAGTTCAAACAGTTCTCCTGCAAGCTTCGGATAGTATTCGTTTGTGACGGTATTGCTGGCAAGAAATGCATGGACACCGAAATGCTTTGCTCCCTTATCCTTTAAAATCTTAAACGCTTCGATGAGCTGATCCTTTGTCATGCCGTATTTGGAATCTCCAGGGTTGTCCATGATTCCATTGCTCAGTTCAAATACTCCACCCGGATTGTAACGGCAGCTGATGGTCTCCGGAATATGACCGATCGTTTCTTCTAAGAAATCAATATGGGTGAAATCATCCAGATTGATGATTGCCCCGAGTTCATCCGCATAGGCAAATTCCTCTGCCGGCGTATCATTTGAAGAAAACATAATATGCTTTCCGTCAAATCCACAGGACTTTGCAAGCATCAGTTCTGTGTAAGAGGAACAGTCACATCCCATATCATATTCCTGTAAAATTTTTAAAATATATGGGTTTGGGGTTGCTTTCACTGCAAAATACTCGCGGAATCCCGGATTCCATGCAAAAGCTTCCTTTACTTTTTTTGCATTCTCACGAATGCCTTTTTCATCATATAAATGAAACGGTGTCGGGTATGTTTTGACGATCTCCTCCACCTGACTCTTTGTTACAAACGGCTTTTTCTCCATAATCTGGCTCCTTTATCTACACTTTTTCGTCTGATGTTATGCTACAACAACTCTTTTACAAATTCAAGCAATTTTCGCCTTTTCCTTTTATTTTTCCACAGATTATGATATGATATGCATGATCGAATGTTAGATTAAGCGAACGAAAGATGAGGAAAATCATGGGTGTAACAGTTTTACCTTATATTGATCAGACACAGACAGCCAGGCTGCAGGAAGCAGCTTCTGCCAATATACAGACACCGAAAAATACGGATGAAGCCGTCACCACATTTAAGGAATGTCTGGCTTCCGCTGAGCGCAGCGTACAGGCCATGGCAGTGGACGCACTGCTTGCCGCCAGCAGCAGTGGTGCCGTTTCCCTGGATACGGTACAGCAGATCCTTGGATTTACCCCGCAGACCGATGCACCGGTTGATACGTCTCCGGTCGCGGATACCCCGGCAATTTCCAGTTCTTCTGCAACAAATAGTACCACCTCCTCCGGCAGTGTTTCTTCTCCGGAGAACCTCGAAGAATATTTCAAAGAAGCTTCTGAAACATACGGTGTGGATATCAACCTGCTCAAAGCCATTGCCAGGCAGGAATCCAATTTCAATCCATCCGCAACCAGCTCTGCCGGTGCCATGGGTGTCATGCAGCTGATGCCATCCACCGCAAAAGGACTTGGTGTCACAAATGCATACGATGCACAGCAAAATATTATGGGTGGTGCCAAACTGATGGCGCAGAACTTAAAGAAATACAACGGAGATGTTTCCCTTGCGCTTGCCGCATACAATGCCGGCGGTGGAAATGTCGACAAGTACGGTGGGATTCCACCGTTTAAGGAAACACAGAATTATGTCAAAAAAGTGCTTGGTTATTATCAGAATTCCAACGCTTAATTTCTAAAAAGAACCCGTGAAGATGAACGGTCTGCTGTTCATCTTCACGGGTTTTTTACTGTCTAAAGAAAATCTGATTATAATTTGAATCTGGAAAGAAGATCTCCAAGACTTGTTCCGGCCGTTTCATTTGAGCTGTACTCGATTGCCTCTGCCTCTTCTTCCTCCTGCGGCTTTTCCATAATATCTTCCAGCGCTTTCATGCTCAGGCTGACTTTTCCATCGTTGGTATTTAAAATCTTCGCCTTTACTTTCTGTCCCTCTTTTAAAACTTCATGAACGGAAGAGATCCGCTTCTGGCTGATCTGTGAAATATGAACCAGACCGCTGATGCCATTCCCGATATTGATGAATGCTCCGTATGGCATAATGGATTCTACGGTTCCCTCTACCACAGATCCAGGCACAAGCATGGCAATCCGATGATTTCTTTCTTCCTCGCGCTCCTGTCTTGCCACAACTTTTCCGGACAATACCAGTTTATTCTTCTCAGGATCTACGGTAATCACAACGACACGCACATCTTTTCCGATCCATGCATCCGTGTCTTCCACATAATCTGCGGACAACTGGGATGCCGGAATGAATGCACGGATTCCTTCTAAGAATGCAACCACACCACTCGGCACACTCTCTTTGATCCGGACAGTCACAACCGTCTGCTGCTCCATCATCTCCCGGAGTTTATCCCAGGCAAGCACTTCGTTTGCTTCCTTTTTCGACAATTCGATGTTTCCATGTCCGTCATCTGTACGCACAACCGTTGCCTCGATGATGTCTCCCGGCTGTAATTCTTCCTTCGCATGAAAATCCGGATCATTGCTCAGATTTTCAATTTTGATAATTCCCGGTGCATAATAATTCAGGTCAAGTGTCACTTCTTCATCGGTTACTGCTACCACAGCTCCACTGACAATATCTCCTTCGTTAATCGTGCGGAAAGAACGTTCCAGCTCCTTTTCATAATCCTTCATTGATTCCATCTGCAAAACCTCCTTTAAAATATCTGAAAAATTGCAAAACGGCAGAACCCCAAAGGATTCCACCGTTTTATGAAGCGAGCTGATGACGGGAATTGAACCCGTGACCCCTTCCTTACCAAGGAAGTGCTCTACCTCTGAGCCACATCAGCATCTCGTTGACCGCGTCAACTCCTACATCATACATGGTATTTTCTAAATTGTCAAGATTTTTTTAATTATTTTATCAAATTACAGTTCCCAGCGTGTTGCCGTTTTCCCCTGATGTGATCCGCAATGATTACAGCCTGGAAAACATGCCCCTATGGGTCAGGGCTGTAATCATGCAATCATTTGCACCACAGTGCAAAACCTGACAGTATAACGCGTGGTTATCAGACAATTTTTAAATTTCAATTACATATCTCTCATATGCATTGATCACTTTGGTATCTCCGATGAAATCCTCCCGCGGAATATCCCTTCCATAATTCATATGCATATGTCCATGTACAAAATATTTCGGATGGTATTTGTTAATCACACGATAAAATGCATCAAACCCTTTATGGCAAAGATCTTCCCCATCATGCATACCGCCTGCCGGGGCATGTGTCACCAAAATATCAATGCCCCCTTTTCGGCGTATTTTCCAGAAAAGTCTCCGGATGCGGCGTTCCATCTGCACTTCCGTATACTGGTTCACCCCTGGTTTATAACGGTAAGATCCTCCCAGTCCGAGAATCCTTATCCCATGAAACATATACACGGTATCTTCAATACAGATACATCCCTCCGGTGGCTTTCTTTCGTACTTATCATCATGGTTTCCATGCACATACAATACCGGAACTGCAATCATCGTTGCGATAAATGACAGATAATCTGCTTTCAGGTCACCACAGGAAATTACCAGGTCAATATCCGCATAGTCTTCTTTTCGAAAGAAATCCCAGATTTTCTGAGATTCTTCATCTGCTATTACTAGTATCTTCATTATTTCATTTTTTCCTCTACACCTTTTATCTGGACAACCGGACGTGCCTCTGCACGTAATTCTCCCATTGTCGGTATCTCCCCAATGACATTATCTGTCAGCCAGTCCATCTCCATGATGGCTTCCGGTTTCATGGCTTTATCCTTCTTGTTTTTGAGTGTCCCGTCCTGTGCACGGATTTCTCCGTAAAACGGCACAATATCTCCCTTTTTAATATCACTCTTTAAGTGATCCACCAGACGCTTGACCCCGGTCGGTACATTCTTCGAACAGATCAGGTCAATCACACCCGCAGACATTCCCCACCAGTAGTTGAGTGCCCTGCCCTCAGAATTTTCTTCCGACTGGTAAGATCCCGCAAGAATACTCTGGATCATTTTTTCATAGAATACACCCCAGTTCCAGAGTGGCATCACCAGATTCAGTTTCCTTCCATCCTCCGAACACTCATACAGCCCAAACTGCCTGCCCGGATCGCGCGGTGTAATCATATCCTGATCCGATACCACCTGAATATTGTTGTCCTTTAAGAACCGTTCCCTGTCATAATTTTCACTGGTGGACCATGCAAGATAAATCCTTGCCCGTGGATTGGTAAAACTTGCTCCCAGCGCAAAGGCATTAATATTTGCGATCATTCCGTATATCGGGTAATCTGCAATATATGCAATCCTGTCATTTTCTGCCAGTGCACCCGCAATCATTCCCGAAAGGAATTTTGCTTCATACATCCGGGCATAGTACGTGCGGATATACTTATGCGAAGTATTCAGACTGCAGTTTAAAATCTTTACATCCGGATGATCCACAGCCACTTTCAGACTGTCTTTCATCATCTGCGGTGCCACCTCAAATATAATATCTGCCCCCTGGCGGATCACGTCATTCAGCACCTGCTCCGTGCGTTCCTCCGTCACATCATTGACACAGATGGTCTTCATCTGATCTGGGAACGTCTCTTCCAGATAATTGCGCCCAAGGTCATGCGCATAAATCCAGTCGGATGTATCCGGTGATTTTGGATACAGGAATGCCACGGTAAATTTCTTTGCTGACGATGGCATAAAGTAACTGAAGATGCTTCTTCCCTTACGCTCTTCTGCCGCCTGCGGATCCATGACCAGACCAACACTCTGTTTCTCTGTGAGCATGACAAACTCATTCCAGCATTTCACAATATTTAAACTCAGCTCATCATCCGACATGCCAAGAACCGTATTGTAACCATATACATTGATAAATGCAGTCAGCGCATCCCCCACCCGGATCGGAAGCTTGCGCCCTCCGCGGAACTCATATGCCTTTGTGAAATGATTGACCAGACTGTTAAATTCCATTCGGGTATCCGCATCCCATATGGCAGTGGACCCCATCAGTGCAAGCAGTTTATCCGCCATACCGATTTTGGAAAATTCAATATTGTTCAATCCCGAAATCTGATTAAACTTCATATATTCATAATATAATTTTACGTCCTCATCCTCGGAATACTTTGGAATCTTACGTGTCACGTTGGCGACAATGGAATCTGCCTTAAAATACTTCAGTACACTGACACGCTTGTTTCCCTCCACCACATAATAACGGTTCATATATTCATAAGCAATAATTGGATCCCGGATGCCTTCGTTTACCTGTGCATCGGACAGCGCGATCCATTTGAATGCAAACTCTGTATCCGCATCGAGGATCGGCATAAAATTGGCTGCAAAAGAATACGTTCTCCCTTTCGTCGCCGTACCAACCACAAAATCCAATGGTATCTGCATCAGCCCCATATTCTGTTCCGTCTGGATATTTTCTCTGGATAAAATATCATCCAGAACCGGCAGATAGGGAAAGCGCCCCTGCGAAACGCATGCCTTATATTCTTTTTTTCCAAGTTTGAGTGCTTCCTGATATTCGATATCTCCCATTTTTTCTCCTTTCTACGGTTATTCCATGTTTTTGTTATTCCAATTTTACCACATCTGTGTTATGATACCAATGAAAAGTGAAAAAAAGCAAAGATTTTCTTTCTTTATGTGCTAAAATTTGCTATAATCAAATGTAGTAATAGGTACTATGGAGGAAATTCTATGGAGAATATCACGAAAGAACAGGCTGATATCATCGGTGAAGTTGCAAATATCTGTACAGGTACTGCGGCTACCGCCCTCAGTATGATCATCAACCGTTCAACAAACATTACCACTCCGCTTGTAGAAGTACTGGACAAAGAAAACACGCTGGAAAGTGACAACCATATTCTGGTCAAAGTTCCATACACAAGCGGCTTAGACGGGACAAATCTTATGGTACTGGATGTTCAGGATGCGCTGGTCATTGCAAGTCTTATGACGGGCGGTGACGGTCGTAATCTTTCCAATCTGCAGCTCGATGATCTCACGTTATCAGCAATTGCAGAAGCCATGAACCAGATGTGTGGATCCATTGCCACATCTATGGCGTCACTGTTATCCAGGCCGACAGATATTGGATTTCCGCTTATCAATTCAAAGGATCGCAAGACTTTCGAGATTCCGGATGAACTATGTAATGGAACGGATATCGTCAAGGTCACTTTTCGACTGACCGTGGAAGACCTGATCGATAGCGAGCTGATACAGTTATACCCTATCAGCATAGTAAAACAGATTTTAAAACAGGAGGATATATAAATGGCAAAGATATTAATCGTTGATGATGCAGCATTCATGCGAATGATGCTCAAGGACATTCTGACAAAGGGCGGATTTGAGATCGCTGGTGAAGCAGCAGACGGTGTAGAGGCCGTTGCAAAGTATAACGAGCTGAAACCAGATCTGGTTACTCTTGACATCACGATGCCAAACAAAGACGGTATTCAGGCACTCAAGGAGATCAAAGCAGCTGATCCAAACGCTACATGCGTTATGTGTTCTGCAATGGGACAGCAGTCCATGGTTATTGAGGCAATCCAGTCCGGCGCAAAGGATTTCATTGTTAAGCCATTTCAGGCAGACCGTGTATTAGAGTCCATCCGAAAAGTATTAGGATAAATCTTATCATATTAAAAAAGGAGCACCATATATGGATGCTCCTTTTCTATTTCTTGTTTTTGTAATCGTCTATTCTTATTTTCTGACAAAATACAGTTCTTTTACAATTGCCGGAGTTGCTGCAGGGCATCATTTTTCAAAATACAGATGCCGTGTTCCTGTATGAACGCTTTCCGCTCCGCTCCGACAAGAATATCCTGTGCATATTCATCCGTCAGATTCGAGAGTCTCCTTAAACTGCCCTCTTCCATACCGGAAAATGTAAGGATCAGCATATAGCGATCCTCGTATTTATAAAGCTGACCCGTAGGCAGATCCGGTGGCATAATGTTTTTTGCATAACGGAGCAACCTATCAAAATCCGCAAACACAATCGTGGCATAAACAGGAACCTGATCCGGATTTCCCTCGTTTTGCCGTGCTTCATTAATCTGTGCCCACTTCTGCTGTGGAATTGCATTCATCAGTCCATTGACAATATCTTTCAGATGCTCCATCATTTCATCCGACCCCGGATGCTCCGAAAACGTAAGTGCCAGCGTATGGTCTGACATAAAATCAGCACGCACTGTCTTGATGCCCAGTTCAAATTTTGTCTCAAAACTCTGTTCTGCCATATCAAAAATCTGGTTCATAAATTCCTGCGTCCGCTCCCCATTGCTCATAATTTCCTCAATGGTGTATCCCAGATCCTGAATTTCCTGTTCTGATATTACACAACGAATGGTATGTTTTCCAATTTTTGAAAACTTCATACGCTCACCCTCTTTCCTCCAGATGATTCATCTGCCTGATCTTTTGACGTATTCTCTGTAATGCATTGTCGACAGATTTCGGGCTTTTCTTCATCAGCCCTGCGATCTGCATATAGTTATTTCCGTCCAGATAAAATTGCAACACCTGTTTTTCCATCGGACTTAACCGGCTGTTCACCCGGTTCCACAACTCCCTGGACACTTCCTGTTCGATCACCAGCTGCTCCGGGCTGCTGGTAAACCCAATACTGCCTTCTGCCCCCTGCTCAAAAAAAGATAAATAGGAATTCAAAGGCTGATGCTTTTTTCTGTTGGATGCCTCTATTGCAGAATACAGCTGACGGTGAATACACAACCCTGCAAAATGGAAAAAACTGCTGTCTTTGTCCAGACAAAAATCCCGGATGGCCTTAAACAATCCAATCATGCCTTCCTGAATCAGATCATCGGTTTCTCCTCCGATCAGATACATGGCATTGGCATATTTGCGGACAAGCGGCTTATATTTTTCGAGAATATAGTCCGTGATCTCTGTTTCTCCCTGCCGGAGTCTTTCAATCAGTTCCTCATCCGTACAAGCATCATACTTCATTCTTTTCTTATCCCTTCTTCATCCTCTGACGCACAATCTCATACGAGAGAACTCCTGCAGCCACCGATGCATTTAAGGAATCAATATCTCCCTTCATTGGAATGGAAGCCACCATATCACAGTTTTTCTTTACGAGTGGACTGACTCCATCTCCCTCATTTCCGATCACCAGACCGATCGGTCCGGTCAGATCCATATCGTACATTAAGGTTCCATCCATATCCGCACACACAAACCACATACCGCGGTCTTTGAGTTCTTTCATGGTATTGGAGATATTTGTCACTTTTGCTACCGGTACATAATTAACCGCACCTGCCGATGTACGTGCGACAGTCGGTGTCAGTCCTACGGCACGGCGTTTTGGAATGATTACACCATGTGCCCCTGCCTGATTGGCGGTACGGATAATTGCCCCCAGATTATGTGGATCTTCGATTCCGTCTAAAATCAGGATAAACGGTGGTTCTCCTTTTTTTTCTGCAAGTGCCAGAATATCTTCCACCCTGGCATAATCATATGCTGCACTGACAGCAATCACACCCTGGTGCTTTCCGGTCTCGGAAATCTGATCGAGGCGTTCTTTTGTCACATAATTGACGATTGTATCGTGCTTTCTTGCCTCTCTGGTAATGGATCTGACCGGTCCATCCTGACAGCCGTCCAGAACATATAATTTATCGATTGTCCTGCCAGAACGAAATGCCTCAAGGACAGCGTTGCGTCCTTCGATATGATTTTCTTTCATTCCGGTAAATGTTTTCTTTTCGTCTTCCATAATTTTTTACCTTATAAACGCAGATGCAAACCATCTGCTGCTTCTTTAATCAATGAAACCAGCCGGTCGAACCGGTCCGTCAGATACAGATATCCCACCAGTGCCTCCAGCCCCGTTGCCTTACGGTAATCCGCCATCGTTGCATTTTTTGCCATGGTTGCCGACTTGGCATTGCGTCCTCTGCGATAGATGTCCGCTTCTTCCTCTGTAAGCATCGGTTCAAGATATTGTATGATAACTGCCTGCGTATGTGCTTTTACAATCTGACTCGTCCGGTGATGCAGCTGGTTGGGACGGGTATTTCCCTTGCCAACAACAACCGACCGGATCACCAGATCAAAAACACCATCCCCGATATAAGCCAGTGTCAGTGGGGAATAGGTCCGGATATCGACATCCGGAACCTCAAATTTTTTCTTGATGTATGCGTCAATTCCTTCACTCATGCATTGCGCTCCCATACGACACCTTCGCGGGTATCTTTGATGGTGATGCCCCGTGCAAGAAGCTCGTCGCGGATTGCATCTGCACGGGCAAAATCTTTCGCTTTCTTTGCCCCAGCACGCTCCGCAATCTTTTCATTGATGAACTGTTCCAGTTCTGCATCCACGCTCGTTCCCGCGTCCAGTCTCTCCTGACCTGCGGTTGTCAGATTCAGTGCCAGCACCTGATCAAAATCATTCAGCAGTGCCAGCTTTGTCTTTTCACTGATATCTGCCTTTACCACGTCATAGACGATGGTCAGTGCCATGGAAGTATTCAGATCATCACGGATTGCATCTGCAAACTTTTTACGGAATGCTTCAAATGCTTCCTGATCCATCTCTCCCTCATCTTTGAAGGTGGCAATCTTTTTTACTAATTTTTCATATGCACTCTCTACGTTGTCCAGATTATCATAAGAAAATACGAGTGGCTTACGATAATGAGACTGCAGACAGAACATACGGTATGCCAGAGGATCGTACCCTTTGCTCTCCAATAGAGATACCGTCAGGAAATCGCCCTTGGACTTACTCATTTTTCCGGTCTGGTCATTCAGGTGGTTTACATGGAACCAGTACGGGCACCATTTGTGTCCCAGATAGCTTTCGGACTGTGCAATCTCGTTTGTATGGTGTGGAAAAATATTATCTACTCCGCCACAGTGAATATCCATATACTCACCCAGATGTTTGATTCCGATGCAGGAGCACTCAATATGCCATCCCGGATATCCAACCCCCCACGGGCTGTCCCACTTCAATGCCTGATCCTCGAATTTGGATTTTGTAAACCAGAGAACAAAATCGTTTTTATTCCGTTTATTTTCATCTTCCTCCACATCGTCACGCACGCCGACCTGCAACTGTTCCTTTTCGACTGCGGAAGAAAATACAAAATAATCCTCCAGTCTGCTGGTATCAAAATAAACATTTCCACCGGCCTGATAAGCATATCCCTTTTTAAGAAGTACCTCGATCATGTGAATAAATTCCGGAATGCAATGGGTTGCAGGTTCTACCACATCCGCTTTTTTGATATTTAATTTCCGGCAGTCCTCAAAAAATGCATCTGCATAAAATTTTGCCACTTCCATAACGGTCTTGTGCTCACGCTTAGCACCTTTTAACATTTTGTCTTCCCCCGTATCCGCATCGGAAGAAAGGTGTCCCACGTCCGTGATATTCATGACGCGCTTTACATCATATCCCACATAGGAAAGTCCACGCACAAGAATATCCTCCATGATATAGGTACGCAGATTCCCGATATGCGCAAAATGATAAACGGTCGGTCCACAGGTATACATTTTGATTTTGCCATCTTCGTGCGGTATCACTGTCTCAATCTTTCTTGTCAGTGTATTGTAAAAGCGAAATTGATTGTCCATTGTGTCTGTCCTTCCATCTGTTTCTTCTTATATATTTTAAGTGTACAATATTTTCCGGCAAAAGTCACGTCTTATCTATGATCTGCTGCACCCGGGACATCCTGCACATTTACTCCCGCCCCCGACAACCATACTGCTCTCATAAAATCCGTTCAGCATACAGATTGCCTGTGACGAAATTCCTTCTTCTGTTCCGGTAAACCCAAGTCCTTCCTCGGTCGTTGCCTTGATATTGATCTGCTCTTTTGCAATGCCAAGGGTCTTTGCAATATTCTCCTCCATCTGCGCAATATACGGACGCAGCTTTGGCTTCTGTGCAATCACTGTCGCATCAATATTTTCTACCACATAACCATTCTTTTCCAGTAAAAGACGCACATGTTCGAGCAGTTTCATGCTGGAAATTCCCTTATACTGCGGATCGGTATCCGGAAAATGTTTTCCGATATCCCCGAGTGCTGCAGCACCAAGCAGTGCATCCATGATTGCATGCACAAGCACATCCGCATCCGAATGTCCGAGCAGTCCCAGTGTATGCGGAATCTCCACACCTCCGAGAATCAGTGGCCGTCCCTCCACCAGTTTGTGTACATCATAACCCATTCCTACACGCATTTTTCTTCTCCTGTCTTTTTATGATGTTGCTGATTCCAGTTCCCCCTGCAAACAGCTTCCTTATAAATTCTAATGATAATATGCCACCAGGCAAAGCCTGATGACCTTCACAGGCTTCAAGCCTGTTTTATTATAACACAAATTCGGGGGCTGTATCAAACAGTCCCCGAACGAAGTATCACATCAGTTTTCAACTATGCAAGTGCTGCTGTAATGATTGCCATGGAATATACTTCTGATGCATTACATCCACGGGACAGATCATTGATTGGCGCATTCAGACCTAACAAAATCGGACCGTAAGCTTCGAAATTACCAAGTCTCTGTGCAATCTTGTATCCGATATTTCCGGCATTGATATCCGGGAAAATAAAGGTATTTGCATGTCCGGCAACTGAAGAATCCGGACACTTTGTTCTTGCAACTCTTGGTGATACCGCTGCATCAAACTGTAATTCTCCCTCGATTGGAAGATCCGGGTATTTCTCACGTGCCTTATGTGCTGCATTGCGCATCTTATCTACATCCTCGCCCTTTCCGGAACCAAGTGTAGAGTAGCTTAAAAATGCAACCTTCGGATCTACACCGAAAATTCTTGCACAGGCAGCTGACTCACCGGCGATCTCTACGAGTTCATCCTCGGTCGGATGGATGTTGATCGCACAGTCAGACATTGCAAGGACCTCGTTCTCACCTGTCGCAGACGGACGAACCAGAATAAAGCAGGAAGATACGATGCTGTTGCCAGGTTTTGTCTTAATCAGCTGAAGTGCCGGACGAACGGTATCTGCCGTAGAGTATGTAGCTCCGCCAAGCAGTGCATCCGCAATGCCCATCTTTACAAGCATGGTACCAAAGTAGTTTGCCTGGGAAAGAATGCCTCTTGCCTGCTCCGGTGTTACTCCCTTGCTCTTTCTTAATTCACAGAACAGATCTACCATCTCATCCATACGGTCAAATTTCTTTGGATCAACGATCTCTGCCCCACGGATATTAAATCCGCTCTCCTCTGCTGCCTTTTCAATTTCATCCGGATCGCCTACAAGGATTGGATGTAAAAAGTTGCTTGCAAGCAGACGGGAAGATGCCTCAAGAATACGAGGATCGCTTCCTTCTGTGAATACAATTTTCTTTGGGCTTTTCTTTAATACTTCAATCAGTTGTCCAAAACCAAACATAATAAATCTCCTTTATCTATACTTAATTTTATTATTAGCTACCACTAATTGTATACTCGTTATTCACGAAATTCAATGCATTTACGTGTTCTAAAATGAGAACATTTTGCATAAAAAGAGACCCCATGCTGATTCTCCATGGGGTCTCCTGTAAAATGAAGGATTTATCACAAATGACGTTTTTACTGAATTTTCTACTGAATTGCCTTAAATGCCTCATCCAGATCCTCAATGATATCATCGATATTTTCTGTACCGATAGAAAGACGGATCGTGTTTGGCTTGATTCCCTGATCTAAAAGTTCTGCCTCATTGCACTCGGAATGTGTGGTGCTTGCCGGATGAATGGCAAGGGACTTCACATCTGCTACGTTTGCAAGCAGCGAGAACAGCTCAAGGTTATCGATGAATTCCTGTGCTTTTTCTGCACCACCCTTGATCTCAAATGTAAAGATAGAACCGCCACCATTCGGGAAATACTTCTTGTAGAGTGCCTGCTGCTCCGGGTCTTTGGAAATGGATGGATGGTTTACTTTTTCTACCTGTGGCTGGTTCTCTAAGTATTTAACAACCTTTAATGCATTCTCCACATGACGTTCTACGCGAAGGGAAAGCGTCTCTAATCCCTGCAGGAAGATAAAGGCGTGTACCGGAGAAATGGTAGCACCTGTGTCACGCAGTAAAATTGCACGGATATAAGTAGCAAATGCTGCCGGGGCGCAGTCCTTCGCAAAACTTACTCCATGGTAAGATACGTTTGGCTCTACCAGCCATGGCCACTTGCTGCTCTGTGTCCAGTCAAATTTTCCGCTGTCGATGATCACACCACCAATGGTAGTTCCGTGTCCACCGATGAACTTTGTAGCAGAATGTAACACAATATCTGCGCCGTGCTCAATCGGGCGAACCAGATACGGAGTCGCGAATGTATTGTCAACAATCAGCGGAATTCCATGCTTGTGTGCAATTCCTGCGATCTTTTCAATATCAACTACTTCAGAGTTTGGATTTCCAAGTGTCTCTATCTCGATGGCTTTGGTGTTATCCTTAATTGCAGCTTCAATCTCTTCATAGTTGAACGGATCTACAAATGTTGCCTCAATGCCATAATCCGGAAGCGTATGTGCCAGAAGGTTGTAGGTACCACCGTAGATATTCTTTGCAGCTACAATGTGATCCCCTGCATGCGCAACTGCCTGAAATGCATAAGTTAATGCGGCTGCTCCCGAACCTACCGCAAGTGCCGCAACACCGCCTTCAAGTGCTGCAATTCTCTGCTCGAAGATATCCTCTGTCGGATTGGTCAGACGTCCGTAAATATTTCCGGCATCCTTTAATCCGAAACGGTCAGCAGCATGCTGGCAGTTGTGGAATACATAAGAAGAAGTCAGATAAATCGGAACGGCTCTTGCATCGGTAACCGGGTCTGCCTGCTCCTGTCCTACGTGTAACTGTAATGTTTCAAATTTTAAATTTCTGTCTGCGTAATGTTTTTTGCTCATTTTAATACTCTCCTTTTTCTGCTATTTTTGAAATCACATTTACCTGATCCGGTAAAGTGTGGGGTTTTCGCTTGAACTGGTTATATCATACCACAGAGGTAGGAAAAGTGTTAGTCTTTTATTTTTATAGCTGGTTATAAGTTTTGCTTATAGCCGATACTTCTACAGTACTTTTTGTCATTTTATCAAAAATTCAGAAGCTGGAGAATGCGCTCACTCCCCTGTTCATCCCGGTTATCAATAACAAAATCGCAGATCTCCCGATTCCGTTTCTCCGCATCCAGCGACAACAGACGAAGGGTTTTCTCCCCGACAGGGAAATCCGACTGCACAATATCTGCAATCATGTCTTCTTTATCTTTTGCCACATAGATAATTGCGGTCGGAAAATGCCGCTTCATGGCAATTGCGCCACACATATCCAGGGACATGACGGCATACTTGTCATCATCAAGCACCGCCTGGATATCTTCCTTTTTTGTTCCGTAATGCACCCCGGCGTACATGGTGCGTTCAAAGAAATCCTGCTGTGCAAACTGTTCTTTTGTCAGATAATGATGCTTGCTGCTTTTCTTGGTGCAATAGGTTTTCGGATTGACAAAGCGGTGATCCTGACATAATTTTTTGGTCAATGCGTCTTTTCCGGAACCGGACGGTCCTACCAGTGCCAGAACCGATGGATTTTTTATTTCCATCGTGCGCGTCTGCGAGGCATGGATGATCTGCCTGACCAGAGAAACAAATTCACTCATCTGATTCACGGACAGGAGTCCTGTCATCTTCCAGTTCCACGGCTTACGCATCAGCACCGGATACGTGGCCGGTGTCTCAAGCACATTATGAATGGCATCATCCAGGATGATATCAAACTGCACTAGATTCTTGGCATTGCCCAGAATAATATTCTCCGGCGGGAATTCCGGAAATGCTGTAAGAATCTGTTTTGCACGGATTCCCATAAATGCCGGTGCTACCGCAGTGATAAAATAAACATCCGCAATTTCCATCAGGCGGTACACAGCTTTTTTGTTTTTCTCCGGAACCTGCTGGCGTGCATAGAGTTCTTCGTCCTCGTAAAATTCCCTGATAATACCTGTACGTCCACGGTTTTCCCAGGTATCAATCTCCTCAAGCCGAAGCGGCGGATCGATATGATATTTTTCATTTGCCATGGCAATTGCGATACTGTTAAACGGTGCTGTTACATCATCCCAGTCCAGTCCGATCTTCGGTCTTAACATCCACCCGTGCCCCCTTCTTTGTTTCTAAATCTGCCGATTTACTCCTCGACAGAAACCAGTTCAATGGTAAAATTCAGCTCTTTTCCTGCCATCTCGTGGTTTGCATCAAATGTGATGGTAGTATCATCCTTTGATACTACTTTTACCGGAAATGGCTGTCCGGCTGCATTCTGCAGATAAACCTGCTGTCCGGCTTCGAGTTCTTCCGCTCCCGGAAGCTGTGCCAGTTCCACTGTAAAAATGGCGTCCGGATCTGGCTGTCCGTATGCTTCCTCCGGCATCAGGTGAACCTCTATCGTCTGTCCGACCTCCATGCTGGCAACTGCTGCATCAAATCCTTTGATCATCATCCCTGCACCGCATACAAATTCCAATGGCTCTCCTCTGTCATAAGAGGAATCAAACTGTGTTCCATCGTTAAATGTGCCGCGATAATGTGTTCTGCATTTCTTTCCAACATTCTTTCCCTCGATGGTAGTGCTTTTTGTATTTTCCATATCAATTCTCCTGTTCAGGTTTTTATAATATAACAAAAAGCTTGTGATCCATGACCACAAGCCTGTATAGTAGCGAGGGAGAGACTCGAACTCTCAACCTCCCGGGTATGAACCGGACGCTCTAGCCAGTTGAGCCACCTCGCCATATTTAGTTCCATCAGTTTTTCTGATGAATGGGACCTACAGGGCTCGAACCTGTGACCCTCTGCTTGTAAGGCAGATGCTCTCCCAGCTGAGCTAAGATCCCATTTCGTGTTGGCCGCTCTCGCAACCGACTTCGTTAGTATATCGTACGAGAACAGATATGTCAACACTTTTTTTGAATTTTTGTATTTTTTGTATTTGTTGTAACTATTCCAAACAAATTTCCATGCAGGATTGTCCCACACATGCTATGCAAGCAGCCGCTCTACCAGGCGCACACACTCCGCGGCATCCTTTGAATACCCATCGGCTCCGATCTCATCTGCAAAACTCTGTGTGATGCAGGCTCCTCCAATGATCACCTTGCTCTTGCAGCCTTTCTCCTTACAAAGCTCCACAACATCCTGCATACGCATCATCGTGGTAGTCATCAGCGCGGACAGCCCGATAATCGCAGCATTTTCACGAATCGCGGTATCCACGATATCTTCACACGGCACATCTTTTCCCATATCAATCACGTTGTAGCCATAATTTTTCAGCATCAGTACGACAAGATTTTTTCCGATATCATGGATATCCCCCTCTACCGTTGCAATGACAAGCGTCGGCATCTCCTGTCCGTCGTTCTTCTTCTCCAGCATCGGCTCGAGATAATCAATGGCAAGTTTCATGGTATTTGCACTGGCAATCAGCTGCGGCAGGAAATATTTTTTCTGTTCAAAAAATTCCCCGACTTTATTGATGGCTGCAATCAGCTGGTCATTAATGATCTCCTCCGGCTTTGCGCCGTCTGCAATTGCCTTTTTCACTTCATCTATAATGCTTCCTTTATTTCCTTTTAAAACCGCTGTCGTAACAGGATCTGCTTTTTCTTCCACAGATGCCGTGCCACCCGCAGCACCTTCTTTTTTCACAACAACCGTCTCATATTTTGCCTTTTCCTCTGCCAGTTTATTCATACGCTCGATGTAGCGGATGTCACTGTCCGGACGGTGCAGCAGCATGTCCGAAGCAAATGCGGCATTCATCAAAAGTTCCTGCGACGGATTGGCAATCGCCATGGTAAGCCCCCGGCAGATGGCCATGGTAAGAAATGCCGTATTGACAAAACTCCGCTCCGGCAGGCCAAACGAAATATTCGACAGACCACAGATCGTCGGAAGCTTCCTGATATCCTTACAATAAGAGATGGTATCATAACATTCTTTCGCAGCCTCTGGATTGGCTCCGATTGTGGCAACCAGCCCATCCACGACAATATCCTCGTGTGCCATTCCCAGCTCCATGGCACGGTCATATACGGTATCGATAATCTCATGCTTTTCTTTGGCATCCTTTGGCAGTCCCTCATCGGAAAGCGGAAGCAGGACAAACATAGCCCCGTACTTTTTTGCCAGCGGAAGCATATGCTCGATTTTTTCTGTCTCAAGGGAAACGGAGTTGATCAGTGCTCTTCCCGGATAGACACGCAGTGCCTCTTCCATAACATCAATATGGCTGGTATCGAGGCAAAGCGGACAATCTACCGTCGCCGCAACTTCATAGATCACCTGCTTCATCATTTCTTTTTCGTCAATGCCGTTCATTCCCATATTGATGTCAAGGATGGCTGCCCCATTTTCCTCCTGCGCCATTGCCATCTCACGCACAAGATCCAGTTTTCCTTCGCGCAGCTGGGCCTGCAGTTTTTTCTTTCCGGTCGGATTGATCCGTTCCCCGACCACCAGGAAATTGCCATCCAGACCAACTTCTACATTTTTGCGCTCAGACGCAAGAATCCTGCGATGCGATGCAAGCGGCCTGTGAAGTTCCATCCCCCGCGTTGCATCCGAAAGTGCCTTGATATGCTTTTCCGTTGTACCGCAGCATCCACCTACAATGGCTGCTCCCGCTTTTACCAGCGCCACACCTGCCCCGGCAAATTCTTCCGGTGTCATGCGGTACACCGTTTTCTTTCCCTCGAGTTCCGGGAGTCCGGCGTTTGGCTTTGCAATGAGCGGAATCGTAGCATATTCTGCCATCTTTTCCACCAGAGGTACCATCTCCATCGGACCGGTAGAACAGTTTACACCGATCGCATCCACACCCAGAGACTGCAGTACGACCACAGCCGTCTCCGGAGGTGTTCCAAATAATGTCCGTCCGTCTTCGTTGTAGGTAAGTGTCACCATGATTGGAAGATCACAGACTTCCCGGATCGCAATCACTGCCGCACGACATTCCTGCAGACTCATCATGGTTTCTACCACAAACAGGTCCACCCCTGCTTTTGCCAGCACCGATGCCTGCTCCTTGTATACGTCCACCAGTTCTTCAAACAACAGCTCTCCCATCGGAAACAGCTGCTGGCCGGTCATCGTCATGTCACCTGCAACCAGTGCCTGATCGCCCACCGCCTGCCGGGAAAGTGCTACCAGCTGCGTGTTGATTTCTTCCAGCCTCTCCTGCAGACCATATTCTTCCAGTTTGATCCGGTTTCCGGTAAACGTGGAGGCATATACGATATGGCTGCCGGCTTCTACATACCGCCTCTGCAGATCGAGCAGTACCTGCGGATTTTCCAGCACCCAGCTTTCCGGACACACTCCAATCGGCATACCTGCCTCCATCAGATTCGTTCCCGTTGCACCATCTAAAATAACCGGACCATGTTCCCTGATAAATCCGGCAAATTCTGTCTTTGTCATTTTGCATTCCTCACTTGCAGTTTCGTTTCGTTCTATTTATAATAATACCGCAGATTATTTCTACGTCATGCGTAACAATATCATACCTTATCACAGAAAAAAAAGAAAGTGAGAATCTATCATGAAAGACATAAAATTAGTTGCACTGGATCTCGACGGTACGCTGTTTGACAACAGCAGCCGCATCAGCAAACGCAATCTTACGGCAATCCGCAGCATTACAGACAAAGGCATCCATGTCGTAATCTCCACCGGCCGCCCATTTGAGGGAATCCCGTTTGACCAGATCAAAGGCACCGGGATCAACTATGCCATCACCGCAAACGGCAGCGGAATCTATGAGATTTCCACCGGAAAATGCCTGTATGAAAATGCCATGGATGAAGAGCTGGTCACCCCGATTTTAAACTTCCTTCTCACACGTGATATCCATATGGATGCATTTATCGGCGGAAAAGGCTACACCCCGATCCAGTGCGTAGAAACAGCACAAAAACTGACCGTGCCTTCTTCGATCAAAAACTATATTATCACCACACGCACACGGCTGGACAATATCCTGCAGTTTATCCATGAAAATCAGTTAAAGGTCCAGAAAATGACTCTGAATTTCTATCCAGCAGCCGATGGAACACTCATTGACCGCGAAACCGTCCGCAAATTTCTCGTGTCCAATCCGTCAATTACTACCGTCTGCGGCGGATACAACAACCTGGAATTCACGCGTGCAGATGCAAACAAGGGCGTTGGCTTACGAAAACTTGCCGAAATTCTCGGTGTCAATCCGGATGCCACCATGGCAATCGGTGACACCGAAAATGATCTTGCCATCATTGAGGCTGCCGGTATCGGTGTGGCAATGGGAAATGCCACTGATGCCGTCAAAGCCCGGGCAGATTACGTCACCACAACGAATACCAAGGACGGGGTGGCAGCGGCCATCGAACATTTTATCCTGTAATTTCACTCACCGCGCAACAACCCGATATTTTTCTTTAAAGATGCAATGACTGCATCAACCTGCCGGCGGTCGGTCTCCCTTCCCATGGTAAAACGTACACTGCCTGGTGCATAATTTTTTGGTACGTGTATGGCTTCAATCACATGGGAGATCCGTGTCTGTCCGGTATTGCACGCAGATCCTGCGGAAGCACAGATTCCGTCTTCTTCGAGAAGCACCAGAAGGGATGTCGCATCAATCCCCTCAAAACTGAAATTCACATTTCCCGGCAGGCGCTTATGCGGATGCCCATTTAACCTTCCCTGCGGAATCTCCCGTAATACCCGTTCCACAAAATAATTACGCAGCCGCACAATCCGCGGACGCACGACCTGCATCTCTTCCACTGCAATTTCAAGTGCCTTTGCCATCCCCACAATTCCTGCCACATTCTCGGTTCCTGCCCGTTTGCCGTTTTCCTGACTGCCTCCGTGAATATACGACGGCAGATCCCGGTCTTTTCTCACAAACAAAAAGCCAACCCCTTTCGGACCGTGGAATTTATGTGCACTTGCACTCAGATAATCCACCGGAAGCTGGTTCATGGAAAGCGGAATCTGCCCGATGGCCTGCACCGCATCGGTGTGAAATAATGTTCCCGTCCCCCGCAGCATGGATGCAACCGCATCCAGCGGTTCGATCGTTCCAATCTCGTTATTTCCCGTCATAACGGAAACCAATGTGGTATCTTCCCGCAATACCTCCCGCAACTGTGCCAGATCAATCACTCCGTATGCATCGACATCCAGATAAGTCAGTTCATATCCCAGTTTCTCCAGATATTCACATGAGCGCAGCACCGCATGATGTTCGATTTTGCTTGTGATCACATGTTTCCCTTTTTCCTTTTTCTCCGCCGCCACATTTTTGATTACCCAGTTATCCGATTCGCTCCCCCCGGATGTAAAAAAAATCTCCTCCGGCTTTGCACGAATCAGCATGGCAATCTGTTCTCTTGCCCCTTCTAATGCCTCCCGTGTGCGGCGCCCCATTTCGTAAGATGTGGAGGCGTTTCCATATTCTTCCATGAGATACGGCTCCATAGCCTTGCGCACCTGCGGAAGCATTTCGGTTGTGGCCGCATGATCCATATAGATTTTACAGCTCATATTCTGCACCATCCCCTCATACAATAGTTATCAAGTTTTCCATTTGGAGTTCCCATTGAACATTTCCCGATTCCTAAAAAATCCTCTGATTACCGGCACCCTTCTGATGACGGCTTCCGGTATTGCCAGCCGTATCATCGGCTTCTTCTATAGGATATTCCTGGCACAGACAATTGGTGCAGAAGCGCTCGGAATCTATCAGCTGATTGCACCCGTTTTTGCAATGTGTTTCGCCCTGACTGCCTCCTCCATCCAGACATCCATTTCCAAATTTGTCGGCGATGCCTGCGGCAAAAACGCAGGAACATCGCAGGGAGAAATAACTGCACGCGGATATCTGCTGCTCGGTCTGGTCATCTCCTGCACAGCCTCTGTAATCGTCGGTATTTTTCTTTACACACAGGCAGACTGGATCGCCCTGCATTTTCTCGGAGAGTTCCGCTGCGCTCCCCTCCTTTCGCTCCTTAGCTTTTCCATGCTTCCCTGCTGCATCCACGCCTGTATCAACGGTTATTACTATGGAAAAAAGCGGGCAGGAATTCCCTCGTTCTGTCAGCTGGTGGAACAGCTTGCACGCGTGGGAAGTGTATGGCTGATCTATCAGTACACGCTGGAAAAAGGCATGGAGCTGACGGCGTTCCACGCGGTTGCCGGTCTTGTGGCCGGGGAATGTTCCGGTCTTATCACCAGTCTGATTGCCATGTCTTTGGAAAAACGGCTTCCCGGACACTCCTACCACACCCTTTCCGGTCAGTGGAAAACGATGGGCAAACTGTTTGCTTCCATGGCGGTTCCGCTTACCATCAACCGGGTGACGACAGCTCTTTTCAACAGCCTGGAGAACCTTCTGATCCCGCAAAAACTTCAGGCATTTGGTTACAGTGCTTCGGATGCCCTGAGTATTTTTGGTATCCTGACCGGTATGACCATGTCCATCATTCTGTTTCCCAGTGTACTGACCAATTCCTTTTCCGTCCTTTTACTTCCAGCTGTCTCGGAAGCCCACAGTGCACACAACCACGCACAGATTGCGCGAACGATAAAAAAAGCAATCCTGTACGGACTGCTTCTTGGCTTTGTTTTTACGATTCTGTTTCTGGTTTTCGGTGACCGGATGGGCGAAGTTCTGTTTCACAATACGCTGGCCGGCAATTTTATCCGCCAGCTCTCCTGGCTGTGTCCCCTGCTGTATGTCACCAGTCTGCTAAACAGTATTCTACATGGACTCGGCAATGCCCGGCAGGTTTTGTTTGTCACACTGCTGGCATGCATGATCAGGATCTGCATGATTCTGTTTCTCGTCCCACAGTACGGAATCGATGCATATCTGTGGGGGATGCTGCTGTCCTATGTATTTGCTGCGATTGCAGACATTCTTTTGCTTATGCCTTATTCCCGTGCCGGATGATTCCTCACTTTTTGATCTCCCTCAGGCAGAAAAAACGCCGGTTTCCACAGATCACTCTGCCGGAACCGGCGTTTCTTTATCAAGACTTTTCTATTATAAGGTGCGATTATACACGGGACAGATACTCACCTGTTCTGGTATCAATCTTGATCTTGTCTCCCTGCTCTACGAACAGAGGAACGTTTACGTTTGCACCTGTCTCAACAGTAGCAGGCTTGGTAGCACCTGTAGCGGTATCTCCCTTGAATCCCGGCTCTGTCTCTGTAATCTCAAGCTCTACGAAAAGAGGTGGCTCTACTGCAAATACATTGCCCTTGTGAGAACAGATCTTAACCATCTCGTTCTCCTTAACAAACTTCAGTGCATCACCGACACTGTCCTTTGTCAGGTCAATCTGGTCATAAGTCTCTACATCCATGAAATGATAGAAATCATCATCGGAATACAGATACTGCATGTCCTTACGATCAATGTGAGCAGTCGGACACTTCTCTGTCGGACGGAATGTCTTTTCTACTACACCACCACTGACGATATTTTTTAATTTTGTTCTAACGAATGCTGCACCCTTACCTGGCTTTACATGCTGAAATTCGATAATCTGATAAATGTTACCTTCAAGTTCGATGGTAACACCATTTCTGAAATCTCCTGCTGAAATCATTCGATCTTCCTCCTTAAATTACGAGTATAAAGTCTCTCGACTTACAATTTTACTATAAAATGGAATACTTTTCAAGTATTTTATTTGTTCCGTTTTTCGATGTCCGCAAGCATAGCCACGCGTGTCGCATGACGTCCACCAAGAAATTCCGCATTCAGATAAGCCTTCACAATATCCTTTGCCAGCTCCACTCCGACAATTCTTGCACCAAACGCGATGATATTTGCATCGTTGTGCTCTTTTACCAGATGCGCGGTTGTCACATCCGAACAGACAGCTGCACGTACTCCGTTTACTTTATTGGCAGCAATGGAAATTCCGACACCCGTTCCACAGATCAAAACTGCACAATCCACTTCTCCGTCAGCCACTGCACGTCCTACTTTTTCTCCGATCTCCGGATAATTACAGCTTTCTGCGGTATCCACCCCATAATTTACAACCTCATGTCCCATGCTCTCAATAAATTCTTTGATCTGCATTTTCATTTCTACTGCTGCATGATCATTTCCAATCCCGACTTTCATCACAACTCTCCTTTTCGTTTTTTGCACTTCTTTTATCTTACTGCTTCAACGAACTTTCGTCAAATAGAAAACGACCGGCTGTGTACGGTCACGCATAGAAAATTCTGCAAAAAGAAAATTTATCCTACAAAATGGATGAATCCTCCTTTTTTGCAGCAGATGGGTACTTTGGTTTTACGATTTTACGGTGCAGACGGTAACATAAAAGCACAATCGCCTCCAGCCGGCGCTTTAACACGATCTGGATTTCTTCTTTCGGGTGGATCGGTTTTACAAGGATCGTGCGGATTCCTGCTAAATTTGCCCCACACACATCCGTAAAGATCTGATCTCCCACAAAAAGCGTATTTGTCGCGTCCGTGCCAAGGATCCCCATCGCTTTGCGATACCCGGACGGCTTTGGCTTTCCTGCTTTGTAAATATAACTGACATGCACGGCATCATTGAACATTTTCACACGCGGCTCCCTGTTGTTCGAAAGAAGCATACAATGAAAACCCAGTTCCTTTAAATGTGCAAACAAAGAAATCGCCCGCTCATCCGCAGGCGCTCCATGTGGTACGAGGGTGTTATCAATATCAAATATAATTCCCCGGTATCCTTCTTTATATAATTGATCAAAATCTATGCTGTAAGTGGAATCCAGATATTCATCCGGATATAGAAATGCGCACATAGGTCTCTCCTTTGTGTGTTATGTACTAAAGGGAAAAATTCTCTCCGGAACGCAAAGCAGAAATCCCGGTATCCAACGGGGTCTTCTTCACTCCGGTATCCTGCGTTCCCACAAAATACTGATACTGCTGCAACACCTGATCCTTTTCCATATCGGAAATTGCTTTCTGCATATCCTGAAATATTCATAAGCACCTCCGGTTACAAATTCATCCGAGCATTTTTTTCAGCTCATTCATAAATGTGTTTACATCTTTGAATTCACGGTATACCGATGCGAAACGCACGTAGGCAACCGGATCCAACTCCTTTAACTTATCCATGAGAATTTCACCGATCAAAGCACTCGGTATCTCTTTTTCTTCACGGTTAAAAATCTCGATTTCTACATCATCCACAAGTTTTGAGATCTGTTCTGCCGAAATTGGCCGCTTGTGACATGCAAGCAATACACCTTTTTCGATTTTTGTCCGGTTGTACTGCTCACGATTGTTATCTTTTTTTATAATGATCAGGGGAATGGTTTCCACCTTTTCATAGGTTGTAAAACGCTTTCCGCAATCATCGCAAAGTCTTCTTCTGCGAATCGAATTATTGTCATCCGCAGGACGCGAATCAATCACTCTTGTATTTTCACTGCTGCAATACGGACATTTCATAGGATTTCTCCTCCTGCATCCAATCCCAAAATATATGACTATTTTTATAATACACAATTTTCCTGTTTTCTGTCAATCTGCAAATTTTTATCCTTTTATCCGGTGTTTCATTTCTTTTTCATCAAACTCTACGAGTATTATATCGGGTCCTATCCGGATAACTTTAGCCCATGGAATAAAAAATTCGCTGTCCCTGCAAAAACAACCCAGATATTTTCCCGGTCCTGGAACGATCAGTGCCAGAATTCTCCCACACTCTTTGTCAATATCCAGATCCCGGACACTGCCAAGGCAGCGGCAGTCTTTTACATTGACTACTTCTTTTTCACATAAATCAGAAAAACGCACAGAACACTCCTGCTTTTCTTTCTTGGAATATTCTATGCGTCTTAGCTGTATTTTATGTTTATGCACGCTGCTTCATTTTATAATATATAAGCTGTGCCACTTCTGCGGCACAGCTTATAAAAAGGGAAAATTTAAGTTTTATTCTTTTACGCCACCAAGCGTAAGTCCTGTTACGAAATACTTCTGTAAGAATGGATAAATACAGATGATCGGCAGAATCGTAATAATCGTTGCAGCTGCACGAACCGATGTCGGTGTAACCGTTCCCACTGCATTCTTCATTGCCTCGACACTACTGCTCGTATTTGTTACGGATGACAGTAGTTTCATCAACTCATACTGTAAGGTTGTCAGTTTGCCGTTCATACGGTTATATAACATTGCATCAAACCATGAATTCCACTGACCAACTGCAACAAACAATGCAACAGTTGCATATACCGGCTTACAGAGCGGTGAATAGATTTTCAGGAAAATCGTCGTATACCCAGCACCGTCGAGCTGTGCCGACTCCTCTAAGCTGTCCGGGATACCGTTCATATAAGTACGGATAACCAGCATGTTAAACGCACTGACCATTCCAGGGATAACATATACCCAGAAGCTGTTGGTAAGTCCCAGTCCCTTGTACAACAGGAATGTCGGGATCAGACCTCCGTTTACATACATGGTGATAACCCAGAATAAAGAGAGCTGCTTTTTAAACATAAATCTTTTTCTGCTGACGATAAATGCTAGGATTGCATTGGAGATCAGCGCAAGAACTGTTCCGATCACAGTTCTTGCAACCGTAACATAAGCACCTGTGATCAGGTTGTCTTTCTGAAGTACCGTAATGTAGTTCTTCCATGTAAATTTTCTCGGTAACAGATAGATACCTCCACGAAGGGAATCCGTACCGTCATTTAATGATATTGCTAATGTATTTAACACAGGATACAGTGTAATGATTACAAACAGGATCATAATGATCGTATTGACAATCGGAAAAATCTGCACCTTTTTTTTCGCTTTTTTTGCTGCCATTGTATAACCTCCTTAGAACAATTGTTCTTCACCATTACGCTTTGCAATCTGGTTTGCAATCACGATCAGAATAATACTTACGAAACTCTTGAAGATACCGGCTGCAGTTCCGATTGCGAAATCGCCCTGACTGATTCCCCATTTTAATACGTAAATATCAATTGTCTGTGATACTTTCTGAACCAGACCGTTTCCTAACAAATACTGAACTTCAAAACCGGCGTTCAGTACATTACCTACATTCATCAGAAGAAGAATGATAATGGTTGGTTTAATACCCGGAAGTGTAACATGCTTGATTTTTGCCCATCTGCCTGCACCGTCGATAGCTGCAGCTTCGTAAAGTGACGGGTCGATCGAAGTAATTGCTGCCAAATAAATAATTGCATTCCATCCTGTTTCTTTCCAGACATTGGCAAATGCAACGATTGGCCAGAAATAACCCGGATGAGCAAAGAAATTGATCGGCTGTGAAATAATATGGAAGTTAAGTAATAATTCGTTCACAATTCCGCCACCGGATAACATATCGTGTAAGATACCGGTTACAATGATCCATGAAAGGAAATGCGGAAGATAAGAAATTGTCTGAACGACTTTTTTACCGCCTTTGCTTTTAATTTCATTTAATAAAATTGCAAAAACAATTGCTGTAATAAATGTTACCACCAGATTGATAACACCCATTGCCAACGTATTTCTGATTACCCGGATAAAAGTCATATCCGAGAATAATGTCCGGAATTTATCCCATCCTACAAATTCCGAATGAAAGATACCAAGTCTCGGTTTATAGTTTTGAAACGCCATAGTCCAGCCTGCAAGTGGGAGGTAATAGAAAACCACGCCATACACTACCATGATTGCCGCCCAGAACAATAATACTTTCTGTCTTTTAATCTCTTTCCAGGTAATTTTCGTCTTCGGTTCTTTCACTTTCTGTTTGGATTTTGTTCTCTCTATAGACATGACCTCACTCCTTTTTTAAACGGGCAGATGGAGTTTTCACAACATCTGCCCATCTAAAACCTCATTCTCTATGTATTATTCGTATTTTGCTGCGTCTTTCATCCGCTTATCAAGCTCTGCCTGCAACTCGCTAAGGAAAGCGTCCGGATTGCATGCATTGTATGCATCCATATAAGTTTTCCATGCACTGTCAAAGTCTTTTGCCATTACAACCTGCGGAAGCTGCTCATGCTTAACTTCGCCAATCTTGGTCCATGCCATTCCACCCTCTGTGTCTGTTGTAAAGTTGTTTGAGAATGACCACATCGGATACCATGGACCAGGTGCCTCGTTTGTTCCAAGCATCTCAACGTATGTTTCAACACCATATGCCTGGAATGCTTTCTTAACATCATCATTTAATCCGTCAAAGAATTCTTTTGCCTGTCCACTCGGCTTTGTTGCATTCAGACCGTCATCACAGGTTCCGTCATACTGTGGAAAATAGGAATAAGAACATGCGTGAGATGCCTTATAATCCGTCTCTGCAGCCTTTGCTCTCTGCTCCTTGGTTCTATAGAAAAGTCCATCGTCGCCAACCTGATAATCTTCACCTTCAACGCCCCAGAAACGAAGGTTGTGAATTTCCTCTGAAAGAAGATCATCTACAAACTGTAAAGCTGCTTCCACATCATCACAATCCTTTGTGATTGCAAGTCCATCACCGGAATTTAAAACTCCGCCGGAGTTGTGCCACTGGTTCTTACGTCCATCAATCGTTACAGGTACCGGAATGTAATCGCATCCCTGTGCATCCAGTCCTGCAGACTTAATTGCATCACCTGCTGAGTAGGCGAAATCCCACCACTGGTCGATCATACCAAGTACACGTCCGGAAGAAAGCTTTGCAATGTACTCATCATAAGTCTGTGTGAATGACTCAGGATCAACAATACCCTTCTGATATTCCTCGTTCAACTTCTTGAAGTACTTTACAGCAGTATCAGATGTATTATAATCCATTACCTTTAATGTATCCGGATCAACCATACATGAACCATCATTTGGATAACCATCTAAGAACTGTGGAGCATTCTCAAGACAGAAATATCTCCAATCCTCGCAAAGGATGGTATATGGAATATTCTCCGTTCCATCTTCCATGGTAGGATTTGCTGCATTATAATCTTCAATCAGCTTGAAATAATCATCCATCGTCTTGATTTCCGGATAATTAGCCCACTCAAGAACTCTTGCCTGAATCCAGAATGCCTCATCGTTATGCGTACAGGTTTTCTCTTCTCCCTTAATATTGGAGAACTGTGGAATCCAGTAAATATGTCCGTCGTCCTGACGAAGCTGATCCCATTCCTGTTCGGTGAAGTAGTTCTTGATATTCGGATATTTGTCAATGTAATCATCTAATGCTACCAATGCACCTGCATCATATAACTGCGGCATACCATTTCCACCACAGATGAAATCCGGATATTCATCACCGGCTACCAGCGTTCCGATTGCTTCTTCTGCCGTCTGGCCTGTCAGCCATGTCTCTTTTACCTTTACGCCGGTCTTCTCAGCGATGATCTGCTGAACTTCGTTATCATCATTGATCTCGGATCCCGGAACAGCAAAGAAAGCTGTAAACTCTTTAATATCTCCATCATTTGCTGCTTTTCCACCCTGTGTGGAAGAATTGCTGCCGCCTTTATTTCCGCAACCGGCGAACATGGTTGCTGCCATCGCTACTACAAGCAAGGCACTTAGCATTCTTTTTCTTTTCATAGAATGTACCTCCTTCTTTATATTAACTATTTTACTTTTTTTACCATTTCAAACAATCCGACGAATTATAGTCAAAAACAGGGTAAACTATAGTTCATTCTGCCGGACTATAATTTACCCTGTTTTCCATCTCTTTCTATTCCATTTTACTGCTGCATCTGCTTCCGGAATTTTGCCGGTGTGCATCCTTTTACCTGAATAAAGCGGTTGACAAAATAATCCAGATCATGGTATCCAACCTCTTCCGCCACCTGAATAATCTTCTTATCGGAATGCAGAAGAAGATCAACAGCCTGATCCATCCGGTAATTATTCAGATAATCCTTAAACGACTGACCGTATTTCTTTCGGAACAGTTGTCCGAGATAGGCGCTGTTGACATAATATTTCTCGCTAAGCCCCTTGAGTGTGAGGTTATCCGCATAATGTTCCTTAATTTCTTTCTCTACATTTCCGAGAACACCTCTGGATACATTCTTGCGAAGCTGGGACAGATAGTCTCCGTACTCACAGGCGAAACGCATCAGATGTGTCTTACTGCCGCGCATCGTTCCTGTTTCAAAGCTGCTCTCCGAAATCAGACGCAGGATTTCTTCCTGATTGACCTCATCATCCTGCTCGCTTGCAAGATGGATCAACTGAAAAAGCAGATAGTTAATATTAAGCGTCATGGATTCCCCACGCAGGCCTCTCTGACTCATTTCTCCATAGAAACGGTCCACCGCCGCCCGGATTTCCATATGATTGTTCTGCTCCACTACCTTCAGCAAATCATCAAGACTCTTCTTGCACAAAACCATACCGTCATTGGACACCTGCACTTCTTCCTCGTAGAAATAGATGTCCTTTTTGCTTCGAAATCCCTGAAAGGAACGAAGCATACAGGCATTCCCGTATGATCTTGCAATAAGGCTGATATCCTGCACCTTTTTCCCGACCAGCATCGTAACCGGGCGCGACAGATTCTCACCCAGATATTCCACCAACCCGTTCAGATAAGCGTTTTCATCGAGTCCTGCCTCTTCCGCCATATATTGAAAAAAGATCAATCCCACATCATATATTTTTTCATCTGCCGATGCGTCAAACACACAATTCTCCGCATAATCTTTCAGGAATGCAGTACAGCATTCATACATCTGTCTTTGGAATTCGCGCATCTCCTGATCCGTCACATCTTCGTCCGCATCACATCCCGCCATCTGAATTTCAACGTAGCGGACACCTTCTTTGCATTTCATCTGTGATGTGACATATTGCAGATTGGAATCATCGTATTTTCCCTTGATCAAAGCAATCTGATTTCTTGCAAGATATGCCTTTTCCATTTTATTGTTCTTCTGCCTCATCCGGTCATCTTCATCACGCATCGCAGATACCCTGTTAAGCAGTTTCAGCAGCATATCACGGTCAACCGGCTTTAAAATATAATCCGTACATTCATTTTGAAGCGCCCTTCTTGCATACTCGAAATCCGCATATCCGCTTAATATGACAAAATATGCATTCGATAGATTTTCTTTTCGTATCGCTTCCTGCAGATCCAGCCCTGTCATGACTGGCATCTGAATATCTGCAATTATCAGGTCTACACTCTCTTTTTTCAGAAAATCATATGCCTCTTTTCCATTTGATGCAGTCCCTGCAATCATATAGCCTTCCTGTTCCCAGTCGATCAGCACTTTTAATCCCTGAATAATAAAAGGCTCATCATCTACAAGCAAAACCTTTAACATATTTCTTTCCCCCTTTTGCACACCGGTCCATTAACACAGCCTTCAGCAAATGATAAATACTCCATCGGAATGCAGATCGTAATCCATGTTCCCACACCCTCTTCGCCTTCAATTTCAAAGCACACATGATCTTCTGTGTACATTTTAAGCCGCAGGCATGCATTGAGCATTCCCACGCTTTTCTTGTTTTTCAGCATCTCAATATCCGCATTCTGCATATCATGCTGCATCTGATACAACTTCTGCTCCTCAATTCCGCTTCCCGTATCTTCAATCTCGATGCATAATTGTTCTTCCCTTTTATAAGCTCTTACGAAAATCCATCCCGGTGATGCCTTACTTTCGATTCCATGTACACAGGCGTTCTCCACAAAAGTTACAATTGTAAGTTTCGGTATCCGGATCTGCGCACATTCCGGATCAATCTCGAGATTGTAATTCAGCCGGTCACCAAAACGATATTTCTGCAAGGACAGATACGCTTTTACAAATTCAAGTTCCTGTTCAATCTCTACCGAATCATTTCCCCAGTCCACATATTGTCTTTGCATGATCGCCAGTTTTTCGACCATATCTGCCGTCTCGTTTTCTTCCTTCAAAAGGCTTCTCATGCGGATACTTTCCAGGGCATTAAACAGAAAATGCGGATTGATCTGGCTTTGCAATGCCAATAGTTCTGCATTTTTCCTGCCGACAAGGATTTCCTGTTCTTTGATCTTGTTCTTGTATACGGTCTGGATTAGTTCATTGGTCCGTTTGACCATCCGATTGTAATTCCGGATCATGCTTCCAATCTCATCCCTACCGTCTTCGTGTGCCATCTGAACAAGATGCTCACCGTTGACAGACTGGAACACTTTGCTCAGCCCACGGATTCTCTTTGTAAACGAATGATTGAGAAGCAGCACAAATCCCATCGGGAGAACCACATTGATGATCACCAGAAAACCAAGAATCGGAAGAAAACGCACAATCTTACTCCGCACTCTATTATCCGCTTTTAAAACATAAATATCAAGTTTAGCTCCGTGAAGTGTAATGGTCTGTTTGTATCCCATCTTCTGCTGTACACTGATCATGTCAAATTTTTTACCGACACCACTGAAAGATCCGTTACTCAGTACGATCGCATCCCCTTGACAAATAAGAACTTCATTGTCAAACTTCATTCGTCTCAGCATCCGCATCATACTGTTATAATCAAATTCGATTTGCAGCATCTTTTCCTTATTCTTGGAAAAAAAATCAAGATTCTGCAATAGGATGATCTTACGATGATAGGAATTGGCATATCTCTTACGCTCATATACAAAAAAAAGTCCTTCATTTTCGCCTCGTTCCTTCCACGCTTCATACGCTGCCGTTTCCTTCAGATTGGACATATTATCAATCTTTCCACCCTTTACCACGGTAGGATTATCCGTATACAGGGTAAAGACGATCTGATTCATGCCGAGTACGTTTTCCAACGTCGAATCCTGAAAGAAATTCTGATATTCCGCATAATAATCCGAAGTGCTCTCATATTGCTTCTCCAAAAAGGTATTCATCCTTCTATCGGTGTACATACTTTTGGCAATTTCTCCCGCATTCTCCACCAGTGCACTGATATTATAGCTGACTGCATTCGCAACGTTTGCCATCTCATGATACTGCCGCTGCGATTCCATGCTGTCTTCAATATATAAGACGACACTGTCCGTAATGATCAGCGGTAATAAAACACAGAAAATGTATAACTGTATAAATTTTTTCTTAATAGAAAGATTATCCATATATCTTTCCAATACCTTGATGAACTTTTCGATGATATTCATACCAACCCCTCTAAATTCACACACAACAAAGCGATAAAGGAGCAGATTTTTCGACCTGCTCCTCATTCGTACAACCGATTAAATTCATTATAACATATACGAGACTATATTTAAAATTGTTTCTTGATATTTCTGCACGCTAATACTCAACCGGTGTCTGCGCACCCTCTCTGCGGACCACCAGCGCAGCCACGTCACTTCCGGTAAGTTTTGCACTTCTTGCATCCGGCTGCTGACTGCGACGGTCTGTATCTTATTTTTATCCAACGGCAGGAACGCATTCTCGTTTTTCAACAGAACAAGACTTCTTCTTGCCGCTTCAACAGACAACTTCACATGTTCCGGACATTCTACTTTATCATAGGTAATTTCTTCATACGGGGACGGATAATCCTTCATCATACCCAGACGAATACGAACTTCCATCAGGCGCTCCACCGCTTCTGTGATCGCCTCCTCGGAAACAAGTCCCTTCTCGTAAGCTTCCTGCATATCCTGCAGGAGAGTTTTGCTTCCACACGCCGGCTCTTGCAACACCATGCAAAGCCTCATTCCACCAGTTATATGCCGGAATATTAAGTCGCTCGATCGCCGGTGACTCATAGAGCATCTGGCTCATTTTTTCCTCAACCGTCATCTGTGCAACCAGTTTCTTTGCATATTCTTTTGTCTGTCTATTCATTATTTCATTTTCTCATCTTAAACACTTTCTATCAATCCATCGACTGGCATGTCAGCCATTCAAAATCAGCATAATTTGTACTGTCACTGCCGTTGGAAGACGCATATACACCGACTGTGCATCCTACAAAGCCTCCGGCTTCCTCTGTCGTGTAAGCAAGAAGATCCAGATTTTCCGCAACGGATACATATCCTTTGCCTTCCGAAATCCAGACACGGGCACACTGATTGCGGCACTGCAGGCGGATCTTTAATTTTCCTTTCTTCTCCAGCCGTGTTGTTGCCAGCGTCTGCTCATCTCCGTGAATACAGCTGGTAACCACAAAACAAACTTCTCCATCCACGCGCACCACTTCAAACCGGAGATGATTTTCATTATTCTGGTAAAGCACAAGTCCCGCCGTCTCCGACTCATTTTCCGGATAGAATTCCATTCCAGTCTCTGCGACAAAGCGGTAACTCTTCTGTCTTACACCAAGATATGCACAGTTTGCTCTCTCGGAAATCTTTTCTTTGCGAAGGTACATCCGAAGTGCACCCTCACGTTCGGTCAGCGAATAAATTCCGGATGTCCAGTCCTCGATCGCCACCAGCCGCTGATCCAGCTGTTCTCCCCAGAAATGAATGACATCGGAATTCGTAATTTCTTCCGCAAAGCGATGCTCAGGCATATCGATCGTAAATTCGTCCTCCAGATGTCCGACTCCCGGAGCGATCACCGGCCAGCCGTTCTCCCAGATCACCCTGGCAAGGAAAGTCTCACGCCCCATGCTGCTATGCTTTTTGCAAGGTCTTGATGCAAGCATTACAACATACCAGTTTCCCTTGCCGTCATCAACCAGATCTCCATGTCCCGCATAGATGACCGGATAATCCATACCGAGATTGCGGTGTGTGAAAATCGGATTGCGCGGACAGCCTTCAAACCACTGGAACAGCTTCTTACTGCGTGCCACCGTAATACTATGTTCCGGACCGGTTCCGCCTTCTGCGTGGAGTAGATAATAATAACCATCGATCTTGTAAATATGCGGACCTTCCGGCCAGATACATCCCTTTACCGCACCTTTCCAGATTGCCATGCTCTCACCGACCAGCTTCATGGTCTTAAGATCCAATTCCTGAATCCAAATCTCCCAGTCCCCGTTATAGCGAACGCCCTCCGGATTCGGACGGGTTCCGCAATAATAACATTTGCCGTCATCGTCGAAAAAAAGGCTCGGATCGATGCCCGGGGCATCGTCGCCGAGATAATACGGCTCGGACCACGGTCCTTCCGGATTCTCCGCTGTGACGATAAAATTGTTGCCGTGCGTCACATTGGTCGTGATCATATAAAACAAACCATCATGATAGCGGATCGTCGGCGCATAAATACCATCTGAGATATCCGCTCCCGCCACAGGAAGCTGCGACGGACGGTCTAAAATATTACCGATCTGCTCCCAATGTGCGAGATCTCTGCTGTGAAAGATCGGCACTCCCGGTGCATACACAAAACTTGAATTGACGATATAATAATCCTCTCCCTTTCTGCAAATGGAAGGGTCCGGATAAAATCCCATTAAAATCGGATTCTTAACTGTAACCATTTTACTCCTCCTTATAACACGTAACCAAATCCTAAAATTGTAAACTTCTTGTCTCTGTCTTCTTCTGCGACTTCAATGCGTACCGTATGGTCGGCGCTTTCATCCTCTTTGAACACGATCATCGCGTTGCAGTGCTGCCAGTTGTTAATATGCGGATCCGCCGTCATGCGACGCTCACCGTCCACATCGACATACGCCTTTCCAACGTCCACTTCTCCGGAATCCTTAAAGATCAACACAAGCGCTTTGCAATGGATGCGGATTGTAAAGACAGCATTCTCCGTCATCGTTGCATCGTACATCCAATTGTACGGAAACTCCGGTGTCAATTCTAACCGGTCATCCATCTCCACACTCTGGAGCTGATCATCCGTTGCACAGAAGCCACCGGCGTCGATTTGGGCCCCGGCATAGACATCTTTCTTATCCAGAAGCTGTACATGCTCAAAGCTTTTGCCGATTGCCGGCTTCATCTGCAGCTGCTGTGCAAGCATTCCCTCCTCGGTCAGGCCGCTCTCAAAAGCGTCAAGTCTTGCATGTTCGCTCAAATCACAGCGCTCAAACAGATACTGTAAACAGTCTGCCATAATGGTATGGCCGAGGTTGCTCGGATGAAACATATCGTAAAAGAACTGATTTTTTGTCAGAACCCTTCCCTCGTTCGGTTTCTTTGTAAACTGCTCCACCACGGTATCCTTGATACTGACCATCGGCAGATCATACAGTCTGCCGACCGGACTTAAGCGATCCTGCAGATTCCAGTCATTGGCAAATACGGAAAAAAGCAGAACGACCGCCGGATTCCAATCCAGCTTTAAGATCTTGCGCACAAGGCTTTCGTAGCAATCGCCCTTCGTCTCGTCGCCCTCATCGTTGACCGCAAATTCTACGACTACGATATCCGGCTTCTCGCCGTCTCTTAACACATCTCTGTCAAAGCGGAGCATTCCAAGCTCCGACGGGGTTCCTCCAACTCCCGCTTTCACAAATTTAACGTTATCTCTCATCGCAAATCTGCTTTTGAAAAGCTGATAGGACTTATAGGCATAACACGCGGTATTGATCGGTGTTGCTCCCGCCCCCTGCGTGATCGAACCTCCGATATAGGCAAGTGTTACTTCTTTTCCGGCTCTCGCCTTCTCGATCGCTTTGCGGATACGGTAGGTGTTGCCCAGATTCATGAGAGAACGCTCGATCATCGTGCAGTACAGTTCCGATTTCGTATCCACCGCTTCTTCTTCCACCTCTTCCGGAGCCGTATATCCGTCGTTCAGATAAAACCGAACGCTCGCTTTTCCCATCTTTTCCGGTGCGCTCATGATGAACTTGATCTGTCCCGGAATATAATCATCCTCTGTCCAGGTATAATCCGACAGATAAATGCGCCGTTCCATTCCGTCTCCGGTCAGGCTGCATCGCAGATTGGTTCCGCCTCCGTAGAGATCTTTTTTCCCATACATCTGGAAGATGAACTCCATCTCCTCCTTTGGATTGTCGGTCTCAACAGACACCCCGATACTGTGTACAAGCTTGCCGAATCCCTCCACCGTCTCCAATAACCGAAGCATGTTCTCATCCGTAATATTTCCGACGATCTGTGCGCTGTTGATCAGTCTTCCGTCACTCTCATAGATAAAATGAATCGCACTTCCGTCTTCCTGTTTTGCTCCGAAGATTTCTTTATCCTTCATAATGTAAAAATATGGTCTTTTCTTTTCCGGATCCTTTGGTGCTGCCGGTCCATTCATAATCATTACCTCCTTGCCTTCTTGACCTTCTTTTCTTTATACAGATCATACATTGTCTCGGTTTCCCGGATTCCAAATGAAGTCAGGAAAACAATATTATAATCGCATTGTTTTGCCGTCTCGGTCAGCGATCTGCTGAGCACCTGCTGGAATTCCAGTTCTGCACGGTTCAAAAAGACCCCGATTGTTTTTCTTTTATTATAGAACATCCGGATGCCCCCTTTTATTACTGCTTTATTTCTTTTGGGATTATGCTTTTCTTGTGATTTGATTATAAAAAAAGCCCCCGCTTGCGTCACGAGGGCTTTTTATGGAATAATTACCGACAAACTATAGTAATTGTATTCCTGTCAATATTTTCTATCGAACGGCTATCTTCATGGATACTGTTTTTGTTTTTCCATTCTTTAAAGTCACGATTGCCTTGATCTTTACCGTTCCTTTCCTGTTTGCTTTGATCTTACCGTTCTTGTTTACGGTAGCAATCGACTTCTTGGAAGTTTTGTAGGTTACCTTCTTTACATTGTTCTGATTCAGCTTGCTGTCAAGCTTAAACTCCGTTGTTTTTCCTTTTTTAACCGTTGCCTTTGTTTTCTTCGGAGCGATGGTCTTAAGGATTTCTTTTTCAATTCTGGCTGCTTCCTTTGTCGTCAGAAGTACATAATCGCCCTTCTTTCCAAAACTTGCATTCAGATTTCCATCCTTAGCCTTATAGGTCTTGCTGTTGATCAGTTCATATTCACCCGTCTTACGGTTGACAACAAATGCCTTCAGTGATTTATTATTTTTCACATTCTTTGCGGAAACGGAAACCGTGTATTTCACATCACCATTCGCATTCTTAACCTGCAGGATGATCGTAAGATCTTCGGTTCCTGCCGCCTCGGTAAGCTGCTTTACCACATCTGCGGTAAGTGTTCCCTTTGATCCCGATACCGTTGCATTTGCGCTGGTCACATTTCCCTGCGCATCCTTTGTTATGGTTACCGATGCCTCAGCCTTCTTATCGCCGGAAACTGTAATTTCCACTTTGGATGTCTCAATGGTCGTATCCTGTTTTCCGTCCGGTTTCACATCCGGCTTCGTATCCTGTTTTCCGTTCGGTTTCACATCCGGCTTCGTATCCGAAGTTCCCGGATTTACAGACGAGCCTCCGCCATTGCTGCCGGTCTTTCCGGTTAATTCGACCGTACCATATACGTTTGAGCCTGACCAGCCCATTCCGGTCTCATCATACCAGCTTAACGTACCGATACGCTTGCCGTCTTTTGCATCGTTGATCTGGAATTCCAGCCCAATCTTGGTTCCGTTTGCCGGCTTGATATCCGTCCACTTGAAAGCAGCCTCAACCACGTATCCGCCATCGATTGTTTTTGTTGCAGACTTGACATTCTCTGCCAGACATTTTTTACCATTGAAGGACTGCTCATTTTCATAATTGATACGATACTGCTTATCGTCCTCCCCATAGGAAGCGGTCTTGCCGTTGTCCTCGTCGATGAACACTTCAAGAGAATCCTGCTCATGCGTCTGAGCGCCTGTTTTATCCAATGCCGCGTCTTTTATGGTTGCATATACATAGAGATTGTCATCATCCCAGAGAACCTTTGCATTGGCAGAAGCCTCGGAGCCTTTGTTGATCGTAAGCGGGATGTTTACCGCATTGCCCCATGCGGCATCTGCATCTGCGTCAACCGAAATTGTTCCGTACGGGATCTTCTCGATGCCCGGCTTCATGGTTGCCACTGCATAATACTTGCTGCTTGACTCCTGCTTTCCGGTCAGATCATTAAAGCTTCCTGTCTTCCCGTCATTGTTTACAACAACATCGAGACTGATCTGCTGTGCAACTTTCAAATTCTTCATCGAAACCTTGACGGTTGCCTGATATCCGCCTGCGATCGCAGCAGCAGCTGTTCTTGCAACCGTCACCTTATGCGGTGTGATATCCGATGCCGAATTGTCCGGATCTACATATACCGTAACGGCATCTGCGTCATTTACGGTTGTATCTTTTACTTTTACCTGTACGGTAAGACCGTCTGCATCCCAAACCGGGATAAATTCTGCCTGTACCGCACCCTGATCGATCGTATAGGTTTCTCCTGCAATATTGCCATCCTTCGCCTCTGTAATGGTAACCTTCTGAATCGCCGGCTGAAGTTTCGTTGCATCCACATAAGCCCAATAAGCAGGCTTTGCTTTATAGTTTCCGTCAAAAAGCAGTGGGCACTGTGCAGAGCCGCTTGCTCCGCCACCGAGATTCGACTGGGAATGCAACCATGAATTCGGCTCAATGACACCCCAGACGGTAATGCCGGATACGTTTGTTCCTTCCTCCTTTAATGCCTTGATCGCCTCATACAGATTCTTATGGCAGTATGCCATCTTGGTGTATTCGCTTTCCTTTGTAGCCGCTGTACCGTCGTAGGTACTGCTTGCCTTAAAATCCAGCTCAGTCAGCTGCACTTTGCCGGCTGCCTGTGCATACTTCTTCGCTACACTCTTAAACTGTGCTGCTGAGAAACCGTCCACATTGTAATGTGCCTGCATACCCAAAGCATCCAGTCTGGTTCCTTCTGCAGACTTCACGTCGTTGATCAGTTTTACGATACCCTCACACTTGGTGTTGTCTGTCTCTCCGAAGTCATTGTAGTAAAGTTCTACATCCTTTGGCGCATATTTGTTTGCATACTTGAAAGCATTGATGATAAACTCGTTGCTTTTATACACATGCCACCAGCTTGAGTTATTGCCATGCCGGATCTCATTGAGCGATTCTGCGGCACTCACTTTATCGGTACGATAGGTGTTACCGATGACTGCCTCATTCACAACGTCCCATCCATAGAAGAGTCCGTCATACTTTCCGTTTGCAGCTTTTCCAAAATAATGACCAAACACACTGGAAATAAACCACTCCAGTCTGCGGTTCATAGTCTCTTTATTCACATATGGCTGTGTAATGTCATAGTTCTCATGGAAGAACCATTCCTGTGTCTGTGAATGCCATACCAGCACATGTCCGCGGATACGGATCTTCTGATCCGGATGGGCATTGTTCCACTCAAGGATCTTATCTACCATCGCATCTGCGCGGGAAAAGTCCAGGCTGTCTCCTGCATCGTTCACAACCGGCACTTCCAATTCTGAATCGTTAAAATTGATCTTCTTTGTCTTAATCGACGAATCAAGCTGATAGTTAAACAGTGCATCCGGCTTTAACTCGTTTCCGAATGTCACCGCATTGAAATGTTTCTCGACAAGTTCCATCAACGTATCGTCTTTAATTTCACTTGACATGATGGCAGTACCTGCGATCGAACCAGTTCCAAGACTTTCTGTAACGGATGTTTTCCAATCCTGAATGTCCTTTTCAATCTCCGGTTTTGGTTTTGTGATCTTTTTCATGGATACATTTGCCACATAGTATTTTCCCATGATACAGGAATTTTGGTCCTGCCAATCTCCCTGTTCCAAAATACGAATCACAACCTTCTTCGCACCTGATGGAATCTTGTATGTTCCTTCGAATTTCGTCCATTTTCCAGCTTCAAGGACCTGCGCGGATGTACCGGAAATCAGTCCTGTTGTATCATACACCTCCTTATCATTTCCATTCACATAATACGGCTGAAATTGAACAGTTTTCTGAGAATCTTTCAATTTTTTATCTTTAGAATCCTTATAATCATCCGACAATTTTGCCCAAAAAGAAAACTCATATTCTTCGCCTTCTCTTACTTTTCCCGTGATGTCCTGTGCAAAACATTCATATGATTTTGACGGATCGCCGGATCTTGTAATAGCACCACATGTTGTAACACCAATATTAGCTCCATTTTCAACAGGTTCTGCTGTAATCGTAGCGTCTCCTAATGAAGCACTCCAGGATGAGAAATCCTGATTTGAAAAATCTCCATTATCAATGATGTTCTCGCCATGAGTAATCTGGCTTCCGCTTCCTTCTTTTAATTCAAATGTTACACTGATCAGACTAACTTCCGAACCTGATCCAGGTGCGTCAGTTGTCATAAGTCCAACTGCATCAACACTACCTTCTCCAGATGGTTCAATCGTATATTCTTCACTTCCTGTTAAATTATACTTTGTATTAGCGCCTTCTGCATCATCTCCACCATTATACACTTTTAAAGTAACGGATCCTTTTTGATCTGCGACATGAAATGTAACGGACTTCACATCTGAAAGTGCAATCGTCTCCGGCACTTTCCATTTTACCTGATCATATTGATTTGCAAAGGTAAGCTTCCATTTACCATCCTCAAGTTTGTACTTTGCATTTCCCCAACTTACGTCTAGCTGGTCCGCGGTGAACGTCTTGTTTGTTGTCTTTGTCTCATCCGCATATACCGTATCAATACCCCAATCCGACGGCAGCATACCGCCTACACTCGTGAGCATCATTGCCGCAGATAGTGCAATACACGCCCCCATTTTTCCCATTTTCCCCACTCCTATTTTCCTCCTTAAATAAATTTTTGTGCATCTTAATAGTAGCAAAATCAAAGCCGACAAAAACAGGGAAAAACTATAGAAGAACAGCCGACAAATTGCAGTAAAACAATTCGGGTTTGCCGACTTGGATTTTGAACAAGGAGTGTAATTTGTTGTGATGTTTTAGTGATTTTTGTCCCACATGCTAGAACACTTCCAATCCTTATTCTGCTTGTTTGCTAACGTTGTACATAAAATAAATCACGCGCGGCGAAATTTTACATTTACTGGTAAAATAACACCGCGCGTCAATTTACTTAAAGGCTATCTGCGCAAAATTGAAAAAGCCGAGATACCAGATATGAAAATCATGCATGCCTTTTAATTCCTGCCAGATAAAATTATCAGGTTCCGTTAATTTATCGCATAAATCAGGAAGATTCTTTGCAGCTGCTGCCGCGCTGTCGTACGCGATCTCATCCTCCATTCCGCAGATATTGTAAAAATAATCAACGGTATATGGAGTATCCTCTAATATTTTTGCTGTCTTCTCCGCCAGATTGCTGGTCGGTGCTGCGGAAAATGCACCAAAATAACTGAACAGATCCATACATTCTCCGATTCCGATGTTAATCGTCTGCATCCCTCCCATCGAAAGTCCCGCCATCGCTCTGTGCTTTCTTGAAGCACTTGGATCGCCTTCCACCGCATAGGTCGAATAGTGCGCTTCCATATACGGGATCAGATCCGAACGCAATTCTTTACCAAACACATAAAACGAGTTATAATCCGAACCTTCTCTTGCACAGTTTTCGGTGGAGCGTCCGTTTGGTGTCACCACGATGAATGGCTCGATTTCTTTGTAATAGATCAGATTGTCCATCATTCTTTTTACCAGCGAATCCTCATCAACCATTCCCCACTCAGCTTCGTCTCCGCCGATTCCATGCATCAGGTAGAGCACGTTGTACTTTTTATCCCGGCTGTAACCATACGGAAGATAAACATTTGCTTCCTTTGTGATTTCTTTTCCAGCTAAAAAATAATCTTTTGACGGGTAGCGGATATGCTCGATCACTCCGGCCTCATCGGCTCTCTTCTGCTGATATTTTTCCGGAATGCTTTGTGCATTCACATGTACCTTGCCGTTTTCCTGTGCGATCGCCTTTTGGATCATTTCCTCACTGTGTCCCATTTTCTCCTCCTTTCCCAATACCTCATTTTCTAATCATCATTTCTAATAGATCCGGTAATTTCCTGATAAAGCAAGCATCGCAAACATATACAAAAAATTGTCGTAATACCGTCTCTCACCGGTTCTAAGAGGTGTGTTCCAGAATTTGTCAACACATTGTTTCGCATAAGTTCCGTCCGCAGCCAGTGCACTTTCGGCATTGACCGCAATGATGGCTACCGGATGCAGTGCTTTCTCCTCCAGTCTGGTTCCGTCGGTCAAAAAGACGCCGTCCCAGTGATCCTTCTGATCCTCGCAGTAGAATTTCTGGAATTTCTCTGCAATCTGTACCTGCCACGGGTCCTTGTCAAACCACAGATGGTCCATCGCGATATTTGCGATCGTGCGATAGGCATCACTGTAATACCAGTCGTGGCGGCCGAAGATCTCCTGATGCGCACTGTGCGGGGTTCCGTCATAATCCGCATACTCTGCCGACAATCCGGTATCCGGATGACAGGCTTTATGCAGGTAGGCCCGGCTTGCTTCGGCAGCGCCTTTCCAGAACTTACGATCCTCCTCATCGGCATATTCCGCAAAAAGCTCGTAAAAATGCGGCAGATGATACGATGGATCACTGAAATCCAGTCCCGGGACAAATTTGATCAGTTTGTTGGAAGGCTCCCACATCGGATCGCCCGGATGTCCCGGTTCTCCCTTATGCACACACTCATGCAGGATCGCTTTTGCCTCCCTGCTGTAATTAAAAATGCCCTCTCCGTCTCCCCATCTTCTTGATGCAAAGAACAATGCCATAGCAAAATACTCTTCCCCGTCCGGTGCCGGTCCGTCCGCATTTCTTGTGCCGTCCAAAGCGCAGGACCATGCAAAATAATTCTTTCCCGGTCCTTCATCCATATACATATAAGTTCTTGTCCACTTCCACAGACGGTCAAATTCCTCTTTCTTATCCAGCTGTACACAGACCATCATGCCATACGACATGCCCTCGGTCCGCGCATCATGATTGCCGGTATCTTCCATAAATCCCATATCCTCCCCGGCTTCATGGTAAAAGCGCTCCTCTTCGCTGCCATGAAAAATCGTCTCAAATGTCTCCTGTACTCTTTTTTCGATTTCTTCTTCCGAATAACCATACTCCGCAAATACATTGCGGTACTGTTTTGTTTCATAAGCTCCTGCCATATTTTTCTCCTTCCTCTTTCGGTCAGCCCATGCCAAATTTCCTTTCCGCAAATGGACTGACATTCTCCTCACTGTATTGAGATATGATCAGCTCCTGCACCGATACGTTTCTGTCGGTCCAAGATAGGCTTCTGCCGGTTTGTTTCCATGGGGATAGATCACGATCTTCTCAAGAACAAAGCCCGGTGTAACCGGAGTGACCCTGATCGTATTGATTCCCTGTTCCAGCTGCACCGGTACACTCCGGCGCCGGATCTGATCCAGCACACCGCGCGCCCACACAGGCTGATGATCTCCGATCTTAAAATCATCCGTAACGGCATCCAAAATCTGCATTGGAACACCGTTCACGGACACTGCATACTGCAATCGGTTCTCTGTTGTCACAGGATTCGACGGCTGCATATAGAATTCCGCTTCATAATCCCCCGCCTGCTTTGTCACGATGCTGTATTCGATATACGGTGCCCCATTCTCTGCATCTGCGTAGGAATCCGTCGGAAATGCTTTCATCGCAGATAAAGTCTTTCCGTAGCCGGCAAGACATTTCCATTGCATCGGTTGTCCTTCCCGATCAAAACCGTCCTTGCATCTGCTGTAATGTTCCGCCTCGATTGCGATCCATCCCTGTGTATCCACAAACGTATTGTTTCCATATTCATACGTTGACCGGTCGACCGGCACGCTGATCTTGCAGATGCCCGCCGGCAATTCCAGCCGGATCATTCCCTGCGTTCTTCCATCGGTGAGTGCCATCGCAAGCGCACTCTCGTCCACTGTGACATCAATGGTGAGTCTCTTGTGCTCTTCACCGTCAAGCGTTCCATCCATTGCAGACAGTACGATCCATTCGGGCTTTTCGATCACCCGAAACGATGCTGAAAGTTCGCTTCTGCTGTACAGGCTGATCGAAGCACATCTGCATTCCGGATTCAGAAAATCCGAAATCGTCATTCTCTGATTCAGCCACGGACTGCCTTCCACATGCTGCACGGTACCGTCCACCGTCGCTATAATCGTCGGCTTTTGCAGCGGTAACACCTGCATCAGAAGCGGGTTCTTACACTCATCCTCATTCCAATTCGTAAACCCGATATGCTGCGACAGTCCCATTCCATACCAGCGCGCATCATCTGTCCCATGATACCGCTCTATGATCTTTTGGTCTTCATCCAGACATGCCTTTGCCTCTTTCGCATAATCATTGGCACTGAGTGCACCGATTTCTGCCAGATAATGATTCATTCCGGACAACAGCTGAAGCTTCAGCACATTCATCGTTCCCATCGCCGGATACCAGACGAGCGCAACATAAGCGGGAAGTATTTCGGGCGCAACACGCTCCAGCTCATCGTACAAATCCTGTGCGGTCTGCATCACCCGCCCGGCCTCCGCAAGCACCCGTGAACCCTCACGATAATTTGCTGCATGATAGGTTTCCGGTCTTAACGCCTCCGGTCTGCACTTGTGTATCATCCTTGTATAATTCGTCAGGATATCCGCAATCTGCGCCTGCTGCACTTCCGACAGCCTGCCAAATTGCCGCTTTACCCACAGTCTGGTATAGGCATCCGTCGTATTTGGTGCAGTCGTTCCCCAACGCTCAAAATCATAAGCCAGATCCATAAAAAACGATAACGGAAATTCCTGCGTTGCAATGTCTCCCACATTGACGATCCAGAGTTTTTGTACTCCGAAATCATATGCCTGCGTCATCTGTTCCCAGATTTTCGGAAGATAGGAACTGTTGATCCACTCATAGGAGGTCGGCCACCCATGATAATCGAAATGATAATACATACCGTATCCGCCCGGATGCTTACGCATCTCCTCCGTCGGAAGCGTTCTTAAGTTCCCGTAATTGTCATCGCAAAGCATGAGGATCACATCGCAAAGCTCCTTGGATCCGATCAACCCCTGCGTCGTCTCATCCCCGTAGAAGAAAGCCTCCACCTCCTTGTACAAAGCAATCATTCTCGGAACTTTCGACAGATCTTCATTGACATTCTCCCGGATCAGCTTTCGCTGCGTTCTGAGCACGTCCCTGAGCAGTTCAATATTATCCGCAAGCGTTGCCCCTTTTCCCATGATCGCGGTGTCCGCTTCTCCACGCATACCAACCGTGATCACATTCTCAAATTTACCGCTCCGCTTCAGACCATCTTCCCAGAATCTTATGATTCCTTCCCGGTTCGTCTTGAAATTCCACGCATCTCCGTAAATACTGTCTTTTCCGCGCAGATATTTGTATTCCTCACCCTGCCGCAGACACGGCTCATGATGTGACATTCCCATGATCACGCCGTACTCATCCGCAAGTTCTGCGTTCAGAAGGCCCGGGCCGTCATCCTCAAACCGTGCACTCCACATCGCCGGCCAGAGATAATTTCCTTTCAGGCGAAGAAGCAGTTCAAAGATCGGCTCGTATGCCTTCGCATTCGGTCCTCCGAAATGGTACTCACTCCAGGTACCGAAAGCAGGCCACTCATCATTGATAAAGAATCCCCTGTATTCCACCGATGGTTCCTTTGCGATACATGCCATATCCGTGCTCAGCCGGACTTCGTCCCGATGTACCGGCATCACATGACACCAGTTCACAAACGGGGATACACCAAAGACCTCCGACAAATGAAACAGTCCGTATATCGTTCCCCGCTTATCGCTTCCGACAATGACAAGCAGTCTCTCCCGCAAGGTTTCATCCGGAAAAACCCAGCCATAACATTCCCGCTTGCCTTTCAACGCTTCCGTCGGGATATTTTTCTGTGCATCCAGCCACCTGCTATGCTCCATCGTTGCGACAATGATCGTCAGTTCACGGGCTGCACTGCTTCTTACCCCTTCATGATCGATCGTTTCGACAACACGGATTTCCGGCAGCGTGCCGGTCACAAGTTCCATGTCATGTGCAACTTTTCCTGCGATCTTCAAAACCCCGGAATACGCACTCTGTTCTATGATAAATTTCATGTTGCGCTCCCTTTTCCCCCTTTTCCACTATTTTTATTCTTATCCGTATAAATCGTGATTACCGGCTGTCCTTCCACAACCATAAGGGTTCCATACATAGATGCCGTTTCCATCCATTTCAGTGCAATACTGTCCGTATAGATGACCGGTCTGGTAATCGTTTCACCGTCATACATGATTCCGTTATTTTCGATAAATATCCGACATCCGCGCCCCGTATGATCTATTCCCTGCACTAGATAACGAGCCGATAATTTTGATGGCTGATCCTTATAATAAATCTGCGTATCCACACCGCCCGGAAGGATCTCTCCTCTGAAATAATCTCCATCGCACCTTCCGTCAAACGAAATCATCTGTACGGTAGCGCATTCAGATTCCACCTTCTCGCAGCCATTCACATGAATATACAATTTCAACACTTCCATTTACTTCTCCCCATCTGCCTGTCCTTTCATTGCTCAGCATAAATAAAAATCCCCATCCGTGTACGATCAAAAATATCGCACTATGAATGAGGATTTTATTTCTATCACTTATATCACATAATTGTCGTATTATTGAAGAATCTGATCCACATGCCTCTGCAGGATATCGAAATAGTCCTGTGGATTGCATTCCTGATATGCAGCCATATATGCATCCCATGTCGATGCAAAGTCATCGCTCATGATCACCTGCGGTAACCAGCTTCTCTTGACCGCGTCTATTTCATCACGAATCATGCCGCCTTTGGATTTTGATGACAAAGACTGTGTATACGAATACATCGGATACCATGCGCCGGGCGCTTCATTTGTTCCCAGCAGCTCGACATAATTTTGTACACCATACGCTTCAAAACACTCCCGTATGTCGGGCTTTAGGCTTTTCATAAACTCCACCGGCTGATACTCCATCGAAAATGCATTGATTCCGTCGTCAAGCAGACCTTCTACTCGTGGAAAATACGAATAGGGACAAAAATGAGATTCATTCAGCACGCTGTCTCCGTGACGTTTTCCCTGTTCACTATTCATATAGAACATACCGTTTTCGTCCACCGAATAGTCCAGGTCTTTTTCTCCCCAGAATCGAAGCTTCGTAATATCGGAATCCAGCAGATCATTTACAAACTGAAGTGCCCCCTGCACATCTTCACAGGATGTGGTAATCGAAAGTCCGCTCGATGTATCCATCTCTGCATTCCGGCTTGTATGCCACTGGTTTGACGTACCTTTGTCCATTGTAATCGGAAGCGGAACATAATCGCACCCCAGATCACTCAGTCCGTTTGTCTCATAAGGCTCTGCCAGATTGTAATAGAACTGCCACCATTGGTCAACCATTCCGAGAACAGCACCGGTTCCTAATTTATCCAGATATTCTTCGTATGTACTGGTAAACGACTGCGGATCAAAAATACCCTTGCGGTACTCTTCGTTCAGCTTCTGAAAATACCGTCTGGCAGTCTCCGTCGTATTATAATCAATGACCTGATCATTCCCGGGATCAACCATACAACTTCCGTCATTGGGATATCCATCCAGAAACTGCGGCACATTCTCCAGACAGAAGAATCTCCAGTCATCGCACAACATGGTAAACGGAACATTTTTTGTTCCGCCCGGCATGACCGGATTCGCCTGCACATAAGCTTCGATCAGATCAAAATATTCATCCACCGTTGTAATCTTCGGATATCCGGCCCATTTTAAAACGCGCGTCTGTATCCAGAATGCCTCGCCCGTATGCGTTACTTCAATATTCTCTCCCTGAGACACACAAAACGGTGGAATCCAGTAAATATGTCCGTCTTCCTGCCGGAAGTGCTCCCATTGCTCGTCGGAAAGATAATTTCTGAGATTCGGATAATCATCCCAGTATTCATCAATCGGGATCAAAGCATCTGCCTCCAGTAATGCTTTCTCTCCAAGAATAAAATCCGGATATTCTCCCGAAGCAATGTACGAATTGAGCACCTCTTCCTTGGATTGTCCAACCAACCAGTTCTCCTCGCAGTCTGCTCCGATCTCGTCAGCAATGATTTCCTTTATATCGTTCTGCGTTCCCAGTGGTCTGCCCGTAACACTGAAAAAAGCGGTAAAATGTTTAATTTCCGGTTTCTGCCTATATTGAACGTTGTAACTGTATCCCCCAAGTACAATAAGCAATCCAATTACAACTAAAGTTGATACGATTTTCTTTTTCATATAACTCTACCTTCTCCTCAAAAGCTTTCTTTTATTATAGCTTTTTTTCTGTCAAAGGACAAGTAATCGCATCCGCAAGCACGATTAAAGTGATATATTCTCTCCTCTTAATCCATTAAATGCACCCTTGATGGCAGCCTCCTCATGTGCGATCAGCCACTTGTTTTTCGCGGTCATAAGTTTGTCCTCACCATCTGCTGCAAGGGTAAAATCAATCGGTGTGTTTGTACCCTTCGGCAAGATCACAACACACTTAAATCCACCGTCTGCTGCGTTGCACGGTGCATAATGAAGTGTCGTCTCATACATTTCAACGACCGTTCCTGCCGGAACCTTAAAAGCCTCGATTTTTGCTGTATCATAAGTAAATTCATCCGTTACATCCGGCAGCCATCCCAATAAAAGGATCATATCCGTTACCGCAATGTTGATTTCGGAATTTCTATGATATTCTACCGCGTTTAACTTGTGATTGTTTCCGTTGCAGTAACCAATCTGGATTGGAAGTCCGCCAAAGACACGCTCGCTGAATGTCTTTGCTTCTGGAACCGCTTCAAGCTCCTCGACTGATGGCACATAAATAACATCCTCCGGAAGCGGTGTGTGCTCCATCCCCTTTATCAGTTTTGTGCATTCGATGTTATTCCAAACCTTACCGTATTTACGGAATTTTTCATCATTAACAGAAAAAATCTCCATGATTACCTCCTCATACTCATTTTTTCTGAGTATAACAGTTTGGTAGCCATGGAGACATGCCTTTCTTTGTCTTTACAATGTCACTTTTTTGTCTTTTTCCAGCAATGCCCGATGATGGGCATATGATTCCCTCTGCTTTTTCTTAACAAGCTGCTTTCGGTATTCACTCGTCAGCATTCCATACCGCTTGCGAAACAGATTGGTAAACGCTTTACTGTTGGCAAATCCATGATCAAATGCAATATCCACGATCTGCTTATCCGTATTTTCCAAATCCTTTACCGCATGTTCCAGCCGGATATTTTGCAGATAATCCTTATAATTGATGCCCGCATAGCGTGCAAACATTTTTGACAGATAAGACGGCGAATATCCAAATATTCCCGCCAGTTTTCCAAGCGAAATATCTTCCATATAATGATCCTTGAGATAGGATGTAATCATACCGAGCCGGTTCAGCTGCTGATTGCTTTTGAGCAATTCATCCTGCACATCCAGCTTCCTGTATTTCTTCACCAGAATATGTAATAGTTGATAAAACATACTTAAAATTTCAAAATCATAGCCATCTGTCTGCATCCGATACACCTTATACATACGAAAGATCAGACATGCCACCTGCTCATCGTATGTCCGTTCACTGTGCGAAAACCAGATAAACTGCTCGCCCGTAAAGTACGACGCGAACTGATTCAGCGGAATCTGCAGCACAATTGTGTGATTCGGCCTGTTCGCATGGATCGCATGCACCTCGTTGCTGTTGACAATGATGAACTCGCCTTCTCCCAGATGATAATGCGTTGTGTCAAGAATAAAATCAAGTTCTCCTTCCTGCACTGCAAAAATCTCAATCGACCGGTGCCAGTGTTTCTCCCTGATATATTTTCCGCTGTGTCCCTCGAATAAAAAAAGTTTAAACGGAAAGCCTTTGTCCGGCACAATAACCTCATGTTGATACTGCTGCTCTGTCATATGCTCCCACATAACTATCACATATTTCTTGACTAGACATTAAATCTGAAAAGAATCACATCGCCGTCTTTGACCACATAATCCTTTCCTTCCATGCCAACGATTCCTTTTTCTCTGGCTGCCGCAAGGCTTCCGTTATCGAGCAGATCCTGATAGTTGACAACCTCTGCCTTGATAAATCCACGTTCAAAATCCGTATGAATCTTTCCGGCTGCCTGTGGTGCCTTGGTTCCTTTTTTGATGGTCCATGCACGGCACTCATCTTCGCCGGCCGTCAGGAAACTGATCAGCCCCAGCAGACTGTAACTTGCCGCTACCAGCTTATCCAGACCACTGGATGAAACGCCGAGGTCATCGAGATATTCCTTTTTCTCTTCATCGGAAAGTTCGGAAAGTTCCTGCTCGATCTGTGCACAGATAACAAACACTTCTGCACCTTCTTCTTTTGCCAGTTCACGCACTTTTGCCACATGCGGATTGGAAGCTCCGTCATCTGCCAGATCATCCTCTGCTACGTTTGCTGCATAGATGGTAGGCTTTGCCGTGAGGAGGTTGTATCCCTTAAACCAGATCTGTGCGTCATCATCATCCGGCACCTCAAAAGTTCTCGCCATCTTTCCATCTTCCAGATGTGCCTTGACTGCCTCAACAAGTTCCAATTCCTTAGCAAGTGTCTTGTCCATTCTTGCCTGCTTGGCAATCTTTGCAATTCTTCTGTCGAGAATCTCAATATCCGAAAAGATCAGCTCCAGATTGATGGTCTCGATATCACGTGCCGGATCAATGGAACCGTCGACGTGGATAATATTGGTATCCTCGAAACAACGCACTACATGTACAATCGCATCGACCTCCCTGATATTGGCAAGGAACTGATTTCCGAGTCCCTCTCCCTTGCTGGCACCTTTTACAAGTCCTGCAATATCAACAAATTCGATTGTGGCAGGTGTCACCTTTTTTGTATGATAAAGCTCACCGAGCTTTACGATTCTCTCATCTGGAACCGAAACGATTCCTACGTTTGGATCGATGGTCGCAAACGGATAGTTCGCAGACAGTGCACCTGCTTTGGTCAGTGAATTGAATAAGGTACTTTTTCCCACGTTTGGGAGTCCGACAATGCCGAGTTTCATGATATATATTTCTCCTTTGAAAAGTATTGTAAGCTAATAAAAACAATATATAGTGTACCACATTAATGCTTAATTGTACAATTATTTCTCCCTAGCTGCCAAAATGCCACGGCACTTGCCGCCGCTACATTGAGCGAATCCACGCCATGCGACATCGGAATACAGACCGTATAATCGCAGTCCGCAATCGTATGTCCTGCCAGACCATCCCCTTCCGTGCCAAGCACGACAGCCAGCTTTTCTTCCGCAGCCAGTGCCGGATCATCAATTCCAACCGAATCCCCGGAAAGTGCCATGGCTGCCACACGAAATCCCATTCGGTGCAGATGTCCAATATCTGCTCCTGCCGCCTGACTGGGTGGATTTTTTACTCCATTTTCCGTCTGCAGGTATGTCCACGGAATCTGAAAGACGGTTCCCATGCTCACCCGGATGGCGCGCCGGTACAGCGGATCACTGCATCCCGGCGTCAGAAGCACCGCATCCATATGAAGCGTAGCCGCCGAACGGAAAATAGCACCGACGTTGGTTGGATTTACCACGTTTTCGAGTACTGCAATGCGTCTGGCTTTGGCACAAATCTGCTCCGGTTCCTGCAGTTTCGGCCGGTACATGGCACAAAGTGCCCCTCTGGTCAGGGCAAAACCGGTCAGCTTTGTCAGCACATCAAATTCTGCCGTATACACCGGAATATCCCCGCATCTTTCGATCATTTCTTTTGCTTCTCCCTGAACATGTTTTGTTTCCATAAGCAAAGACACCGGTATGCATCCCGCATCCAGTGCCCGCTCAATCACCTTTGGACTTTCGGCAATAAACATTCCTTCTTCCGGATGCGCACGGTTCAGCAGCTGATTTTCGGTCAGCCGCGCGTACACATCCAGCTCCGGTGCCATAAAATCCGTTATTTTTATTCTTTGACTCACTGTTACGTCCACCTTTGTTCAAACTTTTTTTATTATCCCAAAATGCACGCACGATTGCAAGTCTATTCATAATTTTTTACATTTGAACTGTCAACTTTTTCAAACGGTACCCATACATACAGTCCATCTTTGGTTGCTCCTTCGAGTTTTGTCACATCCGAACCGTTTACAATTGCAATTGCTGTTTCTATAGCCATTTTTCCCTGTCCGGTTCCTGACTGATACACGGTAAACGCCATATCTCCAGACTCGATTGCCGCACATCCACCGGCTGTTGCATCAATTCCGAGAATCGGCATGCCGTTTATTCCTGCCTCTTTGCATGCATCGACAATTCCCATCGCCATGGAATCGTTGTTACATGCCACAACATCACAGGACTGTCCGGTCTTTAAGAAAAGTTCAAACATCTTCTGTGCCGTTGCCTGATCCCAGTCTGCATTATCCTCAAATACATAATTGATTTTCTTGCCGGACGCATTCAATGTATCCTTCAATGCACCCGTACGTCCTTTCGTTGCCGAATGGTTCTTTGGTCCCTTGAAGATTGCCACATTGATTTCATCCGAAGAAGAAAACTTATCAAGAATATACTCTGCCTGATACTTTCCCGCTACATGTTCATCGGAACCTACATACATATATTTTCCGGCCTCCAGATACGATGCATCCGGACAACTGTTATAAAAGATAACAGGAATTCCGTCTGCAAGTGATTCCAGTTCCAGCGCGGTATCTGCATTAACCGGTCCACATAAAATCACATCGTATTTTTCTTTTACTGCCTGTTTGATATGTTCCACCTGACTCTCCAGTGAACCATCCTCATCATAGACATCCAGTGTTGCACCTTTTTCCTGTGCTGTCTTTTTTGCCTGTTCCACAATCGTGTTACGGAAATCATCTCCCTGTGACAACGACATCATGATTTTGATTCCGTTTCCACTGCCGGATTTGCCTCCGGTACTGCCGCATCCTGCCATGCAGCCCACAAGAAGCAGGGCGCATATCATACAACTGATTCCTTTCTTCATGACCTTTTACCCTCCCTATATCTGAAACTGCTTGACCTGATCCGCCAGCTGGTCTGCAGATTCTGCCAGATTTCCGGCTTCCTCTTCGACCTGTTCACTATTCTTGGAAATACTCTTTGCCTGCTGGAGCATGGATTCCGAAGTGGCAAGAATTTCATCCGAACTTGCCGCCTGTTCTTCGGAAATTGCGGCAACATTGGTTGCCACCTGATCCACCTGGTTGATTTTTTCTACCACACCCTCTATCAGATGGCTGGTTTCCTGGATATTCTGGAAAATCTGGTCAAATGTATCCACCGCTGTATGAATCAGATCCGCACTGCTTTCGATATCGCTGGCACTGCTTCTGCCTTGTTTGACGGCATCATCCACAAGTCCGTTGATTTCATTGATGAGTGATGTAATATGCGCTACCGAATCCGCACTGTTTTTTGCAAGTACCCCAATCTGTGAGGCAACTACCGCAAATCCACGTCCGGCTTCCCCTGCACGCGCTGCTTCAATCGATGCATTTAAGGAGAGCAGGTTGGTTTCCTCCGCAATATCCCCGATCAGTTTTATAATATCTACGATTTCTCCGGAAGCCGTACCCACTTTATCAACCGCTTCTTCGAGGTTATGTATGGAAATTTCGATATTATGAAGCGCATTTCCAACACTCTCCATATCGGCTTTTCCTTTTTCTGATACTTCCACAGTGGTACGCATCTTATCTTCTACTTTATCGCTGTCCTCTTTGGTATCCGCAACAACACCGGCAAGCTGGGTTGCGTTCTGTGCGATTTCATTGACGGAAACCGACAGCTGATCAACCGTTGCATTCAGTTCCGTCATGGACTGTGACTGGATATTTGCAGCAGAATTCATTTCACCCGAAACATTCTTGCTTGATCCAGCCTGTTTTTCCAGGCGGTCGGAAACATGTCCCATCTGCCGGATCATTTCCTTCATTGATGCAATAAAATGTTCCACGCTGCGCCCCATCACAGCAATCTCATCATTTCCTTTCACCTTCATGGATACGGTAAAGTCACCGGATGCCATGCTGGTAATTACCCTTGTCATCTCCTTCACCGGACGAATCACCACATGCGTCACACGTTCGATCAGAACACATAATACAAGGATCGAAATAATGCTGAAAATGATCATAAGATTCCGCAATCCTACCAGATCCGCAAGTACAACACGCGTAGGAACATAAGAAACCAGCAGCCAGTTGGTTCCGTTTACTTCCTTAAATACTGTCATATTTCCATCAAGTGTACAGAAATCATACGATTTGCCGGAAACCTTTTTCTCCACATCTTTATAAAATGCACTCTGTCCGTCTGCCCCCAGTGTCTTGGAAATCAGATCGGAATCCCTGCTTGCAAGGATCACGCTGCTGTCCTTGTCCACAAGAAATGCCTCTGCATCGTGCATTTCGATAAAAGAATTTACAATCACGGAAATACGGTCCAATGTCATATCGGCTGCAATTACACGCACGGTATCTGAACCATCATTCAAAAGTCCGGATGCACTGACAACATTCGTTCCGTCCGGATTCTGATGTGCAGATCCAACCGCCATATTCACTCTTGTCATACCTTCCTGATACCACATACTTTCCTTCGGATTCGGTTCCTGCTTTTTGGAGTCTGTACCTTTTAAAAAGCTGCCATTGGCATCTGCAAGGAAAAGACCTTCCGGATAATTTTCACTGTATCCGCAGGATGCATCCAAAATGGTCTGCAGCTGCGCCTCATCCGGGTGTAATTTTTCAATCATGTTCTTTGCCATCTGCATGGATGCCAGATTTTCCTCAAGCCATGCCTCAATTTTTGATGCCTGACTGTTTACCGAAGATTCCAGTAAATTTTTGGAATAACTCTCGATAATTCCGGATGATACATGATATGCGGTAAACACCAGAATCAGTATAATCGCAATTACTACCGGAATAATAATTCCAAGTAATTTTGCTTTAATAGAAATGTTACCCTTCTTTTTCACAAACGATTCCCTCCCTCTTTTGTTTCTGTCCCTATTATAGTTTCTTATGCCTGTATCGTCAATGTTTTGCACTTTTTAAAATTTTTCTGCTTTTTTCGGATACATGCACAAAATGAGAGAGACCTTACGGTCTCTCTCAAATAAGAAGAAAAAATTGAAGTATGTAAAACAAAAATTTGATATTGTCAATTATAATATCCGGATACTACTTCTGTACGTTAAATGCTCCCATACCCGGATAAACAGCTGCTGCGCCAAGTTCTTCTTCGATACGGAGTAACTGGTTGTATTTTGCCACACGCTCTGTTCTGCTCGGTGCACCGGTCTTGATCTGACAGGTATTTAATGCGACAGCCAGATCTGCGATTGTGGTATCTTCTGTCTCTCCGGAACGGTGAGAAGAAATGGCTGTGTATCCGGCTTTGTGTGCCATCTTGATTGCCTCTAAAGTTTCGGAAACGGAACCAATCTGGTTTAACTTGATCAGAATGGAGTTTCCGCAGCCAAGGCTGATTCCCTTTGCCAGACGCTCGGTATTGGTAACAAAAAGGTCATCACCGACAAGCTGTACTTTGTCCCCCAGCTCGGCGGTAAGCTTCTGCCATCCTTCCCAGTCCTCTTCATCCAGTGCATCCTCTATGGAAATGATCGGATATTTCTCCACAAGCTTTTTCCAATGATCAATCAGCTGTTCAGAAGTATATACGGTTCCGGCCTTTGGCAGTTTGTACTCGCCCTTCTTTCCGGTCTTCCACTCGGAAGAAGCGGCATCCATTGCAATCTTAAAGTCCTTCCCCGGCTCATATCCAGCTTTCTTTACAGCCTCAAGAATGGTCTCGATTGCTTCCTCATCCGATTTCAGTGCCGGTGCAAAACCACCCTCATCCCCAACGGATGTGGCAAGTCCTCTGTCCTTTAAAATAGAAGCCAGTGCATGGAATACTTCCGCACACCATCTGAGACATTCTTTAAAGGAAGGGGCTCCTACCGGCATAATCATAAATTCCTGTACATCCAGTCCGGAAGACAGTGCGTGGCATCCACCGTTTACGATATTCATCATTGGAACCGGAAGACGGTTCCCGGAAGTTCCGCCAAGGAAACGGTAAAGCGGAATATCCAGTGAAATTGCTGCCGCTCTGGCACATGCGATGGAAACGGCAAGAATTGCATTTGCTCCGAGTTTGGACTTGTCCTTTGTTCCGTCCGCATCGATCATTGCCTTGTCAATTGCATAGGTGTCGGATGCATCCATCCCCTGCAGTGTCCCGTTGATCACGGTGTTGATGTTTTCAACGGCTTTCTGCACGCCCTTTCCAAGGTAACGGCTCTTGTCTCCGTCACGAAGTTCTAATGCTTCAAACTCACCGGTGGATGCACCGCTTGGTGCCATGCCTCTTCCGATTGTACCATCTATCAATGTAACCTCTGCTTCCACAGTGGGGTTTCCTCTTGAATCTAAAATTTCTCTCCCAATTACTTTTTCAATCTCCAGATAATTCATCTTTTTTGTTCTCCTTTCGATATGCGAAGAACTCCTTCCGGAAGCGGTAATGGCGTCGTCTGTACTTCCGTTAAACACACTCAGCAGTTATGTGTTTGCGAAGGAGTCTTCCAATGATTTACACAAGGAAGTTAGTTGTATCTAACCCAAGAAAGATTATATCTGACATATTGAAAAATAGCAAGCATTTTTTCTGATAGTTTTTATCAACTAATTTTAATTAGTTATATCATACTGCATAGCTTATATTTTCATATCGTGCCTGCATTGTCCTTTTCTTTTTAAATCTGGCGGATGAGATTTACCATCTCCACAGCACCCAGTGCACAATCATACCCCTTGTTTCCAGCTTTCGTTCCCGCACGCTCAATTGCCTGCTCGATATTTTCCGTTGTAACCACACCAAACATTACCGGAATTTCGCTCTCCAGGGAAACGGCAGCCACACCCTTGGATACTTCATTGCAGACATAATCGTAATGGCTTGTACTTCCGCGGATCACAGCTCCCAGACAGATCACGGCATCGTATTTTTTGCTCATTGCCATCTTCTTTGCGATCAATGGGATTTCAAATGCCCCCGGCACCCATGCCACCGTAATGTCCTCTTCCTTCACATCATGACGCAGCAGGCCATCCATGGCACCGCCCAGCAGTTTGTTAGTGATAAATTCGTTGAACCGTGCGACGACGATTCCTACCTTCATATTGTTTGCTACTAATTTTCCTTCCAGTGTACTCATAATGTTCATTCTCCTTTTCTTCATTTTAAAAGTTTAATACATGTCCCATACGATTCTGCTTTGTTTTTAAGTAAAACAGATCATACGGTGTGGCCTGCATCTGGATCGGCACGCGCTCTGTGATGGAAATTCCAAACTCTCCGAGCTGGTATACTTTGTCTGGATTGTTGGTTAAAAGCCGCATGCTGTGCACACCCAGATCCTTTAAGATCTGTGCGCCGATGTAATATTCGCGCTCATCCCCGGCAAATCCTAAGGCAAGATTGGCATCTAAAGTGTCCATTCCCTGTTCCTGCAGTTCATATGCACGCAGTTTGTTGATCAGTCCGATACCGCGGCCTTCCTGCCGCATGTAAAGTAAAATCCCTCGTCCCTCCTTTTCAATCTGTGTCATGGCAGCGGCAAACTGCTGTCCACAGTCGCACCGCAGGGAGCCAAAGGTATCTCCGGTGAGGCACTCGGAATGTACACGGCAGAGTACATTTTCTCCGTCCCCGATTTCTCCTTTGACTAATGCCACATGATGTTCACCATTTAAACGGTTCACATAACCGTATGCCCGAAACTTTCCATACTTCGTCGGCATCTTTGTCACAGCCACACAGTCCACCAGCTTTTCATGGCATTTGCGGTATTCCTGGAGTGCGGCAATGGTAATCATTTTTATACCGTGCCTTTTTGCAAGTGCAAGCAGTTCCGTCGTGCGCATCATGGTGCCATCCTCGCGCATGATCTCACAGCAGAGCCCACATTCTTTTAGCCCTGCCAGACGACACAGATCCACGGTTGCTTCCGTATGCCCGTTTCTCTCCAGCACACCGTTCTTCTTTGCCAGAAGCGGAAACATATGTCCCGGACGCCGGAAATCCTCCGGTTTTGCATCCTCTGCCACACAGCGCATGGCGGTCATGGAACGCTCGGCAGCGGAAATGCCTGTGGTTGTTTCCACATAATCCACGGAAACCGTAAACGCGGTTTCATGATTGTCCGTATTGTTTTCCACCATCTGCGGAAAATGCAGCTTTTTTACATATTCTGCGGACATCGGCATACAGATCAGCCCTTTTCCATGCATTGCCATAAAATTAATGTTTTCCGTTGTGGCAAATTCCGCGGCACATATAAAATCGCCCTCATTTTCGCGGTCCTCGTCATCGGTGACAAGAATCAGTTTTCCATTTCGTAATTCTTCAAGTGCTTCCTCAACGGTTGCAAATCCTTCCATTGTTCATTCCTCCTGTTAGTTTTCTTTTCATATCCATTTTTTAAAACCCATAGTTTTCCAGAAATTCCCGGGTGATACGGCTTTCTTTTTTTTCTTCCTGTGGATGCAGCAGTTTTTCCACATATTTTCCGATGATATCCGTTTCTAAATTTACAATATCTCCCTCTTTTTTGTTTCCAAGCGTTGTCACCTCCGCTGTATGTGGGATCACGGACACGGAAAAGTCATGTGCCGTCACAGCGGCGACCGTAAGGCTGATTCCATCTATCGTAACCGAGCCTTTCTCCACCACATACCGAAGCACTTCCGGCGGTGCCTCCACCCGTATCCACACGGCATTGTCATCCCGTTTTTTTTCAGCGATCTGTCCGGTTCCATCCACATGTCCTGCCACAATATGCCCGCCAAACCTTCCGTTTGCCGGCATGGCACGCTCCAGATTCACGGGACTTTTCCGCTTACACTTTGCCAGTGACGACCGGTTTAATGTTTCATGCATCACATCCGCGGTAAATGTTTCACGGTCAAAGGAAGTAACCGTCAGGCAGACACCATTGACCGCAATACTGTCTCCGATATGCACATCCTCAAGCACCTTTCTCGCCGCAATTGTAAGTACTGCGGAATGTGCGCCTTTTGCAACCTCCAGGATCGTTCCCATCTCCTCTATGATTCCTGTAAACATCCCATATTCCTCCTGTTCTCCACCGGATACCCTTCGATCAGCCAGTCCGATCCCAGTGCTGTGATTTTTGTCCGGGTTAACTCCACGGCATCCGCAGGGGTTTGAAATCCCTGCCCCTCAACCGGGGTTTTTGCTTCTGTCCCCCCGAACAGCTTTGGTGCCACATATGCCTGCACTTTCTGCACGATTCCTGCCTGCAGTGCCGACCAGTTCAAGGTTCCCCCGCCTTCAAGAATCACACTGTCGATTCCCAGCTGCCCAAGCTGCCGCATTAGTTCCACAAGATCCACATGTCCGTCTTTTTCCGGTGTAACCAGAATCTTACATCCCGCCTCGATATAAGGCATATGCATGGCTTCCTGTCTGTTACAGGTTGCAAGAATCGTTGGAATTTCCTTCGCACTGCGCACAATCTGTGATTCCAATGGTGTCCGCAGTGCGGAATCACAAATGATACGCACCGGATTTGCCCCGTTTTCTATTTCCTTAAGCCGGCAGGTCAGCATCGGATCATCCGCAAGTACTGTTCCCACACCAACCATGATGGCACGGTAACGGTTTCTCATGCGGTGTACATGTGCACGCGCTGCCTCCCCGGTTACCCAGCGGGATGCCCCTGTATATGTTGCGATCTTCCCATCCAGTGTCATTGCATATTTTAAAATGACAAACGGCAGTTTCGTCTGCATGTAATGGAAAAACACTTCATTTTCCGCATCACATTCCTTTTCCAGTACATGTTCGGTCACTTCCACACCATGCTCCCGCAAAATCCGGATGCCTTTTCCATGTACCAGAGGGTTTGGATCCTTCGACCCAATCACCACCCTGCGGATTCCGGCGGCAAGCAGGGCATCGGTACACGGCGGCTGTTTTCCGTGGTGGCAGCACGGCTCCAATGTGACATAAATGGTTGCTCCTTTGGGAGATTTGGTACAATGTGCCAGCGCATTCCGCTCCGCATGCAGCTGTCCGTACCGTTCGTGATATCCTTCCCCGATAATTTCTTCATCTTTTACGATCACGGCTCCCACCAGAGGATTCGGGGATACCCATCCCGCTCCTTTTTCCGCCAGTTCGAGTGCTCGCCGCATATAAGTTTCATCTGTCATAAGTTCCTCCATACTACAAAAAGCCCCAGGCAATTTCTGCTCAGGGCTTCTTTCGGATGTGTTCTGCTGCTTGGGCTTCTTTGGAAAAATAAAAAAGCTCTGGAAATAAATTCCAGAGCAAATATTCCAATATCCATCACAGCCGTATACGGTCTCTTGTGTTTCTATCGCTTATCTTCTTTCATCCAGACTGTACTGTCGGCTTCGGAATTGCACCGAATCATGCCTTGCGGCTCGTGGGCTGTACCACCGGTAGGGAATTGCACCCTGCCCTGAAGATATCTATAAAATTGTCTATGTATAAGACTATAATCATTCTTTCCTTCTCTGTCAAGGAAAAATTATTCTTATACTGCCTCCACGGTATAACGTGCTTTCCAGATACCGCCCGGTGCAATCAGATTTCCCCACTCCCGGTCTTTTAAATCGCCGGTAAAATCAGCGCTGTCACAGCGTCCATACCAGGGTTCCACACATACAAACGGAACACCCGGACCTGCCGGTGACCAGATTCCAAACAGTGGTGCATCCATCATAACGGTCAGATATGGATTTCCCTCCCTATCACAGAGAGAGACTTCGTGCACATTCTGGTTTTCGATAACAAGTGCATCCGCATCAAACAGATGATCCGTGACCGTAAGATAACTGTCTTTCAGTTCATAATCCACCGTACCATTTCCGACCAGACCATCTACAATTGTTGTACTTGTGAGCGGGCCTGCCACATCAAAACGGATTTTACAATTCTTTGGACGGTTGAATGCCGGATGCCCGCCAATCGAAAACGGAAGTTCTTCCTCCGAAGGATTTTCCACCTGCCAGAGCACTTCCAGCTTATTTCCCTCGATGCGATATCCAATACGAAGGGTAAACGCATAAGGATATTTTGCCATGGTTTCCTCATTGGATTTTAATACAAACCAGAGCGTATCCTCCGTCTGAGAATCCAGCATAAAATCCATATCGCGGGCAAATCCGTGCTGTCCCATGGTGTAAGTCTGTCCTTTGGTACGAAACTGTTTGTCTTTTACCGCTCCAACAAACGGAAACAGTACCGGTGAGGTGCGTCCCCAGAATTTTGGATCAGCTTTCCACATATATTCTTTTCCGGTATTTTTACGGACCAGAGATTTTAATTCTGCCCCATGTTCCTCCACTTCGATTGCAATGAATTCATTCTCAAGCTTATGTCTTGCCATATGTTTTCTCTCCTCTGATTCTATAGATTACGCGTTACCGCTTCGCTTTTTCTTTTCTGCAAACGTCCCCTTAACTGCCGATTCCGGACCACGCAGTGAACCAGCCATTTAAATGAGGAGTTTTCTCACCATCTTTGCATCAAAGGTAACAGTTTTCAGATGATCCACCTCAATCTGATACAGCGCATTTGCAGCAATATGTTCTGCCGCCTGCTCCAAATCACGGATTCCACTGGTACCCGAATACAGATCCACGATTGTATTTAATGCCTCATCTGTGATGATACATTCCTGTTCCTTTAAGCTCATGCGCTTTAATACCTTAGGCAATGCAAATTTTGAGAAGATAATCTTCTTTTCCTCAAACGTATAATCCGGGATATCAATTACCGCAAAACGGGACAGAATCGGTGCGCTGATCTGCTCCTTATCGTTTGCTGTGGCAATCGGATAAACACCGGATGTCGGGATCATACACTCGATATAGTTATCTGTAAATCCCAGATTATCCAGAAGTGTCAGTAAAACATCTGCCGGATTTCCGTTTCCTTTTCCAGAAGCTGCCTTATCCAGCTCATTGATAATAAATACCAGGCTTGACTCTCCTGCCATGGCAAATGCATCCATGATGATCCCTGGCTTTGCGTTAGCATAAATTCTCGAACTTCCGGTCAGCTGCTCCGGATCGTTGATGGAACTCATATCAAGAGTTGTCCACGGAAGTTTTAAAATACGGGCAACTGCATAGGCAATCTGCGATTTTCCGGTTCCTGCCGGTCCCACCAGAAGCAGTCCGTATGCCGGAAGCGTATGTGTGCGGTTGATCTGAATGATCGTCTCAATGATTCTTTGCTTCACACGCTCCATGCCATACAATTCCTCATCTAAAATCCGACGGGCTTCCTTGGGATCAATGGCCTCAAAATAATTGTTTTTCCACTGGATATTCATCATGATGGAAAGTGCACGCTGTGCATGACGCCGCTCTTCCGGAGACACTTCATTGGAACGCGCCACTGCTAAATTCCGGCGTGCCCACAACCGGATGTTATCCGGCATGGTCCGTCCTGCGCAGGTCATAAAATCGGTGATGCTCTGAATACTGGTGAGCTTCATATCATCGCCGTCTTCCTCCTGCTCCTCATCCACCGCTTCCTCACTCGGTGCACTGCTGGCAAACAGACGCTCCATCATAAACTGTAAAAAGCCATCTTCCGCGGAAAGCTTTTTCCCACCGCCAAATGCAATTTCACGGATCTTATACACGGCATATCCATCCGGTGTGTTCTCTCCAGACAGCCGGACATTAATGTGGTTTTCCCCCAGCCAGCGAAGCAGATTGACAAAACGGGCATCCACCCGCAAAATATCCGCACATACAGTTCCGTCTTCCTGGGTAAACTCAAATGCTGTGCGCTTTGTCTGGTTCGTAAACACTCCGCAGGAATGATATTTCCACTGCTTTGCCGTATTATCTAAAACCAGAATCGGATATTTTGCACTTGCAGTGTTTTCATTCGACTGAAATGTTGTATAGGTACACTCACAGGCTTTCTTTTCTTCTGTTGTATTGCTGAAATCAAATACAGGCATATCTATCTCCCTTCTACATGATTTAAGGGTCAAAAACAGTTTTGACCCTTATCCTGCATAAACAATTCTGTTATTTTCTACGAAAGCAGTGCTTTATCACTTGCAAATTCCTCACCGCTTACTTTTTCAAACTGATGCAGCAGATCTCCGACCGTAAGTTTCTTTTTGTCTTCCCCTGCGATATTTAAAATAACTTTTCCTTCATGCATCATAATCAGACGGTTTCCATGGGCAATCGCATCCTTCATATTGTGTGTTACCATCATGGCCGTCAGATGATTCTCTGAAATGATCTGATCCGAAATCTCAAGTACCTTTGCGGCAGTCTTTGGATCCAGCGCAGCCGTATGCTCATCGAGAAGCAGAAGCTTCGGTTTCTGGATGGAAGCCATCAGAAGCGTGATTGCCTGACGCTGTCCACCGGATAACAGACCGACTTTTGATGTCAGGCGATCTTCCAGTCCAAGATGCAGGGTGGAAAGCATTTGGCGGTATTTTTCGCGTTCCGCTTTGGTAATTCCCCATCGCAATCCCCTGGATTTTCCACGTCTTGCTGCAATTGCCATATTTTCCTCAATGGACATTGTGGTAGCCGTACCGGTCATCGGGTCCTGGAACACACGTCCCAGATATTGTGCCCTGCGATGCTCGGATAACTTTGTCACATCCTCGCCGCCGATATAGATTTTTCCGGAATCTACCGGCCATACACCGGCTACGGCATTCAGTGTTGTCGATTTTCCTGCACCGTTTCCACCGATCACTGTGACAAATTCGCCTTCCTCAAGTGTCAGGTCGACACCGTCCAGAGCCACTTTTTCATTTATCGTACCCGGATTGAATACTTTCCGGATATTTTCAATTTTTAACATCTCACTCATCGGTTACAGCCCCCTTGTTGCTTTTTTCTTATTCTTCAGATATGGAATCGCAAGGAAAATTGCTACCACGATTGCTGAGAACAGTTTCAGATCATCCGATGGGAATTTCAGCCACAAAATGATGTTCAGCACAAGGTAGTAAATAATCGCTCCAACGATCACGGAAAACAGCGTATATGCAAATGCCAGTTTCTTTCCTGCACACAGTTTTCCAAACAGTACATCTCCGATAATAACGGCAGCCAGACCGATAACGATTGCGCCTCGTCCCATATTGACATCCGCTGCACCCTGATACTGTGCATAAAGTGCACCGGACAGACCAACGAGTCCGTTGGAAATCATCAGTGCCAGTACCTTACAGAAGCCGGTATTGATTCCCTGTGCACGCGCCATCTGCGGGTTACATCCGGTTGCCCGGATGGAATGCCCCTGCTCGGTTCCGAAATACCAGTAAAGAATCGCCACGATCACTACCCCAAACAGGATACAGGTGGTAAATACTTTAATTTTTGCTGCTGTATCACCGGATACATAACGAAGCGATACCGCAAGGGAATATTTATCCACACTGATCGCCTGATTGGACTGTCCCATAATATTCAGATTGATGGAGTACAGTGCAATCTGCGTTAAAATTCCGGCAAGAATTGGAGGAATTCCCAGTTTGGTGTGCAGAAGACCTGTGACCATTCCCGCAAGCATTCCTGCTGCAAATGCAAAAATAAGGGAAACCCACGGATTCATATCACTGCGGATCAGCATAACCGCCACAGCTCCGCCGGTTGCAAAAGAACCGTCCACCGACAGATCCGCAAAATCCAGAAGTTTGTATGTAATATATACTCCCAATGCCAGAAGCCCCCAGATCAGTCCCTGTGCAATGGAGCCCGGCAGTGCACGAAACAGCGCCAGCGGACTTAAGGAAGCAAAATAAGCAGATATTAACACGATACCCATCCCCCTTAATTATTCAGCCTCGATAGCCTTGTAATCATCCGGAATTTTAACGCCCAGCTGATCACAGATATCTTTGTTGTATTCTTTGGTTACGTTTGGTGCAGTCTCAATCTTCATGGTTGTAATGTCCGCACCGTTTACTAAAATGTCATATGCCATTTCACCGGCCTTTTTTCCGATGTCATAATAACTGATGGAAAGCGTTGCCACTCCACATCCTTTACAGATACCTTCCTCTCCGGCAATAATCGGAGTTCCTGCCGGAAGTGCGATATTGTTGATTGCTTCTGTGTTCTGTGCCATGGTATTGTCTGTCGGAATGTAAATGACATCTGCATACTCGGTTGCACTCTGTACCACAGAACCGATATCATTGGAATCGGAAGCGGTAAACTCTTTGTAGCTGATACCGTCCTCATCCAGGTATTTTTCAAACTCGGTTGCCTGATATTTGGAGTTTGCCTCTGCAGAGCAGTAAAGTATTGCGACATGCTTTGCATCCGGATAGAGCTCTACGAGCATATCCTCCTGCTGATCAAGCGGAGCCAGATCGGATGTACCGGAGATATTTCTTCCGGTTGTACCACTCCAGTCACTGATCTCCAAAGCCGTTGCATAATCGGTAACGGAAGTTCCCAGAATCGGAATATCGGTTGTCGCTGCTGCACATGCCTGTAAAGCAGTGGTTGCATTTGCAAGAATCAGATCCACATTGGAAGATACGAAATTATTTGCAATTGTAGAAGCATTTGCCTGCTCGTTCTGTGCATTCTGGAGATCAAATTTTACATTGTCTCCCAGCTTTTCCTTTAAGACATCCTCAAATCCCTGTGTTGCCTGATCCAGTGCCGGATGCTCCAGCTGCTGGCAGATTCCGATGTTATATACTTTACCGGATGCACCTGCACTCTGTGTCCCGTCTTTTGCTGCATCTGCGGAATTTCCACAGGCGCCCAGGGATACCATCATGGCTGCTGCCACAGCAACCGACATTGCCTTGTTTAATTTTTTCATAGTTGTTCCTCCATTTATATTTTATATAGTCAGATAGACTTTAAGCCGCTTCCCATCCTACTGGAAAGCGGCTCGTCCACTGCGCAATTACAGGAAAATATATTTGCAGATAAAAAGTACTGCAAGGATATACATCAGTGGAGTAATCTTCTTACGCTTGCCACAGATCAGATTGATCAGTACAAAAGAGATTACACCAATGGCAATACCCTCTGCGATACTGTACATTAAAGGCATCGCAATGAGGCACAGATATGCAGGAACTGCATCTGTCAGATCCTCGAAATCAACCTTTACAATTGCGGATACCATCAGGAATCCGACAAAGATCAGCGCCGGTGCTGTTGCAAAGCCCGGAATTGCCGTAAAGATTGGTGCAAAGAAAATTGCAAGCAGGAATAATAATCCTGTAACGATGGATGCAAGACCGGTTCTTGCACCAGCTCCGACACCGGCAGAGCTCTCTACGAATGTTGTAGTTGTAGACGTACCAAGGACCGCACCTGCAGAAGTAGCAATTGCATCTGCCATCAGTGCCTGCTTTACGTTCGGAAGTTTTCCATCTTCGTCTAACATGCCGGCCTTATCCGATACACCGATCAGTGTTCCGATCGTATCAAACATATCTACAAACAGGAAAGACAACATGACTACGATGAAGTTCATAATTCCGACTCCATGGAAATCTGCTGTAAAACACTGTCCGAACGTCTCCCCGATTTTTGAAAAATCAGTCATGGCAAATGTCGGATACAGAGAATAAAATCCAGCGTCTGCATCGATACGGTAAACACCCGCTGCCTGACAGATCATTCCAAGAATCCAGGTAGCCAGAATACCGATCAGAATAGATCCCTTGACTTTTTTGATGTATAAAATTGCAGTAAGAAGCAGACCGATCAGTGCAAGTACTGCACAGATTCCTTCGGTATGCCAGTTATCTCTGAAATTTACATAAGATAACAATGTGGAATCGTTGTTTACAACGATATGTCCACCCTGCAATCCGATAAACGCGATGAACAGACCGATGCCGGCGCTCACACCTTTCTTTAATGTGGTCGGAATGGCATTGAAAATTGCCTCACGCACATTGGTAAGAGAAAGGATAATAAAGATAATACCTTCGAAGAATACTGCCATCAGGGCTACCTTCCAGGAATATCCCATATTTCCGCATACGGTAAATGCAAAGTATGCATTCAGTCCCATACCCGGTGCAAGTGCAAACGGATAATTTGCAAGGAGTGCCATTGCAAACGTACCGATAAAGGATGCCAGACAGGTTGCGATCAGCACTGCTGTCGGGTCCATTCCTGCCTGTGAAAGCAGATTCGGGTTTACAGCCAGGATATAAGCCATGGTCATAAACGTCGTAATACCGGCGATCACTTCTGTTTTCGCTGTGGTATTATTCTCTTTGAGCTTAAACATTTTCTCTAACATGTTCTCTCCTCCATATTTTATTGTTTTGTAAAAGCACCCTACTATTCTACCATAAAATAATTGAGAAATCCATTCAATTATTTATGTCTCCAGGTACTTCTTGAAAAGAGAACAAGCATCGGGAAAATTTCCAATCTTCCGGCCAGCATGTCAAAAATCAGCACAAGTTTGGAAAACCAGGAATACACCGAAAAATTACAGGTAGGTCCCACCACATCAAATCCCGGTCCGATATTGTTAAAGCACGCAGCAACCGCAGACACATTTGTTGTCATGGACAGTCCATCAATAGAAATCAAAAGAAAACTTCCGACTAAAATCACACCGTAAGCCGCCAGATAGGTATTTGTATTATTTAATACATCCTCCCCGATCCGGTTTCCATTCATGCGCACCACTTCCACACGCTGCGGGCTTAAAATTCTGCGGATATTTCTGCGCAGGTTTTTCAGAATCAGAAGAAGCCTTCCCATCTTAAGCCCTCCTGCCGTACTGCCTGCACAGGCACCGACAAACATCAGGCACAGCAACAGTGCCTTCGAAAATCCGGGCCACAAATCAAAGTCCGTGCTTGCAAACCCGGTCGTCGTCATGATAGAGGAAACCTGAAATGCCGCATGGCGGATCGTCTCTTCCCAGGAGCCGTACAGTCCCCGGACATTGAACGTAATTAAAAGAATACTGACCACAAATATGATGATATACAGCCGCAGTTCCTGATCTTTGAGCACTTCCTTTACATGCCGGACTAAAAGCAGATAATAACAGCTGAAGTTGATTCCAAACAAAAACATGAAGACCGTACATACATTCTGTATATATGGGCTGTATCCTGCAATACTGTCATTTTGGATTCCGAATCCACCTGTGCCGGCCGTTCCAAAAGCGGTACATACGGCATCAAAAACCGGCATTTTTCCCAACAGGAGAAACAGGAAATTGATGAATGTCAGCACCATGTATATGACGTACAAAATTCTTGCTGTTGTACGCATTTTCGGCACCAGCTTGTTCACATTCGGTCCCGGACTCTCCGCACGCAGCAGATGCATGGTATACCCTTTGCCTCTCTCTCCGTTCGGAGAAAGTGCCAGAAGAAATACAAGTACCCCCATGCCGCCCAGCCAGTGGCTGAAACTCCGCCAGTACATAATTCCGGGAGAAAGTGCTTCCACATCTCCCAAAATCGAAGAACCTGTGGTTGTAAATCCCGATACAATTTCAAACAGGGCATCGACAAAGTTTGGAATTTCCCTGGAAAAAACAAATGGCAGACACCCGAAAAAACTGATTGCAATCCAGCTTCCGGCTACGCAGACCATCCCTTCCCTCGCAAAAAAACGACGGGTGGAATTTCTGCAAAAATAATACATTAAGGCACCAACTCCGGCAGTGATCAAAATGGACAGCCCAAACCCATAAACTGCTGCCCGGCTTCCGGTATACAGACTGATTAAAAGTGCCGGAACCATAAATCCTGCTTCCACAATTAAGATCTGGGAAAGAAATTTTCCCATCATTTTATAATTCATAGCATCCTCACTCGAAAATATCATTCAGCTGCAAAAGTGTCATCCCGCCCTTTGCAACGATAATCACGGAATTTCCAGCCTCATACATGGAATCTCCGTTTGGAATCTCCGTTTTACTTCCATGACTGATACATGCGATCAGTATATTGCGTTTCAGGCGGATATTGCGCAAGGGTTCCCCGATATGCTTTGTATTGGCATCCACGACAAACTCCAATGCCTCTGCCTGTCCTTCTGCAATATTGTGCAGTGTCAGTGCTGCACCTGTTGTATTCTGCATGGCACGGACATAACGGACAATCGTATTGCAGCAGAGTTCTTTCGGGCAGATCACACTGCCAAGGCCAAGACTGTCCTGCATACTGTTATTTTCCATATGACCGACTTTCGTGATCACCTGCGGCACTCCACATGTCTGCGCATACAGCGAAATAATCATATTCATCTCATCCATGCCGGTCATGGTTACAACGGCGTCACAATCATGGATGCCTTCACTTTCAAGCAGAAACTGGCTGCTGGCATCCCCGTGTATGATACATACTTCCGGTGGAAGTTTACCGGATAGTTCTTCACAGCGCGCTTCATCCTGTTCGATCAGCTGTACACTGACGCCTTCTCTTGCCAGCCAGGTTGACAGATAATAACCGATTCTTCCGCCACCGCAGATAATTACACGCTTTGCCTTATGCGTGATAATGCCAAGATTGCGCAGAAGCTGTGTCAGCATCTCAGCAGTTGCCGTAATAAACAGATGATCACCCTCCCGGAGAATAAAATGTCCGGACGGAATCTCCACAACACCATCACGGCTCACTGCGCAGACAAGTACCTTGCATTTGACAACATTTTCCAGATTCATCAGTGCCACATCGCAGAGTTTACTGCCTTTTTGTATCCGCAGCTCCACGATTTCCACACGGCTTTTGGCAAATGTTTCCCTCTGCAGAAAGCCCGGATAGCGGATCAGCCGTTCAATCTCGCGCGCCGCCTGTTTTTCCGGATTCACCATAAGCGAAAGGGAATAGACATCCCGCATGGTAAAAATCTGCTTGCCGTATTCGGGATTACGGATTCTTGCAATGGTGTGAATTCTCGGATTCAGACCATGGGCAGTCATACCACAGAGCAGATTGACTTCATCCGAACTGGTGGCTGCAATGAGCAGATCCGCCTTTTTCACATCCGCACTCTCCAACACGCGCATGGAGGCACAGTTTCCCTGTACCCCCATAACATCGTAACGCTCCACACTCGAATCCAGCACACGCTGGTTCGAATCGATCAAAGTCAGGTCGTGTCCTGCCGCAGAAAGCTTCTGCGTCAGCGTGAGTCCGACCTTGCCATCACCGGCGATTATTATTTTCACAGATTTGTCCTCCGTTTATATTCTGTATTTAGACGTCCCACATTATAGCACATGGCATATAGAAATACAACCGAGGAGTTTTTGGTCTTTACTGCTTCTTATCCTCCTGATATTCCTCAAAACTGAGAATTACTTTAAACAGATCGCCGTCCATCTGCACCGCAAGATTTCCATGCATCAGCTCGGTCAGGCTTTTTGCGATAGAAAGCCCCAGTCCGTGTCCTTCCGTATTCCGGGAACTGTCTCCACGGACAAATCTTCCGAAAAGTTCCTCGCTGGTCATTTTCAGTCGATCCTTCGAAATATTGCGGAAGGTCATAATCACCATTCCGTGAAATTTTTCCAGCGTAACATACACACGTGTTCCCGGCTGTGCATACTTACATATATTTCCCATCAGGTTGTCAATGATCCGCCACAAATGTCTGCCATCCACATAGATTTCAACGGGTGGTTGCGGACATTCTACAACCATCTCCAGCTGATTTGCCTCTGCCTTTTCTGAAAATTCCCCGACAATCTGTGTCAGAACGACCGTTGCATCACATACTTCCGGATTCACCGGAAGATTTCCGGTAGATGCTTTGGATGCCTCCATCAGATCCTCAATAAGCTTTTTCAGACGGTTGGACTGTCGGTCAAGCACCTCAATGTACTCCCGCATTGTTTCACTCTCTGTCGGCTCCTTTTTGATCAGATCCACATAGTTGATAATGGAAGTAAGCGGTGTTTTAATATCATGGGAGACATTGGTGATCAGTTCGGTACGAAACCGCTCACTCTTCATTTTTTCTTCTACCGCCGCTGCAACTCCGGTCTGTACATTATTTAAGTTTTCCGCATGTGCACGCAGCTCATACATCATTTTTCCCGTATCAATCGGATGCGAATAATCACCTTTTGCAATCCGTTCCCCTCCGTCGAATATCTGTCGAAACTGCACCACAATCTTTAACAGTACGCCGTATTCCACAACTTTCCAGAGGAGATAGACCATGATAATTCCGCCATCCGCTCCGGCACACAGTAAAAGAAATGCTTCTATCAGGAAGACCACAAGAAATACAACTGTGACTTTTACCGTCATAGACAGACTTGCCAAAAGTGCCAGCCTGATTTCATGCAGTTCTCTTTTTATCCGGCGAAACGGGTTTAAAAGCAGACGCAAAAGCGTATAATGCCAGAATTTTCCTGCACGGATTCTTACAATGATACTGATCACATATTCATACACAATCAGCTCTGCCAATGCAAATGCAATTGCAAAAAATGAAATACAGAATACGATTCCTGCATTTTGCATAAGCAGATCTCCCATATAAAGGCATACCATACCGCAGCCCAAAAACGCAAGTCCTGAGATTCCTGTATAAATACCAAATGGTATACGGTCAATCCTTCGAATCTGTACCGTATCAAACCCTTTTTTCCATCCTGCCGATACAAACAAAACGCCAAGCGAAACCAGCCATACAAGAGCGCTCAAAAGCAGCCACCACCCCGATGTCTTCCGCAGCTGTACCACAACGCCTGCAAGTGTGTGTGCTTTCTGGAAAAACTGTGTTTTCCCGGAATCAATCACGATATGGGTTTCACCTCCGACTTCCGGTGAAAACAAAGAGGATACCGTAGCTGTGCTTCCCTTCAGGGAATCCGCTGCCGTAAGATAAAGCGTATATTCCGTCGCCTCTTTCTCCTGATGTGGATTATAATAAATACGCCCCTGTTGATCTTCGTATGCAAATGAAAAATCCTGCCACTGGAATACCTTTGCTTTCGCATAGGTGTCCGCAATGGATTCCTGCCGGATCGGATAAATTCCATCCTTTTTTGACCATAAGTAACCTGCCTCTAACCCATCAAAATCAAACCGCAGTTCGGATGATTTTAAATACGGTTCGAGCTTACCTTTTTTCAGCTGTTCTCCATTTTCCGCGCAATATCTGCCACCATCGTCCGATTCCCGGTAAGTATATTCCACATACGGTTCAAGATCCGACTCCTCTGGAACCGCGTAAAAAGAAAAGGAATTGATCCGAAACAGGGTATCGCCCGCATAACAATAAATCACACCATTATCATAGATAAAATGATCCACCTGCGTATAATGCTTGACTTTTTGCATGTACTGTCCCCTGTTTCTTCCAAGCAGCATATCCCAGAAAGAACGATCATTGGTATGAAACTCATTTTCATCTGTAAATTTCAGCCAGGCAAGTGCGTTTTCCTTATTTAAAGAGGTACCCGTGTAATTTCCACAGACAAGTTCGGTTTCTTTTCCATTCGGCTTGTTTTTTACAAGTGAATAAACGATATTTCCGTCATCAAATTTTTTCAGGGCATCTGCTTCGTCCTGTTCTTTTGAAATGCCGGTAACCGCATCCCCCATCCAGTACGCATAGCTTCTGAGCAGCTCCGTATCCAGTGTTTTTTCAATGTCTTTCTGTGAGCCCTGCCAATCACTGTTCATGCCTAATGTAACTGTCACCACACTGGTCACGCCCACCAAAAATCCACTCACAATCGCAAGTACCATTGCCAGTAGTTTGATGCCCTGCGATGGTTTCCAGTTTTTGGACACACATTCCGGCTTTTGGGATTTTTTATCCTTTTTCTCATTCATTTTCTACATCCTCCATCTTGTATCCCCGTCCCCACACGACTTTTAAATAGCGTGGCTCCGCAGGATTATATTCGAGTTTTTCCCGAAGGTGCCGGATATGTACTGCTACCGTGTTTTCGACGCCGCACGGGCTGCCCTTCCACACGGCCTCGTAAATCTGTTTCGGTGAATATACTTCCCCCGGATGTTCCATCAGAAGTTTTAAAATATCGTACTCTGTTCTGGTCAGACTGACAGGTTCTCCGTCCAGAGTGACTTCCTTTAATTTATCATCCAGCTCGATGCCACCGGCGGACAGTTTTGTCCTCACCTTCTGTCCGCTTCCAAGCAGCATATACCGCCGGATCTGGGATTTCACTCTCGCCTGCAGTTCCACTGGATTGAATGGTTTCGTCACATAATCGTCCGCGCCCACGGTAAGTCCGAGTACCTTATCGGTATCCTCACTTTTGGCCGTCAGTAAGATCACCGGAACATTGGAAATTTCACGGATTTTGCACATCGCTTCTATCCCGTCCATTTCCGGCATCATAATATCCATCAGAACCAGCTGGATATCCTCCCGGTTTATAATTTTTAAGGCTTCCTTTCCGTTATAAGCCGAAAACACCTGGTATCCTTCACTTTTTAAATAAATCTGCAAAGCAGAAACAATATCCTTTTCATCGTCACAAACTAAAACATTATACATAAAAAAACCGCCACCTCGTATTCATGATTAATCATAGATACATTGTAGCGGTTTTTTTCTTAATTTCCAATGGGGCAAACCTTTAAGGTTTGCTTAAAATCAGGAATTATTCTTATTTTGATATCTTTTCTTCTTTCAGCCATGCATCAACGCTCTCATACAGACGCTGCATTCCATCTTCAACAACCAGCTTGGAGGTAGCCACATTCACGCGCAAAAATCCTTCGCCTCCCCTGCCATACTGATTGCCTCCGCTGACATACAGACCGCTGGTTTTGCGGATAAATTTTACAAACTGCCGGCCACTCTCCGTGATTTTGCGGCAGTCCAGCCACATGAGGTAAGTAGCCTCTCCTGCAACCGGATGGATGAGTGGAATTTTCTCCTGCAGAAATTCTGTCACATACTGCTTGTTCTTTTCCACATATTCCCGCAGCTCATCGAGCCATTCTTCCCCGTATTGAAAAGCGGCAATCGTTGCCTGAATTGCAAAAGCGTTCGGTTCTGCTACTTCGTCGGTGTTGAGCTGTCTCCACATTCTGTGATGCAGAATCGAGTTTTCTGCATAGACGGCAGCCGTCTGCAGCCCTGCCAGATTAAATGTCTTCGTCGGCGCAATGCAGGTAACACTGATGTCCCTGCAGGTATCATCCACAGAGGCAAACGGAATGTATTCTGTACCGGGTTTTGTCAGATCACAGTGAATTTCATCCGAGACAACAATGACATCATACTGCTTACATAATGCCCCAATCCTCGTCAGCGTCTCACGATCCCAGATGTTTCCTGCCGGATTCTGCGGATTACACAAAATCATAAGCGTCGTCTGCGGATCTGCCAGCTGCTGTTCAAGTTTTTCCCAGTCTATGCGGTATTCTTTTCCATCATAAAGCAGTTCATTTTCCACGACATTTCTTCCGTTATTACGAATGGAATTGAAGAAATTATTATAGACAGGTGTCTGAATCAGCACATTTTCTGCCGGTGTCGTCAGTTTTCGGACAGCAGAAGAAAGTGCAGGGATTACTCCCGTTGTAAAGATCAGCTTCTTGGGGTCCATCCGAAAATGATGACGCTTTTCCCACCAGTTTACATAGCTGTCCGCCCATTCGTCCGGGATGACAGAATATCCATATACCCCGTGTGCTACGCGCTGTACCAGTGCCTCCTGCACTTCCGGCACCGTCTCAAAATCCATATCTGCCACCCACATCGGGAGTTCTTTGCGATCCACATCCCACTTGAGGGAATTTGTGCCTCTGCGGTTTGGTATTTTATCAAAATTATATTTCATAATCATCAGGTCTCCTTTTTCTGTCTCTCTATAATGCCTAATCATACCACTTCTGCATCATTTCTTCAATCATTGCCGTATCATCCGAAACAGAAAAAGAAGGGAAAAAACACCTCTTTTTCCGGTATTTTTTCCCTTCTTTTGTAAACAATCACCGGGCTGCAGCAGTCTGTTTTCAGCCTTCGGTCTTTGTTGTGCTCTCTTTGGACTTATAATAATCCTCAAACTTCTGATTTGCAGCATCCAGTGTCTTCTGGCAGATGTCCGGAAGGTCTTTGCCCCATGCACCAGTTGCCTGTTTGAATCCCTTCTGCATGGCAGTCTGCATCTTCTTCATCTTTTCCACATCATCCCCGGCAAGGGCACTTGCAAAATCAAATAATCTCTCTGATGTCTGCTTTATACCGTAGTAACCATCCTCAGAAATATCCTTCTGTGCCTGTGCCTTGGTTGCTGCATCTACCGTGAAATCTCCTTTTGCAAGGAACTTCCATATATCATCACTGTTTGTTCCGTTTGCAACAGAAGCAGTAGCTGCCTGACCGGTCATCATTTTCTGCACGATGCTGATCAGCTGCTGCTGTCTGGACTGTGTATCCGCTTTCATCTGCTGTACGAGTGCTGCACGATCCTCAGCGCTCATCTTATTAATCGAATAGGTTGCTTTCTTATTGTCCTTGCTGCTGTCTGATTTATCATAGACTACACCGCTCTCATTTTTTTCTTCCGTCTTTGCTGTGGAGTCCTTCTTCGCAGCCGTCTCATTTTTGGTCACCGCATCGTTTTTATAGGATGCATATACCTCTGTCTGCGCGTTTAACAAACCTGTTGTGTTTACACCCATACTCTCATCCTCCCTGAATTCTACCGGTCAATTCCATTTGTTTCCGGTTAAACTATTTTGGTATCTACTATAGATATCGGTTCTTTTCACAGAATCTTTATAGTTTGCTTTATTTTTGTTTCACAGTGACACGATAGGTCTTTCCAACGGCAGATTTTGTTCTGGCCTTCACCATCACATAGAGTTTCTGCCCCTTTGCAGCTTTTACGGTAAACTTCTGTCCGGTCTGTGCATAATCTTCCTGTTTGACCAGCTTCTTTTTCTGATTATATACACACACATTCCAGTATCCGCTGTCAGGAAGGCTTACCTGTATGGTCACCTTTCCCTTCTTTGCAGCCTTATATACAAAATAATCTTTATCCTTTACCGCATAATTATTCGCACTACAGGTCTTATTCTTTTTTACAGTTGTAGCTGTGGCAAAAGAATCATTGGATTCCTGTTCCCAGTTATCAGCCTTGTACTGATTGACTGTCACCGTGTATTCGTGTCCGCACGCATAATCATTGATATTCCGTTCTACCTTCAGGTAAATCTCTTTGCCTTTCCGGAAACTGAGCTTTGCAGTGGAAATCTGCAGATCATCCTCTGTTTCCACGGTCTGAAGCAGCTTCTTTTTCTCATCATATACGGAAAGTTTCCAGTACTGATTGTTTCCACCGTCCGCATTTGTAAATTTGAAATTGAAATATCCACTGCCCGTGGCAACGTAGCGGTAGTAATCCACATCTTTTTTGCTGTTGATACTTCCATGCAGTGTCTTTCCGGCGGTAAGATCCGTGGCAAGTGCCATGGTATCGTTGGATTCCTTTTCCCAGCCTTCCGTTGCATAGTAATTGGAACGGATCTTGTACTGGTTTCCAACGCCGTAGCAGGTAACTTTCACATACATTTTTGCTCCCACCGGAAGGACATATTTACCGGAGGATACGGTTCTTGTATTGGTATCTTTCTGCAGTTCATTCATATTTTCATCATACAGATACAGATTCCAGAGTGCGGAAGATCCCTCCCCCTGAAAATCATATGTGAAATATCCGTTTTCCGGAATGGTATACTCATACCAGTCCACATCCGATGCTTTGTAAGAACTGCCGTTGATCCAGCTGCCGTTCTGCAGACTTGTCGCTGCCGCCGGTGTATCGTTGTCTTCCTGTTCCCACTGTGCACTCTCCGTTGTTTTCACCTGAAGGGAATACTGATAATCCTGTGTCAGCTGATAATCTAAAATGGTAATATCCGTAGACTGCACACGCTCAACTTTGATATATACACTTTTGCCCGGTCTGAGGTTATAAATTCTTGATGTATAATTGGATGCCAGAGATTTTGTTTCCAGTTCCTGATTTCCATTGTCCGCATCATATACGGAAAAATTCCATTTTCCTTTTCCGCTTGTCTGTGCAAGATTTACAGTAAAATATCCGGCTTTTTCCGCAGTATACTTATAAAAGTGAACATTATTGGAAGTAGACAGCGTATCATACACCACCGTATCTGACTTCAGCACCTCTGCTTTGGTGTAGCTGCTGTATGTGCCGGTCGGTGTCTGATTGGTGGAAATGGATACATTGTCCGCTTTTACCGCCACCGGTGCCGCTGTAAAAACACAGCAGCATGCCAGCAGCAATGCCAGACCTCTTTTTTTCATGTTATGATTCATACGCATATTCCCTCTTTTACAGAGCTTTGATACGCTCCAGTGCCTTTACGGTGTTTTCGTAATTTCCAAATGCAGTCAGTCGGAAATATCCTTCTCCGCTCGGTCCGAAACCGGATCCCGGAGTACCAACAACATTTGCATTCTCCAGCAGATAATCAAAGAACTCCCAGGAAGTCATCTGATCCGGAGTCTTTAACCAGATGTATGGTGCATTTACACCACCAAATACGGTATATCCGGCATCCTTTAATCCTTCCTTAATGGTCTTTGCATTCTTCATATAGTAAGCAACCTGCTCCTTTAACTGTGCTTTTCCTGCCTCAGAATATACAGCCTCACCGGCACGCTGCACAATGTACGGAGCACCGTTGAATTTGGTTCCGTGACGTCTTGCCCACATGTCGTGCAAAGAAACTTCCCCGCATTTTAAATCCTTCGGAACTACGGTATATCCAAGACGAACACCGGTAAATCCTGCATTCTTTGAGAAACTGTGCAGCTCAATGGCGCAGGTTCTTGCACCCTTGCACTCATAAATGGAATGTGCCACATTGTCCTCACTGATATAAGCTTCATAAGCGGCATCATAAATGATTACGGCGCCAACTTTATTGGCATAGTCCACCCATTCCTGCAACTGATCCTTTGTAAGCGTTGTTCCGGTCGGGTTATTCGGCAGACACAGATAGATTATGTCCGGTGTCTTCTTAGGAAACTCCGGTACGAAATGATTTTCTGCTGTACATGGCATGTAAATGACATCGCTCCATGTGCCGGTCTCCTTGTCGTAAGTACCGGTTCTTCCAGCCATAACGTTGGAATCCACATAAACCGGGTATACCGGATCACAGACCGCGATCTTGTTGTCCTGTCCGAAAATCTCCTGAATATTTCCGGAGTCACTCTTTGCCCCGTCAGATACAAAGATTTCATCTGCAGCAACCTCGCAGCCTCTTGCTGCATAATCGTTCTCTGCAATTGCCTTGCGCAAAAATTCATATCCCAGATCCGGTGCATAGCCGTGGAATGTCTCGGCATGTCCCATCTCATCTACCGCTTTATGCATAGCCTCAATGATTGCAGGAGCCAGTGGCTGTGTAACATCACCGATTCCCAGACGGATAATGTTCTTGTCCGGATTTGCCTCCTGATATGCATTTACTTTTTTTGCAATTGTGCTGAATAAATAGCTGCCCGGCAGCTTCTGATAATTCTCATTTACATGAAACATAATTTCGTTCTCCTTCTCTAATTTTCCATCAGTATCACTTTAACATTTTCTTCTTTTAATGTAAAGACCAGCCAAAAAAGCCAGATAAGATCCCTACCCTTCCTGCAGAAGACTTAAGATCATCTGTGCCACCTCGACCAGACCGGTTCCGTTGTCCATACTTCTTTTCTGAATATATTTATGTGCTTCCTCTTCCGTAAAAGAGTTTCGTGCCATAAGGAGTTCCTTTGCCTTGCGAATGATCTGCTGATCCTCCTGCGAACGGTGTTTCGGCTGCTGCCGCATTCTCCTTCTGCGCCTCTGGATATCTCCCTCCATCATTTCAATTGTCTGCAACAGTTCATGCACTTTCATCGGCATGGAAAGACAGACCAGATTGCTTACCTCTCTCTCCTGAATGGAAGACGGAGAAGCGATCAGAAGCATCTGAAACTCCGGTGGCAGATAATCGTGAATTTCCATATACATCATATCCATAAACCGGCATCCGCAGATCAGTATTCCACACTCCAGATTGTTTACGCTTGCCAGTGCCTGCGCACCGGTAGTACAGACTGCCTGCACGGAATACCCGCTCTGTGTCAATATTTTTTTTATGCCCGCTGCCACTTCCGGTTTCGAAAAGGCAATTACAATGTTACTCACGATCCGATCTCCCGTTAAATCTTATACAGATACTCTTCGATCTCCCAGCCGGTTACCTGTGTACGGTACTGCATCCATTCTGCCTCTTTTGCCTCGATCAGTTTGCTGCTGATATGTTCTCCAAGCACTTCTTTTATAAAAGCATCTTTCTGCAATTCACAGATGGCTGCATGAAGATCGGCCGGAAGCGACTCGATTCCTCTGCTTGCTTTTTCTTCCTCCTTCAGTTCATAGACATTTTCCGGCACTTCTTCCGGTGGCTCAATTTTATTTCTGATACCGTCAATTCCGGCTGCAAGACATACCGCAAGGGCCAGATACGGATTGGCTGCCGGGTCCGGGCTGCGCAGTTCCACACGGGTTTCCTCTCCCCGGGAAGCAGGAATACGGATGAGCGGGCTGCGGTTTGTCGCAGACCATGCAATATAACATGGTGCCTCATATCCAGGTACCAGCCGCTTATAGGAATTTACCAGCGGATTCATGATAAGAGTCACACCTTTCATGTGCTTCATGATACCGCCAATAAAATAATAGGCTTCTTTACTCAGCCCCATTTTTCCATCCGGATCATTGAAAATATTGTGTCCGTCTTTGGACAGGGACATATTGATATGCATTCCGGAACCATTAATCCCGTATTTCGGCTTCGGCATAAAGCTTGCAAACAGACCGTGCCGCTTTGCAATGGTCTTAACCGCCAGTTTGAATGTCATGATATTATCTGCCGTCTGCAGTGCCTCATCATACTTAAAGTCAATCTCATGCTGTGCGGGTGCTACCTCATGGTGGGAAGCTTCGATCTCATACCCCATATCTTCAAGTGTCAGCACCATATCACGTCTGGCATTTTCTCCCAGGTCTACCGGACCGAGATCAAAATATCCGGCTTTTTCGTGGGAAAGTGTTGTCGGCTGGCCATTCTCATCCTGATGAAACAGGAAAAACTCACACTCCGGTCCTACATTAAATGTATATCCAAGGTTTTTTGCTTCCTCAATCTGACGTTTTAAGATATAACGGGAGTCCCCCGTAAACGGTGTTTTGTCTGCACAGTAAATATCACAGATAATACGTGCTACTTTTCCCTGCTGCGGGCGCCATGGGAAAATGGTAAATGTGTCCAGATCCGGATACAGATACATGTCTGACTCCTCAATCCGTACAAATCCCTCAATGGAAGAACCGTCAAACATACACTTGTTATTCAATGCTTTCTCCAGCTGACTGGATGTAATTGCTACATTCTTTAATGTTCCGAAAATATCCGTAAACTGCAGACGGATGAATTCCACATCCTCTTCTTCCACAATTCTGAAAATATCTTCCTTGGTATATCTGCTCATATACTTTTCTCCTTTTCTGCGTTACATTTGCTGATATATGTTAATACCTGTTCATAAGACATCGGACCGCCAAACAGATCCAGCGCACTTCCAATGGTGACGTTCAGCCGGTTTCTTCCAAGCCTTGAAAGTTCTTCCAGATCTTTAAAACTGTGAACGCCTCCGGCATAGGTGATCGGAATTTTTCCCCAGTCTCCCAGAAACTGTGCCAGGGGTTTTTCAATTCCACCGGATTTTCCTTCCACATCCACGGCATGCACCAGAAACTCGCTGCACCGGGAACTCAGTTTTTCCAGAAGTTCATTCGTCACACGCTCTGTGGTAAATTTCTGCCACCGGTCGGTTACAATATAATAGCCCGGTTCTTCTGCATCTGCCCGGTATCTGCACGACAGATCAAGTACCAGATGTTCCTTTCCCACGGCCTGTTCCAGCCGGTTCAGACAATCATAGTCAATCCGTCCGTCCCGGAAAACAAACGAAGTCACAATCACTGCAGATGCGCCAGCTTCCAGAAATTCGGACGCATTGGCATCGGTAATTCCTCCGCCGACCTGCAATCCCCCCGGATAGGCACGCAGAGCCGCCAGCGCCTGATTTTTGGTTTCCTCATAATAAGGGCTGTCTTTTGCATTCAGTAAAATGATATGTCCACCACAGATCCCCCGGCTCTGATACATCCGTGCATAAAACGGTGCATCCTGCCCGGAGACGAAATTTTCACTTGCCTGATCTCCGGCATCCCGCAGACTGCTTCCGACAATCTGTTTTACCTTTCCGTTGTGAATATCAATACATGGTCTGAATTCCATCCGATTTTGTCCTCTTTTCAAAAAATGGGCATAGAAAGACCCTGCTGAGGCCCCCTTGCCCTTATTGTTGTATATCTTCACTGTTTATGCTGTTTCTCCGCTATCATAACATAATTTTTACTTGACAGCAATCCATTATTTTGCTATCATCATTAAAATTGTTATTGTACATAATAGGTGTTTTGGACGATAACAGACGTTACACAAAATTACATACAAACTACATATAATAGAAGAAAGCGAGGATTTTAGAAAATGGGAACTATTATCGGCGAAGGAATTACATTTGATGACGTTCTTCTGGTTCCTCAGTATTCTGAGGTTACACCAAACCTGATCGATCTGAAGACACATCTGACAAAGAAGATCGTACTGAACATTCCTATGATGAGTGCAGCCATGGATACCGTTACGGAGTCAAAAATGGCGATTGCAATGGCAAGACAGGGTGGTATCGGAATCATTCATAAAAACATGTCCATTGAAGCACAGGCAGATGAGGTCGATAAGGTAAAGCGTTCGGAAAACGGTGTTATCACAGACCCATTTTTCTTATCTCCAGACAATACATTACAGGATGCTGACAACCTGATGGCAAAGTTCCGTATCTCCGGTGTTCCGATCACAGAGAACGGTCGTCTGGTCGGCATCATCACGAACCGTGATTTAAAGTTCGAAACCGATTTCACAAAGAAAATCAGTGAATCCATGACCTCCGAGGGTCTGATCACCGCTCCGGAAGGAATTACCTTAGAAGAAGCCAAAAAGATTCTTGCAAAAGCCAGAAAAGAAAAACTTCCGATTGTTGACAAGGATTTCAACTTAAAAGGTCTGATCACCATCAAAGATATTGAAAAACAGATCAAGTATCCGCTTTCTGCAAAGGATGATCAGGGACGTCTTCTCTGCGGTGCCGGTGTCGGTATCACCGGAAACATGATGGAGCGTGTCGATGCCCTGGTTGCTGCCCATGTCGATGTCATCGTTGTCGATTCCGCACACGGTCATTCCAAAAACATTCTGGAAGCCGTAAAGAAGATCAAGGCAAAATACCCGGATCTGCAGGTTATCGCCGGAAACATTGCAACCGGTGCTGCTGCACAGGCACTGATTGATGCCGGAGCTGATGCAGTTAAAGTTGGTATCGGACCTGGTTCTATCTGTACCACACGTATCGTTGCCGGTATCGGTGTTCCACAGATCTCCGCAATCATGGACTGCTATGAAGTTGCAAAACAGAGCGGCATCCCTGTCATCGCCGATGGTGGTATCAAATACTCCGGCGATATGACAAAGGCTATCGCAGCCGGTGCAAACGTATGTATGATGGGTTCCATGTTTGCAGGATGTGACGAAGCACCTGGTACATTTGAGCTCTTCCAGGGAAGAAAATACAAAGTATACCGTGGTATGGGTTCCATCGCTGCCATGGAAAATGGAAGCAAAGACCGTTACTTCCAGGAAGGTGCAAAGAAACTTGTTCCGGAAGGCGTAGAAGGCCGTGTTGCTTACAAGGGAACACTTGAAGATACCGTCTTCCAGCTGATCGGTGGTATCCGTTCCGGTATGGGTTACTGCGGATGTCCTACCATTGAGGATCTCAAGGAAAGAGGTAAATTTGTCAAGATTTCCGCTGCTTCCTTACGTGAGAGCCATCCACACGATATTCATATTACAAAAGAAGCTCCAAACTACAGTACCGATGACAATAAATAAATCGGAATAAATATAATATGAGGTGAATTTTATTGGGCCCCAGTGAGATAGGTCAATTAATTACAGTGATTATCCTGCTGTCTTTGTCTGCATTTTTTTCATCGTCAGAGACAGCTCTTACAACCGTAAATCAGATCCGTATGCGTACGCTTGCTGACAATGGCGACAAGCGTGCTGCACGGGTATTGCGCGTAACCGGGAATCCGGGAAAAATGTTATCTGCCATTCTGATCGGTAACAATATTGTAAATCTTTCGGCATCTTCCATTTCAACATCCCTTGCCATCCATCTTTTTGGAAACACGGGTGCGGGAATTGCCACAGGTATTCTTACATTCCTGATACTGATCTTCGGTGAAGTAACACCAAAAACCATGGCAACCATCAAAGCCGATTCCATGTCTTTGACAGTAGCCGCTCCAATAGGACTTCTGATGAAAATACTTACTCCTGTTATTTTTATCATCAACAAGCTCTCCCTTGGGCTGATGTTTCTGCTGCATGTCAATATCAAAGATGCACAGAAAAAGATGACAGAAGAAGAGCTCCGCACTATCGTGGACGTAAGTCAGGAAAATGGTGTCATCGAACATGAAGAACGGGATATGATTCATAATCTCTTTGATTTCGGTGATGCAGAAGCCAAGGAGATCATGGTTCCGCGAATTGACATGACTTTTGTTCAGGCAGATGCCACCTATCAGGAAGTACTTGATATCTTCCGTCAGGATATGTTTACACGCCTTCCTGTTTATGAAGACTCGACCGACAATGTAATCGGAATCATCAACATGAAAGACTTCCTGTTACAGAATGATACCCCGGAATTTTCCGTACGAAACCTTCTGCGGGAGCCATATTTTACATATGAGCACAAAAATACTGCTGATCTGTTTCTGGAAATGCGTAAATCCTCCATTTCCCTTGCGATTGTGCTGGATGAATACGGAGTAACCGCAGGACTCATTACTTTAGAAGACCTGTTGGAAGAAATTGTAGGGGAAATCCGTGATGAATATGATGCCGATGAAGAAGACGATATCACCCGGATCAGTGATCGCGAATTCTATGTACTTGGTTCCGCCAATCTCAACGATGTCAGTGAAGCGCTTTCCCTGCACTTTACTTCGGATGACTATGACACCATAGGAGGATATTGTCTGGGTCTTCTCGATCATCTGCCGGAAAAAAACGAAATCATTTTAACAGATAATAATATTCTTCTCCGCATTGACCGGATGGAAAAAAACAGAATCGAACGGATTTATATCCGGCTTCCGGAGCCTCTGGAGGAAACCGGTTCCGAACAAAAATCCGAAGAATAATCCGTAAATTCTGAGGGCTGCTTTGGCAGCCCTCATTTTTTATGCCAGCAGCTGTCGAAGCCACACACGAAGAGAATCCTCCATGATCCATTTCGAATCTCCGGCAAGCCCTCCCCTTTCTTTTGGAATCAGATTCTGTCCGGCATCCTCAAAATATTTTTTGCTGATAAACCGGCAGTGAAACGAAATAATCTTTCCCCTCGGAAAATCTTCATCCGGATCTTTCGGTTTTACCGGATCGGGATCTCCAGAATCCGGTTTCGGATCTTCCCTGTCAGTCCCCGGAGTTTCCGGATCAGGGTCTGTTGGATCAGGTCCCACCGGATCAGGTCCTGCCGGATCAGGGTCTGTCGGGTCAGGGTCTGTCAGATCATCTGTGTTCTCCGTCTTCCACACTCCATAAAGATCAATTTTCGGACTGTATCTGATTATCCAGCTGTCCTTTACCACTGCCCCACATTTTAAGTCTGCTTTTTTTGCATCCGGCTTCATTGCCCATCCAACCAGTTTTTTTCCTTTCGTTTTCCACCCGATATTTTCCAAAGGCACTTTTCCATAACCATACGTCATTGTCTGCACATCCATTTCCGTATCATCTTTTGAACTGTTCCGGTGAAAGAAAATCTGCAGTTTCTTTTTCTGTCCATAGGCCACACACCGCACATCATTTGTCACATAAAATTCCTGTCTCTCTCTATCCCCGTAACAATCTCCTCTCCATTCTGCAAAATCATATCCTTTCTTTGCTTTTGCTTTTAAACATGCCGTGTATCCATAACAATACTCTCCACCACCGGAAACCGATGCAATCCCTTCCCCTGCAATCGCATCCACCCAGAAAAACAATCCCTGAATTTCTTTGTGGAAATAATTGTGAAAGGAAGTGTATGACTCTCTGCTCCAGCTTTCCGCACCGGAAATTCCCTGATAAGTCGTATATACTTTTCCAGAAACCGGTCCCTGATCATTCATGGTTCCCTGCGCTTTTCCTTTTCTTACCACAATCATACAGGCATCCATCACCATAGACGCTTTGCCTTTATTTAATGCCTGACTTGCCTTTGCATTCAACCGGTCCTTCAGGTCTCCCAGTGTCAGCGCATACAGATTATATTCTGCACCACCTTTTCTGACACGATGCACCGCATACATATAGTTTCCGCCAAGTTTAAAATACATCGTCTGCAGTTTTTTCCCGGAAGAATCCTTTACCGACAACTTCCATCCGATTGTCCGGTAGCGGATATCCGAACTTGCCAGATTTGCTTTGGTTGCATAATAGATCATCCCATCGGTTTCCGAGAACGGAAAAAAGCATACATTATTTCCATACTCCTGATAATAACCGTATGCATTTTCTGATATTCCAGCATAAATGTCTGTCTGTCTGAACGGAAGAAATGTCACCAGCAATGCCACGACCATCCCGAACACCACAATTTTTATCTTTTTTTCCATTAACCGATTGCCACCTCCCAGTATTCACATAATAACCTTCCGTTTTCATCCTGCTGTCCCCCGGTATATACCCCGATAAACTGATATATCTTCTCTCTTTTTGCAAGTGTTTTTGTATAATCCGGAAGTTCCTTTTCCGACGGAAATACACACACCGCTTTCTCAAGCATGGTGATTTTCCTGACCGGACAGTCCTTCTTTTGTAAAAACTCTTTTATCAGCCTGTCCAATTCCTTTCCCCCGAGCTTTCCCTTGGTCCACTTACGCATCAGAACATCCATTTCCTTTTTGATGTTACAGTCAGTCACGCTTCCATTGCTCTGATAATACAGCCATTGCGGTGTCAGCAGGTCGGTCTCCTGCCTCTGGCTTCCTGCCATGATGCCCGGATGTGTATCATTTTGTGTATGCGCCGCAGAAGATACATGTTTTCCGTCACACAGCACGGAAAGTAACAGGGAAAACAGCATTGCAGCCACACATGCCACAATTGTCAGTGTCAGGATCACTGCATGTTTTCCTTTGGTTGTCAGTTTTCCTTTTCTATTCATACCTCCTCCTCTTGCGGCCATATTTCTTCCGTCTCTGTTTCCTCTTCGATTACTTCCGTCTCTACCAGTATCGTTTTATCGCATGCTATGGACTTATGAAATCCTCCCGGAAGTACAAAATCCTCTGTTACCCGTGCTGAAATAACACCCGAAACCATATCACAGCTTTTTACATCAATGGAAACCCTTGATGCCGTATGCAGCTGTTGCCGGATTTCCTGCCGGACAAATGCTTCAACCTCCGTGTCCGACACTCCAGTCGCATAATACCGGTTCAGATGATATTTAAGTACCTGCGAAATACAGTTTTCCATTTCATTTTTTCTTGTGGAAATACTGTAGATACTCAGACAGGAAACGATTGTATAAACCGCAACCATACAGCCCAGTATTCCTAATATTATGTTTTTCATCGACTCCTCCAGTACCCTTCAAACGCTCCCGTGTCTGTTTCACACAGTGCGCCACTCTTTGGAATTCCCTTTTCCACAACCACGCTCATTTCCGACACCAGCGCAATCAATACCAGTGCCGTCACAACCGCGATTGCCGTGCCTGCGTATTGTCTGATCAGTTCTTTCATCAACAGCCTCCGTTTCCCCAAACCTCGATCATTTGCATAATCAATCCCTGTCTGGACAGCAAAAACTGTCCCAGCGTGCCCAGAAAAACAACTCCTCCCACCGCAGCCAGTACCGCACTGCCGTATTCTTTTACCACTGCTGCCATATTCTATACCCCCGCAATCAATTGCAGAACTTTCCCAAGCCCTGCCAGGATCCCTGTACCAATCACAAATAAAATTCCACCAATTCCATATTCTTCTATGATCTGTTCCATCCCATCTTCCTCCTTTTACTTTGCATAGCTTACAAATGTATGCTGTCTGTTAATTCCCAGGAAGGCAACCTGAAACGGAAACTGCATTTCGACTTTTGCCATATTGACCCCATCCATTCCATAAGGTATCTGACTGACCTGCGAAACGGTTGCCACTGTGGAATTTTCATTAAAAAATGTTACTTTCAGCTGATATCCGGCTTCCTCACTCTGCAAAAAACACTGTTGTACCACACCGGTATTAAAATCACTGTTTTCGATCTCATCAACAATCCGTGCCTGCATATCCTGCGCATTCATTACTTCCATATAGGCTGCCAGAATTCCCATTGCTGTCACCGCCATAAAAAGAGTCAGGAATACTCCCATGAATGCCTTTATGATCTGGCTCATTTTGTATCCTCCTCCCTTTTATCCAAGTCCTGCCCCTGACAGAAATGTCATCATAAACACTGCCATATCCACAAGAAGTTTTAATGACGCTGTCAATACCGGTGCAAGAAACAACAGATACATTCCACTGCTCAGATTTTTAAGCCGTCCCTTTTCTGCGGCATCCAGCATCTCTAGATTCCGGTCAATCAGTTCCCCAATCTGCCGGTCTGCCCTGCCACTGTTTCCCATGGAAACGGAAAAGAGCATGCTCATGGCAGAATGTACTTCCGGAATCTGAAAACTTTTCAAAAACCGATGGTAGGGAAGCACGGACTCCGGTTCCATTTCCAGCTGACCAACCAGTATATCCAGATCCCGCCGCAGCACCGGCGGAACATGCTCCTGTGATTTCTGCAAAGCAACCTGAACGTTTTCACTCTGCAAAAGCAGAACAATATCCATCAGCCATCCCGGAAATGCACACTTGATACTGCGTACCAGCGTTTTTTTGGCAACCGCCCGTCCTACCCGGTGCTGATTTGCCATCAGAGCAACCAGAAGCAGTGCCGCCGCTGTCATCAGCTGATGTCCAAAATAATATGCTGCTGCTGCACCTGCCGCCGTCACAACAGCCAGAACTACCGACAAACGTTTCTCTTTTCGCTCATCATACCGGTAATATTCTTCTATTTTCTTTGCATCTGCCTCATCGGTATGTCCATCCAGGGCCAGCCAGTCGATGGCGAGATATTTCTGCGCTCTCGTAAAAATCAGATCATCAAGGATCACAACTACAATCGTAAGCACCTGAGAAATCAAATTTTTACTGATATCAATTTCCATAACCGGCAGATATAAAATCATCCCGCATATCAACAATGACGCAGCAATTGACATTACAATATCCACAAACATTTTCCTGCGTTCCTTCATAGAACCACAAATCCGCTGCTCCCATCTCTTTTTATCCGCCAGAAGCAATTCCACCGGTCTTTCTATTGCTCCTCCGTAAATCTCTACATGTACAATAAAATCATGTACATTTTTTATCCGGCTGCAGGCATATTCCCGTTCGATCATCTGCAGGGAATCTCGCATGACATCAGTTTCATCAAACGTCATATGCATATGATCAATGGCTTTTTGGAGAACTCCGCGCATCGGACCATCCACCATCGCCGCATCTACATTCACCAGTGCTCTCTCCACTTTTTCTTCTTTGACGAAAGCATACAACAGCATATCCAGGTACTCGGATACCTCCTCAAATTTTCTCTCGTATACGATCTTTTTTTTGTACCATTTCCGGTGTCCGGAAATCCGAAGCAGCAGAAAACCGCCAATGACAACCGTCGTAATCCAGTGAAGTTTTAAGAGCAGATGCAGCGCATACAGTGCCGACAGGACAACCAGATAAATCATGTTTCCACCTCCCTGTCTGCATCCTTTCCAAGCTGCTGATCCAAAAGGCTGCAAAGCAGCGGGTTGTCAACTCCCTCTCTTTTAAACCGCCGCAACAGCGATTCCGGAAATTCTTTCAGCACCAGTTTTCCATCGGTCACTGCCATAATAATTTTGTTTTTTTGGCCTTCTCTTTCAAAAAAACATACCTGGTCAATATAACGGTACACCTGACCGGCCCCGTTCTTTTTCTTTCGGATCAAAACCCCGACATCCATTGCCTGATAGATATCGTTTTCCAGACGGTCCGCATCCACACGCGTTTCAAGCATATTTAAAATCCGGTCCGGGATATTCCGGACATCGTCCGTATGCAGGGTGGTCATTCCCCGTACTCCCGTTGACCACCCTTCCAAAAGGTATTTCACCTCCTTGGAACGCGCCTCCGAGAGCATGATCCATTTAGGATTTAACCGCAGGCTTGCCTTGATCGCATCCGCATAATCAAATCGGTCATTGACCCGCATCTCAATACAGTCTTTCCCCGGATTCGTTACGGAATACCGGATCTCCATGGTATCTTCGATTGTGATGACACGCTCATTTCCCGGAACATACTGGGAAAAAAATTTTACACACTCCGTCTTTCCAATTCCCGGCATCCCGCAAAAAATCAGATTCATTTTCGTCAGCACGCAATTGACCAGTATAGCAAGAATATCCCTGCTGCAATACTGTTCCTGCAGTGCCTTTTCTGCTGTCAGCCGAATGACCGGCGGTGTTTTCCGGATGCTGATACTGCGCCCGGAACGTGCGATCGACTCATGCAGAACTGTCACCCGCAGCTCACTGGTTTCTGCCTCCAGCTCCGGATTCTGCTTGTTAAACTGCTGACTGACCACATTTGCAATCCGCTGGGTAAACTGTTCTACAAATGCCAAAGTCATATTCTCATCCACATACGCCTGATTCACCCGGTAACGTTCGTTATAGATATTGGTCAGCCAGATCTCCCGCCCATTGTAATCGACATCTGTGATCTCTTCGTTCGCAATATATTTCCACAATGGACCGAAATACTCTTTTCCAAGTTCCATACAGCCTCCTTAGGGTGTTGGCAGACCGGTATTTTTGTTCGCCTGGTCAATAAAATTTTTCACCAATGTCTGAAACGCACTTCCGATCGGTCCGCTTGTATCCGTTCCCACAACTGCTGTAATGACAAGGATCACTGCAAGAATCGCTACCACGGTAATTAAAATACCGCCATATTCCTGAAATATTTCTTTCATATTTTCATTTTCCTCCTGTATGAAGGACGTTCTTATGGGAAACCACAGAAGAATATCTGTGGGCACAAAAAATGCGGCGATTGCATCACATGCATTGCCGTACTGAAAAAAGATATTTTTACTATACCGTTTTTTGGGTTTTTGTAAATAGTTCTTTGGTACTAAAAAAGGACTTCCGCACCGGGAAGCCCTTCTTTTTGCTTTTACCTTAGTCATCCACTCTATTTTTCTGCCAGAAATTTTTCTGCTGCAGCCATGCGTACCACAACAACAAATACATTTGCTGCCTGCTCAAGTTCGGCAAGCGACGGATACGTCGGTGCAATACGGATGACAGAATCCTTCGGATCTTTTTTGTAAGGGAACGGGGAACCCGCACCGGTCAGTACCACCCCTGCCTCTTTACACTTTGAAACAATCTCCTTTGCGCATCCTTCCGGTGCCTCGAAGGAAATAAAATATCCTCCAAGCGGATGCATCCATGTACCGATTCCGCGGGATGCCAGTTCATCGGAAAAGATCTTCTCAACAAGCTCAAATTTCGGGCGAATCAGATCTGCCTGTTTTTCCATATGTGCCTTGATGCCATCAACATTCTTAAAAAACTTCACATGACGCAGCTGGTTAATCTTATCATGGCCAATGGTCTGAATCGTCAGACGCTTCTTGATATCTGCAATGTTTGTCTCTGAGGAAGCGATTGCTGCAATACCGGAACCCGGGAAGCTGACTTTGCTGGTAGAACAGAATTCAAATACCATATCCGGATTTCCTGCCTTTTTGCACTCCTCTAAAATATCCAGAATCTGTGCCTGGTCCTCTTTGTAGAGATGATGTACCACATAGGCATTATCCCAGAAAATACGGAAATCTGCGGCTGCCGGCTTTAAGGCTGCAAATCTGCGGACCGTCTCATCTGAATAGACCACACCCTGTGGATTGGAATATTTCGGCACACACCAGATTCCTTTTACCGTCTCATCGTTATTCACATATTTTTCTACCAGATCCATATCCGGTCCATTCTCTGTCATTGGGATGTTGATCATCTCGATACCGAATGTCTCTGTGATGGCAAAATGTCTGTCATATCCCGGAACCGGGCAGAGGAATTTTACCTTATCGAGCTTACACCATGGAGTGTTGCCACAAATACCAAACATTTCTGCACGGGCAACCTGATCATACATGATATTCAGGCTGGAGTTACCATAAACAATCACATTTTCCGGCTTTGTCCCGATCACATCCGCCATCAGTTTTTTAGCTTCCGGAATACCATCAAGGACACCATAGTTTCGCAGATCAGTACCGTTTTCACTCTTTAATGCAGTCTTGGAATCAAGCACATCAAGCATTCCCATGCTTAAATCAAGCTGGTCTGCTCCCGGCTTTCCTCTGGACATATCCAGTGCAAGACCCATGCCTTTTATTTTTTCATATTCGGCTTTGAGTGCGGTCAGCTCCTGTGTGAGTTCCTCTTTGCTCATCTCCTGATAGGTTTTCATGGTAAGTTTTCCTCCTTATTATTCCTCTGGATTTTCTTTGATTTTTTTATAATAGGCGCGAATCTGCTGCTCATATCCGTTTTCCGACGGCTCATAAAAAACCTCACCGGTCAGTCCGTCCGGCAGATACTGCTGCTTCACGTAGTGGTTTTTATAATCATGGGCATATTTGTAACCTTTTCCGTGCCCAAGCTTTCCTGCCGATTTGTAGTGGGCATCCTGCAAATGCACTGGTACCGGCGGTGTCTTTGTCTCCTGCACTACACGCATGGCCTTATCAATGGCATTGATCGCGGAATTACTCTTTGGCGCACTTGCCATATAAGTAACTGCCTGTGCCAGTACAATCCGTGCTTCCGGCATTCCGAGCCGCTCCACCGCCTGTGCCGCAGCTACTGCAACCTGCAATGCCTGCGGATCCGCATTCCCGATATCCTCAGATGCCAGAATCATGATTCTTCTGGCAATAAATTTCACATCTTCCCCCGCATAAAGCATCCGTGCCAGATAATACACCGCGGCATCCGGATCTGATCCACGCATGCTCTTGATAAAAGCAGAGATCGTATCATAGTGATTATCTCCCGTCTTATCGTAGTTGATGACCCGCTTCTGAATGCACTCACTGGCCACATCCAGTGTAATGTGAATGATCCCATCCTCACTCCGATCCGTGGTCAGAATTCCAAGTTCAATGGCGGTCAGCGCTGCACGCGCATCTCCGTTTGCCATGTCAGCTAAAAACTCCAACGCATCATCATCCATCTGTGCATGGTAAGAACCCATGCCCTTTTCCGTATCATTGACCGCCCGAAGCAGCAATGTACGGATATCCTCCGTGGAAAGTTTCTTTAACTCAAAAATGACGGAGCGCGACAAAAGCGCAGGATTCACTTCGAAATACGGATTTTCCGTTGTGGCTCCGATCAGAATGATCGTGCCGTCCTCGACAAACGGAAGCAGATAGTCCTGCTGTCCCTTGTTGAAACGATGGATCTCATCGATAAACAGGATCGTTTTCTTTCCATACATGCCCTGATTGTTTTTTGCCGCGGCAACCACTTCCTCCATGTCTTTCTTGCCCGCCGAAGTCGCATTGATCTGCATGAACTCTGCACTTGTGGTATTGGCAATCACTTTCGCCAGCGTCGTCTTTCCCGTACCGGGCGGTCCGTAAAAGATGATGGAGCTGAGTTTATCCGCTTTGATCGCACGGTACAGCAGTTTGTCTTTCCCGACGATGTGCTGCTGCCCGACAACCTCATCAAGTGTGGTCGGACGCAGCCGTGAGGCAAGCGGTGACTCATCCTTCATATTCTGTTGTCTCATATACTCAAATAAATCCATTCGTATCCAATCCCCATATGAATATCATTCAAGATCTTTTTGAATAATTTTTGTGTGTATCCTGCATTTTTATTCTTTGCAGGAATTTTTCCACAAACTTCTTTACGCTTTGTTCTTTGCGATATTTCTATGTAATTTCTATTATTCTTTCATTTCCCGCTTATCTCATTTTGAAAGAAAAAGCGTCAGGAAATTCATTTCATCCTTATAAGGATACATGATTTCCTGACGCTTGACAAGTTATTATTGAGATTTTTTTACATAAATATTGCTTTTATTTTTGTACAGATGCTGTAAGTGCACCATCCTTCACGTCAATGAGGATCGTATCTCCCTGCCGTACCTGATCTTCGAGAATCAGTTTTGCAGAGAGGGTCTCTACATGCTTTTGCAGGAACCGCTTCAATGGTCTTGCACCATAAACCGGATCGTAACCATGTTCAACCACAAAGTGCTCCGCTTCCGGTGACAATGCCACCTTGATCTCACGATCAGAAAGACGTTTGTTCAGATCATCCATCAGCAGACGGATGATGCCACCAATATTTTCTTTTGACAGTGGCTTAAACATAATAATCTCATCCAGACGGTTCAAAAATTCCGGTCGGAAATGTCCCTGCAGATCTTCCATGACTTCTTTTTCTGCCTCCGGCGAAATGTTGCCGTCTGCATCAATGCCATCCAGCAGATACTGTGATCCAAGGTTACTGGTCATAATAATGATCGTGTTCTTGAAATCTACGGTACGTCCCTGTGAATCTGTGATCCGCCCGTCATCAAGTACCTGTAACAGTACATTAAAGACATCCGGATGTGCCTTTTCCACCTCATCAAACAGGACAACAGAATACGGTTTTCTCCGCACGGCTTCTGTCAGCTGGCCGCCTTCATCGTATCCGACATATCCTGGAGGCGCTCCGATCAGCCGGGACACGGAGTATTTCTCCATGTATTCACTCATATCAAGACGCACCATGTTGGATTCATCGTCAAACAGGCTGGCAGCAAGTGCTTTTGCAAGCTCGGTCTTGCCGACACCGGTCGGTCCCAAAAACAGGAACGAACCAATTGGTTTGGTCGGATCTTTGATTCCTGCTTTGGAACGGATAATCGCCTCGGTCACTTTTGTAACACCATCGTCCTGGCCTACCACACGTTTGTGGAGTTCCTCATCCAGGTGCAGTGTCTTGTTCCGCTCGCTTTCGCTTAACTTCGCAACCGGGATTCCCGTCCAGCGGGAAATGATCTTTGCAATCTCTTCATCGGTGACATTTTCGTGTACCAGGGAAAGATCACGGTCTTTTAATTTTTCTTCCTCGATTTCGAGTTCTCTCTGCAAATTCGGTAACATACCAAATTTTAATTCACTTGCTTTATCATAATCGAAATCTCTTTCTGCAACTTCCAATTTCTTCTTTATACTTTCAATCTGTTCGCGCAACTTACTGACTTTTTCAACCGCAGTCTTTTCACCATCCCACTGCGCTTTTCTGGTATTAAACTCATCACGCAATTCTGCAAGTTCTTTCTGCAGATCTGCCAGACGTTCCTGACTCAGATGATCCGTCTCTTTCTTTAATGCCGTCTCCTCGATCTGCATCTGCATGATCTTCCGGTTCATCTCATCAAGTTCTGCCGGCATGGAATCCAGTTCCGTCTTGATCATCGCACATGCCTCGTCGACCAGATCAATTGCTTTATCCGGCAGGAACCGGTCTGTGATATAACGGTTGGAAAGAACTGCTGCCGTAACAAGCGCAGAGTCCGTAATCTTAACGCCGTGGAACACTTCGTAACGTTCCTTTAAGCCACGCAGGATGGAAATGGTATCTTCCACCGTTGGCTCATCTACCATAACCGGCTGGAAACGCCGCTCCAGGGCAGCATCTTTTTCGATATACTCCCGGTATTCGTTTAAGGTTGTGGCACCGACACAGTGCAGCTCCCCTCTGGCAAGCATTGGTTTTAACAGCTGTCCGGCATCCATGGCACCATCGGTTTTTCCGGCACCGACGATTGTGTGCAGTTCATCGATAAACAGAATGATCTGTCCATCCGAATTTTTGACATCGTCAAGAACTGCTTTCAAACGTTCCTCAAATTCACCACGATACTTTGCACCGGCAACCAGTGCGCCCATATCCAGGGCAAACAGCTTCTTGTCTTTTAAGCCTTCCGGTACATCGCCTTTTACGATACGCTGTGCCAGACCCTCGACAACGGCAGTCTTACCTACACCGGGTTCACCGATCAGCACCGGGTTATTTTTGGTCTTACGGGAAAGAATCCGGACCACATTCCGGATCTCCTCATCACGGCCGATCACCGGGTCCATCTTCTGCTGTCTTGCACGCTCCACCATATCATAACCGTACTTTTCCAGTGTATCATATGTTGCTTCCGGATTATCGGAAGTGACACGCTGATTGCCGCGGACGGTAGACAATGCCTGCAAAAACCGTTCCCTTGTCAGCCCATATTCTTTCATCAGTGCTTTCATCGCCGGATTTGGATATTTGAGCATTGCAAGGAAAATATGCTCGACAGAGACATATTCATCTCCCATTGCCTTTGCCTCATCCTCTGCATGGATCAGCACATTGTTTAAATCTTTTCCGACATAGACATTGCTGTTGCTGCCGGATACTTTGACGCGCGCATCCAGTTTGCTGATCGCATTCTGGGTGAAATGCTGTACGTCAATTTCCATTTTCTCTATCAGTTTCGGGATCAGTCCCTCTTCCTGCTGTAACAGGGCAACTAACAGGTGCTCCTGCTCAATCTCCTGATTTCCATAGTCGTAGGCAAGCTTTTCGCAGTTATTGATCGCTTCTACCGACTTTTGTGTGAATTTCTGTATGTTCATAGCAAGCCCTCCTCTTAACTATCATCATGTAACTGTGCTGTTTTTTGCATCCCAGTTACTATTTTTCTCGATTACGATATTGTTATACACCCGTTTTTAGCACTCGTCAAGTAGGAGTGCTAACAAAAATTCTAAAGATTTTATAAACATTGGAATATATTGTCGAATTGTCTGAAAATTGTTTTAGACATAAGTTTTTTCGATATGACGAAAGAAGGGGAATATTCTCTTTCTCCAGAAACATCCGTTATTAATTGTAACGGATGTTTTGCCGATATAATAGACAACACAAACGATGATCTATTACAGAAAGGAACTTTTCATGCAGATTTATTTATCACTGATGTCCCAGAAGAATCCCTCATCCGATTCCTCATCCTATGATCTTTCTTCTCCTCAGGGACGCATGCTCTATGTGAGAGAAACAACCAATGCCGCATTTTCTTCCTGGACTTCTCCCCTGCAAAGACAGGATCCTAATACGCAGGAAGAAAAAAAACAGGAAATGCTCTCCCGCATTATGGGAAAATTAAAAAGTGGGAAGAAACTTTCTGCCAAAGAGCTGGATTTTCTGCGGCGTACCGATCCAATTCTGTATGCCCACGCCCTGCGCGTCCAACGAATGGCGGAGGCTTTAAAACAGCAGCTCTCCCATGCAAAAAGCAAGCAGGAAGCAAATGATATGATTACATCCGCGATTGCCGGGGTCTCGGACAAAGATCCGGACAAAGAATATCTGCTGGCTGCTTACAATGAGGTTTCCAAAAATTTTCATAAATCACCGGCTTATCAGCGTCTGCCTAACACTCCGGAAGATGCCAAAAAAAGAAAAACGAACAATCCGAATACGCATTTTACCGATGATGAGGACACGAATGACGATACGGATGATCTCCTTTCATGGACCCCGCTTCAGGAAATTATTGATGCGGCTCCAACACTAGAATGTCAGGGCTAGGCTTATATAGCTGGAACATTATTATTTCAAGTAGTGTTCCAGCTTTTCATTTACACACAGACGGATTTCCTCTGCAACACGTTCACAGTATGTCTTTTTCATACCCGCCTGCACACCAACTGCTACTAATTCCTTTTTCCCCGGATTTTTGCCATTTCCATCTACAGTGGTTGTGTGCTCACCATAATACGTATTACTGTATGTGAGATCATAGGCAGGACTTAAACGCCACATATCATCCTTTTCATTATAAATGTAGGTAAAGTTTTTAGAATGATCATCACGATTATGTGCGAATACATTAAAACACATACGACGATACATATTTTCCACATCCTCTGTACAATCCCTTGTCAGAATTTTTGTCAACTTCATCAATTCATGATAGTCCAGACTTGGTTGATTAAAATCTAACTCCAATAAGGCAGCCGCAGTTAACATATGTGCCCTTTTTATTTCATTCTTTTCTATTCTTCGATCAAATCTCTTTGTTCCAAAATATCCCGGACATATATCTGATGAAAAAAGCCGTGTTTCACTCATTACAATTCCACAGGCTTTTGCACACAGAGAATAATCGTATTCCATTTTTCCCACATCTTTTTTGTCCACATGTGCCGGAAATTTAATAATCCAGTTTTCTCCATCTATTTCCGTCATAATCTTAGGTCTTGCACCACCACTGGTTCCTCCCAGCCGGTACAATTCATCTAATTTCTCCGAATATTGCGTGCTTAATATTTTCTGGCAATGCACAGATAGTTCGTCCAGATCATCCATCTGTTGTCCCATCCCAATCTCCTTCTGCGGATGATAGGTCAAAGCTCCCATTCCAGATTTTCCCACGATGGCAAGACGATCCAATACCGAATATTGTGCTTCCTTTTTTCCACGTTCTTTCAGCAAACGCTCCAATAAAAGCTGTCCCCATGCATCCGGTAAACTATCTGCAAATACTCCGAACAATCCGTCAAAATAATCTTTTTTTGGCACAAACACTTCATTTTTTAGCGGAAGCGAAAATGGACTGACTGAAAATCCATGCTCCAGCCATTCTTCACTATAAGAAAATGCCACCTTATGATTCGCGGTCAATGCAAGCGTTCCCACAAGCCGGTCATCCATCCGAACCTCAAGACTTTCCCTTTGACTCATTGATTACCTCCTGAATATTTCGATATGGTACCTGTGTAAAAAGATCCCGCAGTTCATCTGCAAGTTCCAACGCCATAGCAAGTTTTGTCAGTGACAAAAGCGAAATCTGTCCTGTTGTCTCAAATCGTTTAATAGAACCGTAACTTACTCCGCTCATATCCGAAAGTTTCTGTTGCGAAACTTTCCGCCGTCTGCGAATACGGCGCATACGTTCTGCCAGTTTTTTATCCAGTTCTTCTGCTGTTTCCCATACCAGTGCTTCCATATCATGCCCCATCTTGTCAGATAATATTTTATCCATTTCACGCGATTTTACTTATTTTTATATAATATATTATCTAATATTTTAGCATATCTCTTCGGGTACCGCAACGTCTCCCTGACTATTTTTCCTATCATACAGTTTTTCCAAAACTGCTCCAATATCCGCTTCCACGCAAATGGATTTCTTTCGGATTTCCTCCGGCGCACAGGCTTCCTTCTTATTTATGCAGGCATAAACTGCATCCGGCCAGGTTGCATATAGATATATCGGCTCCAGTACGCCCAATATTCTTCCAATGTTTTATAAGGGAAAAAGCCCCCGGAATACATATCCGAAAATCCATGCACCTGTCGGAAATCGCCAAACCACTTTTCAAAACGTTCCCCGGAATAGGTAAATCCTGCAGAAGTGGATAATCCCGCACCCGCGCCAATGATTACGGCCTCCGCTTTCTGCAGTGCCTGTTTCAGACGCTCTGTTTGTACATTCCCGTCAATTTGTGAGAATCCTTCTGTAGATGTCGTTGTCCTCGTCCTTAAAAACATTAAATACCACACTTTCCAGCTTTTTTTCTTCCGCCAGCTGCAGACAGGAACGGTAACAGGATGCCAGTAATTCCCGTTCCCGTTTTGTTACTCTCCCCTGCACCACCGGCCCTACCGTATGCAAAATATATTCGCACGGCAGATTATACGCATGCGTAAGTTTTGCGGTTCCTGTTTTTTCCTCGTGTCCCTGCCTTTCCATGATGCGGGCACATTCCGCACGAAGCTGTACGCCACTATAGGTATGAATTGCATTATCAATACAGCCGTGACACGGGCAAAAACACCCCAGCATCTGTGCATTTGCGGCATTGACAATCGCGTCGCAGCGCAGCGTGGTGATATCGCCCTGCCAAAGATACAGTCTGGCCTGCTGCCCTTGAAAATCCTTATCTGCCCTGTAGAAACCACGCTGATGCTGATCAGCGACCGCTGGAAAGTACTGATCATCCGCGATCTGCTGACCGGAACCAAACGGTTTTCCGAATTAAAAAAATCCGTGGGAAAAATCTCCCAGAAAGTGCTGACCTCTAACCTGCGCTCTATGGAAGAAAGCGGGCTCGTTTCACGAAAAGTCTATCCGGAGGTTCCTCCACGTGTAGAATACTCGCTGACCGAAACCGGATGGAGTCTAAAACCGATTCTCGATGCAATAGTGGAATGGGGCACGGAATACAAACAGAAACATGAAAACGAAACTTTTCAATAATACCATGTTTAAATTCCTTGACATCTTCTTACGTGTGTGTCAGATTTGGAATTTTAATGGAAAATATATTTTCTTCTGCCTTCCTGCTATATAAGAGTCCTCCCTGATGTTTTTCCATGATCTCCTGAGCGATGGCAAGCCCGAGTCCGGTTCCCCCAGTGCTGCTCCTAGCACTCTCTCCCCGCACAAATGCACAAAACATCGTATCACTTATTTCCGGCGGAATCGCCTGTCCGTCATCTTTCACACACAAAATGACATTTTCCCCATCCTCTTGTGTAATAGAAAGTCCAATTTTATTTCCCGTGTGATTGTATTTCTTTGCGTTTGTGAGCAGATTGATAATCACGCGGGCCAAAAGACGCTCATCTCCCTGTATCCACACCGCTTCATCTGGTATTTCAATAGAAAAAGAAAAACCGGCATTCGTGATCTCCTCATAATATTCGGCACAGATCTGCCGCGTCAATTCCGACAGATCCAGTGTCCGAAGATCGAGCTGATACTCCGCACTCTCCATCTTTAACAATGTAAACAAATCCTCCGACAACGTATTGACACGGTCTGCTTTTCGTGCAATCGTTTCATAATATTTGGGAACGTCCACATCCGGAACCATCTGTTCCTGCAGTGCATAAATATAGCTTTTTATGGTTGCGACCGGTGTTTTGATATCATGGGAAAGTTCTAAGAGCATCTTCTGCCTGCTCTGCGCCATTTTTTCGTTTTCCGCACGCTGCGCGGCAAGCTGCTTTGTCATATGATTAAACGCATTCCCGATCTCCGTAAACTCTTTTTCTTTCTGCGGCGGGATCACCACCTGTTCCTCGCCCTGTTCCACCCGCTTCATTCCGGCAATGATTGTATCCAGCGGCCGTTTGATTTTTCTTAAAATATACAGGCTGACCCCCACCACATCGAGCACCAGCAGAAGAAACACCACATACAGCATGCGCGATCCGGTATTAGTATACAAAATTTTCTGCGGATCAAAATTATACACAATAGAAAACTGTGCCTCAGGATAAAAAATCAGATAAAAAGAATCATTTATGTTCTGCCCGAACATCCAGTATCTCTTCTTTCCATTTTGTATGCCCTGCTGCACATCGTCTTTTAACGAAAAAGCATCCAGAAGCTGCTCCTTCGCATATGCCATCTGCGTGGTCTGTTTCCTGCCATAAACCGTCTCCACACGATACTGTGCGTCCAGCTTTTCCACCCAGCCATCCATCTTTCGGATGCCATCCAGATTCTGAATCGTTCCATCCTCCCCCATCGTAATGCCTGGAAAATCCTCCTTCAACACGTTTCCATAGGAAAAAACGAAAGATATGAGAACCGCTACTATCAGCAACAAAATCGCAGCCAGCGAAAAAATCACATAACTTCCGATCAGTTTTCCAAACAGGCTTCCGTTTCGTCTGCTTTTTTTCATACACTCTCCTTTTCGAGTTTATATCCCAGCCCTTTCACTGTTTTGATCCGCTTCGGATTTTTCGGATCTTCTTCTATTTTATTGCGCAGATTGCTGATATGCACCATCACCGTACTGTCATCCCCCAGATATGCATCATCCCACGCATAGGAAAAAATCTGCTGTTTGGTGTAGATCCGCCCCGGTGTGCGCATAAAAAGCTCGAGTATCTTAAACTCCGTGGCAGTCAGTGTGATTGCTTCCCCGTTCCGGAATAAGGTTCCTTCCGCCGGATGCATGACAAGATCGAGCGCTTTTAATACTTCTGTTTCCTCACTCTTCTGTTCCTGATAGGCATAGCAGCGGCGAAGCTGTGCTTTCACGCGCGCAACTACTTCCAGCGGATTGTAAGGCTTTGTGATATAGTCATCTGCGCCCAGTTCAAGCCCCAGAATTTTATCGTAATCCTCCGTCCGTGCCGTCATCATCAGCGCTGGAACGCGGCTTTTTTCACGGATACGGCGCAACACCGCAAAGCCGTCCATTCCCGGCATCATCACATCCAAAAGCACCAGATCCGGCTGCTCTTTTTCAAACAGCCGTAAGGCAGCCGGTCCGTCCGCTGCCTTAATCAGTTTCATATGTTCTCGCTCTAAAAATAACTGCAATGCCTCAAGCAGCTCCTCTTCATCATCCGCTGCAAGGATCACAAATGTACGATTTTCCATAACCAGTCCTCCCTTTAAAAACCAGCCCGTTTAAAGCTTCTCCGTCAAGGGCTAGTCTATCTCTTTTTATCCTACACATTTCAGGAGCAGTCCGTCAAGGTCCGGTGTCGTTTTAAACTGTTTCTGCCAGCCCGGCAGACACTGATCCAAAAGCATACATTTGTACATGCCCATATCATAGTATTTTTCGCTCCCGTCCGCATAGGAAAACGCCTGCAGAAACTGTTTTTTCCACGCCTCGTCTCCTGCCAGCTTCCGGTATGCCGCGCATTCCACATAGCGCGCACTGCCCTCAAGATTCTGCAGAAATCCTTCCGCAGCGCATACCTTATCAGAAAGTGCTGTCTCTCTTTTCTTTTGAAGTTCAAGCGCTTTTTTGATCTGCTTCTTTTTTGTTTCCATATCTGTACTTTCATAGGCATTTTGCAGATATTTCATTTCCTCTGTAAATGCTTTTTTCTGAACGGAATCCTTATCAACTTTTTTAATGATCTCTTCTCTGTTTTCCTGTCCCAATTCGTATGCCTGATCCAGCCCGTTTTCCTGCTGCCATGCATGAAATGCCTCATGCCAGATAACTGTTGCCTGCGTTTCTTTACTGTAGGAATCAAGTGCAAACACTCTCTCCCCTGCTTCTTTCTGCTGTTGCAGACTTCCTGCGGTATCCAGCGTTGCAAAAAAGTTTTTAAATTTTTCATAGGTTGGCAGAACAACCTGATACTCCTTGCCTACTTCCACAATGGTTCCGGCAAATGTGTCAAGCTTTGGCTTTTCGCGTGTGACTGTATAGGTATCCGCAGACGGCGTGATCACATAGTCACAGTCCCCGTCGTAATAACGGACGCTGTAGTCCCGGACAGAAAAACCGGGAAATCCAAGCGTTTCCATCTCCGGTTCAAGAGAGCATGCCTTCTCATAAATCTGCCGGTCCGTCTGAGATAACTTTTTTTCTCCTGTACATATGCATGCAGCCGCAAGTAAAATTCCGACCGCCCCGTAAAGCACTTTTGCCATCATATATTTCATATCTTTATGCCTCCTTCCGCCGGATTGCAAAAATTCCAAGTACGAGCACCCATGCTGCCAACAGTGCGACAAGTACCGGATGCCAGACTGGCGCCTTTCCTGCTGCTATGCGGTATGCACATTTCTGCACGCCATTCAGATTCGGAATCACATGGATAAGTGCGGAAAGTCCCGCTGCCGTGACACCGCCCAGAGAACTGCGAAGCAGATCAAGTGCTGACCACAATACACCAGTGCCTGCGCCCAAAACACCGAATGCCGCAGCAATTCCCGCCGGAAGCCGGATGCTTACCACACTCGTCCACAGGCTCACCAGCGCGACACTGGCTGCCATGACAAAAAATCCCGGAATCAGCCGCAGGGCACATGCACTTTGCCCCTGCAGCAGCGCATATACTGCCATGGCAAGGTACAAAAGTCCCAGCCCGCCGATGGATGCCAGAATGTTGGCAATGGTCAGCCCTCCATGGTAAATTGACTGTGAAATACCGCGTACCCAGACCAGATGGCTGGTTTTCCTTGCATATTCATTTGGAATCGTCCGATAACTGAGCAGCACCGCTAAGATGCAGCCTGCCGCATGGACGAGTACATGCATCACCATAAACATATTGTGAAATCCGGTCAGGGATTCACCATCGATCATAATGGTTGAATTCTCGCCACTGCAAAAAAGCAAAAGAAACAGGGCGATTGCCAGAACAACGTATGCCTCTTTGCGCCGCATGCGCTCCCGTATTGCATTTTTTATGATGGTTCCCATTTAATCCACACTCCCTTCTCTGACTACATCCAAAAACAGTTTTTCGAGTGTGCCCGGTTCCTTTAGCTCTTCTTTTGTAAACGTGCGCATAATTTTTCCGTCTTTTAATATGATGCCCTCATCGCACACGCGCTCCATATCACTTAAAATATGGGAATTCATCAGAATTGTTTTTCCGTCTTCTTTCAGGCGGCGGATCAGTTCCAGCATCTCCACCCGCCCCATGGCGTCGAGTCCCGCACACGGTTCATCAAGAATCAGGATCTGCGGATCTCCCAACAGTGCCTGTGCCAGCGCCAGCCGCTGCAGCATGCCCTTGGAGTAATGACGGATTTTCGTGCGGCTGTTTTCCAGCCCCACACATGCCAGCAGTTTTTGCGCTTCTTCATGGATTTTTTTATGCGGCAGTTTCTGTAGTTTTGCATAATAGACCAGCACTTCCATTGCCGTCAGAAATGGGGGAAAATAAGGTGTTTCCGGCGAATAGCCGATGGTTGTGTGCGCGGGCACTGTAACTGTTCCCGCTTCTTTTTTTACTAATCCGAGTATCATTTTGATAGTTGTGCTTTTTCCGGCGCCATTGCTGCCCAGAAGTGCAAAAACGTTTCCTTCCGGGACTGCAAATGACAGATCCTGCACAACGGTTTTCCTGTGATATGATTTTGACAGGTGTTCCACTTTGATCATGTTTATGTCTCCTTCGCATTTGCTTTTCTATTGTCAGTTTACAAATGCGGGTAAAACACAACCTAAATGGAAGTTAAAGATAACCTAAAGATGTGTGTAAAAAATCCCCGGAGCACCTCTCGCCCCGGGGATCTTTTTGATCATCCTTCAATCGCAATATATTTGTTTTCTTCTACCGCTTTCTTTGCCTCTTTCTTCGGCACGAACAGCTTTAAGATACCATGCTTAAATTCTGCTTTGACATCCTCCTGCTTGATGTCTTCCCCGACATAAAAGCTTCTCTGGCAGGCACCGGCATAACGTTCCTTGCGGATGTAGTGACCGCTGTCCTTTTCTTTTTCGTCCTTGTCGAGACCTTTCGCAGCACTGATGGTCAGGTATCCATCGGAAACAGAAGCCTTGATCTCATCCTTGGTAAATCCCGGAAGATCAATCATCAGCTCATATCCATCCTTCTGCTCTTTGATATCGGTCTTCATAATCCTTCCGGCTTTCTTACCGTAAAGCTTCTTTTCGGTATTATTCATTTCTTTATCCATATCATAAAATGGAAACTCATCAAACCAGTCATCAAATAAATTCTCTCCAAAAATACTAGGCATTAACATAAGTCATCTCTCCTTTTCTTTCTGCGTCCACGGTCTGTGGACCTCTCATGCTTGTTTACCTTGTTTCTTTGGAACCGGGATGTTTCAGGAACCTTTCGTTCTCTTTTGGTTCCCTTCCTTTGTTCTTGCCTATGTTATAGCACCGTTTGTTAGCACTGTCAAGAGGTGAGTGCTAATTTTTTGAGATTTTTTTTGCAAACCTTGATTTTACGGGGTTTGCAACACTTTTTCTTCCTTATAATCATCACTTTTTCTTGATTTGACGCCATTTTGACACCAATTTTTTATTTTTGGTGTCAGCTAATTGCTACGCTTTCCAGCCTTGTGATTTCACTCTCAATTCTGGACATCTCACTTACATGGTTATATACATCCATTGTTACATCTATGTGGGCGTGTCCCATAATATATTGAAGAACTTTTACGTCTATCCTCTTTTCTGCCATTCTGGTACAAGCCGTATGTCGCATAATGTGAGCGGATACCGTTGGTAACAATTCAGCATTTCTATGTTCAGTCTTTGCAATTTGAACTTCTTTTTTGTTATATGCGTCTACAATATTATATAAGATATTGTTTATTGCACTAGGCATGAGCGGTCTGCCGGACTTTGCCATGAAAATGAATCCTTTATAACCGTCTATCTCAACATCTTTTCCTTTTTGAAGCATAAAGTTTAATTTCTTTTGTTCTTCAAATGCTCTTTGTACATCTGATGTCATAGGGATAGTTCGGATTCCAGAATCCGTCTTTGCGTGGAAATATGGAATTTATAGCCATCTCCTAAATCTTTATAAATCAACTGATGGTCAATACTTACCGCTTTTGTTCTGACATCTACATCTTCCCAAGTCAATCCAATCAGTTCTCCGCACCTTACACCAGTTCCTAACATGATTCTGAGCATTGGATAGTAGGTGTTGTATACTTGATTATTTTTCACAAATTCCAGCATTTTTTCCTGTTGTAAAACTGTTAAGGCAATACGTTCTTCTGCCTGTCTACCATAATCACTGATAGAAAACTTTGCCGGATTCTTGCGGATAATATCATCATCAACAGCCATTTCCAGTGCCGGATAAATCATATTGTTAATAAATTTTATTGTAGAATATGCGTATCCTGCTTTAGAAAGTTTTGAGTAAAACGATTTGATGTGTGATGGTAAAATCTGAACAACCTTGATGTTTCCAATTTCGTCTTTGACACGATTCTCCCATGTTTTCAGATAATTTGCTCTAGTAGATTCTTTCAGCTCCCTAGTGGACATATATCTTTCAAACAATTTATTAAGAGTATGTTTTTTGATTGCTCCATCAGTTAAAATGTTATCTTCCAAGTCTTTTGCAATCTGCTTTTCCTTTTCCCTTAATTCCGGTAAATTCTTTGCATATACTGTCAGACGTTTTACCATGTTCAACATATCTGTTGACGAGTATTTCTATCCATCAAAAAAGCTGAGAAAAGTACAGTTCGCCGTCAGATAGATTCGTCACTTGATTTATTGACTGATAACGAATTAAAAATTATTCAAGCTACGATTGATGGTGTCTTGAACAGTAGAGAGAATAAGCAATAATTTATCTCTTATTCTCTCTGTTTTTCTGTTTAGATTTCTCACTGCTTATTTGTTGATCAGCTTCGCAGTAGCAAATAAATCTTCATTTATAAATAACAAGTTACTGTGCCTTTTCAAATTTTATTCACAATTTCTTAACCGTTCCACAATAGAGTGATTTCCTACGAGTTTTTTATAGGATAAAAGTGGTGCTAGCGTACATATCAGCACAACTAATATAATCGAACTGATTAACGGAATTACTGGCACTTTAAACGGAATCCTCATATAATTCATGGATTGGAAGCAAACATAAGTGATAGCAGAACCAATCGTTAAAGTTACAAATATAGAGAAAATAGCATATAAAATACCCTCTCGAATCAAAAGTTGATTTATCTGTTTTCTGGACATTCCAATGCTTTCCATAACAGAAAAAATCAATCTACGATTTTGTATACCACTTGCGATTGTATTTGCATAATTTAAAACTCCAACAAATAAAAGCAATAAAGCGATTATTGTACCTATCTCCATCATATTTCCCTGTGCTTCTTGAATTGTTTTCATATTCTCATATTGAGATTCAACATATAAGTCATTACTATATGGACTATTATTTATCAGTGAGGTAATCTTTTTTTCTAAAACTTCATCATATTTCTGATTATAGTAAATATACACGTCTAATATTGTCGGCTTAGAAGTCAAACTTTTTAAATAATTTTGACTTACAATCAACGAAGCTCCAATATCTCTTCCGCTGTACTGTGTTTCATAGGACACAGCTTCAACAGTAATTTCATATTGCTTTCCATCAAAACTGAAAGGGACTTTTTGATTCAAATATTCTTTGGGTATTTCAGAGCCTTCATACTGTACAATACAACTTTTCCCATTGAGAAAATCTTGTTTATCAACAGGACTACTCAACGATTGATTTACATAATCAAATTGGTCTTCATCAATGCCTATTAACATGCCATAATAATTTGACGGATTTGTTTTATAATTGGTTATCACGTCTTTTGAAGATACATATGGTGTCCTTTCTATATAATTAGTTATCCACATATCAGAAAACCCCTTTGACACATATGGGAAACTAATTGGTACTCCCTCTACAAGATGAATGTCTTTCATACCGTCCATTTTTTCTATTTTTTCAACAAAAGAATCCTCTATGGCTGGCTTTAGAGAATTGATATTCTCTGTAGTTTGTGTCTGGTTTTGAACAACAAAATCAGCATTCCAATAATTAGGAAGTACTGTTCTTTCTCCCTGACTACTTATAATCGTTGTAAGACAATAAAATACAGATAAACTTATTGCCAGCGATAGCAACACAACAACTGTTTTCTTTTTGTCTTTTTTAAACTGTTCAAATGCCATTCTCCAAAAGAAAGCTCCCTTTTTCTTTTTATACCCTTTTCCATTAGAGACACACTCTATATATTTTGTAGCTTCTACGGGGGTAACTTTTGTTGCAATTTGAATAGGCTTTCTCATTCCAAGAAGAATAGAGAAAACTGTCACAGCGACACTCACAATTAAAATGAATGGATTGAATTGCAACGCCATATTTCCAGTGGAAATTCCCAATACGCTAAGAATATACGGAACCAGTTTTATGCATAAAAGAATACCTAACAGGTTTCCAATAAATATTCCTGCTATTGCAATAAATAGCATTTGTTTTGTTATGAAACGAACAAGCTGTTTCTTTGTCATACCCAGAGATTGAAGCAATCCATAATATCGTATCTTCCCCGAAATGGACAAATACAAAATATTATAAATTAAAAGATATGCACTTAGGCATATAACAAGAGCCAGACCGCATATGCCCAATAGCAGTTTAAAAGAATTTTCGATGTAGTCTGTTGGAGCAAAAATTTGTCTGTCTGAAAAATTCAATAATTTTTCTAAGGACTGTATTGTAGTTGGTAAAACGTAATTACGGTTCAATTTTATGCAAAGGATTCCATCATTTTTTAAATCATACCCTGTCTCATCATAAAAGTTTTTTGACACAAATCCGGCAGATTTGTCTCCGTATCCATCCCATATGCCACTAATCACAAATTTGTCTGTATGAACACCGGTATTATTCTCGTAAGTTAAAACAATACTATCTCCGACAGATAGATTTTCATTTCCACATGCTTTTAGAATATCTTTTGTAACCATCAATTCATTCTTATTTTGTGGATAGTGTCCATCTAATTTTGTTCTTGCAGGAGACATCAGATTATTCCAGAACGTTTCATCACACCATAACAAACCGATTTCAACTGTATTATCAAACTCTGAACTTTTAATAAATCCAGCATAGGATTCCATCCCTACATTTTGTATGTTTTTGTTGCTCTGTAAACTTTTAACCTGTTTTGATGTAAAACCATTCATAGTCGTAATATCATATTCAGCTCCATTTAATCGTGTATTTTGTAATCTGCTTGAATCCAGATAAGTCAAGCCGATTGTAAATACACAAAAAAGCATAAACGCAGATAAAACTATTGTGAAAAACAATATTCCATATTGCTTTTTATTGGATTTTACACTGTTTTTTGCCAGTTTGTTTATAATCATCTTATTATTATTCGCTAACATGGAAACCACTTCCTTTAGATATTTTCCCGTCCTCAATCTGAACAATTCTGTCTGCCATTTGTGCAATATCTGTATCATGCGTAATCACAATCAATGTTTGCTGATATTGTCTGCTTAACATTTTCAACAATCCGATCACATCATGGCTGGTAGCAGTATCGAGATTACCTGTTGGTTCATCTGCAAGAATAATTGCAGGTTTCGTTGCTAAAGCTCGAATAATCGCTACACGCTGTTGTTCGCCACCAGATAGCATTGAGGGGAGCATTTCCTGTTTATTTGAGATATTTAATATATTGAGCAGTTCTTGAATGAACTCTTTATCAATTTGTGCACCATCTAACTCAAGAGGGAAAATAATATTATCATATACATTTAAGTCTGGTATTAAATTATATTGTTGAAAAATAAATCCTACTTTTCTTCTTCTGAAAAGAGCAAGCTGTTCAGAATTTAACGTTTCAAGATTTACTCCATCAACGATAACAGTTCCACTGCTAGGCGTATCCAATCCACCAATCATGTGCAGAAGTGTACTTTTACCACTTCCAGATTTTCCAATGATAGAAACAAATTCTCGTTCAGCAACTTTAAAATCTACACCATCTAATGCTTTTACGGTCTGATTTCCTGTTTTATAGTATTTTTTTAAATCCTGTGTTTTGACAATCACATTTTTCATAGTCAAGTCCTCCTTATGATTACATGATAAAATAGAAAAATCACAAACCAGTCACAAAAAGAAAAAATCACAAAACTGTGATTTTTCCTAATCCCGATTTGGAAGATATATCATAAAGGTACTTCCTTTTCCAATTTTTGAATGAACTTCGATATATCCATTTTGTAGCATAATGATTTCCCTCGCTAAATATAGTCCAATACCAATTCCATCATTATCATGTACCTCTGGCTCACGATAGAAGCGAGTAAAAATAGTTGCTTGCCGTTCTGGAATAATACCTTTTCCAGTGTCCTCAATACTGATTTTCGTAAAAAGCTCCTGTTTGCACACAACGATATGGATATTTCCACCATCATTCGTATACTTCACGGCATTATCTAAAATATTGAAAATTGCTTCTGCTGTCCATTTTTTATCATGGTTTAATTCTAATCGTTCGTCATATTGCACATCAATTGTAATATTTTTCTTCTCTGCCTTTATTATCACATTACTAATTGCCATAGCAAGAGTGTTAGCAAGAGGAGTTTTTTGTTTTTGAATTTTTATTGTCCCTGTTTCAAGTCTGGACATTTTTACCATACTTTGCAATAGAAAATCTAATTTATCAACCTGACCGTTCATCTTTTTTAAATATTCTTGATTCCTGTCAAAATCCGTTTCATCTGTCATCATTTCTAAATAAAGTTTTATATTTGCAATGGGAGTTTTCGTCTGGTGAGAAATATCAGACACCAATTCTTTCAGTTTATTCTTTTCTTCTGAAATTTCTAAATTTTTGTGAGTATACAGATGTGATAAGCGAACCAGCCTATTATAGATTTTCCCCCATAAATCATCTTGTTTGTAGGAACTTGTTTTTAATTCCTCATTTTTCAACATCTTGTTTATAGCAATATCTAATTTTTCTGTATATTCATAAACATCATACTTTAAATGAATATATTTCCAAAGTATAAAAGTGGCGGTAAACACTAATGCAAAAAATATTATAAAAATCATTGTTTCCATATGTACCCCATTCCATATACATTTGAAATGTAAGAGTGTTCTTCAGTTTCAATCTTTTTACGTAATCTGTTGATATTTACAGCCAGCGTATGTTTGTCCGTTATTTGTACTCCCTCGTCCCATAAGGAATCTAATAGAATTGAATAGGTAAGTAGTTTTCCCTTATTCTCAATCAATTTTTTCAAAATACGATATTCTGTAGGAGATAGTAAACATTCATTTTCTTTTTGCCGAACTGTACCAAGCTCAAAATTCACTTTTAGAAATCCGTCATCATAAATATTTGCTCCTTGTGACTTTCTGGTTAAAATAACATACACTTTTTTCAATAAAATCTTCATAGAAAATGGTTTGGTTACATAATCGTCTGCGCCTAATTCATATCCATTTAAAATATCTTCTTCTAAGTCTCTTGCAGAAACAAATAAAACTGGGACTTGTTTTTTGGCTTTCAACCATTTACAAAATTGAAAGCCGTCCCCATCTGGTAAATTGACATCAAGTATCGTCAAATGAAAAGATTCATTTTCTGTGAATTTTTCAGCTTCTTTACAAGAATGGGCTGAAAAGATATGATACCCCTCTTTTTTTAATGCATAAGTGATTGTTTGATTTAATTCCACATCATCTTCCAAAACAAGAATAGTATACACAAATAAATCCCTCCGTAAGAAATATTTTAGCTTTTTTAATTATATCAAAGAACTTACTAGAAATACATATTTTTTAGAGGGAGCATTTTGTCATTGATAGCTCCCTCTTTTGATTATACTTATATAATCTTCCAGTTATCGTCCTTATGTAACACAAACTCATACTGTGAGATTTGCGTCATTTTCGATTTATTATCCAGATATTTTACAGATATATTGACTTTGAGGTTATCGCCATCTTTGGTAAAGACAGGATTTACCAGTTCTGAAAATACATAATCGCCGGATACAG